>WNFY01011283.1_pt1 | contig 10389 bp, 8 predicted proteins | sample 5400091 | NCBI WGS metagenome assembly WNFY01 (sample SAMN13153364, study PRJNA577476) | soil metagenome | isolation source: 60 cm soil or saprolite under grassland replicate 1 | place: USA:California | collected 2016-06-15
CACCGCCGCCAGGGGTGGCAGGCCGTACACGAGGTATCGCAGCCAGGACGGCGGGGGGTCCGGCGGGATGGGGCGGGGTGGAACCAGTTGAGCCGGATCGATCCGCCAGCAGTGGCGGCGGTGAGGGTCCATGGGTACCAGGGCACCCGTTGCCACCAGTCAGCCAGGTGGCGGCGGCCTCGTTGTTCGGCGAGGCGTTTGAGGGCGGCGGAGGCCATGAATGCCTCGAACCCAAGCGGCCATAGGTGCGCGGCCCAGGGTGGCAGGCCTGCGGCGGCGATGCGGTACAGGACCGAGTAGGACAGCGAGACGCCGTAGGCGAACATCGCCACGGCGGTGGTGCCGCTGGCCCACTCAATCGCGGTCGTGGTGCGATCGAGTGGGGGTGGAGTGTCCTGGGGCGTAGGGTTGGCGGGCGTGAGGAAGACCATGATTCATGGTCCTTTCTACGGGAGGGTTTGCTCGTATTGCTTAAGGGCTGCCTGACCTGGGGGGACGCGCTGATTGCGTAGGCAACTGGCAGTAGGTTGCATCCGAGCTGAAACGGCCCGACCGGGCTATGGCATGCCGAGGTTGCGGGCTAGAGGATCAAGTAGTCAGACGGTCAGTGCAGACGCAGCCGGCACGGTCTTTCGGCAAAGACAGCGGCGCGCTCTGGCTGACCCCTCCGCCGCAACCGTGGGAGGGACGCCATGGAGTCGAGAGCAGCGATGCTCGTGCTTCTTGTCCTCTTGCTGATCGTGATCAGCTTGAGGTAGGTGCTGAACGTGGAAGCGGGACCCAGGATGATCCGGGTCCCGCTTCTCCGCACTGGCCTCGCAGGCGAAGCCGGCACGGCCTTTCGGCCCCCTGATCCTACCGATCCAGCTCATCGGATCGCTATCCCCTGCTGTGCTGAGTGCTGCGCTCCAACAGGGCAACTGAGCGAGCGACCGTTGACGCTTACCAACCTGTTGCATAAACGCTTGCGGCTGCTGGCGATTGGAGCACGATCCGCATCGGATGCGGTGGCGGTGACCGAGGAGCGCGACCGGGGTGCGGATCGACGAGCGAGTGCTGGCTGGTGCGGTCGAGCTGATCGCCCACGACCTCACCGCCACCCTCGGCTGGGGCCACGCACGAGCGCAGGCGGAGGCCCGCGACGCCCTGGACAACCGGATGCAGTTTCTGCTCGACGACCTGGCCTGGGAGCAGCTCGACCCCGCCACCCGGCAGGAGGTCCCCGAGGACCTGGCGGTGGAGGCGGTCGAGGACCTGCAGCAGCGGCTGCACGACACCTTCGTGGACACCACCTGGCCGGCGTGCCCGCGCCACCGGCAGCATCCGCTGTGGCTTGGGGAAGACGACCGTGGCGGGACCGCGTGGTGCTGCCTGCGCGATCATGCGGCGATCGCCCCGCTGGGGCACTGCCGGCGCGGCCGGCTGACCCCGCTCCTAACTGACGCGGCTTGGCCGCCTTAGCACGCCGTCACCGGCCGGCCGGCGCCCGTTCGAACGTCTTCTCGCGCACCGCCACCGCCGTGTCGGCGTTGTCGGCGAACAGGCCGTCGACGCCCAGTCGGTAGTACAGCGCCAGCTCGGCCGGCTGGTCGCCGCGTGCGCGCAGGTATTCGGGGCCCGCGCGGAAGTCCGCCGCCAGGAAGTTGTTCTCCGGGCGGAAGGTAAACGGGTGCAGCAGCAGGCCGACGCGGTGGGCGTCACCCACGAGGGTGGTCGGCTGGCCCAGCTGACTGCCGGCGGAGTTGCCCGCCACGATGCGGCTCTTGTCCGGGCCGATCCCGTCCGCATACGTGGCGATCTCGGCGAGGCCCTGGGGCGTCACGAGGTCGTCGTAGGTGCGCGGGTCACCGCTGGCGACGAAGTCGGCCGGCGCCCCGTGGGAGTCGATGAGCTGGATCAGCGGCAGGCGCGTCTCGCGCCGGAGCCGCTGCAGGTTGCCGACCTCGAAGGACTGGATGAAAACCTTCGAGGTCGGCCGGTCGAGCCCGTTGCGGCGCAGCGTGCCGAGCAGCGGCGCGTCGAACGAGAAGCCCAGCGACTGGAAGAACGTCGGGTGCTTGGTCTCTGGGTAGATCCCCACGCCCTTTGACTTCGCCAGGTCGATGACCTCCTGGAAGGTTGGGACCTCGAACAGCCCGTCCAGCGCCGTGTTCTGGGGGCGCACCAGGGGCAGCCGCTCCTTGGCCCGCAGCGTCTTGAGCTCTGCCAGGGTGAAGTCGAACGTGAACCAGGTGCTGGAAAAGACCACACCGTCGATCGTTCTCGTCGTCTGACGGCTCGCGAACTCGGGGTGGTCGGCGACGTCGGTGGTCGCGCCGATGTCGGGCTCGTGGCGGGCGACGAGCTGGCCGTCCTTGGTGAACACCAGGTCGGGCTCGATGTAGTCCGCCCCCATCTCGATCGCGAGCGTGTACGACGCGATCGTGTGCTCGGGGCGGTAGGCCGGGCTGCCCCGGTGGCCGATGACGATTGGCAGGCGGCGCCCGCCCGCGCCATCGGCGGCGCGCGTGGACGCTGTGGCGCTGGCGGGAAGCGAGAGACCGGCAAATGCGGCCCCCGAGCCGACGAGCATGGACCTGCGGGACATCTGGTGCATGGCCCTCCCCTTCCGTGGACCGGCGGACGGTGGCAGGCTAGCGAATCCTGCTGCGATTCGCGAGATATCGTCGGAATCTGTAGATGAGCCCCTGGCATGAGAACGCGGCGTACCTGTGGGTGCCGAGAATCTCGTGCGTGGCGTTGACCTGCAGCTTCGCGCCGGTCTCGGATATCCGCGACGATCGCCAGCCATGGAAGCGTTGCGACTGCTCTACCTGATCTTCTGTCAACTCATCGACTGGCTTGCACTGCTGACCGCGGCCAGGCGGCCAAGAACGCCGAACTCCTCGGACTCCGGCACGAGGTCGCGGTCCAGCGCCGTCAGGTCGCCCGGCCACGCCTCTGCTGGCCAGACCGCGCCGTCCTGTCGGTGTCGGCCCGGGCGCTCCCCACCCAGCGCCGACACCATCGGCTCGTGACACCGGGACGCTGCTGCGCTGGCATCGCGACCTGGTCCGACGCCACTGGACCCGGCCCCACCGCCGTGTGGCTACCCCTCAACCGGGCAGGCATCGACCCGGCGCCACGCCGCTTGGGCTGACCTGGCGACAGTTCCTGTCCGCCCAGCCGACGGGATTGTGGCGTGCGACCTGTTCCACGTCGACACGGTGCCGCTCAGGCGCCTGCAGGTGTTGTTCGTGATCGAGCTTGCCAGCCGCCGCGTCCACGTCCTGGGCGTGACCGCCACCCCGACCGGGGCGTGGTGGCCCAACAGGCCCGCAACCTGCTCATGGACCTGGCAGACCACCTGGGCAGTGCAAGTTTCTGGTTGGTGACCGAGACGCGAAGTTCACCGACAGCTTCGATGCGATCTTCGCCTCCCAGGGCATCCGGGCCTTGCGGACGCCCGTGCGGGCGCCACACACCTCGACAGTCTGCATCGATGCCTGCACCAGGCTAGGGCTTCGGCGCTCCATGAGCCGCACCGGCTCGTGCCTGGACAACGCCGTCGCCGAGAGCTGGTTCGCCTCCCTCAAGGTCGAGCTCGTCGACCGGGCGCACTACCGCACCCGCGCCCAGGCCCGCGCCGCGATCTTCGCGTGGATCGCCTGGTACAACCGATTCCGCCTGCACTCCACCCGTGGCTCCCTGCCACCGATGGAGTGGGAACACCAGCACGCCACCCTCAACCCGCTATCATCGACCACGGGCGCATAACCCCGGTGTCCACCTCCCCTCCCCGGGGGAGGTCCAGGACCGCTGCACCCCGGAGAGCGTGCGGCCTGAACGGTTGACAGGCGACGATCCGGCTCAGTCCCTCGTGTCCGGTTGACGTACCTATAGATGCCAAGGTTGCCGAGCTCCCCACCATCGACCTCATCGTCAACCCAAGCAAGCCGGAGCGCGTCCCTACGCGTCCCTATCGGGGATAGCTGGCGCGGTAGCCAAGCAGGCGGCCGATTGGGGCCAGCACCCCAAACAGCACGAGCTGGATACCATACGGCGGACGGGCAAGCCGCCATTCCTTCCGATACGCACGCGCAAGCACGGCGCTCTGCAGCAGGTTGGGCCTGCCGTTCTGGTTGACCTTGCCGTCGCGGGCCAATCCCCAGACGAGCTCGAAGAACGCCTCCGTCTTGCCGGCCGGTCGCGTCTGCCAGTTGACCCGCCCGCCGGTCTGGCTCCAGATCGAGTGTGGGCTCCCCGCGGGAACGCTCAGCACCTCGCCCTGGCGCAGCGTCCGCACACCGTCACCCAGCAGGATCTCGACCGTGCCGGCCAGGACCTCGAAGCGCTCCTTCTGGGCAGGGTGGTAGTGCACCGGTGGCTGCTGCCCACCGGCCGCATAGGTCGACTCCACCTCCAGCAGCTCGCCCTTGGTGTCCTCGGTCGTCTGCAGGAAGACCAGCCGCTGTCCCGAGACAGGGTTCAGGAGCTCGTCGCCAGCGTGTGCCACGGCATCCCTCCCCTGGCCCGTATCGCATCGGCCCACGCACAGTATGACGTGGACCCCGTCGTTGTTGACGGTTCAGGTCGTCGGGGTTTGTAGCATGTCAGGTCGGGCCGCCAGGTGGCGGCCCGCGCCGCGGAGCTGGTCTTCCCATCACTGCAGGCATGCCTTGCCGACCGGGCGATCACCCGGCGATGGCCGAGCACCATGATCGCCGGCGAGCTTGGCGTCCAGCCGGCCACGGTGCGGGACCGGCTCGACCAGCACCGGCTGCCCCGCCAGCGGGCGACCATCCGGCCCCACCGGGCGATCCAGCGGCAGACCGCGTGTTGGGCGGCCAAACGGCAGGCCCGCCTGGCCGGCCTGGGGTTCGCCAGTGTGGAGGGCTACTTGGGGGTGCGGCGGGTCGGGCAGGGCTGGTCGCTGCGGCGCATGCTCACCGAGCTGCAGGTGGGTCCCGCATGGCTGAAGGATCAGATGACTCGGCTGGGCATTCCCTGAACCCTCGTCAGTACTTGTGGCTTGCGGTCTGTGCGGCGTGCTACGGCTTCCGATGGTCCGATGACCGGTCACCGCACGCCGGTGATGCTGTCAGCTGGCGCGAGCCGGGCGCCGACGGGATGCTGATAGTGCGATGTGACAGCGTTCGACACCTGGGCGTCAGAGCTGACAACGGCGCTGATGGCCGGGGAGCTGGTTGGAGCGACGCGATGAAGCTCAAGGGTGAACCTCGAGTGCGGCGAACTCGGTTGGCTCGAACGGAACGGAGGGCCTGACGGCTGTTGAGGTCAGCTGTCCCGCAACGATCGGGCGATCGTGGCTGGTCGCTTCCCCGCCGACGGCCGAGCGGGTCGCGGGTTGGCTGTAGTATCTCGAAGGCCGCAAGCAGCGCGAGATCGGCGAGGTGCTCGGCTGCTGCAGATGCGCGTCTCCCGCCTGCGACGTCGGGCGCTGGGGCGTCTGCGTGGCCAGCTCGGCGGCGACACGTCAGGATCCATCGTGGGATCGGCAGCAACCACCGCAAGCCGAAGGATTGGTGTCTGTCATGGTGTACCAGGGTGGGATCTTCGATGTGGACGGTGTCCTGGTCGACTCGCCACACGAGCTGGCCTGGCGCGATGCGCTCAGGCAGCTGATGGAGGGCGACTGGCGCGACATTCGTGACCAGACCAGCTACACGCCTGAGCGGTTCACCCCGGCGGTGTATCAGCAGGTGATGGCCGGCAGGCCGAGGATGGCCGGCGCCCGGGCCGCGCTGGAGTACTTCGGGGTGCCGGATGTCGACCGCCGGATCGAGCGGTACGCGGCGGCCAAGCAGGAGCAGATCCTCAGGCTGATCGAGGAGGGCCGGTTTGTGGCCTTCCCCGACGCGCTGCGGTTCATCCTGGCCGTCAAGTCGATGGGCATTCGGGTGGCGGCGGCGTCGTCGTCCAAGAACGCCAAGTTGTTCCTCGAGCGGATCCGGCTGGACACCTTCGCCGCCGAGCAGCGGCTGGACTACGACTTCATCCGCCCCGGGATGACCTTGGAGGAGCTGTTCGACGCCGACATTTCCGGCCGGGACTTCCCGCGCGGCAAGCCGGACCCGGCGATCTTCCTCGCGGCGGCCGCGGAGCTGGGCGTCCCCCCGAGCGCCTGCTTCGTGGTCGAGGACGCCACCACCGGGGTGCAGGCGGCCAAGGCCGGCAACATGGCCGCGATCGGAGTAGCCCGCCTCGGCGACCAGGAGCTGCTGGCCGAGGCGGGCGCCGACCTGGTCGTGACCACCCTGGACGACGTCTCCCTACGGGCGCTGGCCGATGGCCGCCTGGAGGAGCGGCGGGCCGCGGAGGAGCTCCGGCGGCGACACACCGAGCGGCCGCCGAGCGTCTGGACACTGGTCTACGACAGCTTCGACCCTGCGCGGCAGGGGCTGCGCGAAGCGCTGTGCGCGCTGGGCAACGGCTACTTCGTGACCCGCGGAGCGCTGCCGGAGGCCAGCGCCGACGGGGTCAACTACCCCGGCACCTACGTGGCCGGCCTTTACAACCGGCTGGTCACCGAGATCGCCGGGCGCGAAGTCCAGAACGAGGACCTGGTCAACGTCCCCAACTGGCTCGTCCTCCAGTTCCGGGTTGCCGGCGGGGCGTGGTTCGACGTCCGGCAGGCAGACGTCCTGGAGCACCGCTTCGAGCTGGACCTGCGCCATGGGACGCTCATCCGGCACCTGGCGTGGCAGGACGCCCAGGGCCGGCGGACCAGCCTCGTGCAACGCCGGTTCGTGAGCATGAAGGACGAGCATCTCGCCGGGCTGGAAACCACCTTCACGGCCCAGAACTGGTCGGGGACCCTGGAAGTCCGCTCCGGGCTGGACGGCAGGGTGGCCAACGCGGGGGTGAAGCGCTACCGCGACCTGAACGGCCGCCACCTGGCGGTGCTCGGCCAGGCCGAAGTGGACCCCGAGACGGTCGACCTCCAGGTCGAGACGACCCAGTCGCACGTCCGGGTCGCGCTGGCGGCCCGCACCAGGCTGCTGCGCGACGGCCTGACCATCCAGGCCGACCGGCGGCTGGTCTCCGAGCCCGGGTTCGTCGCCCACCAGCTCACGCTCGAGTTGCGGGAGGAGCGCCCAGCGACCGTCGAGAAGATCGTCGCTCTCTACACCTCCAGGGACCGGGCGGTTTCCGAGAGCCGTGCCGACGCGCGGCTTCAGGTGGCGGGATCCGAGGACTTCGAGCAGTTGCTGACCCGGCACCGAGGCGCCTGGGAGAGCCTCTGGAACCGGTTCGAGATCGAGCTGGACAGCGCCAACGAGTGGACCGAGACGGTCCTGCACCTGCACATCTTCCACCTGCTGCAGACCATCGCGCCGCACACCCTCCACCTGGACGTGGGCGTGCCCGCGCGCGGCTGGCATGGAGAGGCCTACCGGGGCCACGTCTTCTGGGATGAGATGTTCATCTTCCCGTTCCTCAACTTCCAGCGGCCGATCCTCGCCAGCGCGCTGCTCGATTACCGGCATGCCCGCATCGGCGCGGCCAGGGCGGCGGCCCGGGCGGCCGGGTTGGACGGTGCGATGTTCCCGTGGCAGAGCGGCTCCAACGGGCAAGAGGAAACCCAGCAGCTGCACCTCAACCCGAAATCAGGACGCTGGCTGCCCGACCAGTCCCTCCTGCAGCGGCACGTCAACATCGCGATCGCCTACAACGTCTGGCAGCACTACATGGTCACTGGGAGCACCGGGTTCCTGCGCTTCGTCGGCGCCGAGCTGCTGATCGAGATCGCACGCTTCTGGGCGAGCATCGCCATCTACAACCGGGACCGGGACCGTTACGAGATCCGCGGCGTCATGGGCCCGGACGAGTACCACGACCGCTACCCGGACTCCGAGGAGTCGGGCCTGCGCAACAACACCTACACGAACGTCATGGCGGTCTGGGTGCTGCAGCGAGCGCTGGAGGCATTGGAGGAGCTGCCGAGCCACTACCGGCAGGAGCTGGTCCAGGAGCTGACGATCCGCGACGACGAGCTGGACCGTTGGCGCGACATCGCCCGCAAGATGAGGGTCGTCTTCCACGCCGACGGCGTGCTGAGCCAGTTCGAGGGCTACGAGCAGCTCCAGGAGTTCGACTGGAAGGGCTACCGCGACAAGTACGGCGACATCCAGCGGCTGGACCGGTTGCTGGAGGCCGAAGGCGACAGCGCCAACCGCTACAAGGTCTCCAAGCAGGCCGACGTGCTGATGCTGCTGTTCCTGCTGTCCCGCGAGGAGCTGCGGGGACTGCTGGCCGAACTCGGCTACCAGGTGAGCGAGGAGCAGCTGGCCCGGACCGTCGCCTACTACCTGGAGCGAACCTCGCACGGGTCCACCCTGAGCGGGGTGGTAAGCGCCTGGGTGCTGGCCCGCTACCAGCCCGAGCAGGCGTGGCAGTTCCTGCTGCGGGCGCTGGAGAGCGACATCGCCGACGTCCAGGGTGGCACCACCGCGGAGGGCATCCACCTGGGGGCGATGGCCGGCACAGTCGACGTCGTGCTGCGCTGCCTGACCGGCATGCGCGCGCGTGGCCAGGTGCTCCGGTTCGACCCGGCCCTGCCGCCGGAGATCAAGCAGCTCCGCTTCAGCGTCCACTACCGGGGCCACCGCGTCGACGTCGCGCTTGCCGAGGACCATATACAGATCAGCTCACGTCCCGGCAAGGCCGCACCCATCAAGGTCCTCGTCCGCGACGAGGTCGTCGAGCTTCAGCCCGGCGCGCAGACGGAGTTCGAGTTGGGCTCCCATCCATGACCATCGACACGTCGCTCGATATCGGCACATCCTGTGCGACGCGGAACCCCGGATTCGCGCCATGAGCAGGGACTCCGTACCATCCGCCGAGGCTGTTCATACTCTCGTTGATGGTTGGGGCGCTCACCCGAGTGCTGGTCCTCCCGCGTGCTGATGACGCCACCAAGAACCTGGAGATCCCGATCCTCAGACATCAACTCCGGGTACTGCGCCGCAAGGCTGGCCACTCCAGGTTCACACACCGCTCGACCGGACCCTGCTCGCCGCCGCGAGCCTGGTCCTGCCCAGGGACCGGTGGGCCTCCCTTCTGGTCACGCCGCAGATGCTGCTGCGCTGGCACCGCACGCTCGTCCGGTGGACGCGAGGAGCTGCAGGGTGGCTGCGGCGACACGAAGCAGACCAGATCCCAGAAAGGCCATCAGCACGCCTCAGGGCGAGATCGATCTGTTGCCGAGGCACCGGCGTGATCGTCAGGACGATGCGAGATCCGATCCTGATCTGGAGGGCGCTGTTGCATGGAGCCGGCCAGGGCCCGGCTGCTCAGCGGCGGGGAGGCCGGCCGGGTGCGCCAGTGCGAGCATGACGACTGTAGGCTGCTGTTCGTGGATAGCTCCTGCGGTACCTGGCGGCGCTGGCGCTGGGTGTCCTGCCACGACCCGGACGGTGGCCTCGTCGAGATTTCTGTACAAGGTCTCACATGAGCGCTCGTGCGCCGGTCCGGCGGCGCTCGCGCATGGACACGCTGGGCAGCGGCCTGATCGTGCTGGGGTCGTTGCAGTTTGGCGGCGTGGTCGTGCTTGGCAAGCTCGTCACCGACGCTGGCCTGCCGGTGCCTGCCTACCTGGCGGTGCGGTTCGCGGTCGCGGCGGTGCTGCTCGCTGCGGCGCTGGCGGTGACCGGGCAGCCGCTGGCTGCAGCCCGGGGCGAGCGGTGGCGTCTGGTCGTGCTCGGCATGGCGGGCTACGGGTTGGAGGCCGGGCTGTTCTTTGCCGCGCTGCGCCACGGCAGCGCGGCAACCGCCACGCTGCTGTTTTTCATCTACCCGGTGCTCGTGACGTTGCTGGTGGCGGTGGCCGGCAGGGGTCTGCCTGGCGGGCTGGTCGTGGTGGCCCTGTGCTCGTCGGTCGCGGGCGCAGCCCTGGTGGTGGTGGCCGGGCACGGCCTGGTAATCAGCGGCGTCGGGGTGCTGTTTGCCCTGGCCGCCGCGCTGGTGTTCTCGCTGTACCTGCTCGGCGCCGACGTGGTGCTGGACCGGACCAACTCGCTGACCGGCTCGATGTGGGTGAGCGCCGCGGCTGCGGTCGCGCTGGCCGCTGCCGCGGCCGTCTCGGGGACCGACGCCTGGCCGGTGGGGCTGGCGCAGTGGGGCCCGGTGCTCGGGTCGGGCGCGTTCACCGCCGGTGCGTTCGTGTGCCTGCTCGCGGGGCTGCGGCGCATCGGCCCGGTGCGCGCCGCCATCGTGAGCGCGACCGAGCCGCTGGCCGCCAGCGTCCTCGCCGTGATCTTCCTGCGGGAGTCGCTCGGCGCCGCGACCGTGGTTGGCGGGACGCTGATCCTGGCCGGGGCGGTCACCGCCTCCCTGGCGCGCCACGACCGTCCTCCCGACCCATCCTCACCCTAGCCCGACCCTAGC
>WNFY01015399.1_pt1 | contig 10389 bp, 6 predicted proteins | sample 5400091 | NCBI WGS metagenome assembly WNFY01 (sample SAMN13153364, study PRJNA577476) | soil metagenome | isolation source: 60 cm soil or saprolite under grassland replicate 1 | place: USA:California | collected 2016-06-15
CCACCCGTTTCGGCAAAATGCCATTGCTGGTTCGCTGCGCGTACGGTTGCACGCATCGAGGCATTGGCCGGAGAAGGATTATAGATTTCAATGCCATCAATGGTAAAACCCTTGTTCAGCAATTCGTCGATCTTGGAACGGCTCAAACTGGGAACCAGGCGTCCTAGAGGATGCGGTATAACCACCAGACCACCCTGCTCCTTGATGGCCTCGATACTCTCTTCGACGGAACGCAGCGCTTTCGGGGCACGTTCTATAAAGAGTCCCAGCAGATGTCCCTGGCGCGTACTGACTTCAACGCCGGTGATCATCTCGAAAGGTGGATGCTCTTGCTTTGCCAGCAGATCGGCCACACGCCTGGCACCTTCAACATGATCATGATCCGTAATCGCAATGACAGGCAATCCGCGTCTGCTTGCCTGTTGGATTACCTGTGTAGGGCTGGCCCAGCCATCGCCGAGGTTGGTATGCATATGGATATCAGCCTTACTATATCCTGTAGTAGGTGATGTGCTCATAAAATTCTTTACGTTCCTTGAAAATTAACATTTTTTTACTTGTAAAATATATGTACAGGAGTACGGTTAACCCCTAAGAATGCGCCCTGGGAACTGTATCTTTGACATGTGATCAGGCATAATCTATGATAGATTATGTAACGCGTCTCTTAACAGAGACATTATATGATAGAAACAGGCCAGGTACCAGGTTATGGTGGCAGAAGAAGCAAAACAAAAAATATCCCAGATTAAAGCAGGGAGTCAACAAATGAAAATTGGTATCGTATCACCATATGATTGGAGTTATCCCGGTGGAGTGCGTGAACATATTCGACATCTGGCAGAACAGTTTATCAACATGGGGCATGATATACGCGTTCTTGCACCTGGTACTGAGACGAAGGGAATACTGGTCGAGGAACATCTCTTCTATGGCATGGGAAAAACGGCACCAATGCCTTTCAATGGCTCAATAGCACGCATCGCGATTGACCCCATGCTTTCCTGGCGTGTGCGCGATATCCTGCAACGCGAAAATTTTGATGTGCTGCATATTCACGAACCCCTGGTACCGGGACTCTCGATTACGGCGTTACGTTTCTCCAATACCTTGAGCGTAGGCACCTTTCACACGTTCACACACCCAGGCGGCATAACCTCTCCCTATCATCTTGCCTATGCCTCCGCGTCTCCATTCCTGCGTCCCTACTTCCGCCGCCTGGATGGGCACATTGCTGTCTCCACCGCCGCCTATCAATTTGCCTCACGCTACTTTCCAGCCGATTATCGTATCATCCCCAATGGCGTTGACCTGGACCGTTTCGATGGCAAGGCGCAACCAATCTCTGAATATATGGATGGCAAGCAGAACATCTTGTTCGTAGGGCGTTTTGAGAAGCGCAAAGGTGCCAGATATCTGCTGCGTGCTATTCCTGCGATCCGTGAACAGCATCCGAACACGCGCTTTTTGTTTGTGGGGGAAGGTCGCCTGCGCTACCAGTTTCAACGTTATGTAAAGCGATATGGTTTGCATGATGTGATCTTTACCGGCTACGTCTCTGACGCGGAACTGCCCCGGTACTTTGCTACTGCGGATCTCTTTTGTGCTCCCGCCATCACTGGTGAGAGTATGGGTATTGTGCTGCTGGAAGCTATGGCGGCGGGCAAACCTATCGTTGCCAGCAATATACCTGGCTACGCCACCGTCGTAAATTCGGGGACAGATGGCTTGCTTGTACCACCACGCGATAGCCAGGAATTAGCTAATGGCATTGGCTACCTGCTCGATAATGAGCCGCTGCGTCGCTACTTTGTGGAGGCAGGCCTGCGCAAAATTGGTGACTATGCCTGGCCGCGCGTTGCAGGCAGGATTATGGACTATTATTACCTGCTGCTGGATGAGCGGAAGTTTGCTTCGAGCACGGTGAGCGTGACGTATAAAAAACGCGTTTAAACAGCGAAATTGTCATTATTATTAATGCCCCTTCCTGTATGATGCATGGAAGGGGCATTGCTATCATCTTCTGATCCAGTAGTATAGAATCATATACTAAATTTCTTGAGATACAACGTCTATGCGTTGATTGAGGATACTTATTCAGGTACGCCTGGAATCAGTCATACCCCTTCAAGAGCGTGTTGGTACAAAAATGATCATAGTATGAATTAATACCACCCAGAATTTGGTACCGCTTGTATATTGGTTTTATGAGGCAAGCTGAGTAGTTATGTTGAGGATGAGAACAGAGTAGTCCCCCTGTAGTGCTTTATAAGTAACTTTCGAGGTGTAAACGTTGGATAATTCTCGTAGAACGTACATACTCATGTGTTAACGAGAGTACGTAAGTTAGTGCTTCGAATGAAATGTCTGATGCCACACTCAAGAAGTGGAGAGCAAAACTATGGATTCCGAGAAGAAGATTACTTGCCTGGTAACATTGCATGGTATTGGTTTTGAACAACCACCTGCTATGGATGACAACGGAGTAGAGTTGGGAACAAACACTGGCTATGCTGATACATTACATAAAAACCTTCTCTGCACAAGCCTTGGTCCAATGCTCAGTGATGATCCCAACAGAAAGCGCGAGAAGGTTGGCGAGGGACCTGGCGATAATGGTGCCATTTACGTGCAGAGCCTCTGGAATGAGCATGGTAAAAAACCAGCTAGCCATGAAGAGGGGCTGAAACGTCTTGGCGTGTGGTCCGACGATAGGACGTGTATTATACAAAATGTTACCTCTCGCCTCATATCAGACGATGATTATGCGAGCGGTAAGCATGTCTCTCATATCGCGCTTGTCTACTCAAATCTTGAAGCAACGGGACCGGCGGTTGGTGCTGCCCTGATTATCCTGGCGATGAGCGTCTTTTCCGCCGCGCGTTATGCTAGCTTCCTGGGGCTGGCACGTCTGTTTGTGACTGACATCAAGGCGGCGACGTTCAGAAAACAGAGTACACCATGCAAACATCCTGTCAGTTCTCTACCGCGCAAGGATATGACTATTAAACATAAGAGGATAGAGAAGCCAAAAGATACTTCATCATCTCCTGGAGTGCTACGTACGTTTAGAAGTCTTGAGAATGATGTGGCATGCTATATCTGCCACAACGAGGAACGTGAGCGCGTGCGGAGCTTTGTGCGTGAAGCGCTCATGCGCCTTGCTGCTCGTCATGATGTAGATCAGATCATTCTCAACACTCATAGCAATGGAACGGTGATTGCATTCGACGTTTTAGGCTCCCTACCGAAAGAGGCTGTTGATAAAATCAAGGTGTTCGTTACGGCAGGTAGTCCGTTGCGTAAATATGTTAATCTATTCCATTGGGGAACCGAGTTTCGGTGCCATTACGAATTCAAGCCCTGGTACAATTTCTGGGATGAACTCGATCCCGTCGCTGACCCACTGGAGCCCCCTCACACCTGGCGCGTCAGGGACAAGATACTATCGCCGTATAGTGATAAATTGTTTAGTCGCATTGACCCCAGTAACGAGGAGTCCTGCTGGATGCCAGCCGAGGATCGTCAAATTGATAACGTCAAAAATAGCCCTGATGGAGGACTAAAGGCTCATAATTACTGGGATAATAAAGAGCAGTTTGCACGGGCACTTGCCGATATCGTGCAAGGCAAGGTTCCTGAAGGGGTGCAAGTCCATGTTCCTGCAAAGGGGCCAGAAGCCGCGTAACGAGCATGTTTCGCTGTTTTTATAGTATCACCACCCTGGTAAAGACGTCTTGGTCCAACCAGGGCGGTGATTTTTTATGTCCAGTTTCAAAAATCAGGATAGGGTTGCCAAAGATGTGTCCGGTTTGATAGACTGTACTTATGCTTTTTCGGAAGAGGAAGAATTAATGCTGTCACACCGACACACGCGCTCTACCCTGATCGCGCTGCTGCTCCTCTCACTGGTTGTGACTTCTGTCTTGTGGTACCTCGCTAACTTTACTGAGTTAGGGAAGCGCCGACAAAGTATGCCCACAATAACGCCTGCTTTCCAGTCTTACCTGGGCCTGGACACTTACCGGCACCTGGATAAGCTCCCGTACCTGGAAGTGGGCGATAGGGTCGTGGGCCAATCGACTGCTGACCCTGCCGGGCGCAATGATGATAATGTGCAGTCTATGCGTACGCTCACAGATGGTGAGCATGTACTTTTTGACCAGGTAGGACCGGGCTTGGTGACGTTTATGCGTATGCAGGAGAGCTACGGAGGTCCCTGGCATCTCTCCCTGGATGGTCGTTCTGTGACAACTATTGGCTCGGATGATCTCGGGCAGATGCAGCCTGATAGCGATCCAGCGCATGCCTTTCCTTATCCGCTCTCTCTGAGTCCCCAGGAGAGTCAGGGGAGCAGTATTATTGCGACTACTATTCCCTTCCAGAAGAGTATACAGTGGACCTCTCAACATGCGAATGGCAATTTCTATGCGCTGTATCGCAAGCTGCCCTATGGTACTCCGCTTACTACATGGAGTACGGATGCAACAAATGATGATGTTGTGAATCTGTTGCGCCAGACGCACATAGCTCCTACCAATATCGCTCAGGAGCAGGGGAATATTAGCCTGTCTGCTGGTACGCCAACGGTGCTTACGACGTTGTCAGGACCTGGCCAGGTACGTGCACTCACTTTCCATGTTCCGGCCTTCGAGATGGTGCGCTTCGGCAATGCGCGCTTGCAGATCTATTGGGATGGCGAGACGAAACCGAGCGTCGATGCACCACTCAAGTTTATTGCAGGTGACGGTGCGGGTGTGTATCAGCCTGCCGGGCGTCCACTGGTGCAGAGCTGGCTGGCTGGCATCAATAGTCCAGATAGTAGATCGGTAGATTTCAATCTGTACTGGCCAATGCCTTTTAGCAAGAGCGCTCGTCTCGTTATCCAATCGGATAGCGCGTTGCAGGCGATCGATTGGCATGTTCGCTATGAGCCCTTTCTTGTTCCTGCCAATCTATGGGGAACCTTTCACGCGACGTATAGCAGCATTCCTCATCCTGTGCCGGGACAGGATATGACCTTTCTGGATGTAACGGGCAGTGGCAAGCTGGTCGGTACAGTGATTAACTTTGCCGAGCCTGGGCCTACGTTGGAGGGGAATCCATTGATCTATCTTGACGATAATCAGACGCCACAGATCGCTGTGACCGGGACTGAGGAATGGGGTCAGGGTGGTAATTATTGGAATGATGGACACCAGGTGACGCTGCCCCTGGGTGGTTTGCCCAGTAGTGGAAATAATCCTCCTGGCACCGATCGGGATGGGGCAGCCCTCTATCGCTTCCTGGTTGCCGATAGCATTCCGTTCAATCGTCATCTTGTGGTGCGCTGGCAGCACGGGAGCGTCGATCAAAGTACCAACCCGTATCGCGCTACTATGCTCTGGTATGATACGCCCACGCCCACTGCTCTACTCAGCGATGAATTACAGCTTACTTCTACTGGTAGTCGTAACTCCCATGCGTATCACTCGTCGAGTGAGACCAGTTATCAACTGAGCGCGGCCTACGAATATAGTGTGCATCGCCCGCTGCTGACTGCGCCGATTAGTGAGACCAGTACGATGAGTAGTTTTACCATGGCGCTGAATCCACAGAACGCAGGCGCATTTCTACGACGCACCTTCGATTACTGTGTCCCCAACCAGCGCGCGAATATCTACGTAGACAATCGGTCTGCCGGAACCTGGTATAGCGCGGGCGGCTCGAATCGCACCGATGTCGATGGGAAACAACGCTGCTGGCGCGACGAGGAGTTTCCGCTGCCTCCTTCGCTCACCGCTGGCAAAACGTCGATCACTATCCGCATAGAGTTTATGCAGACAACGAATCCGCCTGATAGTGTCTGGACTGCCTCACATTACCAGCTCTATAGTTTTGTATTACCGCATCCGAATAGTGTAGTAGCACAGCAACCGTCGATGAATAGTGAGGCTTATAGGCTGGATATTTCACGCTGGCTAGATGATACGTATGTGAGATGGATAACCAGACGGAAGGGCTATTCGTACTTATAGATAGGATATAATAAGTCATATTTCTGTTACCCTTGCGGTTGCCCTGGTGTGAATTGTATGCAACGTGCGCGGCCTTTGAAATTGTCGCCGTTGAAGCGTCCTAGTAATTGGGATCTGGTTGGTCTGCGGGTGGGGGCAAGCCCCACCCCTACGGGAACATTAGATAGATGGGTGTCTATTATAAGGAGATCGGGCGAATGAGTAAAATATTTGAGAATATGAGGCTTACGATGGGGCTTGGCCTGAACGAAGGCGAGGTGTATAATCGGGCTTTCGAGAAGGGTGTGTTGATGAGGGATTTTGCAAATGCTCTGCTTTATCGCTACCTGGCAAAACCTGATCCACTACTGCTTGAGCGGCTGGTGAAGGCATTGAGCGGGCTGCAGGAGATTGAGTGTATAGGGCTGCAACTGGAGAGGATGCCGACGGAGCCCTTGTGCGCGGAACTGGAATGCCGTATGGTTGAGGCGAGGATTGCGCAGGTGCAGGATGATGTGTTGCGCTTACGCGATCTCCATAAAATTGCCAGGGACAAATTTCAGGCCCTTGGTCAGCAGCCGTTGATTACCTATGAATATGTAAGGTCGGGTGTGGGACACGATGAAAAGGCATCTGAGCGCTGTTCTTATCATCAAGGTATGCATCAGTTTTATGAAGCTATGACGAAGAAAGATAGTGATCCTGCCGCTGCTGCTAATAATCTTGCACTGGCACAGCAGGCATTTGCCAGATGCAACGATCAGAAATGGTCGCAAAAGGTCTCGACGCTGCTGAAGAACTGGCGTATCTCACGTACCTGCTGGCTCTGTCACCGGGAGATGCAGGGCTACGAACTACACTTTTCGATGTGCCGCGCCGTCGTGACTCCTTACACAAAGCGCCTGCTGGAGGTGCTCAACCAGGATCAGTCCACCGCTCAATTGAATGAAATGGGCATTGCCGTCTGCACTCCCTGCGGATCAATGATTACGTTCAAAGCCGCGGAGGAGGCCGAGAAAGTGCGTGTAGAGCTGACAGCCAAACTAGATGGGGCGGTCAGGCGTATCCAGGTGCTTGAGGCTCGTCTTGATAGAATACAATATAATCGTTAGAAGGGTCATCTGAGGTGGCTATGGATAAACAAGATATACGTACCATCCTGGACTCACTGGATGTGCAGGTTGGGCAGAATCGATCAGCCTACCTATGATGCGCTCAAGCAAAAGTGGGTGCTGCAGTTACAGGAGATCGAGGCCAGGGAGGCTGGTGCAAATGCTGGTAGCATGGTGACTCTTGAGAGGGCCACTGTAGCAGCAGTAAATACGGATAGTCTCCCTCCCGAGGCGAATGTACTGCTTGCTCGACCGTCTGCGCCTCTTATTGAGGACCAATCTCATTATACAGTGGAAGTACTTGCCTGCCCCAAATGTGCAGCTCCAGCGGCGCTTAAGGCCGGGCAGGATCTGTCGCAGCCCATGCAATGTCCTTTCTGTGATACTGTCTATACCGTTCGCCAGAGCCAGGATAACGCGCAACAGCTCAAGCAGGAGCTAAAGGCGTGGCTTGATCAGATGATTGTCGGCAGCGGCTACAATGGAGCCAGTGGCGTCGATATCCATGCACGCCATCTCATATTTAGCGAATCACTCTACCCCACACTGAAAAAAGATATCGATCGTCGCCTCGAAGCCTTTGAGAATGTGCTGGAGGCTCCCCTGGTGCAGATCAAGGAGACAAAGGACTTCCGCGATTACCAGCCCAACCCACGCCTGATCATGCTGGCGAAAGGCGATAATCAATGGCTCAAGACGCTCTCCACGCGTGTCTCGGCGCAGCAGTTGCAGGATTTTGCGGTTGTGCAGGATGACAAACAGCGTTTGCGACAACTACAGATGCGCGTCCTGAGCCTGATCTACTATGCGAATATTGCTCAGCACCAGGCCAGCTCCAGCGTTGCTGCCTACCAGCTTGTTCGTCAGAATATCGTCGCGCTGCAACAGGAATACCAGTCGTATGTTCAGGAAATAGCAGACGAGCACTACCGCTCCTACAGTATGGTTCTGGATGCACGCACGACGGCGGATATCCTTTTGCTCGACCTGCTCATCTCAGCTCTTGGAGAGGGGCATAATACGGCTCCAGAAGGGCTCTTACTCCAGATTGGCAATGTTCTCGCGCAGCTCGACAAGGCTCAGCAACTGGCGCTCACCTGCACCTACAATCCACTCTATACCGTCCCGCTCCAGCAGGGCATTCAGAAAGACATTACCATTGCTCGCATCTTTCAAGCCATTGTGACCAGCTACGAAATGGTAACACGCACACGCGCCGAAGAGTTCAAACCGTTTTATGAGCGCTTGCTCAAGTATGTCCATAGCCTGGCGAAGATCGAATCCGCCGAGCATTTGCTCTGGCTACTGACTTCGATTGAACGTGTCCTGCTGGCGCGTGCTGCCGAGGCACCTCTGCCCGTCGTAAAAAATTGGACCTGGCTTGAGCCCGTCGCTGACTTTCAACGACGGCGGTCGGCATTTGGCACGGCTGCCGAAACTGGCCAGGTACTCATGCGTCATTATCATCCCTACTGGATTGCGCGCCTCAGTTATAGCGAGGTAGGTGGCGTCCTCGTTAAGAAGGCGAGCGTGCATGAGGGCTTTCTGCTGCTGGATGCAACCAGTATGAGTTCGCCGAAGCCTGTACCCATCACAGGCAATGACCCTGTATTGCCTATCATGCAAGCTGGACTGCAAAATTTTCAGTTGCTGGATAAGCAGATCGCCTCGCTACCTGCCGTGCTGCCATACGATAAAGCCGAAAAAGCTATGAAAGCCTATGCTCACACCCACGAATATGAATTGAAAGTGCTGGCTGTGCGCATGATCGGTATTTTGTATGTGCCCGCCGCTTCTGTTCGCTATACTGCTAAAAATGTGCAGCGCGATGTTATTGTAAGTTGTTTGAGGAGCGTCAATCAGAACCTGGAGCAAGCGCTAAAGCAAACGCAAGAATTTTTACATATGTATCAATCGTAACCAATCCTATAGGGCACGATCCCCTATAAGGGGCATGATTCACTGTAGGGGCGCGATTTATAAGCCCGCGTGACCACGGTGCAACCAACCCTGTAGAGGCACAATCCCTGTAGGGGCGCGATTTATAAGCCCGCGTACGGTTCCATCACAGAGAGGAATATATTCAATGGGATTAATACATGCATTCGTAAATTGGGGTATACGCTTACTTGATAATACTGATACAGATGTGCGGCGTATCGGGCAGCGTTTTGGTTCTATGCCTTTATCCTGGCGGCAGGTCGTGATGACGAACCCAACCAAAGATGGCATTGCCTGGCGCGTACCTGATCCTGATGTGCGCATGGCAAGCTCGTTTATGAATACACAGGCGGTGCTGGTGAGCGAAAATGAAATGGTCATGCTACTCAAAAATGGGAAGTTCGAGACGAGTACGGAGCGTGGTGTGTTGCTCTCGCCTGGTCTGTATGATGTGAGTCATCTGCGTGTGCGCGATCAGATAGAAGTAATCTGGATGACCAGTAAGGAGATGCGTCTGCGCTGGGGCGTGCCTGATGTGCTGACCCAGGACCGCATCGGTGTCGGTGCCAGCGGCTATTACACAACGAAGATTGAAGATCCTGAAGAGTTCTACTTTAATGTGGTCGGCAATTCTCAGGTCTATAAAGAGGAACAACTACAACTTTTTACCAAAACGGATGTCAATTCGGTCGTACGTGACCTGATTGCACGCCGGACCGTGCTGGAGTTCCAGACTGCCAGGCGCGAATTTGGCGATGCAGCACAGGAAGTGTTACAGCCTATCTTTAACCGTTGGGGTCTGGAGTTTATCGGGCTGACCATCGAGAACCAGAATATTCCAGAACAGTTCCGCCAGGCTGCCGCTGGTCGTACGATTGTCACGCTGGAGAAAGAGGCGCAACTGGAAGGCGCGAAGGCAGATGTAACGCTTGCTCAACTGGAGGCGCAAAAAGCTTACTTTACGGCGCAGATCGAAGCTACCAGGTTGCGTGCCATCGGGCAGGTCGATGTGGAAATCATGCAAAGCCAGCAGAGTATCGGCGTCAACCCCCTGGATATCAAGCGTATTGAGGCTGTAGATGCGCTGGCACTGAATCCGCCTGATGGTACGCTGGTCGATAATCGTCCGCAGATCATGAACCAGTTATTGGGGCAGCCGCCTTTCCCTTCTGAATTGTACGAGCGCTTGCAAAAGAAGCTCGCTGAGTTACCATAAAATACAGCAAAGAGAGGTTATCATGGCTCGCATTTGCTCTCAGTGTTCACTGCCAAATCCCGATCGTTCAATTTTTTGTTCGCGCTGTGGTGCCACGTTGCCTTCTGACGAGGTAGCTGGAGAC
>WNFY01033654.1_pt1 | contig 10389 bp, 13 predicted proteins | sample 5400091 | NCBI WGS metagenome assembly WNFY01 (sample SAMN13153364, study PRJNA577476) | soil metagenome | isolation source: 60 cm soil or saprolite under grassland replicate 1 | place: USA:California | collected 2016-06-15
GTCGGGCGGCTGTGCCGGACGGGCGAACTCCTCCTCCTTATCCGTTCGCATGTTCCAGTAAAGAATCGGAAATCAGCTACGTTGTAGCTGCCGCGCTTCTGGCCGGAGAAAAGATGGAACTCGAAACAGAACGACTCATTCTGCGCTCTTTCCGCGAAGAAGATGTCGATATCATGGCGCAATTGTTCGCCAATCCGGATTTCATGCGTTTCTCATTAGGCGTTTTCACCGAACGCAAACAGACCATCGCGTTCATTGAGAAAGTCATGGCTTGGGATCGCGCCCGCATCCCGTCACAGTTTGCCGTAGTCCAGCGCGGCGAGGACGTGATCATCGGTTACTGCGGTTTCTTTTATCATTTGGAGCATGGCATCGAAGACATCGAGATCGGCTATCGACTGCACCCCAATTACTGGAACCGCGGCCTCATTACCGAAGCCGCGCGTGCTGTCCGTGACCACGGCTTTCGCGACTGGAAGCTGTCACGCGTCATTTCACTCATTCATCCCGAAAACATTCCGTCACGTCGCGTGGCCGAGAAAAATGGGATGAAGGTCGAGAAGGAGATTACGTTTCGAGGTTTTCCGACGCTGGTGTTTGCGATAACGCGGGAGGAGTGGCTGGCGAAGCGTGCCGCTCGATGAACTCGCGGGCGAGCGCGCGATACGCTTGAGCGGCAGATCCAGTCGGAGCGTACTCCAGGATCGATTTCCCGAAGCTCGGTGCTTCGCTCAAGCGAACGCTGCGCGGAATGACAGTTTGATAAACGCGTTCGCCGAAATGTTGGCGTACCTCCGCCACGACCTGCTCGCTAAGATTCGTCCGACCGTCGAACATTGTCATGACGATGCCGCCGAGCTCGAGGCGTTTGTTCGCGCCGGAATCGCGCACCTGCTCGACCAGCCGCACGATTTTTACCAATCCTTCCAGCGCGAAATACTCGCATTGGATTGGAGTTAAGAGTTCATCGGCGGCAGCGAGCGCGTTAGTCATCAGGATTCCAAGCGACGGCGGGCAATCGATAAAAACGAAATCAAACGTCTCATCTACGTGCAATGGCTTGAGCGTTTCAGCCAGGCGGGTCAGATGGTTTGGCATCCGGGCGATCTCGACCTCGGCGCCCGCAAGGTCGAGATCGGCAGGCACAATGAACAGGGCTTCGCGTTCTGTGGGAAAGATTCTTTCGGTAATGGAGGCGTCCCCGAGCAATGGTTCGTAAAGGCTAGTTTGCTCTACTGCTTGCAACCCAAACGAGCTGGTCGCGTTCGCTTGTGGATCAAGATCGATAATCAAAATGCGATGGCCCAGTTCCGCGAGCGCAGCGCCAAGGTTCACGGCTGTAGTCGTTTTGCCGACGCCCCCTTTTTGGTTAGCGATCGCGATGATTTTCATTCAGGGCGTGGCACGGACATCCTTGTGCGCCCGGCCGCCGGTGCCTCGTGGCCCTTCTCGCCTCTCCCTTCGTGAGAAGGGGAGAGGATTGAGGTGAGGGGTTTGAAGCCTGCACGCTTCCCAGTTGCCCTGAATAAACCCTCACCCTCCCCTCTCCCTCCGAAAGAGAGAGGCGACCCACCGCCGTGTTCCATTCCCCCCGACCACGCGAGCTGATAATTGACAAACACTAATTCCATTGGACGACAGGCATGATGATGTTGCTGGCCGCGACAAACGGAAACTAAATTTTTCGAATTTCAGATTTGGAATTTCAGCAGTAGCGTTTAAGCGTCTCGTTCAGTGAAAGCTTCTCCAGTATCAATCGAACCGGCACTGCCCCCGAAAGTCCTCGGGACTAAAGAGCCCGTGCTCTTGCGAAGCAGGGACGCGCGCGGCGTGGTCACTTTGACACTAAACCGGCCGCACGCCTTCAATGCCTTGTCCGAGGAGATGCTGGCAGCGTTACAGCGCGAGCTCGACGCGATGGCTCAGGATGAATCCGTGCGCGTGGTCGTTCTCGCTGCTGAGGGCAAAGCCTTTTGCGCCGGCCATGACTTGAAGGAAATGCGCGCGGCGCCGTCGCTCGATTACTACAAACGACTCTTTGCGCAATGCTCTGACATGATGCTTACCATCCAACGGTTGCCCGTGCCGGTGATTGCGCGCGTCCAAGGGATCGCCACCGCGGCGGGTTGTCAGTTGGTGGCGATGTGCGACCTCGCCGTCGCGTCGAGCACAGCAAAATTTGCTGTGAGCGGTGTGAACCTCGGGCTCTTTTGCTCTGCGCCAGGTGTGGCGCTCTCCCGCAACATTTTGCGCAAAGCGGCGTTTGAAATGCTCGTAACCGGAGAATTTATCAGCGCTCAGGAGGCGAAGCAGCGCGGCTTGGTCAATCGCGTTGCAGAACCCGAACAGCTCGACGCCGAGCTCGAAAAACTGGTAGCCACCATTGTCGCCAAACCGCGCATCGCAGTGGCGATGGGGAAGGAATTCTTTTACAAGCAAGTCGAATTGGGTATCGCAGCCGCGTATGAAGCAGGTAGTCAGACCATGGCCTGCAACATGATGGACGAGGCGGCGCTCGAAGGCGTGCAGGCTTTCATCGAAAAACGTCCGCCGCGCTGGAAACAGGAATGAAACCGCGAAACGACGAGTCGGCGAAGCGGCGATCTGTAGCGGCGGTCTGTGACCGCCGATCCGCTTCAACGATTTAACGCTTCAACGCCTCGGTGACCTTTACTCTTCAAGAACTGGCGAAGATGTGCGGTGGCGAGCTGGTGGGCGATCCATCGCTGCAAATCACCGGCGCGGCCTCGCTCGGTGAAGCCGTACCGGGAGAAATCAGCTTTTACTCGGACCCAAGGTATGGAACGCTCCTGCGCAAAACACGCGCTTCGGCAGTCTTCGTTCCGCCTGATTTTGCCGAATCGATTGCAACCGCGCAGATTCGCGTTGCCAATCCTATTAAGGTATTCGAACAGGTCGTGCTCAAATTCGCGGCGAAACCGATCGCATTCGCGGCTGGCATCCACCCAAGCGCTGTTGTTGATCCAAGCGCCCGGCTCGGAGAACGTGTGTCGATCCAGCCTTACGCAGTTATTGAAGCGGGCGCCAGAGTCGGCGACGATGCAGTCATTGGAGCAGGATCATATATTGGCCACGACACCGTGATTGGGGCGGCGTGCCTGATTTATCCGCGGGTAACAATCCGGGAGCGAACGCGCATTGGGTCGCGTGTGATTATTCACAGCGGCGTGGTGATCGGCGCGGACGGTTTTGGATTTGAGATGGTGGATGGCAAGCACAAGAAAATTCCGCAACTCGGGATTGTCCAAATCGATGACGATGTCGAAATCGGCGCGAACACGACCGTCGACCGCGCTCGTTTTGGCCGGACCTGGATTCAACAGGGCGTAAAGATCGACAATCTCGTGCAGATCGCGCACAACGTAGTAATCGGGAAAAATTCCGTTATCGCCGCCCAGACTGGAATTTCGGGAAGCACCCGCGCGTACAAATGGCTGGCCAAGTCGGTATCGTGGGGCATGTCGAGATCGCCGATGGCAGCAGGATTGCAGCGCAAAGCGGTGTTTCTAAGAGCATTCCGGGGGGCACATGGTTTGGCTACCCGGCGATGCCGATGCCCGAAGCTAGACGCCAAATCGCCTGGGTTCGTCGTCTTGGAAAACTCCTCGCGCGCGTGAAAGAACTCGAAAAGAAATTGGGACTCTAGGCTCGTCGCGCATTGGAAAGAAGCCCGCGCAACGCTTTAGGAGAAATCCATTCTGCGCCACACGCCTGCACAGTCTCGGCTTCCATCGAATCGGAAGTGGCCACCATCAGCTCGAAGCGTTTTGCGTATTTGCTGGCCAATCTTTCAATAATCGCATCGGCCGACTGGCCGCTCCGCGAATAGAAAATCTGCACGTCGCCCGGCTCGGAAGTCGCGCTCGTCTTTCTCCCTGTGCCATCGAAAACGACGACCACGCGCACACCAGTCCAATCCTGGTAATCTCGCAACTGTTTAACTAACGCTTCGCGGGCCAGCGAGGAACGGCGCGCGTGAAGCTTGTGCAACTCAGGCCAGGCAAAAATAACACTGTGCCCATCGACGATCAGATAACGAGCCCGCTCCGGCATTGCGAGATCCTATGAATCACCCAGCAAAGCGGAGCTTCGCAGAACAATTAGCTTAAAACTACTCCGTTGTGTCCGGCTCGTTCTTTGCACGCTGCTTGCCTGGCGCCGCGCGCGCCCCGCTGGCCCGCAACGTTGCCTTCTTGCGCTGCAAATAAGCTCGTCTTCGCTTGCGTTTGGCTCGTACACGGCGTTGTTGTCCCACGATGGTGTTCTATCGGTTGAAACACGAAGAAACGCAATCCGGATTCAGGTTCCTGCAGCCGCCAAGCTAAAATTGCTATTGCATTTGCGCATGATTCGTTGTTAAAAAGCACGCTTTATGACGCCCAGGGGGTCGGCGGTCTTCGGAGTCACGGCAAAAAGTGTGACTGGACTCGCCATTCTTTTCCTCGTGCTGGCAGCATTTTTTGGCGTTTTAAATATCCAAAAAGTGAAAGCGGTTCGCGCGAATGCAGCGAACCCGCAGGCCGCGCGAGCGGGCAAAGCGGAAACAGAGCTAGCGCAAGTCCAGAAAGAAAAGGCTGATTTACAAGCCAAACTAGATGCTGGTCAGCAGGAGATCACCTCGCTGCAAAAGCGCGTGGAAGAAGCGGGGAACAACGCGAATGCTTCGGTCGCTGGGAGTCCTCCCGGCAACAGCGCGCCGACGGCTGATTTGCAGTCGCAGGTCGATGATCTTCGCCGGCAGCTCGAAAGCGCAGAAAAGGAAAAAGTTTTCCTCTCCGAAAAACTCCAGGATGCTCAGGGGCGGGCGGCCCAGCCCAAGGAAGGAAAAAAGCGGCGGGAAACCGCCAGCACGCAAGGGGAAACCGTCAGCCCCCATCGCACGGGTGTGCGCGGCACTGTGCTGGCATACAATCAAGTTTACAATTTCGTGGTGCTGAATCTCGGCGCCCGCCACGGAGTCGAGTCGAACGCCGAAATGCTCGTTCTGCGGGAGGGAACGTTGATTGGAAAAATTCGCATTTCTTCAGTTGAACCGGCGACGGCTATCGGCGATATCATCCCCAGCAGTTTGGCTCGTGGCGTGCAAGTACAACCTGGAGACACGGTAATTTATGGTGGCACAAGTCCGTAAGTGTCGAAGAAAAATCCTCGCAGCCCTGTTCTGCACGGGTGCGATCACCCTCGCCTCGTGCGCAAGTCAAAAGGACTCCGTCCGTCTGGTTGATGACCCGGACGATCACGGCGGTTCATCCCTGCCTTGGAGCCGGCAGGAGAAATGGGAAATCGCGCCAGACGCCAACGCGCTCGGGCCAACCTCATCGAGCGATGCTCGCCGATAGACTCTGGCGACGCCCGTGGAACAAACAGGAACCTTGGGAAACGCGTCGGCAATTCGCAGGCCACCGATCCCCGCTAACATCCGAGCCCGGATTATACAGATTTTATCTGCAGTTAATTGCAGATTTTTCAGGCCGAATTCTCGTTAGACATCGTCGCACATCAGGACGAAGAGAGACTTGCTTTTACTGCTATTGCCAAATGTTATCGTCGTGGCCGTCGCGGTTACTTCGCTCCATTTGGCGAGGCTTGTTGCGCCGCACCCAGACCACACGCAACAGACCATTGATGGACTTACTCAGAAGGCGGAGCACGGGGATTTTGGCCCAAGCCCCGATAGACTTGTTGGTCTAGTGACTGATTCATGGCACGGCAGAGATGACCTTCAGGCGACAACGACACGAGAGTACGCGGTGATAGGTTCCGCCCTCTTCATCGCTGTGGTGCTACAGCTGGATATCATTTTCAGAGTCAGAGGTCGGATGTCTAACCAGGTGCTGGAGCCAACCACTGGCCGCCGTACTGAAAGGCTGAAGGATGAATTATGAAGGACGAAGTGAAAGCAAAGCTCGCTCTCGCCAGTGGTGGCTCAGCTTGTTCTCGTTAGACCTAGTGCGACGCTGTCTAGCTTTTGTCCTCATTTGCTCGCTGGCTGCTGCACAGCAGACGCTTTCCTCAAACACGGCAGAAGACGAGCAAACGCTCTGGCATCTTGAGCGCGCATATTGGCAATACGTCGAGAACAATGACTTGTCCGCGTATGCGAACTTATGGCACGAAGATTTCCTGGGCTGGCCGTCGATCAGTTCCGTGCCCGTTGGTAAAGATCAGATTACTGACTGGATTACCTCCCAGACTAGTAAGGGGCTGACCTTCAAAGCGGGCGAGTTTAAGCCTGCTGCGATTAAGATCACAGGCGACTTCGCATTTACCTGCTACTGGATAACGCTCAGGTGGGTGGACAAACGTGGGGAAGGAGCGGCACATACTCTGCGTATCACACATGCGTGGGTGCGGAGCGGAAAGGATTGGCGGATCATAGGCGGGATGTCCATGCCGGAGCCTGAGAGTCCGGCTAGGTGACTGCGGGCGTTGATTCGCATGCAGCGAAAACCGAACGACAAACCCAGCTCATCGTCCCCCGGCTAGAACAAACTGATTTAAATCCAGAAGCCGGCTGGGATGACGGCGTTTTTCGGTATCACCACGATGCCGTCCCGGATGAAGTAATTATCTCCATCCAAGTTCGACGGTTTACCTTCTGGCGAAATCACAACGCCGTCGCTGATGCGCGCGTTTTTGTCGATGATCGCGCGATCGATTACGCAATTGCGCCCGATGCCGATGGGTGGCTGCGACGAATCGGTTTGCCCTAATTCAAAATAGTCCGCGCCCATTACGATGCTATTTCGGATGGTCGCGCCGCTCTGGATCACGCTGCGTATCCCCACCACACATCGCTCCAGATGCGCATGCGAAATGATGCAGCCATCGGAAACAATCGCCTGTCGTAGGGTGGCCCCGTTAATCTTGCTGCCCGGCAAAAAACGCGGATGCGTATAGATCGGAGACTCCGGCTCGAAAAAGCTGTATTCCGGCACGACGTCAGTGAGGTCCAGATTCGCTTCGTAAAACGCGCGAATCGTTCCAATGTCCTCCCAGTACCCCTTGAAGATGAACGCGTTGACATGCCGATCTTTGATCGATGATGGGATAATGTGTTTTCCGAAATCGACCAAGTCGTTCTCCAAAGATTCTATGAGCACATCTCGGTTGAAGACATAAATCCCCATCGACGCCTGAAATAATTCCTCGTCTTCGTTGGAACCGATGGAGCGAAGCAGCTCCCGGCTCATCTTCATTTCCTGCAACGCAGTTTCATCCGCCGGTTTCTCGATGAAGCCTGTGATCCGGCGCTCAACGTCGCTCTGCATAATGCCAAACTCGGAAACCGTACGGCCGCTCGAGGAAGAAGCGCATATTTTGCCGCACCGCGTCAGCCGTTCCCTGATACCATTGCGAGCCGGCGGGCGTTTGTTGCGCCGCGAGAATGTCCACAAAGCTGCGCGAAAAATTATCGAACTTGTAACTAGCCTGGATGTGTCGATGCAGCGACATGCTGTTGAACTGCGTAAGCACATAGATCGAGCGCAGCCCGGAGTTCAGACAATTGCTGATCGGGATATCGACAATGCGATATTTGCCACCGAGCGGCACAGCCGGCTTGGCGCGATCTTTCGTGAGCGGAAACAAGCGCGTGCCCGCGCCCCCGCCCATGATGATCGCCAGCGTTCGTTGGATGGTGCCCGGCGGCAGCGCAGCAGGAAGAGCTTCTGGACTTTTTTGAAGTAAATCGCGCTGCGCCTGGCTTTGCATCGCTATTCACCAATAACTCGGGGTCGGCTGTTTTGCGGCAACTTTTTTGCATCATGTTGCCGCGACACGCCCGCCGCTACAGTCCAGAACATGTGCGGAATTGTGGGCTACGTGGGGCGCGCTCAGGCGACGCCCATTTTACTCGACGGACTGCGCCGCTTGGAATATCGCGGCTACGATTCCGCCGGTCTGGCTGTCGTACAGAGAGGACGCTTGGAGACACGCAAATGCGCGGGACGCATTGCGGCACTCACGAAATTAGTGACGAAGCAACCGGTTTCGGGTTCCCTCGGCGTCAGCCACACGCGCTGGGCCACGCACGGCAAGGTGAACGATCAAAATGCGCACCCGCATTTCGACGCGAGCGGCAAACTCGCGCTGGTCCATAACGGGGTGATCGAAAACTATCAGGCGCTCAAAGATGAACTGGTCCGAGATGGCGATACGAACTTTTGCTCCGAAACTGACACGGAAGTTCTCGCGCATCTGATCGGCAAACTCTACGACGACTCGTGCGCCAGCACAGTGGATGCGCCCGGAAAAAAAGCCCGGCTCTTTGACGCGGTGCGCACGGCGCTCCGGCAAGTAATCGGCACATATGGCAAAATTTTCTGGCCAGTGATGTCAGTGCGATTGTCGCTTACACCCGCGACGCGGTTTATCTAAACGACTTCGATGTAGTCGCAGCGGGGACGGACAAGTTCGAGATCACTTCGCTCGCCGGAGATAGCACCGAGCATCCTGTCAGCAAAGTCGAATTCACCGCGGAAGACATCAGGAAAGGTGATTTTCCCCATTACATGCTCAAGGAAATCTTTGAGCAACCCAACACGGTGCGCGACGCGATGCGCGGCCGTCTTAACCACGAGGAATGCACCGCAAGGTTGGGCGGCCTGAACATGGCGGCTCCTCAATTGCGCGATGTCGGGCGCATCGTTCTCATTGGTTGCGGCACGGCGCTGCATGCCGGCAGAATCGGTGAATATTTGATTGAGCGGCTGGCGAACATCCCCACCGAGGTGGATTACGCGAGTGAGTTTCGTCATCGGAATACGCCGATGACTTCTGAGACGCTGGTGTTCGCCATCAGCCAGAGCGGCGAAACGGCGGACACACTCGGAGCATTGCGCGAAAGCCGGCGCAAAGGCTTTCGCACCCTGGGAATTTGCAACAATGTCGCAAGCACGATCGCGCGCGAGAGCGACGGAGGGGTTTACATGCACGCTGGACCGGAGATCGGCGTGGCCGCCACCAAGTCGTTTACCTCGCAGCTTGTCATTCTCGCGCTGCTCGGGCTGCTCTTCGGACGAATGCGCAATCTTTCCGCGGCTGAAGGAAGCCGCGTCATCGAAGCGCTGGAAGCATTGCCGCAACAGGTCGAAGCCGTTTTAGATCTCAACGATCAGATTAAGGCGATTGCCAAAAAATATGCCAATGCAAACGGGTTCCTTTTCTTTGGCAGGCAGTTCAATTATCCGATCGCGCTCGAAGGCGCCCTCAAAATGAAGGAGATCACGTATCTCTTTGCCGAAGGGCATCCGAGCGCCGAGCTCAAGCATGGGATCATCGCGCTGATTCGTTCCGATCTGCCCTCAGTTTTTATCGCGCCGGATGATTCGGTCTTTTCAAAAAACCTGAACAACATCGAGCAAGTGAAAGCCCGCAAGGGCCCCATCATTGCGCTCACCAGTGGAAACTGCGCGAAGCATCTCAAGGAAATTGCTAACGAAATCGTCGTGCTGCCGGAAGCGCCTGATTATGTCATGTCCATCCTGACGGCCGTCCCGCTTCAGCTTCTCGCTTACCATCTCGCCGTCCAACTGGGTCGCGATGTCGATAAACCGCGCAACCTCGCCAAAAGTGTGACCGTGGAATGATTGTTGGTCGAGACGTCGCGCTACAATGTTTCCCGAAGACTTTCGGGACAGCGTGGCGTCCGTACCAGATACCCCCTAAGGCTGGAAATAAAACGAATTTGCAGTAGACTCCCTCGCCAACATTCTTTCCCCCGGTGCAACACAACGAAGAGTACCTGCTCAGAGTCCTCGAGGATGGAGGACTCATCACGGATCAACAGATCGACAGCGCGCGCTCGCGTCTAAACGGTGAGCCGGGCGTGGTCGATGTTTTGATTGACGACGGAATTGTGTCCGAGGCGGACGTGTCGCGCACGCTCGCTGCGCAAGCGCAGATGGATTGGATCGACATCTCCACGATGGTCATTCCGCCGCAAGTCATCAATCAGATCCGCGGAGAAGATGCGCGGCGGTTCAAAGTGATTCCGGTCGCTTTCGGAGAGACCGGGCTCGTGGTCGCAGTGGGCAACCCGCTCGACATCGATACGATGGACAGCCTGAGTTTTCTCCTGCAACGCGAGCTGGAACTGGTTTGCACGAGCCCTAAGAAAATTCGCGAAGCGCTAATCAAATACTACGGCACTGCGGACGAAGCGGCGGACGTCCTGCAAAAGGAAATTGGAGAAGACATCGATCTGGGTTTGGAATTTGGCGATGGCGCGGAAGCAATGGCAGTCGATGAAGCAGATGCGCCGATTGTCCGGCTGGTATCCATGTTGCTAATCGAAGCGCACCGTGCCGGCGCGAGCGATATTCATCTCGAACCACTGGACAAAAAATTTCGCGTCCGATTCCGCAT
>WNFY01006515.1_pt1 | contig 10384 bp, 4 predicted proteins | sample 5400091 | NCBI WGS metagenome assembly WNFY01 (sample SAMN13153364, study PRJNA577476) | soil metagenome | isolation source: 60 cm soil or saprolite under grassland replicate 1 | place: USA:California | collected 2016-06-15
TGCTTGATCATGATCTGCTGCATGGGGATGCCCTGACTGTCACCGGACAAACTGTGGCCGACGTGCTGAATGATGTGCCATCAAAGCCCGGAAGGAATCAAGAGGTAATCCGACAATGGGAAAATCCGGTTTACCCGCAAGGTCACCTTGCCGTGCTGCGCGGCAACCTGGCGCCCGAAGGAGCGGTGGCGAAAATCAGCGGCGTGAAGAGGACTAAGATCACGGGCCCCGCACGGGTGTTTGATTCAGAGGAAGAATGTCTCGAGGCAATTCTCGCCGGACGAATCAATTCAGGCGACGTTATTGTGATTCGTTATGAAGGCCCGAAGGGTGGCCCCGGCATGCGCGAGATGCTGGCACCGACGTCGGCAATCATCGGCGCTGGTTTGGGCGACTCGGTTGCGCTCATCACCGACGGGCGCTTTTCCGGCGGCACGCACGGACTGGTCGTTGGCCACGTGGCGCCCGAAGCTGCGGTCGGCGGAACAATTGCCCTGGTCATTGAGGGAGATCCAATAACCATCGATGCAGAGAAGCGGTGCCTGCAACTCAACGTTACGCCGGACGAACTAGCACAGCGTCGCTCAGAGTGTCAGCCACCTGCGGCCCGTTATCGAAGCGGCGTGTTGGCAAAGTACGCCCGGCTGGTATCCAGTAGCAGCCTTGGAGCAATTACCGATCGTTGGTATGAACACTGACTCTAAAGGTGTGCTCTAATTAATTTATGAAATCAATTCCAATCAGTGAATTCGTTGCCGGCCTTTCCCGCCTCTCGGCCGAAGCATTTTCGGCGGGCGCTGTTTACGATTATCTGAAAGGACATTGCGTCGATGAGGCTAGTCTGAAGCCCTACCTTTTCTTCCAACCGGAACACTACACTCGGAATCTTATCTTCAAGAACGATCTGTTCGAGTTGATGGCGATCTGCTGGGACATCGGCCAAGCCTCTTCAATTCACAATCACTCGCGACAGAGTTGTTGGATGGCCGTGCCGATAGGCAAACTCCGAGTGCAGAACTTCCGCATCGTCGAACAGAACCAAAGCGTCGGCTCTTGTAGGCTGGCGCGAACAGATGCTTTCGATATCCACCAAAACAGTCCCACAGAAGTTGACCCCACTGAGCCAGTGCATCAAGTCCTGAATCTCGCCGAGTTCAACGAGCCGGCCGTCAGTTTGCACATTTATTCCAAGCCTTACGATCGTTGTCTGGTGTATTCACTTGAAGAACACGGCTACAAAGAAGTGAAGTTAACGTACACCAGCGAATACGGCAGGCTAAATGGCTCGCCGCATAACTCCTGAAGAAACTAACGGTTCCCACCGTCTCGGCGCAATCACAGATCACTTCCGGAACTGTCGATTGGGAGGCATGAAGTCACCGCCGTGAGTTCTCAGAGGCCAATGATTCCTTTATATATAAGGCACAGTGAAATCGCCGCCACGATCAACCAAAGCAGCGTCCCATGGATCAGCGGTCGTGGGCCAACGCTTCGAAGAGACTGCCTTGAGATGCAACTGCCAATCAAGTAAAGCGTGAGGACTAATCCTGTCTTGGAGACACTTCCCGCGAAGTTGAAGAGATGCGCGCCGCCGGACAGATAGCTGCGGGCGATGGTGGCCCCCAGGAAAAGCAGAATGAACCACGGCCATTTGATCTCGCTCCACTGCCGCTTGCCGGCGGCCGCTATCAGCGCCACCGGCGCTATCCACATCGCCCGCGCTAATTTCACGGTGGTCGCTACGGCGAGAGCTACGGCTCCATATTTGATTCCGGCCCCCACCACTGAACTGGTGTCGTGAATCGCCAGCGCTGCCCACAAGCCGAACTGTTCCTGACTTAACCCAAGCGCTCTGCCCACTACGGGGAAGAGAATCAGCGCCAATGAATTCAGAATGAAAACTGTGCTAAGCGAAACGGACATCTCTTCGTCGGTCGCTTCGACCACCGGTCCGATGGCGGCAATGGCGCTACCCCCACAAATCGCCGTGCCTACCGCGATCAAGAAGCCGTTGTTGCTGGTAACCTTGAGCAATCGGGCTAAGGTCATTCCGGCCATCATCACGAAAGCGATTCCCAAAATAGTGTAGAGAAATCCTGACCGCCCAACCTGCCACACGTCATGCAGGTTCATGCTGAATCCCAGGCCCACCACGCAGATTTGCAGCAGCCGCTTCGAGAGCTTAGGCACCTGCCGCGGAAACGGATTGGCAAAGCTCAAGCCGAAAACTAAACCGCATCCCAGTGCCAGTGGCGGCGTTGCCCAACGCGTCAGGACAAAAACCAAACAGCCGAAAAAGAGAAGTTTCCTAACCATAATTGCTTGTAATTTCTTTGCAGGCGGAGTTCGATCGTGAGGAAATGGATTGATGAGTTGGCAAACCGTCTTGTAGCAGAATTTCCGGCCCGAGCCTATTTACTTCGGCTAATCGTGAGATAAACGAGCCGTAGTTCAATGGTCGCTTTCGCCAAACCGAGAACGCTTGAGGTATTCGGACCCGCCAAAATCAAAGCCTCGGAGGGGGAAAATATTCCATCCCGAGGGTAGATTTGCCCTCCCTCAAGCTACTTATATATAACCGCGGGAAATATCCGGGCTTTGGGCGGGCTTGACTGACTGTAGCAATGCTAAACCTGCTGAAAAAGATATCACCCAGCCACGAAGAGTTATTCATCGAGCAGTACGATCGTCTGCTCCATTGGGCCCTGCAACTGACCGAGCACGATCGCGAGTTGGCCGAGGATCTGCTGCACGACGCCTTTATTCACTTCACTACGCTGACTCAACCCGATCTGAAGACGATTCGAAACCTTGACGGTTACCTCTACATGATGCTCCGCAATCTGCATATTTCGCAGGAGCGCCGGTCCAGCCGCAGCCGTTTTCAGCAGCTTTCAATTGTCGAGTACGAGTCGGCGGCCACGGGCCTCCGGACGATCGATTCGCGCGACGTGATCCGCGTGCAGGACGAGCTGCGCCGCATTTGTCATTACGCCTGCGCGCGAAAAGAAAAAGCGAAGCTGGCCAGCGTTCTGATCCTGCGCTTCTTTCATGGCTACTACCCGAGCGAGATCGCGCAAATCCTGCGGAGCCCGCGCGCGGCGATAGACAAGTGGCTACAACTGGCGCGCGCCGAGACCAAGCTTGCGCTCTCAGATACCGAGGTGCTTCGCTTCAAAGATGATATTCCGGCCATCGAGTTTATGCCCGGCTCTTTTGCCCGCTCCGTTGAGGATTTGCTGAAGGAGTTGAGGCAAACCATCTTTGGAGCGCGGCGGGGCGACTGTTTTGAACACGAACAGGTCAAAGAAGTCTATCAAAAAAAGGAAACACCTCCGCTTGATTGCGAGCGACTCTCTCACGTCGTGAGTTGTCCGCAGTGTTTGGATGAGATCAATCACATGTTAAAGCTGCCACCGCTCTCAGAGCGTTATCCCACGGACTCGATCGGTAAGGACACATCCTCAAAAGGCGGAGGCCCTGGCGGTGAGGGCGGAGGCGGCGTTGGCGGTGGTGAAGTCGCGAAAAAGGTCCGCAAGTATCGACGCGACGCCCGTGAAGCCTTCGAGCACCACCCGATCGAATTGTGTGTCTCAGTCAATGGCTATATCCAGGGTTCACACAAGATCAGTTCAGAGCTGAGTGAATTCGATCTCAGCGCCAATCTCGCCGACGAAGTCAGCTTTGTCGAGGTGTTCAGCGAACAGGGTATTCGTCTGCTGCTGCTTAATGCTGAAGAGCGCCCACCCGAAGGCGCTGACACGCAAACTTCACGCGCGAATCTGAGTGACGGCCGCAGCGTCGATCTGACGCTGAAATATCGGAGTTCGTGGCCAACGCTGCATCTGGTTTATCGCGATCCCACATTCAAAGCGGTCGAGGCCGTCGATGTTACCGCTCTTGAGCAGGGAAGTTATCCAACGGAAACTGTCTCATCTTCAGTAGAAGTAAACCGCGAAAGTATGCTGGGCGGGAGCATCAAGCGTTTAGCTTTCCGGCTTCCGAGGCCACGCCTCAATTCGCGTCTTCTCTTCCGGCCAGCCACAGTTACTGCGGTTCTGGCGCTCCTGGCGGTTGCCGTTTTCTTCTTGCTGGTAACTCTCCGGCGCTCTCCGGCTCCAGCGCTCGCAGCCGCAAACTTGTTACAGCAATCCGCTTTTGCTGAAGAAACAATTGCGGCGCGAGCAGATCAGGTTCTGCATCGCACGATCACTTTTGAGGAGCGAACTGTGGCGCAAGCTGGCAGCTTGCGTTCGTCAGGCGGTCAGTTAATCGCAACTCGCAAGATCGAAGTTTGGCGCGGCGCGGAGAAGGGGATCACAGCCCGTCGGCTTTACGACGAACGCGGACAATTGATTGCCGGCGACTGGCGAAGAGCTGATGGCGTGCAAACGATCTATCACCATGGCACGCGACCACAACTTCAGCTCTCGCCCGAAAAGCGCAGTGGGCAATCCGTGATCAATTTTGAAAACGTCTGGCAGCTCGATATCGCCGCTAAAGATTTCTCCTCATTAATTGGGAATACAGAAAGAGCGAGGGTTGAGGAGCGCGCAAATACCTATGTGATTTCTGCGGAATTTGCGAAATCTGTGGATGCGTCCGACTCCTCCGTGTCCTCTGTGGTTAATTCTCTTCTTACGGCAACACTTGTTTTGAACCACGCCGATCTGCGCGCCATAGAACAGACGCTGGTCATCCGCCAGGGTAACGAAACTCGCGAATACCGTTTTATTGAGACAGGCTTTGAACAAAAACCGAAAAACGCCGTCGCTCCAACTGTCTTTGATCCTGAACCGATTCTTCTGTCCAAACTCGAACCCGAAACTCGAAACTCAAAACTCGAAACTGCCGCAGCCCCCTTACCACTTTCCCCTTCGCCCCGTGCCGCGACGGCCGAAGACGAAGTTGAGGTCTTGCGCCTGCTAAATCAGGCAGGTGTCTTTCTTCGCGACCAAGTGAGCGTTGCGAGATCTCCGTCGGGTCAGTTAATCGTAGGTGGAGTGGTTGAGAATGATGACCGCAAAAGACAGATCGTCAGCGCTCTCGCGCCCGTGACCAAAAGTCGTGTCGCGCGTGTTGAAGTCGAGACGGTCCAGGAAGTCTTGCAGAGGCAACAAGCACGCGCCGCGGCGTCCGAGACAGTTATCGCGCAGGGCGTGCAAGTTACCGAAACGCAGATTCCAGTCGATGCCGAGTTGCGGAAGTATCTATCGGGCGCGAAAGGATTATCGGGAGATCAGCTTGATTCTGAAGTGCGTCAATTTTCTGAGCGCATGCTGGCGCGATCGAACCAGGCGCGACTGCATGTGCTGGCTCTGAAGCCGGTGATCGAGCGCTTCTCTCCGGAAGAGTTGCAGGCGCTTACACCCGAGGCGCGTAGCAAATGGCGCTCGATTGTTGTCGAGCATGTGCGCAGCTTCGCGGCTGAAACTGCCGCGCTGCATCGAGAGTTGGCGCCCCTTTTCCCTACGCTGTCCAGCACCGCTGGTTCTAGCGGTGACATTGACGTGGCGAGCGATGCCGATCTTATTCGTGCGGTGAGGCGTTTGATGCAGCTAGCGTCCGCAAATGACGAAGCGATCCGCAGATCGTTTTCCATATCCGCAAACGGCAGCAAGAGCGCGCCCGTGAGAGCTGCGCAGTTCTGGAGTTCACTTGCCAGCGCCGAGGCATTAGCTGCTCGCATTCAGAGCGCACATTGATAGACATGATTAACAAGATTCACATGACTCGGTTTCTATCCTGTTAATCGTGTAAATCCTGTCGAACTCGAAGCTTTTGATTTCTGACTTCTGTTTTCTTGGAGGACAACACCATGAATCACCAGCGCCCCTTGTCGCGGACTCTTCGTTTCGTTCTGCTTACTGCCTTCTGCCTACTGCTTACTGCGGTTGCCGCGCACGCGCAATCGGCGACCGCCACCTTGAGCGGCGCAATTCAGGACACGAACGGCGCGAGCATTCCCGGCGTCCATGTCACGATTGAGAACACCGGCACGACGCTGAAGCGAGAGGCGGTCACGAATGACGACGGCTCCTTCACCGTGCCGTTATTGCCTCCGGGCAAATACGTCATTACCGCGCGTCGTGACGGCTTTGCGCCAGTGCAGATTAATGATGTTGTCCTGAATGTTGGCGATCAGAAGGCGTTGACGATCGAGTTGAGAGCGGGCGATGTTAATGCGACGGTGCAGGTTACAAATGACGCCGAACTTATCAGGACCGATGCTGCGGTGGGGACGGTAGTGGACAGGCAATTCGTCGGTAATCTGCCGCTGAACGGACGCAGTTTCCAGTCGTTGATTGCTTTGACGCCCGGTGTTGTTTTCAGCGCAGGCGGTAACAACACCAGTGGACAATTTAGCGTAAATGGCCAGCGTTCCAACGCCAATGCGTACACCGTCGACGGAGTCAGCGCGAATTTTGGCACAACCTCATCCAGCTTGAATTCCGCTCAAACTAGCGGCAACCTTCCGGGCCTAACAACCCAAGGCACGACCCAGAGTCTCGTTTCGCTTGATGCGATGGAAGAGTTCAAGATTCAGACATCGACGTACTCCGCAGAGTACGGCCGCCAGCCGGGGGGGCAAATTTCCATTATTACCCGCTCAGGTACGAATAACTTTCATGGGACTATTTTTGATTTTCTTCGCAACGACGTGTTTGATGCGAACGACTGGTTTGCCAACGCAAACCGGCGGGCTAGGCCACCGGAAAGACAGAACGATTTCGGCGGCACCTTTAGCGGCCCCGTCTTCCTGCCGAGATTCGGAGAAGGCGGACCTGGCTGGTACAACGGCAAGAATCGCACATTCTTCTTCTTCTCATACGAAGGATTACGTCTCCGTTTGCCGCAGTTCACAATGACGAATGTGCCGACGCTCGCGCTTCGGCAGCAAGCGCCGACCGGCTTGCGGCCGCTTATGAACGCGTTCCCATTGCCAAATGGAAGAGATCTGGGTAATGGATTGGCTGAATTCTCAGCATCCTACTCTAATCCTTCCACTCTCGACGCGACTAGCATTCGTATTGACCATTCAATAGCGCAGAAATGGAATATATTCGGAAGATACAACTGGGTTCCGTCGGAGACCATTGTGAGGAACGGCGCCAACCTAAGTACTCACACACACAATAAGCTGACAACACGTACTCTCACTTTTGGCGTAATCGCAGCTCTAACACCAAAGACCAGCAATGACCTTAGATTCAACTTCAGCGACAACAAGGGAAGCGCTGGGACACGAATGGACAGCTCTTTTGGTACCGCGCCGATCGAGATCGGCTCGGTAATCCCCAGTCAGTTCAACGTCGGTGTCGCGGCCTTCAACTTAATTTTAGCTCTTCCAGACTTTACTGCGGCAACCATACCTCAAGTTGTCTTAGTAAACAACAATCTCCAAAGGCAGAGGCAACTCAATCTAGTGGACAACATCTCCATCGGAGTTGGCTCTCATCAGTTGAAGTTCGGCCTAGACTATAGACGGCTTACTCCGTTTTACGCAGCCAACGTCTATCGCGCTAACATATTCGAGTTTTCACAGCAAAACATCATAAACAATTCGGCATCAAGGGCTACCATTTCGGCTTCGGCTGCAGCGTATCCGGTGTACGACAATTTCTCCACGTATATTCAGGATACCTGGAGGTTTTCACCCCGTCTAACCCTAAGTCTTGGCCTACGATGGGATGTTAATCCTTCTCCGGGAGAGGCCAAACATAACAATCCTCTTGCGGTTACCCAAATCCAGGATTTGGGTTCCATGCAGCTCGCACCGCAAGGCACCCCGTTGTGGAAGACAACATATAATAACTTTGGTTCTCGGTTTGGTTTATCATACCAACTCAGAGATCAGACGGGCCGCGAGACGATAATACGGGGTGGTTTTGGTGTATTCTACGACACTGGTAACAACCAAGCATCTAGTGGGCATAACGGGTATCCTTTCCTAGCTTCACGAACCGTGCCCGCCTTGGCATTCCCTCTGTCCGCAGTCCAGGCTGCGCCGCCGGTTTTGCCTACAGTGTCCAATTTGACACCGCCTTACAGCTCAATTACCGTCTTCAATCCGAAACTGCTACTGCCCTATACCCTTCAATGGAACATAGCCGTCGAGCAATCTCTAAGTAAGAGCCAGGTGTTGACAATCTCATACGTAGGTGCATCTGGGCGACGACTTTTGCAGCAGAGACAATTCAGCCTAAGTGCGATCAATCCAAGTTTTACCACTGTATTGTTGACACAGAACGGAGCCACGTCCGATTACAATGCCTTACAGGCTCAGTTTCAACGCCGTCTCTCTAAGGGATTGCAAGCGTTGGTCTCTTACACGTGGTCGCACGCCATGGATGATGATTCGACGGACACGGGAAGGATCATTCCCGTACGAGGCAACGCCGCGTTTGACGTGCGACATAACTTCGAGGCAGCCGTTACCTACGAGATTCCATCCCCCAAAGGTTCCGGTCCGGCCAGGGCCGTGTTTCGCGGGTGGGCACTTGACTCCAGAGTTCATGCTCAATCCGCATTGCCGGTGGATATCATCGCTCGTGAAGACGTCAATCCGCTGACTAATACGCTTTCCGGCGTGCGACCGAATGTAATTTCTGGTGTGCCGCTTTACATCAAGGATAAGGCGTTTGCGGGAGGGCGACGTGTCAATCCTGCGGCTTTTTCCGTTCCCACTGCCGGTCAATTCGGCAATCTAGGACGCAACGTACTCCGTGCGTTCGGTGCTTGGCAGGTGGACGCAGCCTTACGACGCCGGTTCAATCTGACCGAGCAGTTGACGCTAGAACTGAGGGGCGAGGCCTTCAATCTCTTTAATCATCCGAACTTCGGCACGGTACAAACATCAATGACCGCAGCGAACTTCGGACAAGCAACAGACATGCGAAACGTGCAATTCGCGGCCACGGGACTAAATCAACTTTATCAGATAGGAGGGCCGCGTTCATTTCAATTTGCACTGCGACTCAATTTTCGCTAGTAAATCTTGTGAACCCGGGTCGATTTGCTTTAGAAATAAAACGCATGATGACAATCAGAGTCATAACAGTGCTATTCATTTTGGCAGCGACCGTTTTTCCCCAGCAGCTCATTGTAATTGGCCCGAACGTGCAAGTCAGCAACGACCATGGGGATTGGGATCACAATGAGGTAATCTTGTCGACAGATCCGAACGACGCTAAGCATCTCGTTGCCGGTTCGATGATCTTTGATCAGAGGAAGAATGATTACAGTGTGGTGACATATACATCGTTCGATAGGGGACAAACCTGGCAACCTACATTAGAGGTTGGTTCCCCGGAAGGGACATTCGGCGATCCCGCTACCGCGTTCGGATGCGGCGGAATCGCCTATTCCGCGGCATTAGCCACACGCTCGGGGGATAAAGATATGATTGTGCTCCACCGTTCCAGCGATGGAGGGAAGATATGGTCATCACCCACTAGTCTGCCCTTTATTGATCGTGAATACATCACGGTAGATTGTACCACCACCAAAAGGCGCGGATATGTTTATATTCACGGCAATAGCGCGTTACAAACTGTGGATGGCAGCAAGGTATATGGCACAAAGGTCCTAAAATCGATCGACGAAGGTGAGACCTTCACCGAAAAAAGCCTACCTCCAACGGTATCTCGGTCGTTTGGCTTCGCCGGAAATGGAGTTGTCTTGTCAGATGGAACATTCGTTGCCGCGTATGTAGATTCGGAAGACAAGAACCTATTGTCGAGTTCCTTCGTGAGTGTGTTCCGATCCGAGGATGGCGGTAATAGCTTTTCCAATCGAATGGTAAGCAAGGTCCATTCATTGGGGCTTGGAGTTCCTACCTTAGCGGTGGATCAAAGCTCAGGCCCTTTTCGCGATCGACTTTACTTGGTATGGACAGACAATAAGTCGGAACGTTCCGAGGTTATGCTAGCATTCTCCTCTGATAAGGGCATAACTTGGTCCGAACCCTCCGTCGTCAATGATTGGCAGTCCTTTTCAAGTAACGAAAAAGAATGGAAAGCTACTTTTAGAGGGATTGTAGCGGTAAATCGTGCGGGAGTAGTGGGTGTGATGTGGTATGACCGACGCGATAGTACGAAACCCACAGACTGGACGGTTCGGTTTTCCGTATCGCTCGACGGTGGCAAAACGTTTGTACCCAGCGTGAGGGTGTCGGAAGCTCCATTTGCTTATGAAGAAGGCAAGCCACTAACGGTCGAGTTTCACAATTTCGGAGGGGGAAACTCCGATACACCGTTTCCAAGTCCGTTTTTAAGGGTTCTGGCACGTGCCACACGGGCCTATCATGGAGGCGGGGATACAGTGGGTCTTGCGGCGGGAGCTGACGGTCTGTTTCATTTGTTATGGATCGACAATCGTACCG
>WNFY01006516.1_pt1 | contig 10384 bp, 7 predicted proteins | sample 5400091 | NCBI WGS metagenome assembly WNFY01 (sample SAMN13153364, study PRJNA577476) | soil metagenome | isolation source: 60 cm soil or saprolite under grassland replicate 1 | place: USA:California | collected 2016-06-15
TGAATCGACCATGGCCCTTCCATTGAGCGATAGATCTTATCCAGCCGATATGGATCGGACACGAGCGTCTGCAAACCGTCCGCCTTTGCTTTCGCCGCCGGATCAGGCCGGGTTAGTGAATAAATTGCAGGCACGACAACAGCGCCCGCGATGGCGAGAAGGACGAAGCGGCGATTCATTATATCTGCATTTCGAAGCACAGCATGTGCCGATTCTCTTTGGTCAGGTTGTAACACAGCCATCTTGGCTGTGGGGCCAACGGGCATCTTGCCCGTTGATCATCTTAACCTCTCGTTCCCACACTCACTTCGGGAACGGCATCTTCCCACGAGACTCTGGTACGGAATAAAGTTTCGTCTTCGCGTGTGAGTAGTCAAAGTAGGTCGCGTGCGACTCTTCATCCTCACTTTGCTTGCGATGATAGCGTTCGCTGGCAATTCCCTGATCTGTCGCCTGGCGCTAACCCAAACTACGATCGATGCGGCCAGCTTTACTTTCATCCGCATTTTATCTGGCGCTGTCGCGCTCTGGCTGGTGGTGACAATTCGTAAAAGAACCTCGCCAAAAGCAGGAAGTTGGGCTTCGGCGCTGGCACTGTTCGCCTATGCAGCCGCTTTTTCTTTTGCCTATCTCAGCCTTTCCGCCGGAACAGGCGCATTGCTTCTTTTCGGCGCGGTTCAGGCAACGATGATCCTTTGGGGACTACGGACGGGAGAGCAAATGCGGACGCGACAATGGCTTGGTCTCGCACTGGCCGTCGGTGGACTGGTAGCGCTGCTATTCCCCGGCCTGTCAGCTCCGCCGATTGAGGGTGCTCTATTAATGATATGCGCCGGTATCGCGTGGGGAATCTATTCGCTGCGAGGGAAAGGCGCGGGCGATCCTGCCACCGCCACAGCTGGCAATTTTGTGCGCGCCGTGGTCTTTGCTACAGGGTTGAGCGTGGCCCTGCTGCCATGGCTCAAGCTCGACCCCGGGGGCGTCGGTTATGCGATACTCTCGGGGGCGCTTGCTTCCGGGATTGGCTATGTAATTTGGTACAGCGCTTTGCCAGGACTAAAAGCTGCCAGCGCCGCTACGGTGCAACTTAGTGTGCCGGTCCTCGCCGCCGCCGGTGGCATATTATTCCTTAGCGAGTCGATTACGTTACGTTTTCTGCTCGCATCCCTTGCCGTCCTCGGCGGAATCGCATTAGTTGTTATAGAAAATACGCAGGTCGTTCCGCCTGATAAAATTACCTACTAACGAAAATTGGACACGAAGTATTTCGTCAATACGCGGTCGCGTCACTGAGCACATTCGACCGCGTGAATGTGAACCGGGCGGTCGAAGCCTTTGAGGGAGACTTCGCCTAAGGGACGAAACATTAACCCCTTCCCGATGCATAGTTCCGCTACCACGCTCGATACCAGGATTTGATCGGGTTCGGCGTGGGAACAAAGCCGTGCCGCCAGTTGCACGGTTGTGCCAAAGATATCGTTATCACGCTCGACCGGCTCACCGGCCGCGCCACCAATCCGAACTTTGATATGGTGATCGCGTTCCTCTCGCTCACGCCGAGCCAACTCACGCTGGATTTGCATTGCACAACGGACCGCGGCGGCGGCCGAAATAAAAGACGCCATGATGCCATCGCCCGTGTGCTTCACTTCGCGGCCCTTCGACGCGGCCAGAGCGTCCCGCACAATGCTGTCGTGCACACGCAAAAATTCCATCGCTGTCTCGTCCCCTAACTTCTGCGTCAACGAGGTCGAGTTAACGATGTCGGTAAATAAAACAGTTCGGATTCCGGGGTCCCGCGCGTCGGCTGCGCCACCCGGCAGCAGGGCTGCGCCTGCCGCATTCATCTCGTTGCCGCCAAGGAACAAATCGGCAACCTCAGGCTCAACTTGAATAATTTTTTCCGCGACCAGGCCGTGCGCTTCGCGATGGACGTGCATGGCGGCTTCAGCATTTGGTGCATGGCAAAGGCAAAAGATTTTGCCGGCACTCTCATTCACCCAATACTTGTGATAATGAACGCCGTATTTCCCCTCGACTGCGACATCATGGGCGTGCGCCTTGGCCACTTCTTCGGCGGTGACTCCTCCCGGAATTTCGTGAATGTCCATGTATGTTGGCATAGGATAGCTTGGAGCGGCGGCAACCTATCCTGACGCGAGCCGATACTCAACGCCGATCTTGGCCGGACGACTCAATGTCTGGTAAACAACGCAGTATCGCTCAGTCAGGCGAAGCAGGATAGCCAGTTGCTCTTCGCTCGCATCGGTGTCGAGATCGAATTGCAATCGTATTTGTTGGAAACCGACCGGCACATCCTTGGACACTCCCAGGGTACCGCGAAAATCGAGGTCGCCTTCGGCACGGACTGTTGCATCCCGTAACCGAATCCCGAGCGCGGTAGCGACCGCGTTCAAAGTAACACCAGCGCATCCGACCAATGCCTCAAGCAACATGTCGCCCGAGCATGCGCTGAGCCCGTCGCCACCAGTAGCAGGATGAAGCCCGGCTTCGACCGGCGCCTTTCCCGTTTCTATCTTGCAGGTAACACCTTCACCCAGCCGCCCTTCGGCCCGGAGGGTGATTAACGCGCTCCCAGGTTGGTGCCGGTATTGCTCTTTCACCGGCGCTTGCAAAGACCTTAGTTCCTCGGCATTCATCTCTTCTTTTTAATGTGAGGCGGCCGTCTATTTCCTAACCACAGTAAGACATCCTTTATCACAGGTTTTCCCTCACCCCAACCCTCTCCCTAAGGGAGAGTAGTTCCTTCTCCCTCGGGGAGAAGATTAGGATGAGGGCGCTTCTCCAACAAGATGCTTCTGCGGCAGGGCGACAGAGCGCCGTGGCTACAGCGCGAAAGATCAATTACGAAACGGCTTCTAGGCAGAAACAACGGAGCGTACCTTGTTCGGTTTAATGTTTTGGTTTACCCGAAAAAGATTATCCGGATCATATTTATTCTTGATCTCAACTAATCGCCGATAGTTCTCCCCATAAGTCGCTTTCACCCGCTCTTCTCCTTCATCCATCATGAAGTTTACGTAAGCTCCGCCGGCTGAGTACGGGTGAAGTGCGTCCCAATAGCTTTTGGTCCAGGAAATAGTCTTCTCGTTGTTGGCCGGATCGGGATCGACCCCGACCATGACCTGAGCCCAGGTTGCATCGCGGTAATTCCAAGCCGTTTCGTGTTTGCCGACGCGTCCAGCCGCCCCGTTGATCGGATAAAGATGCATGGCGGAATGCATCGATGGCAGCGCTTCGCCAAATTTAATGTGTTCAGCAATCGCTTCGTCGCTTAGTTCCTTCACAAAATCCGCGCGCCAGTACCACTGCAATCCCGGTGGATAGATCCCATCGAACATGCTTTGCAAAGCCGGCTGTGGAAGCGGACCGACGAAATCGAGCGCGGCCTTCTTGAAAGCCCGAATGGGCTTAAATGTTTCCTCGCCTTGCGGCAAACTACCGGTCCATGTCCAGACGACGCCGCACATCTTTTTCAGATGAAGGTGCTCAGGAAATGGAGCTGCTGGCGGCACGGTGAGGAAAGCGAACCAACCATTGAGGTCGTCGGGCGCCCCCGTAATTAGATCGCGATACCATTTCATCACCTCGGCGGTCTCGCTTAGCTCGTAGAGCATCGGCCCGCCGTAAATGGTATCAATCGGACGTAACCTGAAGGTAAACGAAGTTACTACCCCGAAGTTCCCGCCGCCGCCGCGAATGGCCCAGAACAAATCAGAGTTCTCATCCGCATTCGCTTTGACAAAGCTTCCATCGGCCAGGACCAGATCGGCTGAGATAATGTTGTCGATGGTGAGTCCGCACTTGCGGGTCAGATGTCCAATTCCTCCACCGAGAGTTAATCCGCCGACACCGGTCGTCGAAATAATTCCGCTGGGAGTAGCCAGACCAAAAGCATGGGTGGCGTGATCGACATCGCCCCAGGTGCATCCGCCGCCGACGGTTACAGTTCGCGCCGCCGGATCGACCCGGGTATATTTGATCAGTCCGAGATCAATCACTAAGCCGTCATCGCAAATTCCCAGTCCGCCGCCGTTGTGGCCTCCGCTGCGGATGGCAAGAAGCAGATCATGTTTTCTGGCAAAGTTTACCGCGCTGATCACATCCGCCACGTCCGCGCACCGCGCGATCAAGCGCGGCTTCTTGTCGATCATCGCATTATATACTTTGCGAGCATCATCGTAATCCGGTTCGTGCGGCTCGATCACGCGGCCTCTCAACTTTGCCTTCAATTCAGCGATGGAATTCTCTTCGAGTGCTTTCTTCATGGAACAGTTAATAAAGAGTCGGGCGAGCGCTATTCAAGCGAACATAATGGCGAAAGCCTTGAGAAAAGGAGGCCGAAGTCGGATGAGAGGGACACGCGCTGTCGTTGGGCGCAGGCGGCGCGGCGCCCTCTACTGGGCCTAGCCGCCGTTCGCAGTTGCGGGTAGCGCAATGCTGACGGCAGTACCGTTTGTGCTGGTATCGATGTCAACGCGACCGTTGTGATCGAACACGGTCCGTTTGACGATCGGCAGACCCAGTCCCATGCCGCGCGCTTTTGTCGTACAGAAAGGAGAGAAGACCTTCTCGCGCATTTCCGGCGCAATCCCGTGGCCGTTGTCCTGCACCGTAACGAGCACGGCGCTGGCGCGGCCACCTTCGTGAATCGGCTTGGCCGAAAGCGTGATCTTCGGTTTTTTCTGCTCGGTGACTGCTTCGGCCGCATTTGCGACCAGATGCGCCACCGCTTCGGCCAGCGCCCCTTCATCGCCGAGAATCTTTGGCAAGTTGGCAGGCAGTTCGGTTTCCACCGCCACGCCGCCGTTGACCCGAAATTTGCTGCGCGCTAGCTCGAGCCCGCGCTTTACCGGCGTGCGAATATCCAGCGGTCTCATCTTCAACTCCGCCGGATGCGCAAAAGCGTTAATCTGGGTGATAATCTTGTCGAGGCGATCGATTTCCTGAACGACGATCTGGTTGAAATTTTTTCGGAACTCCGGATCATCGAAACGCTCGGGCAAAAGTTGCGCGAAAGTCTTAATCGCGACGAGTGGATTGCGAATTTCGTGCGACATACTCGCGGCCAGGTCCGTCCAAAAGGCGGCGCGATCGACCAAGTCTTGCTTTTGCCGCAAATTTTCCTCCGCGGTCAGATCATGAATGACGGCAACGGCACCGAGGGGTGTGTGCTGGTCGAGGAGTCGCCGCGCTTCGACCGAGAGGGAGCGGCGTGTGGTCGGATCGATCCATTGTCGCGGAGGAAGGTTCGCCTTCGCCTCAAGAGTTTCCCGCAACATGGTGGCCAGCCTTCGGCCAACGGCTTCAACCGGCCGGTTGAGCGCATCGGAAGTTTTCAGCCCGAGGATCGATTCCGCGGGGGGATTAAACCAGCGAATGATGCCTTCTTCATCAATGGCGACGATTCCGGGCGGAATCGATTTCAGGAGCGTTTCGGCCAGGGTTTTTTGCAGGGTGACCTCTTCGTAGAGAAGCGCGTTCTCGAGAACGGTGGAAACATGCTCGGCCAGGATCATCAGACCTTCGAGATCACCGTAATCAAAGGGCAAACCGGTGATGCGATGACCGAAAAACAACCAGCCGATAATCTGGCCACGTGCATAAAGAGGGACGATAACTTCGGCGCCAAAGCTATCGAGCGCCCGACGCAAGAGCGGCCGCTGATTTTGCGCGGCGATGTGTGCGAGGTTGGCGCGAGAAACGAGGTGCCCATGTAATTCGAACCAGCGGACCAGTGGATCGCGCTCGTGGTACTCGATCTCGTTAGTTTCTGGCAGAGAGCGCAGCCCGGCACGCAGGCGATAGCGATCTCCCTGACGAATGCGCGAAAAAATTCCAACGCGGGTCACGCCGGCAGCGTCCGCCACTCCTTCAACGATGCTGGCGAGCAATCCTTCGACATTATCCAGGCGCCGAAAGACACGAGGGAAACGCAACAGCGGCAGCGATGGCGCATGCGCACGCTCCAGCACTGGCTCGGCTCGGCGGGGCTGTTCCGCTGACGGACGATAATGCGATTGTTCGCGCAGGTCGCGATTCTCCTGCATGATCTTTAAGTGATCGAAGGCGCGGCCGACGAGGGCTTGAAAACGGTGACGGTCGAGTTGCAAATCTTCCGCCGCATAAATGCCAGATTGCTCGGCTTCGCGCAGCGGCTCGGAGCGAAGAGCGCCGAGAGCGATGACCAGCGATTCGGGCCACTCCTGTTCGAGTTGCGCGAGCAGGTCGCGGCATTCTTTTGCTCGCAGATCCATTAAAACTACCGCGGGCGAATTCTGTTGCAACACGGCTTCCATCCGGTTGGGGTCAGTGACGTGGCGGACCAGTGCCATGGCGCGAAGAAAAGCTTTGATCCGTCGCGCCAGGTCAGCGTCCTGAGTGTAAAGAACGCAAATGGAAGCAGCGCTCATGCGGCCACCACTCCCTGATCAAAGTGCACCAGCGGCAGAAAAATGTGAAAGACAGTTCCCTTGGCGACCTCGCTTTCAACTTCGATTTGTCCGCCATGTTCCTCGATAATTCCGTGCACCACAGAAAGGCCCAGACCGGTTCCGAAATCCTTCGTCGTGAAAAAGGGATCGAAGACCCGGGCAATATCCTCCTTTTTGATCCCCTCACCGGTATCGCGAATGGAAATGCATAGCGCTTCGTGCCGCTCCTCGTCCGCCGGCAAAAGGTGCGTCACGAGAGAATCACCGGTCCGGATTTCGGTCTCCACCGTGAGCTCGCCGCCCCGTTTCATCGCATCCATGGCGTTAAGGAAAAAATTGAGAAAAACCTGTTCCATTTGATCTGAGTCCGCCCGGATAGTATCGAGGCTTGCCTCCAACGTCCGGGTGAGTTTGATCTCCTTTTGATACATCCGATGTTGAACGAGTTGGAAGGTTTTCTCCAGCACTTCGTGCACGTGCATCGGCCGGAGCAATGGTTTTGCCGGGCGTGCGAACCGGAGCAGCTGATTGACCAGTGAATCGATCCGATCAATCTCGTGCACGATTAAGCTGGAAAAGGTGTCGCGGAAATCAGACTCGTGGTAGCGCTCTGGTAAGAGCTGAGCAAAAGTCTTGATAGAAACCAGCGGGTTCTTGATCTCATGCGCCATTCCGGCTGAGAGCGTCCCGAGGCTGGCGAGGCGATCACTGCGACGAATTTGCAGCTCGAGCCGTTTCAGCGCGGTGATGTCGGTCACCACCATCAGCGCGCCCAGGAGCTCGCCCCCCTGACCATGAAAGGTTGCGCTGCTGGCGCGAGCAAATGTGCTTCCCGCCGCGGCGCGCAATTCTACTTCCCGGTCTTCCTGGCGCTCCCCCGAAGTCAAAGTAGTCTGAATGATGTCACGCAAGGGGGCGGGTAGATCGTCAACCGTTCGTTCTCCGGCGTTGCTATTTAAGCCGGCTATCTGCGCCGCTTCCTGATTGAATACCGTAATTCGACCATCGGTATCGGCGGCTACTACTCCGGTAGTTAAATTTTGGAGCAGTATTTCATTATAGATACGGGCGTTTTGGACTTCGGTGAATAGCTCGGCGTTTTCAATGGCGACGGCAAGTTGACCACACAGTACCTGGAGCGCGCTCTGCTCGGTACTGCCATAAATGCGGCCGGAGAGCCTTGGCCCAAGAAGCATGATGCCCACGAGGTGCTCGCGTGACAGAATCCCGACCGCGGCGGCAGCTCCCGTTGCTTCTAGCTGGCGGCGAATGGCAAAGGTGGTTGCGGTTGCGCGGACGCGATGAAGCTCTTCGAGGATGACCGGTTCGCGATAAGTGGCCAACCATTGCACCAAGGGCTCCTCTTCCTTGAATTGAGTAACCGTCCCAGGTAAACCGGAAACCGGATAGCTTTTTCGAAAAACTTTACGCTGCGCGAGATAAATCGTTACGCTATCGGTGCCGACGGCCTCGCCAATCGTCGTAGCAAATCTGCGCAACAAGTCCGGCAAGGTAGTTATTGATTCCAGGATCGCGGCAGCCTTGCTCACAGTGTCACGAAAATCGATTCCACGGCCACCGACAAAAAGACGGTCGGCTAACGATTGAGAGAAGCCACGCGCCGGTGCCATCGCGAAAGTGCAAGCCAAAGCTGCGGCGATGTGGGCGAAGGTGTGATCAGTTGAATAAAAAAGAGCGACTGTTACGTGGACTACCAGCCACCAAACCGCTCCGTAAAGGACCAACAGGTAGGCAGTGAGAACTCCGTAAGAGATGGCTCGCCGCAGAAAGAGACCGACGTCCATGATCTTTCGCGTGGAAATCCCATAGGCGATGATCAGGCTGAAAAGAACAACCCGGAACGGACCGAGCCAAACCAATTTGGAAGTGTCAACAAAGAGCTTTAGGACGAGTGACAAAGGAACCGCTGTAACGAGCGTCGTTACGGCACCAATCATGATAAAGGCCATTTCTGTTCGCTGGGAACCGGAAAGGGTTCGCAGGTCGCTCATTAGGCGAAAGATCAGGGTGGCGATTGCCGCAACGAAATAGGCAGCGAAAACTAAAAAGGCGGGCCCGTAAATCGGATCCGGCCAAGTGAAACCGGTAGCATTGTCTACATTTAACCTAACGCCCTTAAGGAAAAGGTTCGTTTGGCAAAGAATAACTATACCAATGCTGAATCCGAACCAAGGTACCGACTCCCGGAGTAAGTGGCGCCAGCGACTCTCTCTACTTCGAATGGTAAGCCGAAGTAGATTAACCAGCGCGAAAATGACCGCACCGGTCGCGTTGGCTTCGCGAATACAAAACTCTGCGATAGAAGGTACGTCGGTGCTTAATCCAAAGTAGAAATTCGCCAGCCAGACGCAGATCGCTAACGATAAGAGGAGGAAACATTGATTTGAGCGACGCTTGGGGTTGGCATGAAAGACCGCGAATGCCAGACCGACCTGTACCACCAGCGCAACAATAATAGGAGTTGTCGCGCTGTTCATCCGTTGTCGGGACGGCGAAGAAGCAGCGTGCTCGCGCTTCCTCCAATTCCTCTCACATTGATCAGGGCGCAGTCGATTCTCCCCCTTCGCGCCTGGCCTGGGACGAAGTCCAGATCGCATGAGGGGTCAAAAGATTTTAGGTTGGCCGTAGGCGGAATCCGCCCGTCGCGGATAGCGAGCGCGCAGGCAGCAACTTGTAATGGTCCGCTCGCGCCTAAGGGATTTCCCGTTACACCTTTGATGGAAGTAACGGGAATCTCATAGGCTCGCGCTCCAAATAGCTGTTTGATCACCGCAACTTCCGCTGCGTCCAGGGTGCGGTCGCCCGGTCCATAGGCCGATATATAATCGACGTCATCTATTGATCGTCCGGCGTTGGCCAAGGCAAGCCTCATGGAATCGAATAACCCAGAGGCCGGTTTTTCCCGATCGGTATCGCGTTGCTTACCGTAGCCTTCAATTTCGACGTAGGAGCGCGCGCCTCTCGCTGAAGCACGCTCCCAATTTTCCAGCACAAAGATTCCGGCCCCTTCCGCGAGCACGCCTGACTCTCTGGTCAGGTCAAAAGGCCTGCTCGCTGTCTCAGGTTCTCCGTTCGATTCCGATACCAGGCCGCTGCCGATAAAACTAGCCAGGGTCAAGGGTGTAATGGGCGCATCTGCTCCCCCGGCAATGGCCGCTTCAACCTCGCCACTCCTTATCATGGCGGCCGCGTCCGCTAAGGCGTCCAAACCTGACGGACAGGCCGACGAAACAGTTGTCGCGTTAGCGCAAGCACCGATCCGATCGGCAATCGTGTTCGCGGCCGCTTGCGGGATTGAGGCTGCGGCTGAGCTAACCGGCGCCCGATTGGGAGTACCTCGCTCTACCGCGAAATGGACACTCTCGATGACATCGATGGCACTCGTGCTGACGCCGATCACGACCGGTGTCGGACTGGGAAGGCTGAGATTGTTAATCTCAAGCCCTGCATCTTTGAGTGCCATCATGGTCGCGGCATAGGCCAGCTGCGTATGGCGTGCCATCCTCTTAGGTTTTAACTCCGGTTCGATATAGTCCGCGGGATCGAAACCCTTTATTTCACCCGCGATTTGGGTCTTGAACCTTGAGGCGTCAAAAAGCGTGATCGGTCCGATCCCGCTGCGGCAGTGGAGAACTGAGTCCCAAAACGCGTCGAGTCCGATGCCGTTGGGCGCAATCACCCCCATCCCGGTGATAACGACGCGATTTCGCTTAACCATGATGCGACTCCGCGGAGGAGAAATCCCCTCGTTCTACCTGGGGCGATTTCAGAACAAGGTTACGGTTGAAAACGGGCGAGCCTCCGGCGTCCATCAAAAAGCCAAATTCTAATGTCCCCACTAAATACAGTCATTATATATATTTCCATTCCCCCCTGCCCGACTGCACTTATTCACAATTTTTCACTTA
>WNFY01008083.1_pt1 | contig 10384 bp, 14 predicted proteins | sample 5400091 | NCBI WGS metagenome assembly WNFY01 (sample SAMN13153364, study PRJNA577476) | soil metagenome | isolation source: 60 cm soil or saprolite under grassland replicate 1 | place: USA:California | collected 2016-06-15
CCATAGAAGATCTCGATCCAAAAAGCAATGAATGGCATAACATTATTGATCAAACAAAATTTGATCCCCAGTATACTGTTGATTTTTTTGGCGGTTATTCCTGGAAGTTGCCAAAAACTTATATCGAAAAAAGGGCGGTATATCTTTCGTTTAATGCAGGCATAAATAATTTACTCGACAATAAAAATATTATTACAGGTGGTTACGAACAATTGCGTTTTGATTTTGATACCCGTGACGCAAATCAGTTTCCGGCAAAATATTATTATGGGTATGGCGTAAATTATTTTTTGAGTGTAGCGATAAAGTATTAGATGTAAGTTATAAGCTATGAGCTATGAGCTTCGAGCTTCGAGCTTGCCCCGTCCAAAAAAAATTCTTAAAAAAATAAAACAATCCAATGCAAATCCTGAAAATTAAAAAATTATTTGTCTTATTGTTAATTGTCACAGCAATTATTTCAACAAACTTTATTATTTCCTGCAATAAAAAATTTGATGAGCCACCGGCTTATGAGGCGCCCAATATTACTGCTGATCTTACCATTCGAGATCTTAAAGCAATACATGCCGTAGGCAAGCTTGAACAAATTACAGTTGATAAAATAATCAGTGGCATTGTAATAGCGGATGACAGAAGCGGTGAGTTTTATAAAACGATTGTTATACAGGATTCAACCGGTGGCATTAGTGTGAAACTGGATGGCTATGATCTTTATACTGATTACCCGGTAGGCAGAATGATTTTTATAAAAGTAAAAGGATTATATCTTGGCGATTATAACAAACTAATACAATTAGGTGGTGGTATTGTTAACACGGGCAATTCACCGGATTTGGCCCCGCTTGCTTCCACACTGTTTGATCAATATATTATTAAAGGAACATTGAATAATTCTGTTACGCCAAGAGTAGTAAAAGTTGCAGACCTAAATGAATCGTTACAGAATACTTTAATACAGCTTGATAATTTTGAATTTGCTGCTGCTGATACTTCCAAAACTTTTGCCGACTCATCATTGAATTCTTCTGCTATAAATTTTACCATCAAAAGCTGCGATAAGGAAAGCATTATTTTGCGCAACAGCAGCTACGCAGATTTTGCGGGTTATCGTGTGCCAAATGGTAATGGATCTATTACAGCTATCTACACTGTTTTTGGTTCAACCAAACAATTGAATATACGAGATACATCTGATGTAAAATTTTATAACGCGAGATGCGGAGGTGGCGGTACCGGTTCATTAATCAGCATTACAGATATAAGGAATTTTTACCAAGGCAGTGATCTTACATTAGGTTCTTATTTGATAAAAGGAATTGTGATCTCTGATGCAACAAGTAAGAATGTATCTTCAGGAAGTATTATTCTACAGGATGGTAATCGTGGTATACAATTATATTTTGGCAGCAGTGCTGCAACTTCTAATTTTCATACCGGCGATTCAATTGTGGTTGATGTTACCGCTGGCACATTGAAAAGCTTTAATGGTTCACTAGAAATTATTTTATCATCTTCATCGCTTCCTGCTTCAGCAGCAGGCACAGGTAAAATTATAACACCACAGGAATTAACTGTTCAACAATTAAATGCAAGTTTGCCTGATATAGAATATACACTTATAAAAATTAAAGAAGCCTCCGCAGGTGGTGGCGGCACATACAGTGGAAATAAAACATTAACTGATGCTACAGGAAGCATAACATTATATACTTCCTCAAGCGCTGCTTTCGCCGCAGAGGCATTGCCAACCGATACCAAAATATGGACAGGTTATTGCAACATGTATAATAGCACAAAGGAATTTCTAATTCGCAATACAAGTGATGTAAGCGATGGCAATCCTCCTCCTCCACCCGGTGATAGTGATCTTATTATTTCAGAATATGTAGAAGGCTCTTCTTACAATAAATACATTGAAATATATAATGCAGGAACAAGTGCGGCCGATCTTTCAAAATATATTGTGAGGCTCTATATCAATGGCGAAACAAGTGCATCTAATTCTACAAAGCTTGATACTCTGGCTGGTTCTTCTTTGCCTGCCGGTGGTATTATCGTTATAAGAAATTCAAAAGCGACTTTATCGCTCCCTGCAGGCGTCACAGCTTATGTTTCCAGTGTTTGCAGCTTCAATGGTGATGATGCAATTGCGATAGAAAAAGAAGGAACTGTTATAGATGTGTTTGGTGAAGTGGGAATTGATCCCGGTTCAAGTTGGACAATTGCAGGAAGTGCAAGCGCGGCAGTAAATAAAACAGCAAGAAGAAAATTAAGTATTTTACAAGGCAACACAAACTGGGCAAATTCTTCATCAGTCGAATGGGATATTATCACCACAAAAGATGATGTTTCAAATTTAGGAACACGTTAAGAATATGGCCACATGATGAGGGTTATTTTTTGGTAAGTATTTATTTTTTAAATAAGAAAATAAAAAACTCCATAGGAGCGAAATGTTAGTAGCAGTAAAAAAAATATAAAACGTAAAAAGCTCCGAAGAAGCGACATATTTATAACATTACCTTGTCCAATGTATAGATATATATTCTGCCCTGATAAGATTGAATCTTAAACTGTATTAATTCTACTAATATGCCGCTTCTAATGAGGCTTTTTATAAAATTTAATAAAATCCTGTAACGCTTGTCTTAACTTCCGTTCAATTTGTGCTGTTCGTCTTTCTTCATACAAAATTTATTAGCTTTATTTCCTTCTAAGAAATGCATTATGATAATAGAAGAAATTATTGCAAAAGGAAAACAATACACAATTGTATTGTTAAAAAGAGGTCCAAATTATGATAACATGGAAGCTGATGCTGTACGACAAAATCAGATCCAACATTTGCAATATTTATTTGACTTGAGAGGCAAAGGCATTTTGGCAATTAACGGACCGGTTACAGATGAAAGCGAAATAGTTGGTGTTTCAATTTATAACTCCTCTGATAAACAGGAAGTAGAATCATTTGTTACAAATGATCCCGGTGTAATATCAGGAAGATTTATTTATGAAATTTATAGCTGGTTCAGTATCCCGGGTGATAAACTTGGTTAATGTTTTCATACATCTTCTGTCGGCAGGCTCACACAAATTATTTTCTTTACATGTAAATAATGCGACCTCAGCTTTGGTATAATTTTCGGTGGACATAAAAAAGTTATTGTTCATTTTTTACATCTAAACTTTATGTTATGGATACAGCAAATGTACCGGAACAGCTTTGGAGCCTTCATACCAAAGACTGGTCAGAAATCCAGGAACCAAAAGCTCTTCCTTTATACAATGCAGTGATTGATGATCTCAATATTCAACAGGGCGTCACTGTGCTGGATGTAGGTTGCGGTGCAGGTGCGTTCTGTGAATTAGTGGCTGCATGTGGCGCGGGTATAACGGGTGTTGATGCAACCAGAGAGCTATTGGATATAGCAAAAGAAAGAGTGCCTGCAGCAACCTTTGTTCATGGGGACATGGAAGCGTTGCCTTTTGCAGAGGATAGTTTTGATATAGTAACAGGTTTTTTCTCTTTTCAATATGCGGCAAATCCTATACATGCATTGGGGGAGGCAAAACGTGTAACAAAAACAAATGGTAAAATTGTTATTGCTGTTTGGGGAAGGGCTGAAGATTGTGATGCAGCCGCTTATATAAATGCACTCGATTCTGTGTTTCCACCACCGCCCAATACGCCGGGTCACTTTGCCTTAGCTGAAGAACATGCGTTGCAACATCTTGCACTCGAGGCAGGTCTTACACCTGATGAAGTAAAGGAAGTAAAGGGTACATGGAAATATCCGGATGCGGAAACAGCCATGAAAGGATTGCTTTCCATGGGACTTGCTGTTAAGGCTATTGAACATTTAAATTATAACCGGGTGTATGATGCAGTATTTGATGCTATAAAACAATTTAAACAACCCGACGGCAGTTACATCCTTCAAAACAAATACTGTTATCTCATCGCAATTGTTTAGAGATAAAATCTTTTTTTATACTGTCTGACTCATAATAATAGACATTTAAACCTGTGAGGTTTTAGAAACCTCATAGGTTTTACTTCGCTTCTTTTTATTGGATAGAAAAATTACTTTGAGAGGAAGATTTTTGCCGATTAAAACAATGATGTACAAGAGTGCGACGCAACCAAAGCTTTATAGATCGACAATTGTTTGGCTCATAAAAAAAATCTAAAAAGCTAAGTGTATCTACATTTCTAAGCAGCTCATTTTTAAAGCCTCCCTTTAGGGAGGCCGGAGGGTTCTATAATCCAAACACACCTTTATTCAGCAATTGCAAAGTTTCCTTTTTATATCCTGCAGGTATCAACAAAGAAATATTATGCTTGCTTCCGCCATAACTCACCATGCGAACAGGTATAGTGCTGATAGCATTAAAAACTTTTTTCATTACATCGGGTGTTTGCGCAATTTCCTTGCCAACAATAGAAACTATAGTTTGATCTTTATCTATCTCAACGCTGCCAAAAGGTTCAAGCTCTTTTACAATTGCCTCAAGATTACTATCGGTATCAATGGTAACAGATACAGCCACTTCAGAAGTAGTGATCATATCAATGGAAGTACGGTATTTTTCAAACACTTCAAAAACCTTTCTTAAGAAACCATACGCCAGCAACATGCGGCTGCTCTTTATCTTGATAGCAATAATCCCATCCTTTGCAGCAACTGCTTTCACGCCAATGCTGTTTGCATCTTCTTCAATGGTGGTGCCCTTTGCATCGGGCTTCATCGTGTTGAGCAATTTTACCGGCACATTGAAAAGTTGCGCAGGCCATATACATGCAGGATGCAAAATCTTTGCGCCGAAATAAGCGAGCTCTGCAGCTTCGTCAAAACTCAGTTGCTCGACAGGAACAGTTTTGTTTACAATGCGGGGATCATTGTTGTGCATACCATCAATATCCGTCCATATTTCACAAACCTCTGCATTGATCGCGGCAGCAATTAAGGAAGCTGTGTAATCGCTGCCACCACGTTTTAAATTATCCACTTCGCCTTTTATATTGCGACAGATATAACCCTGCGTGATAAATAATTTTTTATTACTGTTTTGTTGCAAAAGCTGGCTCAGCTTTACCTTAATGCTGCCAATCTGTGGTTCTTCATTTGCATCAATGCTCATAAATTCCAATGCAGGTAACAGCAAATGATCTATGCCTTTTTCTTCCAGATAAACACTGAATAATTTGGTGCTCATTAATTCACCTTGCGCAAGAATATCTTTATTCAATGCTTCACTGAAAGATATTTTAAGAATGATGTTCAGAAATTCAAAATGCTCCGTAGCAATTGCATTTGCTTTTGCTTTTGCAGTTTCGGTTTCAACAAGCTCCTGCACAAAATTGTGGTAATGTGTTTCCAGTTCATCTATCTTTCGTTTGGCTGCAGTCCTGTCGCCACCTGCAATATAATTACTGATAGATATCAATGCATTCGTGGTACCGCTTAAGGCACTTAGCACTACAATTTTTGATTCATTATCCTTTGTAATCAGTTCCGCTACATGATGCATTCGCTCCGGCCTGCCCACACTGGTGCCGCCAAATTTCATTATTCTCATAAAGCCCCCAACCCCTCTACGGGAGTAATATTGTGATTAAAAAATTAAGCTGCAAAAGTAATGGTCTATTGAATTGCAGAGAAGAATTTTTATATTATTGACTATTAATGTCATCCCTGATAAATAAATATCTTCTCATAAATAATTGAAGCGGGTATATATCAGATAAATTAGCAGGATTATTGCAGCAGATAATCATATCAATTATCAATTTTTATACTATGAATAATTATTATTACTATGCAGAAGATCTTCAAAAATTTGGTAATATCAGTGAGTTCCAGAAAGACCTTGCCGATAAATTTTTTTCATATTATAACTCGGTTTTTAAAGACAGTGAATTGTCGGCTCGTGAAAAATCATTGATTGCTTTGGCAGTGTCGCATGCTGTTCAGTGCCCTTATTGCATTGATGCATACAGCAGCGACGCATTTGAAAAAGGATGGAGTGAAGCGCAGATGATGGAAGCGGTGCATGTTGCCGCAGCCATACGCGGCGGCGCTTCCCTGGTGCACGGAGTGCAAATGATGAATAAGGTAAAAGAGATTGCAATGTAGGGAGGTCGGAAAAGTCAGAAAGACCAAAAGTCAAAAGAGAATATTTTTTATGTACCCAACATTTATTTTTATGGCATCGTTCTTTGCGTCGCACTCTTATACTTTGATTACAGCCATGAGCTTTTAGCTGCGAGCCACGAGTTTACTGTTGACATAAAGATTAAAGTTCGATGTTTGTAAAGTTCATTTTCAAATTGGCACATGCATTCATTAAAGAAACAGGGAAGTAAACTGGCAGATGCAAATTATCAATTGGAAATTCTTGAACATCCTGATGATGCATATAAACTTGCGCCGTTTCAGCAAAGACTGGAGAATATTGGTTTGTACCCTTTAAAACCAACGGGCATTGAAATATTCCAGGTGAATGTTGGAAAAATGTGTAATCAAACCTGCAGGCATTGCCATGTAGATGCTGGGCCGGACAGAACGGAGATAATGACACAGCAAACGATGCAACAATGCCTGGATGTTTTACAAGCAAATCCTTTTTTGAAAAGTGTTGACATTACCGGTGGCACTCCGGAAATGAATCCGCATTTTCATTGGTTTATTGAAGAAATAAAAAAAATAAACAGGCATGTGATGGTTCGTTGCAACCTTACTATAATTCTCGCCAATAAAAAATATTATGGGCTTCCTCTTTTTTATAAACAATATAATGTGGAAGTAATTTGTTCGCTTCCATTTTATTCACAAGACCGCACAGACAGGCAAAGAGGCGACGGCGTTTTTGATAAAAGTATTAAGGCCTTGCAAATGTTGAATGAGGTTGGTTATGGAAAAGAAGATACAGGATTGTTGTTGAATCTGGTGTATAATCCTGCCGGTGCTTTTTTACCTCCATCACAAACTGCGTTGGAAAAAGAATACAAAGAAGTACTGAAAGAACGCTATGGCATTGTGTTTAATAAATTATACGTTATTACCAATATGCCTATCAGCCGTTATCTTGATTACTTGTTGAGCAGCGGCAATTATGAGCGATACATGGAAAAGCTTGTGAATGCTTTCAATCCTTCAGCGGCAGCAAATGTAATGTGCAGAAATACAATTTCTGTGGGTTGGGATGGTTACTTATACGATTGTGATTTTAACCAAATGCTCGAACTGAAAGCGAATTCTGCATCAAAACATATCTCGCAGTTTAATTTGCAACAATTAAATAACAGGGAAATAATTCTCGGCCAGCATTGCTATGGGTGCACTGCAGGTGCAGGTTCAGGCTGTGGTGGTGCAACTACATAAAAAATTCATGAAACATGCATTGATCATTTTTGTAAAAAACCTGCAGTATGGAAAAGTAAAAACAAGACTCGCTGCAAAAGTTGGTGATGCTAAAGCTTTTGAAATTTATAAAACGCTTTTAGATCATACTTACAATGTTGTAAGGCGATTGAATTGTGATAAGTATATTTTCTATTCTGATTTTATAGAAGAAAACGATATTTGGAGTGAAGATGATTGTATAAAAGTTTTACAAACAGGTAATGGACTTGGGGAACGAATGCTGCAAGCATTTTCTATGTTGTTTGTCCACAGGACTCCCTTCGGAGAAAAAGATTATGATCGTGTTGCAATAATTGGAAGCGATTGCGCTGAGTTGACATTATCTATAATTGAGAATGCATTTACAAAGTTGAATGAAGTTGATATTGTAATTGGTCCCGCAAATGATGGAGGATATTATTTATTAGGTATGAAAAAAAAGAATGAAGCTTTGTTTCAGAATGTTTCATGGAGCACATCATCTGTTTTGGAGCAGACACTTGCTGTTTGCATAAAAGAAGGATTGTCATTTTATTTGTTACCTGTACTAAGTGATATAGATGAGGAGCAAGACTGGATTAGATTTTGTAAACAGCAATCAACACTGCATGAGAAATAATTGTACCATCATTTTTGTATATAATGAAGTGGGTAATGCTTTCAGCATTGTTTCAGGATATGTACATAAAATGATTTCCTCCAAAACTTATCATTGCAATCTCTGTAAGATTACACACCATAATTTTGGTATGAGAAACGAATGGAAATCTTTCATAAACAAGTTGCCTTTTAAATTTGGCTTTTTGAATAAAGATCAGTTTGGAGAGAAGTACAAAAATTTTATAACTTCTTTCCCAGTTATTCTTGTTAAGAAAAATAATGAGTTGCATTTATTGGCTTCTTCCAATGAAATTGATGCGTGTACATCAACAGGAGATTTAAAAAAATTATTGCTTTCAAAACTTTCGTTGTATGATAAGTGTAATTATTCCGACATACAATGAAGAAGAACATGTTGGCAAAACGATTCGCTGGTTGCTTGCCAATGATACCAAAAATTTAATTACAGAAATAATTATAGCAGATGGCGGCAGCAAAGACGATACATGGTGTGAAGCAAATAATGCCGGTGCTCTCGTTGTGTGTAGTCCCATAAAAGGTCGTGCTGCTCAGATGAATTATGGTGCATCAGTTGCAAAAGGAACGATACTTTATTTTTTGCATGCAGATACACTTCCTCCAAAATATTTTATAGATGAAATAATAAATGCTCTTAACAATGGTTATAGTGCTGGTTGCTTTATGATGCAATTTGATATTGCAAACTGGTTTTTAAAAGCCAATTGCTGGTTCACGCGATTTGATATTAACGCTTTTCGTTTTGGTGATCAAAGCTTGTTTGTAACAAAAAAAATCTTTCATAAAGTTGGAGGTTTTGATGAGACCCATATTGTGCTGGAAGACCAGGAAATTATCAGGCATTTAAAAAAAACGTGCAGGTTTGTTATTATTAAAAAGCCGGTGATCACCTCTGGAAGAAAATATATTGATAACGGTGTTTACAAAACGCAGGGAATATTTTTTATAATTTACTTTATGTATCGCTTTGGATATTCACAGGAGAGATTGACAAATATTTACAAAAGATTGATAAAACAGGATAAGTTGTAAAACCCTAAAGCGAGACTTTGAAAAGAAGGCCCATATAGATCCTTCCTAACGTCGGGATGACAAGCCGGGAAAAAATGAAAAGCAGAGGAATAAAGTTTTATCAAATTAATAAACTTAAGCTTGTCTATGAAACCTGATGATGAAAACGCCAAACTGCTACCAGAGCAAAGACCTTTCAGAATATTGATTATCTCCGGCTCTCAGCGAAGACAATATGATTGTCCCGGTGTAGATAGTAAATCGCGAATGCTGATGCTGCGGATGGCAGACAATCTGCCGCAGGACTGGGAGATTGATTATGAAGATTTGGGCAATGTATATGCCAGAGAAAAAATTCAAAGTTGCAATGCATGTGTTTCTACTTCAATGGCGCTGTGTGTATGGCCTTGCAATTGTTAATAGCAAGAATAATAAGAAAGAGCCAGACCTGATGTGGAAGCTTGATGTGTATGCGCGGCTCGATATGGCAGATGCATGGGTGATAATAGGCCCGATAAACTGGTATGCTCCATCAAGTAATTTAAAGCTCATGTTTGAGAGGTTGGTTTGTATGAATGGTGGCAATCCTGATGAAAAATTGATCGAACATAAAATCCTGAAAAAGCAATGCAACTGGAACATTCGGAACGATGGGAAGAAATTAGTTTGAATCATCTTGAAGGAAGAACAGCGGCATTCTTTTGTTATGGTGATGAAGGAGGCAATGAGCTTGATGAAACGGGCAGACCAAAAATTTTGCGACACAAAGAATATTTTGATCCGAATACAGAGCCTTTCGAAAATGAACGCGATGCTTATGCGCCATTGGTTTGGCAATGCAGGTATGGCGGCGTGGAAGTGCCTGATCATTTATGGAAATATGCGTTGTTTGGAAAAGATAGAAAATACAGTGAGAGCCAGGCAGAAGACATGGTAAAGGATAAAAATGTGATGGCAGTATTTGATGAATGGATAAAAGATTTTATTTCATTTGTCCAAAGCAAAGGGAAAGTGAAGCCCAATAAATACCGCGCTTTTGGTTACAAGCCGCCACTGCATTTTTGGGCAAACGTAAAAGATGGGTTGCGATATTTCAGAATGATGATAGGCAAACCTCCAAAACATTCTTCTCCTTATTTGCAACAAAAATTAAAGTTGGTAAATGATGCAACATGGCAAACAAAAAAATGTGAAGGAGAAAAATTAAGAAGCAAATGAAACTTATAGTAATTATTACGAAGAAAGAGAAAATGCTTAAGAATAAATTTTCGGCTTAATTAAAATTCTTTAGCTTGTCATGCCGAAGAATGCCCGCCCGACTTGGA
>WNFY01006520.1_pt1 | contig 10382 bp, 9 predicted proteins | sample 5400091 | NCBI WGS metagenome assembly WNFY01 (sample SAMN13153364, study PRJNA577476) | soil metagenome | isolation source: 60 cm soil or saprolite under grassland replicate 1 | place: USA:California | collected 2016-06-15
AGCCCTCGCCGCCGAAGTCTCGGTAACCGGGAGGGCCGCGTGATGCCAGCGCAGTCCCAGCCTGCTGATCAACTGCTGACGGTGGAGGAGGCGGCAGAGCGGATGAGAACCAAGCCCCGATTCATCCGGCGCCTGATCGCCGAACGTCGGATCGAGTACGTGAAGGTCGGTCGGCACGTTCGGATCAGCGAACCCGTTCTGGCCGCCTTCATTGCGGCTGGTCGCGTCCAGCCCCTGACTGCTCCTGATGTCTGGCCTCAAATGCGGCCGGTGGCGTGATGGCCAACAAGCTGGGTCATCGTCGTTTCGGCAGCGTCCGGCGGCTTCCGTCGGGCCGGTACCAGATCCGGTATCCGGGGCCTGATGGCCGGATGCGGACAGGCGCCGAGACCTACGAACGGCTGTCGTCGGCTAAGCGGGCGCTGTCGCTGATCGAGGCGCAGCTGGTGACCGGGGAGTGGACCGACCCGGTTGGCGGCAAGATCAGGCTCCGGGTCTACGTCGAGCGGTGGATTGCCCATCACGCAGGGTTGCGGCCCAGGACTAGGGAGCTGTACGCCTGGCTACTCTCGGCGCACATCATGCCTTATCTGGGAGCGATGCCGCTGGGCAGCATTACCCCCGACACCGTGCGCGAGTGGCGTGCCACATTGCTCAGCGCGGGCGTATCACAGACAGCCACGGCCAAGGCTTACCGGCTGCTCCGTGCGGTTCTCATGACCGCGACCGAGGACCGCATCATCCCGCGCAACCCATGCCGGATCCGTGGCGGTGGCGACGAGAAGCCGCCCGAACGGCCTGTGCTCACCATCGCCCAGGTCCTCGACCTGGCCGACCACATGGCGGCCCGCCGCTACCGGGTGCTGATCCTGCTGGCCACCTTCACGAGCCTGCGCTGGGGCGAGGCGATCGCACTGCGCCGATCCGATCTGAACCTGACGGCCCACACGGTCAGCATCCGCCGCCAGTACGTAGAAACGAATGGCCACCTCATGATCGCCCCGCCCAAGTCGCGGGCCGGTGTCCGGACCGTTGCTTTTCCGGCAACGCTCGTGCCCGAGCTGCGCGAGCACCTCGACACCTATGCCGAGTCGGACAGCACCGCGCTCGTGTTCACCGGCCAGCGGGGCGGCGTGCTGCGGCGCGGCAACTTCCGCAAGGCTTCCGGCTGGTCCGATGCCGTGGCCGCGATCGGGATGCCCGGGCTGCATTTTCACGATCTGCGGCACACCGGAAACACCCTGGCGGCGCAGGCCGGGGTGAGCCTGGCGGACCTGAAAGCGCGGATGGGCCACGACAGCGTACGGGCCGCCATGATCTACCAGCACGCGGCAGCCGAGGCCGATCAGAAGATCGCTAACACCCTCGATCAGCGGATGGGAGAGGCCCGCGACGATGCCCGCGCCCAAAGCTAATGGCACGTTAATGGCACACAGGGGTCTTGGCCATGATCACCGTCTGGTGTTCTCGCAGGTGGAGCTAGGGGGACTCGAACCCCCGACCCCCTGCTTGCAAACAGAAGGCAAGACATCCACAGCAGTATGTATGTGCAGGTCAGCGTCTCAGAGTGTGCATACCAGTCCTCCGGGATCCTGGCCGGTTGCTGTACTTTCCTGCTGTACTGTTCAGCCCCTGGCCAGCCGGGCCATCAGCCACGGCCGCCCTCTGAAACAGCGAAAGCCACAGCCTCAGGCCACCAAGCCAAGATCACGAAGGATCGAGGCTAAAGGCCCGTGTACTGGACCAGGCCCTTACCAGCCGCCGCCTCCGCAGGCGCTGAGCCTAGCGGCGCTGCCCCTGCATAGCGGTCCATCCCGCTCTGTCCCGCGTCGGGGCAGATTTCCCCGGCCTGGCTGGCGGGATTCCACGAGGGCCGACCGCCGAGATAGCGGTACTGATGATCGATTAGGCCGAACGGGGCTTGGTTCCCGTGTGCGGCGAGGTGACAGCCCTGGCACGTCAGCCGCGCCGGGGCTCCTCAGGAGTTCGGCGTCTGCCGTTACGCAGGCTCGAGCCCGGACCATCGCTGTAATGGCGGGACGATGGTGACGAGGGCAACTGCGGCAAAGCAGGCGGCCGTGCCGAGGGAAGCGATCGGCCCCCCATGGCTGGCGGAGAATCCGGCGATGGCTACGCCCAGCGATGCCCCGGCGACCATGGCGCTCGAAATCGTTGAGAACGCCTCTGTCTGAGACCCTGCTGGACTGATCACGCCGACCAGCGACCCCACTGTCCCGTAAGCGAGTGAGAAGGGGAACCCCGCTGCGAAGAGCAGCAGGATCAGCGCGAGATTGGAGTGCGCCAGCATCGGGAGGCAAAAGGCGGCGAAGAAGCCGAGTAGAGCGCGCCGGTAGCGTGCCGGCAGTGGGAGGCTGTCGAGGCGGGTCGCCAGCACGATCCCGCCCAGTATCGAGCCGAGCCCGCTCGCGGACAGGGCCAGGCCGGCGAGGGCCCGCGAACCGTGAGCCTCGGTGAAGGCAGGCACAGCGACCTCGATCGCGCCTACGGCACCGCCCATGGCCGCGCTCACAAGGACGAGCGCCCGGATACCTGCAATACTGAGCGGCCGCCTGTGCGAGCGGCTACCCGCTGGCACGGTCCGGTGGCGTGCAGCGGGTGACGTGACAAAACCCAGCGTGCCCACCAAGGCGAAGCCGGCCGAGGCCAGCAAGGCAACAGCAGGCCTGGTCGTGGTCGCCAGCACCGCGACGAGAACCGCGCCGACGATAGGCCCGGCCTCGCCGAGCGTTGCCTCGATCAAATAGGCCTGATCCCGCAGCTCGGCCGAAGGCATCACACTCGACCAGCGCGCTCTCAGGGCGGACGTGACGCGCGGGAAGACTACGCCAGTGATCGACGAGACGGCGCACAGCGCAACAATCGGAGCGTGGCGGGACGCGAGCGCGACGATGATCCCAACTCCGCTTGTATACCCGATCGCACATGGTATGAGCACGCGTGCGAGGCCGACCCGGTCCATCAGCCGCCCAGCGAATGGAGACATGGCCGCCATGCCTACCAGGTACGCGCCCACCGCAGTGCCTGCGTCCGCGTACGAGTAGTGGTTCTCGCGCAAGGTCAGAACGCTCGCAAGGGAGTTCATCCCGACGGGCATAAATGCGAGCAGCCAGAAGAAGAGAATCCGGGCAACACCCGGCGTTCGGATAACTCTAACGAACGGATGCCCGCTCACCAGCTGTTTCACCACGGCGTGCGCATCGGCAAACGGTTCGGCTGCCTCTGGCGGGCGAGGTGAGCAGGCGTCAGTATCAGAAGAGGTGGTCACGGCACCACACAAATCAAGGATTAAACCGCTGGCGGGCAGACACCCCAAGCGATCCGCTTCACTAATACAAAGTGACGTTTCGCTGCAAGGCACAGAAGTTCGTTCCAGCGCGATAGTACGGGCCCTCGCCTCGCGGGCCCTGACGAGGCGAGGGATTAGCGATCAGCCACCAGTGTACGGCTTACCCGGCTTCATACTCTCCACCTCCTCCGCTTGTCGAGGATTTGGGTGGTACTAAGCTGTTCCGAGTCGATTTTTGCATAAGTGATGTCGATTTTAGCGGCGCCACGCCGGGGCGAGGAAGATCGGTTTCTCGCAGCGTTCGCCGATGCCCAAGTCAATTGCGCGGGCGGTGCGCGGCGCGAGCGGGATGGTGACCACCTCGCCGCCTTTTACGGGTGATCGTCAATGTCGGATGCCCGCGTTCTACGCTCATGGTCCCGATGTCGGCCTCGGCCGCTTCGGACACCCGCAGCACGTTCAGGGTCAGCAGATGCCATGGGCAAATCATTCAGCGCCGCCGGGTACGGCACCTAGGCAAACGCGCATGTGGATCAAGAGGAGGCCGGATCATGAACGTCCCATTTCGGCAATCGCAATTACAGTAACCCGGCTAAGGTTCGACGTCGGCGCGGCCGACCTGCCTCTCGCGCGCCCACCGACAGCACCAGCTTGCTTGCGGCTGGCCAGACCGGCGAGGCGGCGCCATCGTTGCCGTGGCACCGGCAGTTGACGGTGCCGAGTCCGCCAGCGGCGGCGCGTTGCCGGCCGCCCGACGGCGGCGGCGCCTCGGTGATCACCTCGGTGACGTACGCGCTGCTGCGGAGGCCACCCAGCTCTCTACGACCTGGCCCAACACCGCAAGTGGCAGGGAGCCGCGGTCGAGGACGGCGGAGTGGAAGTCGCGGATGTCGAAGGCAGCTCCCAGCCGGGCCCGGGCGTCGTCACGCAGCCGCAGGATTTCACGCTGCCCGACGAGATAACCCAGGGCCTGGCCAGGAAGGGCGATGTAGCGGTCTATCTCGGCATCGACGAAGGCCTCCGGCATAGGCGAGTGCGCGAGCGCGAACTCCCGGGCCCGCGCCCGGCTCCAGCCGCGTGCGTGCAGGCCGCTATCGACGACAAGCCGGACCGCGCGCCAGGCGGCACAGCCGAGCATGCCGAGCCGCTGCCTGTCGTCGGAGTACAGGCCGAACTCGTCGGCCAGCCGCTCAGCGTAAAGGCCCCATCCCTCGCCGTGCGGCACGACGTAGAACGCCGTCAGCAGCAGGGGCAGGTGCGGCAGGAGCTGCAGTCGGGAGAACTGCGCGTGGTGGCCGGGCACCGCCTCGTGAAACGCCGTGGCCTCCAGCGCCCAGCTCCCGGCCTGCCCGGGATGCACGTTGTTGAACAGGTACGCGCCCGGCCGTGAGCCGTCTCGGGCCGGTGGCGCGTAGTAGGGCGGGGCGCCGAACTCGGCCATGTGCGGTGGCATCGGCTCAACTGCGCATGGCGGCGGCACCGGCGGGCGGAACATATCCGCGAGCCGCTCCTGCGCGCGGGCGATAGTCCCGGCCGCGCAGGTCATGGCATCGCCGTTGGCGGCAGCCGCCAGCGGGACGTCATCGCGGAGCCGCGCCATGATCTCGGTGACGTCGCCCAGGCCCACCGTGTGGCCGCCGAGCTCGGCGATCTGGTCTCCGATTTCTGCGAGGGCGGCCAGGCCGATGCGGTGAAGTTCGTCGGGGTCGAGCGGGAGCGTCGTGCCGTTGCGGACGCAGCACGCGTACGCTGCCACGCCCCCCGGCACATACAGCAGGCCGGCCTGCTCCGGCCGCCGTGATCTCGGCAGCAGATCGGCGAGCAGATCGGCGTAACGCCCGATGGCCGGGCGGATCTCGTCGCGGACGACCCGCTCGGTCTCCTCCCGCCACGCCGCCGCCCCCGCCCAGCCCTCGGGTGCCTGGTGGGAGAGCATCGGGTCACGCGCCGGGTGCGACAGATGGTCGCGTATCTGCCTGATGGCGCTGTCAACGAGCGGCGCGACGGGCAGCAGCCCGCCCTGCGCGGCGGCTCGCAGCCTCGCCCCGTACTGGTCGAGATAGGCCGGGATCTGCCTGCACCGGGCCAGGTAGGCGGCGGCGCTGGTCACGTCGTCGACGCTCGTACGGGACGCGATCAGCAGCACCAGCGAGGGCCCGCCCAGGGGAAAGGTCGTCACGCTGAATTCGTCTACCCGCGAGTCGGCCGCGGCCAGCTCGCGGGCCGCTGTGTCGCGCACGGCCTCGAGCAGGATACGGCTTTCGGCATCCGCCGCGTCCGGCTCGCACTGGCCGCAGCGGACGATGACGTCGACGATCCGGTCGCGCCACGCCTGCTGGCATTCCGGCGACAGGTCCGGTACGGCGTCGTCGTAGCCGCTGATCGCCATGTACGTCGCCCCGAACGGGTCATTGCGCAGCAGCACCTCGGCCAGTTCCTGGGCCAGCGCCCCGATTGATCCCGCAGCCGTCAACACAGTTGCCCCTCAAGACCGGTGACCGTCACCACCCGCAGACACGTACTGATACTCATGCATAACGGCCTTGCGGAAGGCCGGCTCGTCGGGGAACCCGGAAGACTGTGCATAGCCGGCCAGATCCCCCGGTACCGTCGCGCCGCGCTCGTCTGCGAAATACCACTGGAGGGCCGCTTGCTCGCAGCGGGCGGCATCGGCCGGGGCCGCCTCCTGGCCGCTGGGGAGCCGCTGCTGGCTGAGCTTTCCCTGGGCCCTGGTCACCAGCCGCGCGTAGTCCCCGCGCATGCGCAGGCAGCTGAGGATGTCGTCGAGCGCCTCCCCTCCGGCTTGTTCGCAGGCCCAGCTCACCCTCTGGTCGGCGGCGACGAGCCGCTCGAGGTCATCTGGGGACAGGTCGTTGGCGGCGAGGAACCGCGCGAGCTTGGCGTCCTGCTCAAGGCCGTTCCTCATCCTGAACTCGGCGACGGCTGCCTGCTGTCTTTCCCCGTCGAGCGTCATTCCCTCGCGCTCGGCGAAGTCGGCCGCGAACAGCCGCAGCAGGGCGTGGGAGCGCGCGGTCTCGAAGGCGCCCGGGCCGAGCAGGCGGATCTCATCGAGGATGCTCTCCAGCATGGGCCCGGATCTGGCTGTGCCGTCGGCGTGCATGATGCCCGTCGCGTGGCGCTTTGCCGCGTCCCACCGGGTGGTGTTAGCCATGGTCCAGTTCACTCGCTGCGGCGCCGGGCCGGTGGCGAGGAAGCTGCGCATCTCGCGCAGCATGGCCACGGCGTCGTCGGCCTGCTGGTCGATCCGCCCGGCGGGGAGCCAGCGGCGCAGGGCGGTGAGCTCCGCCGCGTCGGCCCCCCGCGCCGCGCCCGCATCGAGCAGTCCCGGCCAGTTGCGGCCGTGATAGAAGAGGTCTGCGCCGGTGGCCGTGAGGACGTCGTGCGTGGCATCGGAGATGACGTCCTGCCGATGGGCGGCCTGGAGGGTTCGGCGGATGTTCACCATCGCCTCGGACCGCGCCCGGTACCCGTCCCCGGCGGCCCCGTGCTGGACGGCGACCTCGTCGTCCCGGTCCAGCGTCCCGTCCCTGAACGCCTGGTAGACCCAGCCGACGCCGCGCATCCCGAACGTGTCGAGCTCGGCCGCGCGCAGGGCGCCCATGGCGGCGGCGCCGAAGACATGGACCCCACGTTCCATGATCCACATGATTTCCTTGTGCCACACGGCGGGGACATACTCGAGGTAGCCGTCAACGATGCCGATGACGCGGGGGCGCCGCCGCCACAGCCGGTAGATGTCGCCTTCGGACACCGGCGGGAGGCAGACGGCATCGAGTTCGGCTTTCGCGTCGCGCTCGGTGAGCGTGGGCCCGAGAAAGACATAGCTCTCGCTCATCGGCTGCCGATCAGGTTCATGGCCCGCGGGCCGAGGCGGCATGACCGGACGGTCGTCGTCGGCCCTTCCAGCCCGGGGACGATGACCCGGACGACCGGGATGCCGAACTCCTCGCGGGTCAGGTCCACGGCGACCACCTCGCTGATGCCCGCCGAGCGCAGGGCGGCGAGCTCCCACGCCACGTCGGCGTCGAAGCTGTCGCTGTCGAACATGGGAACGGCCGTGAAGTCACGGGCTGGCTCGCCCGCGAGAGCCGCCGCTTGCGCGCGCAGCAGCTCCGGATCCATCTCCTGGGAGAGGTCGCAGGAATCAGGCTCGTCACGGGCACCGGAGATGAGCGCCACCCGGGCCTGGGCGGCCTCGGTGAGCGCCCGCAGTAGCGCGACGTCCCGGCTGGGATGGCACCCCATGCCCTCGGCGCCATACATCATCCGGGCCGGGCCCCGCTGTCCCTCGGCGATCAGGCATATGAAGGCGGGGATCCCGATGTCGGTGGTCATGTCCCAGATCGCCACCGACATGCCCGCCCGGCCAAGCCGGTCGAGCGCTTCACCGCAGCCGGGATCGTCCACGCTCTTCGGGTCGATCCGGCGCGACGCCGTATCCCCCGGCGCGCGCACGTCGTGCAGGGTGGCGGCGTCGCGCTCGACCGTCTCGCAGATGGCGTGGCTGACCGCCTCAAGCAGATGGTTGCCCGAGGCCAGCCCGTTGGAGCAGGCGATGAAACATCCCGTTCCGGTCGGCTTGGGCAGCGTGTACGCGGTATGAACCATCTCGTACGGGACCCATTTCCGCGTTCCCGTGAACAGCTCCTGGCCCTCGATCCACAGGAGCGGGAGATCGGGGTGGTACCCGGAGTCTGTCGTCCGGGGCAAGAGGTCCACGTCGATCAGCGGGTGACTGGACCGCAGGTCGTTGACGCTGCCCAGCAGGAGCGGCCGGTCAATCCGTTCCGCCATGAAGGCCTCGATATTCTCCATGACGGCGGACGCCTTCGCGGCCGCCAGGTCGGGTCCCTTGCCCAGCGACACCACGACCGACCTGGAGTTCGGCCGGCAGGCCGTGGCGACCGGGATGCCGATGGTGTCGAGCCCGGTGATGTCGGCCACCCGGGTAATTCCCATCTCCGGGAAGAAGCGCCGCACCGACGCAAGGGTCTCTTCAGGCGAGATGAGCCGGTGGGTCCCGGCCCGGTGCTTCTTCGGGGCCGCTGGCCCGCCCGGCGCGGCGTCCCGCTGATCCAGGCCGGGCAGGTCAGCGGCCGGGATGTGCGGGCCGACGGGCCAGCGCGTTTCCTGGCGCACGGAAACGCCGCCGCTCCGGCTCTCGGCTACGGAGACCACAGTCGCCTCGTTAGTAGCTGAAGCAGATTTTGCCCTCCGGCAATCTCGGCCGGTCGCCCGGTGGCATGCCGTTTGGGGTCACCCGACGGACGCTGAGGGGCACACGGGCGGAGTAGCTGAAACAGGCACCAACGGGCATCCCCGGGAGGTCACGCAGTGCCCGCTGGGCAGTATCACGGTTCCTAATGCCCAATGGCACGCCGGCCGAGTAGCTGAAACAGACACCACCTGTCATCCTCGGGAGGTCACGCAGGGCCGGCTGGGCGGCGTCGCGGTTCCTGACGCCCAGCGGCACATCGGCCGGGTAGCTGAAACGGATTCTGCCCTCTGGCAGTCCCGGCTGGTCAGCCGAGTAGCTGAAGCAGGTATGTCCGGTCATTCTTGCCTCCTGGCTAGTTGCAAGGCACACGTGGAAAGTGTGAGGACCTGGCGTCCAACTGTGGCGGCCCACCGCCGTCAGTAGCTGAAGCAGAGTCTGCCCTCTGGCAATCCCGGCCGGTTGCCCAGCGGCATGCCGGACGAGTAACTGAAACAGACACCGGCGGGCATTCTCGGGAGCTCCGGCAGTGCCCGCTGGGCGGCGTCGCGGTTCCTGGCACCCACCTGCACACCGGACGAGTAGCTGAAACAGGGATAGCCCTTTCCTGCTGGCGTTCCCGTGCGGTTGCCCAGCGGCACACCGGACGAGTAACTGAAACAGGCACCAGCTGGCATATATGCCTCCGGACTAGAGGGAACATAGCGGGAATAACGTAGGATTTTGGCTTGCGCGCTGTCAAGGGTTCGGCCTGAGTGATTCACTGCGTGAAATGAGCGGGGGATTCTGTGGTTTCCACCCGGCCGTTCGGCATATCTTGTCTGCCGGTTGCGGCGTGACGGGCAGCCAGATGGGGGTTCATCGGTGAGGCTGTGGCGGAACCCGGCGTTTGCAGTGTTCTTGTCGGCCCGCACGATCTCCTACGCAGGCACCGGGATCACGACGGTCGTCTTGCCGGTACTCGTCTATCAGCTGACCCGTTCCCCGGCGTGGGTTGCCTCGGTGAACGCGATCGAGGCCGTGCCGTACATCGCTCTCGGGCTGCTCGCGGGCGCCGTGGCCGACCGCCTGAACCGGAAGAAGATCATGGTGACCTGCGACGCGGCCGCCGCACTCCTGCTGATCGCCGTCCCGGTTGCGGCCGCCCTTCATCTGCTCGTCCTGGCGCAGGTGTTCATCGTCGCGCTCGGCATCGCGACGGTCTTCGTGTGGTTCGACGCGGCCAACTTCGGCACGCTGCCCGCCCTCGTTGACCGTGCTCAGCTGCCTGTCGCGGCCAGCCTCATCGGCTCGTCGGGCACGATCGCGTTTCTTATCGGGCCGACGCTCGGTGCCGCTCTGCTCGCGGTCATGGCGCCGCCGTACGCCCTCGCCTTCGACGCAGCCACCTATGTGATCTCCGCCCTGCTGCTCATGTCGGTCCGGCGGCCTTTCCGGCGGCCACAGCCCACGCCCGGCCAGCGCGAGCGCATCCGCACGGATATCGCCGAGGGCTTGCGGTTCCTGTGGCATCAACCGGTGATCCGGACGATGACGTTTGCGGTCTTCTGTGCCTGCCTGAGCTGGGGCGGCGCGTTCGGGCTGCTAGTGGTCTACGCCCACCGCGCACTCCACATGACCAGCGTGGACGTGCGCCTGGGGCTGCTGTACAGCGCGGGGGAACTCGGCAGCCTGATCTCCATCGCCGCGATCCCCATGCTGATCAAACGCCTGCCGATCGGTCAGCTGGCCACGGCGTTCCTGGCCGCCAACGCTGCCGCGCTCGCCCTCTTGTCTGCCGCACCCTCATATGGCTGGGCGTTGCTGGCCTTCTTCTTCTACGAGCTTGTCTACGTCATG
>WNFY01009494.1_pt1 | contig 10381 bp, 9 predicted proteins | sample 5400091 | NCBI WGS metagenome assembly WNFY01 (sample SAMN13153364, study PRJNA577476) | soil metagenome | isolation source: 60 cm soil or saprolite under grassland replicate 1 | place: USA:California | collected 2016-06-15
GGAGCCAGCGAGCTCAACCCCACGGAGGCGGCAACTTGAGATTTGCAAGCGGTCATAAGCTCTCGCGCTGGGTAATGGGCTTGATAGTCTTGGGCGCTTGCGACCCAGGGGGGAGTAATCTCGGTACAGACGCCGTTAGCCTCGAGTCAGTTGCCTTTGCCCCGAACTCTCTGATGGTTACGGCTGCTGTTGGGCACATAGAGTGCTCGGGGCCCATTGTCGCTTTGCAAGTCACCTATCGCGAACCGGCGTTGGGGCTCGGGATCGGGTTCGAGAGAACTCCCCGTTTCTCGGTGACTAGTTGCCCCGCCGATCTCAATGTCCTCGGACTCTTGCCGTCGACAGAGTATTCGACATGGGTGACCGCTTGGGGGAAGCACGGAGACCATCACACTCTCAGGGGGCCGACGATTAAGACAGGCTCCCTCCCCGCGGACCTCCCCCACATTACCGTCCAGACACTCGGAGGACGCTCAAATGGACTCACCGCCTTTGGAGTAATCACGCCCTCTCGGACCCCCGGATACGCGATGATCGTTGATTCGATCGGGCGGGTGAGGTGGTACGTTGCCGATTCTAGTCATTTCATTGTTGATCTCGAACCGCAGCCCAACGGGAGTATCACGCTTAGTGTAGGTACCCCGAGCCCGTTCTCACCGAATCCGAGTGCTCCGAATTTTGACTTCCATTATAGCGAACGGAAAATGAGCGGGAACATTCTGCGGCGCTGGACGACGGGCGGCTATGCCACAGACAACCACGAGCTGCGCATCACAGCAGACGGATCAGCCCTGTTACTTGGTCTGGACTTCAGAACTGTCGATCTTAGCGCATCCGGAGGTTCACCAACGGCTCAGGTTGTTGGTAACGTCTTGGAGCGGGTCGACTCGACAGGCCACGTGGTGTTCCTTTGGAATGCTTTCGATCACTTAGCGGTTACGGACATCGATCCATCGATCTCACTAGGTACGGCAGTTGTTGACTGGACCCATAGCAACGCGGTCGAGGTCGACGAAGACGGCAACTATCTTGTCAGCTCCCGGAACCTCAGCGAAGTCACAAAGATTGACTCGCACAATGGCAACGTTGTTTGGCGGCTAGGCGGAGTGAGGAACCAATTCACCTTCATCGGCGATGCCGAGATGTTCTCGTTCCAGCACGGAATCAGGCGACTCGCGAACGGGGACTACATTCTGTTCGACAACGGAAACACGCACACCCCGCCCTTCAGCCGGGCCGTCGAATACCATCTCGATCAAGAGGCGAAAACTGCAACTCTCGTCTGGAGCTATAGACCGAGGCCTGATGTATACTCGTTTGCCCTCGGATTTGCGCAGAGACTGCCTAACGGCAACACTCTCGTGACCTTCGGGATCCCAGGCACCGTGCACGAGGTGTCTAACTCGGGTCGTCTAGTCTGGAAGTTAACTGTGCCTGCGGGGAACTGGATTTACCGTGCATACAGAATCAAGTCCTTGTACGAACCTTACATGCTCGAACGACCTTGATTCGAAGAGAAAGGCCGCGCAGCTCAGATTTTATTGCCCCGATTGTTCTCTTCAACCATGAGCCGTAGTCCATATGCTCCCACGACGTCCCCAAGAACCCAGGACCGTCCAGCTAGGCAAGCAATGCTCCTGGCAATCTGACGAAACCTACAACACGCTGTCATTGAGATGATGCGGCTAAGGGACGTCGCTCAACGCCTTCGAGAGCTGAGATACAGCTCTACCGCACACAATGCCCTGGGGCTCTTGAGTGCGACGGCCTTCGACCGCGCAAGTCTACTCGTTATCAGCGCTGTCTTAGCGCGGGTTCTAAGCACGGCAGACTTCGCCAGTTTCGCCCTTGCTCTGGCGCTTGCATCGATCGCAACCCGAGTTGGTGATGGCGGCCTCGCAATCTCATCCATTCGCATGCTTGCGCAGGAACCCAACAAGACACCCGAGATCGTTGGCACGAGTACCACAATGCGCCTGGGGATCCTGGCAGCTGCTGGTCTTTTCGTGATTCTGGTGGCGTCCGTAGCCGGATACACCAAGACCATCTTGTATGCGGCCCTCGGGTTGACTGGCGCTCTCTCGACCGCCGGCCTGGCGCAACTCGTGCTCACGCCACTTCGCGCTCAGGGACGGCTCGTTAGGGAGGCAATCGCCAACGCAGCCGGAACAACCACGCGGTCGCTCGATGCTATCAGCCTCTTGGCCTCTGGCAGCAGCTGTCCTCTTGATAATGACGCAGTCGCGAGTGGGGATCCTTCTGCTTGAACGACTCGCCACGGTTTCCTCCGTCGGCCTTTTTTCATCTGCTGTGACCCTCACGGCAGGTCTCGCGATGATTCCAGATTCGCTCTCCACTGCAGCATACCCCAGGCTCTGTGCTGCCACTCAACAACCGAACCTCCAGCTCTTCGGCAGCATAGCCGGAAGGGTGGTGCTCACGAACGCTACCATCGGCGTTGCGGTGGGCGCGGTACTATTCGTGTTAGCGGAGCCAATCCTTGGGGTGCTGTACGGATCCGCGTTCCGACACGCAGCGAGCGCACTGCGTGTGCTTTCTGTGGGCTACCTGTTTGGAGCAGTCGCCTGCGTGGGGGGAGACTCGATCAACGCGCTAGGAAGACCGGCGATCAACATGCTTGTCGTCGGTCTTGGATTGGCGGTCACGATCCTTGTCACAATACGCCTGGTACCGTCGTTTGGCATCACCGGGGCGGCTACCGCTTACGCGTTGGGCATGTTGATCATGGCTGTCTGCATTTGGGTCGGAGTTTGGGTGACATTCCGACAGCGTTCCTCGCCCAATCTTGGGCGCCGGGACTAACGCAACCGAATCCTTGATGGGTAATGAACAAGACGAGCGGAGTAGCCCAGCGCGAGAGGATTGCGGCATTCTTCGACGAGGCGAGTGCCTCTAGAGATAGCCTCTTTGCAAATGAACCTGTCCTTGGATACGAACAAGAGGTAAGACAGCGTGCTTTAATGGAGTTAGTGGATCCACAACCGCCTGACCGCATTCTCGACGTCGGCTGCGGAAACGCGAGAGACGGCACCTTGATTGCGGATCACGTAGCTCTGTGGGCTGGTGTGGATGTTTCCCTTGGGATGCTCCAGAGGGGACGTACCTCACTTGTCGACATCGGGGCGCCACCTCTGCTAGCAATGTCTGACGCCGCCCGACTACCCTTCGCAGACGGTACGTTCAACAAGGTCTACTGCAGCGAGGTGATCGAGCATGTTCCCGAGTGGGAGCGGATCCTTCCCGAGATTCGTCGAATCCTTTGCCCTCGAGGTTTACTGGTGATTACAACGCCTAACCGGATTAGTATGTATCGCCCAATTAGGATCTTGACAGACACGATTCGTCGAATTGGTGGGGTTGCAAGGAAACATCCGTATGATGAGTGGAAAACCCTGCGAGGCGTTCACCGAGCCTTAAGTGCCGCAGGATTTGGTCCAATCCGGGCAATCGGAGTGTGCTTTGTGCCCGGACAATGGACCTATCTGGTCCCGAGAAGAGTGCAGTCGGTCATTGTGGCCGCGACGCGCTTTCTTGAGCCGCTGCTACGCACGAAGGTGATATGGGGAGGGTACATGATCGCGACCTCGGCATCTCGTATGGAATCGTAGGCCGCTGGACGTTCTGATTCTTGGTTGTCGCTAGCCCGCTAGTGGCCGCCCCGGAGCTTTACCCGGTTCCATAGCCGCGCTCTGAAATCCAGCAGATACTTTGCCTCGTCCGACCCGTCCGCGGCGAGTAGCTTCAACCACTCCACGAACAGAATCCAAGTAATGGTGCCTATAAGCCCAAGCAGGGCGCCGATGCCAATCCATGCGCCTGACCAACCATCCGCCTGCATTGGTGGAATAGCCTCGTCAACTATGGTAATGGTTGGCGTGGTATTCACCTCCTCCATTCGAGCGGTCTCAACCGCTCTACTGAGAGAGAGGTAGAGCTCACTCGCCAAAGCAGCCTGGCGTCTCAGCAAACCCTCCTTGTAAGTGAGTACTGGTGAGGAAGCCCACTGACGGTTCTTGATGTAAAAGTCTCGCAACGCCAACTCGGCCGTTTGCAACCGATCGTGGACTTCCTCAAGTCGAGAGTCAAAGAACACTCGCTTGGCGTGACCTTGTTCTTGCCTGACTTCACTGCTGTAGACACCTAGTTGCCTCACGAACGCATTGGCACCTTCCGCAGCCAACTTGGGGTCGCGAAGGTGTACTCCGAGTCGCAAGATGCCCGTACGAACATCAACGTCGAGATCTAGCGCTCGTCGGAGCCTACGAAGGGCTCTCTCCTCCATCCTTGAGGACCCCCGCCCCCTGAAATAATCGAGTAGGCAGGTGGAATCGCTGAGGGTCGAACAAGCGGTGCGCAACACTCGCTCGAGCACCTCTCGGGTGAGAACCAAGCCGCTGAAGAATTGAGCCGAGGAACCGCCCTCCGTGCCGGGAACCGCCAGGCCGTACTGTGCGGCGAGGTCTGAGAGCGACTGAGACGTCGCAGAGGTACGTCCAGTGGAGACAATGAACGCCGCCGTGGCTGTGTACTGGTCGCCAACAAGAAGTCTCATCCCTCCGCCAAGGAGCCCGCCGAACATCAAGGACATGAGTACCGCTCGCCTCCGGGCAACTAGTGCACGAACTCCATCGAGCATCGTGGTCGATCGCTCGCCTGCACTCATGTCCCTGGGCCTCCTACCTGACGCGTGAACTAGAGCTGCTAGCAGGGCTGGGAGCGTCGGATCCCACCGCCGACCGCGAAGGTTCGGTCAACTTCGCTGAGCTCATGCCTGCAACGAGGAAGAATAACCCAGCGGCTTGGGGACTTAAGGCGGATTCCTGGAGAAAGGACGTCAAACAGATTCCACCGAGGCCACCACACGCGACCGTTGCCAAAGTCAGTTCAGGCCCTCCTGTCGTCACTGAGAGGCTGAGTGAGCGCCAACAATTCCGAACCATCACGATGAGGGCAAGTGCAAAGAGGGCTAAGCCGGGGATTCCTAACTGCGTTCCCACTACGCCAATCGCACTTTCCGCTCCAGAGCCGATCCATTGACTCTCTTCTGGCCTAGCCGCAGCTCCAATGAAACCTGCGACGTCACGGTAATTCCCTCCAGTCCCAAGGCCTTGGCCCATTGGCTGCCCGACCATATTGATCAGCCCATGAGCGAGTCCGACAAAATGCCACCATGTGGACGTGGCGGTGAACGATCTACTCAGGCTGGTAAGGATGACGTAGACCCCAGAACCGCCAAGCACTCCTACTAGCACCCAGATCCAGATGGTCGGGCTGGGAATGAATCCACGGATTCGGGCGAGTCTAACATATGCCCACAATAGAACTCCAACTCCGCAGATCAGCATTGGCCCCTTCGCGAAGGTCAATATCAGCTGGATCCCGAACAGTGTGGCCCACACGCGGTGCCTGGCGCACAGGGCGACCAGTGTTAGACAGGCGAAGAGGTACCCTGCATTGACCGGCTCACCGACACCAGACTTGAGACGCCGTAGGTGGCTACCCAGGAAGTCGGAAAACTGAGAGATTGGTCCTTTCGCAGCTTCAATGCGATCAATGCTCAACAGGCGCGGCCACACGTGCGGCCACAAGAGATCCACAATCGACATCATGGTTAGGGTGCCGCCGACTGCAAAAACCAAGAAGCCCAGGAAACGCCGACGATCCTCCGGGTTCAGATTGAGCCACTTGCCGAGCAGGTAAAGAAGAACAAACGCCGTGAAGTTGCGGAGGTAAGACAACCTCGCGACAAGCGGAGCAGGACTATGGAAGAAGGCAAATAGCACAAGTAGAAGGAAAGCGGCGAAAACCGCGTCCCCCACTCGAATTGGCAATCTATTAAACGAGAGTCCAGCTACGACAATCAGAGCTCCGAAGGCGAAGAACAGGATTACTGACTTGATCTCGAAGAGAGGTAGCAGGAGCCGATCGAACACCTCAGGAGCGCCGTTCAAGTACACCCCGATAAGGACATTCTGCAGGACGGCTGCGACCACCCATAAAACAGGTAACAGGAGCCTCCCCCCCCATAGCCCGACTGTTCCGGTGCCTGCTGCGACTACGAGGGTGATGACGGGATAGAGCAGAAGACCGGTGCCCAGTCCCAAGGGCAGGAGCAAATAATAGGTTTGCAAGAGCAGAAAGGCAGCGAGAAAATAGGCGAAAGGAACGGCGATCGGGAGCCGCCTTTGGAGGTACGGACTCGGTCGATCGCTGACAGTTGTCACGTCAATCTAGGTCTCGCCGCGGCCGACGCATAAACCTCCAGATACTGGCTGGCTATGGATCGCCACGAGAATTCTCTCGCTCGCTCCCTAGCACGAATCCCGATTGTGCGACGCCGCTTCGGGTCATGAGCAAGGTCAGCCATAGCATTCGCAAAGGCTTCTGGTGTTCGATCAACCAGAACGCCCTGACGAGAGTCGCATACTATCTCCGCCGCTCCTCCACGACCAGTTGTAATCACGGGACGTCCGGCCAACATCGCCTCTAGAATCGCCATTCCAAATCCCTCGTAGGCCGATGGGAGCGTCACAACGTGGGCGGCGGCGAGAAGACGGAGGAGGTGATCGTGACTGACGGCCCCAAGCAACTCAACTCTGTCCGCAAGGCGCTCGAACTCTATGGCTGCCTGCACTCTCTGATAATCAGGCCCACCGCCGGCGAGTACCACGCGAAACGCAAGGTCAGGATGTCTGGCGCGCAGGAGTGCAGCAGCCTTGACTAGAAGCAGTGGACCCTTCTTGGGATATAACTCCCCCCAAAACAGGAATCTAACTGGGTCTTGTTCCGGTGGATTCGGCACGCTCAGGAATCCAGAATCGTCTGCAACCGCGTTTGGGATCACCTGGATGCGGTGGTTCGGCCACTTCCTCGAGGCGTAGTTCCTGATGAATGCACTCTTCACAGTCATCACAGGAATCCGCTTGAGGAGCCTCTGCGCCATCCACCAGTGAAGACGGAATAGAAGCCGGTACTGTCGGTAGTAAGGAATCTCCATGGGCGGCCAGTCGTGGATCGTTTGAACGAATGGGCAGCCCGCCCAAAGGGCCCTGAGCACTACGGGGAATAGTCGGAAGCCCGGGAGGAGATGTGCATGGATGACCGAACTTTCGCCATTGTCCTCTCGCAGCCACTGACTGAATCGAGTCATATACCCGCTCTGAATGCCAATGCGTCTAAGCGGCTGAGGCATACTAGGCGTTCGTACGCAGTAATCGGCCACTCGTGGATGGTAGCTATCTCGAGGGAGAGCGGAACCGTGAGGTAAGGTACCAATTAACCCGACGCGAACGCTGTCAAACCCGGCTAGCGCGTTTGCGAGATCTCGAACCACAGTCGCTATTCCACCTCGCTTCCAGGGGGCGAGTTCGCCAGCAAGAAAGAGGACGCTTAGGCGTGGAGGAGTGGACAACGACCGCAACTCCTACACCGGTCCTAGTATGACCAACGTCGGCCTAAGTGAATGACGTTGCATTTGCGCAGAGGTTCTATTGTCCTGTTCGGCGATCCCAAAGCACTCGCCGCCACTTCCGTCGCAGGATCAGGTCCTGAGCGAGGCTCTCGACGCGCTCAGCCGCTCGCGCAGAATGATCATTCTCATCTGGCGTTGAACTGGCATCGCCCCGTCGAACTACTTGCTGGATTGTTTCGTCGAGCCGGTCTAGATCCTCGACGACTGTTACAAGACCACTGGCTGCGAGGCGACGGGCGAAGAGAATCTGATGCTCATCGACGTGCTCTCCGAGTTCTGGGCGTCTCGGCACCACTATGGGCTTCCTTCCGCAGGCCCGCGCCAACGCAATCGTTGAAGGGCCAGCGTGGCAGATCACTAGGTCAGCCGCGCGCATTGTGGCTTGCATATCCTGAGGCGACAAGAACCGAGCGAATCTCGCATGCTCAGGTTCTTCCCCTCCGGATCCGATCTGCACAAATGCGTCGCCGCACTCTCCCCGGGCACAGATTTCGTCAATCGCCAGAACGAGGCGATCAAAGGGGTGCTCAGTTCCCACCGTTACGAAGATCATAGCAATGGCCCGACAACTACACCGCGCGGATAGTGTTCACGTTGCTCTTCCCACTGAAGGGCGAAGATGTCCGTCACCGGGTAAACGATCCTGCCCGTAAGAGTCGGGACGTCGATACGGTCATAGACCTCTACATAGAGTGTCGGGATTCCGAGAAGCGTCGCAACGTAGAAGAAGGGAATCGCGACGCCAGCCCCGTTGGAGATCACCAGATCAGGTCTTTCCCGCCACAAAACGCGTAGAGCAAGTCGAAAGTTGCGGAGCAGATTCGTCGCATTCCTCGTGGGGCACGCGGCCCAGTACGCCCTCTCCTCCTTCAAAAGCGCTTCGGCGTCTGGCTTCCTGCAGGTGACCCAGAACCTGTCCTCCTTCCGCCACCAATTCTCCAGCCTATGCAGCTGGTAGAGATGGCCGCCTGCTGAGCAGACTAGACAGAGCCGCACCGACCACCCCGCGACTCTACGCGAGAAGAAGCCATCGATCCCCTATTCAGACCACAGGGAGATCCCACGGATGCGATCCTGGGATCGTTGATTAGAGCCTATTAGGGAAGCCACTCAATCTCCCACGCCGTGAATCCGCGGTAATCAAGTCGATGCTCGAAGACACGATTCTTGTCTACCAAGACGCTAGCAAGCCAACTCGGTGGATTGCATGTTGAGCTGCCGACCCCCTCTCGGCTTTTCTCTCCTGTTGGTTAGACCGCCTTCAACAGAAAGCCGCAATGGCGCCCTGAGAAGCTTGGCGTCAACGCGAGGCAGACCGGCTCTATCAGACTGTCTAGCGCAACGCAAACTCCGGTCGCAGCGGTCTTCCCCCCTGAGATAAATCTTTGGCCCCACCTAGGCCCAGGACCTGCCCGACTGCGTCGTTTGATTTCAACCATACTCAGTTCGGAATCCTTGCGAAGGCGCTTACCAAGCCAAGCTTTGGCTCTCAGAAACGGACTGTAATCGTAATGACGTGCAGCGATCGCCACGAAACCAGCCTCTCGGAACTTCTCCTGCCATTCAGCCTCACTGTTGGCGAAAACATCCGCCTTCTGGTCGCGAACGTTCTCCAACGCTATCAAGTGTCCACCCGAAACCGCGAGGCCCCTCAATCTCCTGAGAACCACCTTCTGTTCCTCGAAAGGAACGTGTTGGATTACTGTTACAGAACAGATGAGATGAAAGGTTTGAGAGGGCACGTAGTCTTGGATCGACGTGCACACGAACGTGATCCGGGGATAACGCTTACTGTCATCTCTTATGAGGTCTTCTTGAACGTCGATTCCCACCGTTCTATAGCCGTGTGACGCTAGTCTGCGTGACCACCGGCCAGCACCGCAGCCAACGTCAAGAGCCCAGGCTCCAGGTTGAGCTGGTGGTAAGAGACCAAGTAGGTAATCGAATACCCTCCGTTGGAAGCGGGCGTAATACCGGTTCAGCCACAAAGGCGCACCAGCGAGGCACACATTCCCGAGTCCATCTGGATCCCGATCGTAATCAACCTTCCCTACGCGCGACGCATGACTCACCCAGTATTCACGCACTCCCTCCCACGTTAGCCTCTTCATGTGGCGGAACCCTCGAATCGCCAGTAGAGGTGCGGCCTTGAAAGAGCACCTGACCGGAACGCGCATTCATCAAGACGGCACCAAGCACACGTCACACACGCCGCGGAACCAACGGGATGATTCGTAGTCTTGCAGCTCACGAGTAGCTTGGTGAAGAGCGCCGGGCAGAGCGATCTGCGATGTTGACTCAAAAGAACACGGGTAGCAACGAGATGTAGAGGTCCAGACAATGGCCGGTGTCCGCTCTGCGCACTACCCGCTTGTTACCCGACCCCCCGGGAGCTCGTCGGTCAGTGGGCCCCTCGCATTTGGAATACCACCACCAAGGTGCGCAGGAGAATACCCACGTCTCGCAGCAGCGACCACCCGCGGATGTATTCAGTCTCGAGAGCGACCACTCTCTCAAAGTCTGTAACCTGGTTTCGCCCCGCTACCTGCCACGGCCCCGTGATCCCAGGCTTCGCATCGAACCGCGCGTAGTGATGTACTTCATACAACTCGACCTCAGAGGGTAGCGGCGGTCGCGGGCCCACCAGCGCCGTCTGCCCTCTCAACACGTTCCATAGCTGCGGCAGCTCGTCGAGGCTTGTGCGCCGGAGCCAACGGCCCAGCTTGGTCGTTCGAGGATCGCTCAACACCTTGAAGAGCCGCGGGTCGCGGTACACGCTCCGCGAAAGCAGCTCGTCGCGCTGCGCCTCTGCGCCGTCCACCATGGTCCGGAACTTGAAGATCTTGAAAAGCCGCCCGCCCTGACCGACCCGATCCTGCGAGAAGAGAG
>WNFY01006524.1_pt1 | contig 10377 bp, 8 predicted proteins | sample 5400091 | NCBI WGS metagenome assembly WNFY01 (sample SAMN13153364, study PRJNA577476) | soil metagenome | isolation source: 60 cm soil or saprolite under grassland replicate 1 | place: USA:California | collected 2016-06-15
GGCATCGAGCGTCTGCAACTCTGCGAGCTTCAAGTCTTGCAGTTCGCATTGCTGGTCGAGCGCCAGACGCACCGCTTTGCCGACCAGTTCATGCGCGATGCGGAAGGGCACGCCTTTGCCAACGAGATACGTGGCCGCGGCAAACGCGTTCATGTAGCCGGTTTCGGCTGCTTTTTGCATTCGTGGAAAATCAAATTCCACCGACCGCATCCACCCACTAACCAATGGAATTAATGAAATCACAGTTTCCGTGGCGCCGAAGAGTGGCTCCTGAGTTTCCTGCATGTCCTTGTTGTAGGCGAGCGGCAGACCTTTGATCGAGATGAGCAACGAGGTGGCGCTGCCGATGATACGTCCGGCTTTGCCACGCGTGAGTTCCAGCAGATCGCCATTCATTTTTTGCGGCATGGCGCTGCTGCCCGTCGAATATGCTTCCGGTGGATGAACGAACCCGTATTCTTGCGTCGAGAACAACAGCATCTCTTCCGCCCAGCGGCTGAGGTGAAGAGCGAGCAGAGAGAGCGCATTCACGAATTCCAAAACAAAGTCGCGATCGCTGGTGGCGTCGATGCTGTTCGCAGTCGGAGAGTTGAAACCGAGCTCAGCAGACATGAGTTCGCGATCCAGCGGCAGTGTTGTGCCGGTAACCGCGCCCGATCCCAGAGGGCACAGGTTCAGCCGCTTGCGACAATCTTCGAGCCGCTGTAAATCGCGCAGCAACATCTCGGCATAAGCAAGCAACCAGTGCGCGACGAGAACAGGCTCGGCACGCTGCATGTGCGTGTAGGCGGGCATAGCAGCGTCGCCGGCTTTCTCCGCTCGATCAATGAACACGGAAATCAGCTTCGACAATTCGGCAGAGATTTCATCGCACGCGGCCCGAGTATACAGACGTAGATCAGTCGCAATCTGCTCATTACGGCTACGCCCGCTGTGCAGTTTGTAGCCGAGATCGCCGACGATTGTGACCAGATGCTTCTCGACAAAGTGGTGAACGTCTTCGGCTTCGTCGTCTTCGAGCAGCTCAGAGTCTTCGGCTACCCGTTCGCCGATTTGCTCCAAGCCATTGAGCATGGTGGCGAGTTCGTCGGAGGAAAGCACACCCACCTTCGCCAACGCGCGCGCGTGAGCGGAACTGGCCTCCAACTCGCACTCGAGCAGGCGGCAATCAAACTCAAACGATCGCTGCCAGCTCTCGAATGCAGGGTCGAGCGGCTGACGGAACCGTCCCGACCACATTTTCACCGCGCCACCTCAGCTTCCTTGGGTGCCTTGCTTTGCGACCTTTGCGAGGCGTCCTTTGCGGACTTTGCGACCTTTGCGGTTAAAGTGTTTTGACTTTTCTGCGCATGAATCTGAGCCCGCGAACGCGAGGGCAGCCCGAGAATTCGAATGAACCCGGCGGCGTCTTTCTGGTCGTAGCTCTCACCCATGGTGAACGAGGACAAGTCAGTGCGGTAGAGCGAATGCTCCGACTGGCGGCTGACGATGGATACATTGCCCTTGTATAGCGACAGCGTGACCGTGCCCGTAACTTCCTGTTGCGTGCTCTCGACAAACGCGTCGAGCGCCTCGCGCAACGGCGTGAACCACAGCCCGTAATAAACCAACTCGGCATATTTCAGCCCAATGTGCTCTTTGAAGTGCATCACATCGCGCTCGCAGCACAATGCTTCGAGTTCACGGTGCGCTGCAATCAGCAGCGTGCCACCAGGAGTTTCGTAGCATCCGCGCGACTTGATTCCAACGAAACGGTTTTCAACAATGTCCACACGTCCCACTGCGTTCTGTCCACCGATCTCGTTCAACAGCTCCACCAGCGACACCGGATCGAGCCGCATGCCATTGACAGCCACCGGCACGCCTTTTTCGAATTCGATTGTGACCTTCTCCTCGCGGTCAGGAGCCTCTTGCGGCGACTTTGAAATTTGCCACGTGCTGTCAAAAGGCGCGTTCCCGGCGTCCTCCAGTTCCCCGCCTTCGTGGCTGATATGCCAGAGGTTCCGGTCGCGGCTATGAATCTTCTCGCGGCTCGCAGTCACGGCGATGCCATGTGCTTCCGCATAGTCCAGGCAGTCTTCACGCGACTTCAAGTCCCACTCACGCCACGGAGCGATCACTTTTAATTCCGGAGCTAGCGCCTGGTACGTCAGCTCAAACCGTACCTGATCATTTCCTTTGCCAGTGCAGCCGTGCGCGACAGCAGTTGCTCCCTCACGCAGCGCGACCTCGACCTGATACTTTGCAATGATTGGACGTGCCATCGAAGTCCCAAGCAGATACTTGTGCTCGTAAACAGCGCCGGCCTTCAGCGCCGGGAAGACGTAATCGGTCAGGAACTCTTCGCGCAGGTCCTCGACAATGACCTTGCTGGCCCCGGTCTTGTAAGCCTTTTCGACGACGGCTTCGATATCGTCGCCCTGGCCTACGTCCGCCACCATGGCAATCACTTCGCAGGAATAGTTCTCCTTGAGCCACGGAATAATGATCGATGTGTCCAGGCCACCGGAATATGCAAGTACGACTTTTTCAGGCATGAGCGCTCCTCAAGGGCAAGCGGTTCTTGCCGCCGGCCAGCATCATTAATATCGCTTTCTGTATGTGCATGCGGTTTTCCGCCTGGTCAAAGACCACGGATTGTACTGAATCAATAACCGAGTCTGCGACTTCCTCGTTGCGATGCGCGGGCAGGCAGTGCATGAACACCGCATGCGGCGCGGCTTCCGCCATCAGTTCGTCGTTCACCTGATAAGGCGGGAAAGTTCTGGTGCGCTCTTCGGTTTCGCGCTCATGGCCCATGCTGGTCCACGCGTCGGTGTAGATCGCGTCCACGCCACGAACGGCTTTGTGCGGATCGGTCATCAGTTCGATTGAAGCACCAGTCTTCTTCGCGATCTCATGCGCGTCGGCAAGGATCTGGGGATTTGGTCCGTAACCTTTCGGAGTACCCACGCGAATCTTCGACCCGAGCAACGCTGCGCTCAGCAGTAAAGAATGCAGCACGTTATTGCCGTCGCCCACATACGCAAGGGTGATCTTCTTCAGGTTGCCAAATTTCTCCTGCAATGTGAAGTAGTCAGCCAGCGCCTGGCATGGGTGTTCAATCTCGCTTAACGCGTTGATCACTGGAACGCATGCATGCTCAGCCATGCCTTCGACCGTCTCATGCGCAAACGTTCGCAGCACGATCGCGCTGACCCAGCGCTCGAGATTGTGCGCGATATCGCTCAGACTTTCGCGCGCATCCAGACGTTCCTGACGCTGATCGATGAACGAGACCGTTCCTCCCAGTCCGAAAACGCCCGCTTCAAACGTGATGCGCGTGCGCAGTGACGGCTTCTCAAAAAACATGGCGATGTGCCTGCCGGCGAGCGCAGTGCGAAAATCTTCGGGACGCGCCTTGACCAGGCTGGTCAGATGAAACAGCGATTCAACTTCTGCCGGCGATAGGTCGCGCATGGAAACCAAATCGCGTCCGCCTGCAAAGCTCGGGATGACCGATTGCGGCGCTACCTCGGCTGCATATGTTTGGCTGCGCATTCATTTGCTCCTTTCAACTCCGCTCAGTTCGCACTGTGTGATCCGTTAGTTCAGCAGATCCTAAGCTGCCACTGCCTTCCTTCGTTTACCTTTGTGCCCTTCGTGGTTAGCGCCTTTCGCGGCCGCAAGCGCCTGATCCATTGCGCCGATCACTTCATCCACGTGCTTCTTCTCGATGATGTAAGGCGGCAGGAATCGCAGAACCGTGTCATGGGTGCGATTAATCAGAATGCCTTTTGCGAGCAGGTTCGCGACCAGAGCTTTCGCCAGATCGGCCGACTCCAATTCGATCGCCAGCATCATGCCGATGCCACGCACCGCTTTCACCGAGTCGTGCTTCGTCTGCAGTTCCTGAAGTTCGCTCAGAAAATAGTCGCCGAGTTTTGATACGTGGCCCTTCAGCTTGTCCATTTGCTTGAGAACCTCAATGGCAACTGAACAGGCGAGCGGCCCTCCACCAAATGTGGTGCCATGTAGTCCCGGATGCATGCTGGTGGCAACGCTGTCGGTGGTGAGCAGCGCGCCGAGCGGCAATCCCGCAGCCAGCGGCTTGGCGACCGTGACGATGTCAGGCTGAATTCCGTAGTGCTGATAAGCAAAATTCTTTCCTGTGCGCCCCAATCCGCATTGAATTTCGTCTAGCAGAAGAAGCGCGCCGGATTTCTCGGTCAACTCCCGCGCCGTCTGCAAGAATTCCTGGCTTACCAGATTGATGCCGCCTTCGCCCTGGATCGTCTCTACACAAACCGCGCACACACTGCCATCGAATTGCCGCTTCAGATCGTCGACATCATTGAATCCAACAAAGTTCACGCCCGGCACCAGCGGCATGAACGGATTGCGGTACTTCTCCTGACCTGTGGTTGACAGCGCGCCGAACGTGCGCCCATGAAACGAATTCTCCAGCGCCAGCAAACGCCACTTCGCCTTATGGCCGTTGCTGTTGTTTTCCCGAGCGTAGGCGCGCGCAAGTTTTAAGGCGCCTTCCCAAGCTTCGGTGCCGCTGTTGCAAAAGAAAGCGCGGTCCAGGCCCGACATTTTCGTAAGCCGCTTCGCCAGTTCCGACTGAAACGGGTGATAAAAAAGATTCGAGGTGTGAATCAGCTTTCCAGACTGCTCCTTAATCACCTTCAGCATCGCCGGATGCGCGTGACCGAGCGCATTCACACCGATTCCGCTGACGAAATCGAGGTAGCGCTTCCCTTTCGAATCCCACAGGTAGACGCCGCGACCGTGTGTGAACAGCACCTTCTGCCGGTCATAGGTCGCCAGCAGTAAGTTCTTTTCGGCTTCCATCACAGTGTTCAGGCTCACGCTCCAATGACCTCCGTTCCGTACTCCAGCTTTTGAAAATAGAACTGCGGCAGGACCTGCGCCTGGACCGCAGGCAGAATGCGGACACGTCCCACTCCGCGCTTCAGAGCATTCGTGCAGGCCTCGAGTTTGGGCAGCATACCGCCGCCAACCACGGAATCGGCGATGAGCGCGGGCACCTGTTTTAATGTCAGCCACGGCATCACTGTCCCCGCTGCATCTTTCACGCCCGGCACATCTGTCAGGAAAATCAGCGTGTCGGCGCGGCAGGCAATCGCGCAGGCGGACGCCATCTGATCCGCGTTCACGTTGTAATACTCGCCGTCAGATCCGAGCGCCAGCGACGAGAGCACGGGAATACCAGCTTCGTTCCAGATCGCCTCGAACCAGCGTGGCTCGACTGCGCAGATCTCGCCAACGAATCCCAGGTCATAACCGAATGTTTCCTTTTTGCGCGCGCGGAAGGTCATGCCATCTCCGCCACAGAAGCCCACTGCCGGTAGCCCAGCTTTCACAACCGCTGCCACGACTTTCTTGTTCACCATGCCCGCGAGCACCATCAGAGCAACGTCGCGGGTTTCAGCGTCGGTGATGCGCAGCCCATTGATGAAGTCGCTCTGCTTGCCGAGCAGTTTTAGCGTGCGTGTCAGCGCGGTGCCGCCACCGTGCACCACCGCGACCTTGTGCCCGTCGCGGGCCATTTCCACGGCCGCTCTCGCGCACTTGTGCAATGTGCTCTCTTCTTCGAGTGCCGCGCCGCCGATCTTGATTACGATTTTCATAGCAGCCCCGCGCCTTTCATAGAAGCCCTTCTTCCTCTGGCCAGCCATACATCAGGTTCATGTTCTGCACCGCCTGTCCGGCAGCGCCTTTGATCAGGTTGTCCTCGCAGGAGACGATTACGAGGCGCTGACCATCGGGCGCCAGGCAAAAACCCAGGTCGCAATAATTGGTATTCAATGAAAACTGGATCTCCGGCAACTTCGGAGTCTGAAATACGCGAACGAAACGCTTTCCCCTGTAAAACTCGCGATAGCAGGATTCGATCTCCGCCGCCTGCATCTTCTGTTTTAGATGGACGTAAATAGTCGAAAGAATCCCCCGAGGAATCGGCAACAAATGCGGCGTGAACGTGATTTCGTTGGTGCTGAGGTGCAACTGCTCCGCAATCTCGCCCAGGTGACGGTGCGTGAACACGCCGTACGCCGACAAGTTATCTGCAACGGAAACGAAATGCGTGCGCGATGTCGGTTCTTTCCCTGCTCCAGAAACGCCGGATTTTGAATCAGCAATAATTCCCTTCTCGCGATCCGCAAGGTCAGCCTTCAGTATCGGCGCCAAGCCGAGGATCACCGTGGTCGCGTAGCAGCCCGGATTCGCGACGACCGCCGCACCGGGAATCTGGTGAGCATGAAGTTCTGGCAAGCCGTAAACGGCTTTGTCTGTGAGCTCGGCGGCGGCAACCGTGTCTTCATCTTTGAACTTGTAGATTGCGCGATGTTGCGCGTCCTTCAGCCGCCACGCGCCGCTGAGATCGACAACGCGCATTCCCTGTGCGACCGCTTCCGGCACCAGCGCGCGCGAAACTTCATGCGGAGTCGCCAGAAAAAGCAGATCGACACCTTTGTCTTTCAGCGACGGCCACGACAGCGGCTCCAGCGGATAGCTGCCGTTCCCCGAAAGCGCAGGAAAAATGTCGGCCAAGTTGATGTGTGTGTCCCCTCCATCCGAGGGGCGCCCACCCAACGAGGTTTTCGTTGGGTGGGGATTCTCAGGCCTCCGCAGCAGCACAGGTGTCTCGACTCGCGGATGGCGCAGCAGAAGCCGCGTCAATTCCATTCCGGAATAGCCGGTAGCGCCGAGTACAGCGACTCTGAGTTTGGCGGACATTTAGGCGAGCATCCCCTGGATGCGTCCGGCAAGGCGACCGGCAGAGCGGGAGTCGGCACAGACGATCAGTATGGTGTCATCCCCAGCGATGGTGCCGATGGCTTCCGGCCAGTTCTCGCCATCGAGCGCGGCGGCAACCGGTTGCGCGCTGCCCACGCTCGTCTTGGTGACCAGCAAATTCTGCGCGGCGCGGACGCTAGTCACAAATTCCCGCACCAGTCGTGCAACAGAAGGCCGAGCAGCATCGCCGTGTCCGTTTCCATTCCCATTGCTGCTGGCGGGAAGCGAGTAGCCGTCAGAGGTTTTCACCAGGCCCAACTCGCGAATGTCGCGGGAGAGCGTCGCCTGCCCCGCGTCAAAGCCGCGCTTGTGCAACAGGCGCTGGAGTTCCTCCTGGCTCGGGACGGGCCCCGAATCCACCAGTTCCAGAATGACCTGATGCCGCGACAGTTTGCTCATTGGATGAATATTCACTAAAGTGAATAATTATTCATCTAGTGTAACGGATGGGACGAGACTGTCAAGAGGAAATTGCAGGAAGAACGATTGTTTTCAGGTGACTAGCTGGCAGAGCTCAAGTAGTATTCCCGCGATGGACTTCCAGAGTCTCACCAGGCTGTACACGGGCAAGACAGACGAAGAACTCCTGCAATTGGCGGAGGAGTCTGATCAGCTTACCTTCGAAGCCCAGAGCGCACTTCGAGGCGAGATGGCCTCCTACGCCGCTCCAACTCCGCCGTTACGCACAGCAACGACGTCATCGAATCCAGAGATCCGTACCGGTGTGAACATGCTTACGACTGCGATCACGCCAAAATTGCAGCACAGTGCAATGAATCCGGCATTCCAGCCGCGATAAGGATCGTGCCCGGTCAGCATTAGAAATGTGGCGAGTGCGATGCCCGTGACCACCCCAGCGAAGATTCCTGCAGTGGTCACCCGTTTTGAATACAAGCCGAGCACAACTCCCGGAAACAGTTGCGCCACGCCGGCGTATCCCAGCAGCAAGAGAGAAACCAGGCTCACTGAGGTGTAAATCGCAAAGAACAAGGCTCCCAGAGTGAGAAGCAGAACCATAGCTTTCGCGAGTCTTGCGACCTCCTGGTCTGTGGCACGCGGCGCGAGAATCGGACGATATAAATTCTTGGCGTACAACGTTGCCCCGGTAAGAAGTTGAATCGCAGCGGGAACCATAGCAGTAAGCGCGCCCGCGCCGCCGACAATACCCAGAAACCAGGCGGGAAAAGTTTTTCGGACGATCGTCAACAGTGAGAGATCACCACTACTGAGGCCTGGCAGAACCAGCACGGCGGTAAACCCCACGAAAAACATGAGCGGCATGGTCACGCTGTAAAGCGGCATCAAAACCGCATTCCGCCGCAAGATATTGCCGCTTCGCGCCGTATAAACCGCCGCAAAGTAGTGCGGCCAGACAAAGAAACCCACCGCCGTCAGCAAAACGCTTGAGACGAACCAGGTGTGTCCGAGATTTGCCGTCGCGCCAGGCATGGTCAGGTGCGCGGGTTTGGCGTGTGCTAGAGCTGCGAACATGTTGCCAACGCTGCCAAAATAGATACGCGGTACGGCGATTCCCACGAATATAGCGGCCAGCAGCAGCAAAATATCCTTGATAATGCTGGCCCACGCCACGCCGCGCACTCCACTCACAAACACGAATCCGGCGACCAGTGCGAAAGCGATGACCATGGCGGTTGTTCGATGGATCGCTCCGAAACTGGCAACCTCAACGATGAGTCCCAGTCCTGTGAGTTGAAGCTGCAAGTACGGAACCAAGAAGACGACGCCCACCAGAGCCACGAAGGCAGTGAGATACGTGTTGCCATACCGCGTTTGAAAGAAATCTGCCTGGGTTTGAAGTCCGTACTTGCGGCCGACCTCCCACACCTGGGGAAGAATGTAGAACGAGACAACGTACATCAACGGTTGATACGCGAGGATGTACAAGACAGGACCGCCTTTGGAGTATGCCCAGCCGCTGGCGCCGAGAAAGGTAAACGTGGTGTAGATCTCGCCAGCCATTAACAGCCAAACCAGCGCGTAACCGAACCCCCGTCCGCCAACGGTCCATTGCTCAAGGTCCATCTTGCGATGAGACCGGGCCAGGAACCCGGCGCCTGCACCGATGCTTACGATGAAAGAGATAATCGTCAACGCGATAATGCTTGGACTCATCGCGCGTCACTCCGGCTCGGCGGTTCATGCGTCTCCAGACGGTAGGCTCCCCACATGCAAAGCGGTGTGAGGAACAGCCATAAAATCAGCCAGAAGAAGTTAAACGGCAGTCCGAGAACCGTGGGATACACGCGGTCCCAGAGAGAGACCGAGAAGCACACCGCTACAAAGGGAATCAGACCGAAGAGAATTGCACCCAGCGAAGGACGTTTCACGCGGAAACTCCTTTCAACCACACGCAAAGCAATGCCGGGGATTGTAGCAGAGCCGCTACGCCAGAGCTTGCTCGAGATCGGCAATGATATCTTCGACGTTCTCGATGCCAACCGAGATACGCACCATACCGTCGGTGATGCCGATCGCGGCTCTTCCCTTTTCGCCGAGCGCGGCGTGAGTCATAGTGGCGGGATGCGAGATCAGGGTTTCGACTCCGCCGAGGGACTCTCCCAGCGTGCACACGCGCACTCGCTTCAGCAGGCGTGCGGCGTTGGCCAACGACCCCGTTTCAAACGTAATCATCGATCCGAAGCCGGTCATCTGGCGGCAGGCGAGTTCATATTGCGGATGATCCTCGAGTCCCGGGTAGAAGACTTTCTTGATTTTTTTCTGAGAGGTGAGGAACTCAGCGACCTTGCGGCCGTTGCAGTCGTGCTGCAGCATGCGGACAGCAAGCGTTTTTGCGCCGCGCAGAACCAGCCAACACTCGAACGGGGAAAGAATCGCGCCCGCCGCCTTCTGCACAAATCCAAGTTGCTCCGCTTGCTCCTGGCGCGTACAGACGACAACACCCCCCAGTCCGTCACTATGACCGTTAAGGAACTTCGTCGTCGAGTGCACGACCATATCCGCACCCAGCGCGATTGGCTGTTGAAAGAACGGTGACATGAACGTGTTATCGACTACCAGTTCGACCTTCTTGCGGCGACACATTTCGGCGATGGCGGCGATGTCGCTCAATGCCATCAGCGGATTCGTCGGCGTCTCGACGTAAACCATTTTCGTTGTCTTACGAATCGCGCGCTCGACGCTCTTCGCCTCGGAAGTGTCCACATAGGTGAACTGAAAACCGTAGCCTGTGAGCACCTGATCGAAGAGGCGTGGCACTCCGCCATAGAGGTTGTGGCCGCACACTACGTGGTCGCCCGACTTGTACATAGCGCAGATCGCATTGATCGCTGCCATCCCGCTGGCGAAGACGCGCGACGCCACGCCGCCTTCGAGTGACGCAAGGTTCTTCTCGAGCCGGTCGCGCGTGGGATTCGAGACGCGAGCGTATTCGTACCCTTGCCGAGGTTTGCCAAGTTCGTCCTGAACGTAGGTGGACGTGGCGTAGATCGGCACGCCTACGGCACCCGTGAGGGGTTCTGGCTCCTGGCCGTCGTGGATGGCGCGGGTGGAAAAACCCCGTCGTTGGTCGTTGGTCGTTGGTCGTTGGCGGGG
>WNFY01007189.1_pt1 | contig 10376 bp, 6 predicted proteins | sample 5400091 | NCBI WGS metagenome assembly WNFY01 (sample SAMN13153364, study PRJNA577476) | soil metagenome | isolation source: 60 cm soil or saprolite under grassland replicate 1 | place: USA:California | collected 2016-06-15
GCTCACCGCTTCAATTTCAACTGGAGCTGTTGGATAACGATACGGTCTCAACATGTTTTGGAGAATCAGCCACACTTCGGCGTCCTTGTATCCCTGTTTCAATAAATACTCTTCTAGCCAGTTGAGATAAGACAGACGCGCAGAATACTCCTGACCGGTTTTTACAGCAATGGAATAGATTGACTGTGAATGTCGCCGATACCTGGCCCAACACTGATCTGCCGCGAACACAGGTGCTTTGAGGCCCACCTTGGTATAAAAAACTTGATCATCATACATGCCGCGGAAAGCCTCTTCGAAACCACCTATACTGTTGATCACTTCACGCCGCACCATAACCGTAGCGGGACACGGTACCGCATCCCCATCTCGCAAAAAGATAGTGAGCAGTGTTGGTGATTTGATCAGTGTATTAGGCTTAACACTACGTTCTTCCACAAAATCACGATAATCGCGTCGGCTATCTTCAGAGTTTCCTGTCCAGCTATACCACCATAATGCAGAACCATAGAGCATGGCAGCATCAGGCTGTGAATCCATGATCTTGACCTGTTGATCCAGTTTTTGTGGAACCCAGACATCATCGGCGTCTAGAAAGGCAATTAATTCACCCCTAGCACTGTTGATACCCTTGTTACGTGAAGCGCTAGTACCCCAATTCCGGTGGCCATTATGTTCCAAGTAGCGTACTTTCTTGGGATTTTGTTCAGCCAACTGTAGCGCAATTTCGCTGCTTTTATCGGTTGATCCATCATCTATCAGCAAAAGCTCCCAGTTGTCATATGTCTGGGCGAACACGCTTTCGAGAGCTTCCTGCAAGAACCTCTCTGCATTCAAGAAGGGAATGATGACAGAAACCAATGGCTTGCTATTCATCTTATCTTACCGCTGTCTAAAGAGCGCATTCGGCGATCACCGGGAATTGAACCAAATCGACAACTGCCTGGCGAATTCTGTGCCATCCCAATCCGAGACATGGACACGGGGCAACTGAAAACAGTCGGCAGAGCGTCCAACGACACCATTATCGGTAGCGCAGGCGCAGATAAATCCAGACTCCTGAACAATAGCAATTGCCTCTGCGGTGTAATCGGATCGTCCACCATGCGGATATGCGAAACTGGTCACCGGATGGCCAAGGATTGCCTCCAGCCCGGCTTTACTCCGCTGAATCTCGTGACGCTGTGCTTCGCCCGAGAGCGAGGAGAGAACCGGATGCGTCACTGTGTGAGCGCCGACTTCGATCAACTCCCCTTGCGCCATTACAGCGATCTCTTCAAATGACAGCGAACGGTGGGTCGAGCGACCTATCGGCTCAGCGCCAGCCCACACCAATAGTTCGTCCAGTACCTTACGTCGCTCGTCGAACGACAAAGGTTGCAGCACTTCCCATAGCGATCGATAGAGAACATGGCGCAAGCTAGGGGCCGCCTCCCAGGCTCTCCAATAACGATGGCCCCGCCAGGTATCCTCGTGATAATGCGCCGCCTCGCCTAACTCCCACTGGTGGTTTCTTCCGTTGACACTCAGACGAAGCACTTCTGGTAGCGTGCCGGGTTGCAGCAACAACCGCTCCAGGTCGTCCCACCAAAACTCACGTTCATGTCCAATCGAACCGGTTGTCACGAAGATGGTTGCTGGAATATCGTAGTGTTCCAGCAGAGGCTTGGCACTATAGAGATTATCGGCATACCCGTCGTCAAATGTGACGACCACCGAACGCTGCGGTAGGTTACCATCATGCAGCGCCCCGACCAGTTGCCTCAGCGATATGGGGTTAGCGTGCTTGCGCAAAACTTCAAGGTGCTCAGCGAAGTGACCTGGTGTCACACTCAAAGCCCACGGGTCCGAAGGCAATTCCGCGATCCGGTGATAGAGTAGGATGAGGGCACCCCTCCCGTCCGCACGTCGCATGCTATCGTGTGTTGTAGGATGCTTAGGCAGGAAGTTGCCCTCGGCCGCAGCGGGGCGTTGATCCTGCGACAAGCGGAGATCGTGCGCCGTTTCTAGTTTCACCGCGCTGACTGTGATCAAAAGCTCATAATCCGGATCATGGAAGTCAAGTTCTTCCTGGTGTAGCTCCTCCACTGCCAGCCCATGAAGGAAAGCGATCGATGCCAGCACGTTACCGTGAGCCTGAACGTTGACCTGCGCCGCCGGAAAGGTCTCCTTGAACAGCCGCTGCACCGACAACGCGCTGAATCCCCAGCACCAGTTCTTACTCCATTCGTCCTGGCTCTTTTGACTGATCCCTGGGACGGTCGCCAGCAATACTCCACCTGATTTCAGGATACGGTAGAGCGTCCCAATCGCTGCACGAACATCGTAAATGAATTGAAGTGTCTGGGTAAGAATGACACAGTCAAAGGTATCTGATGGAATGTGATCGGCGCAGGTCAGATCGCCGACAAAGGTCGCTTTCGGGTTACCCTCAACGATATGAAGCACATCGCTGATGGTAACCCGACTACCACCAAATCGTCTGGTGTAGACGTTGTCTCCGATCTCCAGAACACGGCCTCGAATGTCGTGAGCATGGTCGGCAAGAAAGCGCTCGATGTAATAGCGATCGATCGGCTGCCCGCGGTCAAAGCCAAAGACACGACTGATCGGCGTCACCCGTCGGAGGCTGCCAAAGCGGACCTGCTCCGCTGCCGGTGGGGGCATCTTTCGAACAGTGGTATGCCTGGGCTCTCTGGGCACAATTCCTCCACGAGCCCGCCCAAAAAAACCGGCGATGAAGGAGGCTAATCCAGGCCGATAGTAGCGCAGCAGCATCCCCATTTCACGCAGTGTCTGCTGCCATTCGCGCGCCTGGAGATGCATGTTTACTTCTTCGACTACTTGCGCACCATAATACTCTTGCCCAAACTTTAGCCCGGTTTTGTACGCCGCCCTGTATCGCTTGCTCTCCCGCTTCACATACTTCCACTGTCTACTCAGCACAGCCAATATGGATATGAACATCAACGCGGCGTTGCCGGTCATGTTCGTGCCGTGCCGGCGGTACTCGGCAACGAGCTGGTCGTAGCAATAGATCGGGAACTTGCGCGCAATCCGCAGGTAGAGATCGTAGTCTTCGCACGCCTTCAGATCTGTATCGAAGCCGCCTGCAGCTTCAAACAGAATGCGCTGGTACATCACCGTTGCATGCATCACGATGAAGTTGCGCTGCAGCAGCGCGGCATAGTAATCGTCTCGAACGCCGTGCGGCTGAGCCTCGCGGAGCAGTGAGCCGTCGAACGAGATTTCCCGGTAATGGCCGGCGACGAAGGCGCACGCCAGATGGGTTTTCAGGCAGGTTAGGCCCGCTTCGAGCGCGGTGGGCAGCAAGCGGTCGTCGGCGTCGAGGAACACCAGGTAGCTGCCGCTGCTGTGGCGTACCCCCGCATTGCGCGCCGCCGAGAGCCCCTGGTTGTTCTGGCGGAGGTAGTGCACACTCGCATAGCGCGCGGCCACTTGTGCGGTGTTGTCGCTCGATCCATCGTCGACCACCACGATCTCGACATGCGGGTAGGTCTGCGCCAGCACGCTCTCGATCGCCTCGCTTAGAAACCGGGCCTGGTTGTAGCAGGGGATAACGACGGACACCAGTGCGACGCCCGCGTTGTAATCAGCCTCGTGCCAGCGCCGCTGCGCGCGAATCACACCAAGTTGCACCCGACTCTCATCCTGCAGGACTACCTGTACCAGTAGTTCCAATCTGGCCGACGCCGGCACGAGTACGCTGGCCAGAAAGCCGCTCTGCTCCGCGCCGGTTGCCTGCGGGTATGTGGCGGCTACATCCGGGCGGCGGATCGTTATGGGCACCCGCCTGACCACACTGCCCTCGTGCAGCACCTCCACCGCCACCACAGGATCACCTCGGCTGAGCACCCAACCGGCGATCTCGATCGTGTGACCATCGATCTGGTGGCCTGGCTTCGGGAGTTCGATATGGCGTCCCCAAAGCTGGTCAGAACGCAGCTTTGACAATGAGACATCCGTAATTTCTACTACAGCCATTGAGGATTCTTCTTGATGCTGATGAAATCGATCAGTTCGAGTCGGCAAGTCTGTGTTTCAAATTGTTCGACTCGAGAAATCGACGCATCTCCTGATAGTAATACATATACTTCTTCTCGAATGGCGCCCAGTCTTGATTGAACAGATCAACCTCCTCATTAAAGTCGACGAGTCTACAGCTGGGAATATCGAACAAATCGACCACTTCTTGTGTCCGCTGATCGTATGTTAGATAAAAAGCTGGTGTCTGGTTGGCTAACGACAATAGATTCGAATGGAGCCTGCAACCGACCACCATGCCTTTAGACTTGTATTCACGAATATATTCCATGATGTCATATGAAAAGAAAGTGTTATTCATAAACCAGTCTATAAATGCTGATCTACTGAATTCGTCGAAACGTTTGTGTATCTCTTTACGGAAACGCTCCAAGTCTAGCGGTATCCTTTCCAACTTCTGTAGATTCAGACCAGGGATCCGTACTATGCGTCCCTTAAATTCGGCGGCCCACTGGCGAGCTTCGAGATAGTGCTGTAGGAGTATTTCTTCACCTTGCAAAATTACCCTGACGGACCCAAACTTGTCCCGTACTGTCTCAATGGCCCGGAACTGTGCCATGTAAACAGCCGCATCTTCAGAATATAAACTTTGCCGAAACGAAAAACCTGCACTATGATCTTGTGGTGCACGAACACTAAGCTGAGGTTTCCGGGACCAGAAGATTGTTGGACATCCCGTCACAACAACATTCTTAATACCAATTTTCGCAAGAGCTTCGGCTGTGCTATTCCCACGCACTGACGAGCAGACACAGTTATCGTGGATATATTGCAGGATCTCGATTTCTTCTTTTTCAAATTCGATCTGTTCCGCGAATGATGCTTGCAATCCAGCACCAAACATCACTATAGGAATTTTAATCTTCTTTAAAACGTCAATTCCGAAACAATTCGTCAACCAATTTGGCTGAATGTAATTCCCTCCCTTCAGTACAAGCACATTGCACTCACTATTTATATAGTCCCACTCTTTATCTGTTGCATCCTTTCCGATCAGGATCAGTTCATCATAATCAAGCAGACGATCTACGATCTTGGTTACAAACCAATCGCCAATGTTGTGCGGATATCTAACATCTAATAACGGCGGCGTTGCTTGATCCATCTTGGACGCTTGAACGTATCGGACATAGTCCGTCCCAAGCTCGAGAGGTCCTTGTATCGATGCTACTTTCATAACAATCCTCTTCTTATTGAAGGCATTAAAGACTTATTCACGATTAGGCCAACGATCATCGTTGGTGTCCACTCGCTGTGCGAATCATGAAGCTACGACAAAACGCAGCTTCTATTATTCGTTACAGCAACAGTAGCTGTGTTTGCAACTGAGGCTCCGTACTGCCTCATCACTGCCCTAATGCGCTCGTCCCACAGACGCGTGTGCAGCCACCGGTTATAGAGTGCGGTTCGCCCACGTAGCGGGCCAGGGTAAGACTGTCCCTCAAGATGGTATAGCTCGGCACACGGCAGATACCAGTTTTCGTAGCCCGCCTCGATCAAGCGGAGGCATAGATCTGAGTCTTCGTGATCTCCCTGCACATACTGATCTTGGAGGCCTCCGACACGTGTGTATAGATCCTTCTCGATCATCAGACAAGCTCCGGTTAAGGCCGGGACCGGACGAGGTACATTCGCGGCGGGTAGATGCCGATGAAGCCCTTTGAAGTAGTGCATGTTTTGCCATAAATATGCCAGGGCGCTGCTTGTTGGCAGGTAGAAGTACATTCCTGCATGCTGCAGCGAGTCATCTTCATACAAAAGCTTCGGGCCGAGTGCACCAACACCAGGCGTCGCGTCGTAGAACGCAACCATAGTCCCAAGCCAGCCGGGGCAATCAGGAAGCACATCGGAGTTGAGTAATAGAAGCAGCCGCCCGTAGGCAAGCGAGACGCCGACGTTGTTCGCAGCGGAATAGCCGACGCTCCGCTTAAGGATCACGACACGGAAGGGAATACGGTAGAGCTGGAAGAGTTGCGCCGCAAATTCCTTGAGGTTATCGGCCAATTCCGGCGAGTCGAGCACATAAATCAGATCGGCCTGGTGAATCTCGGGATCATGGACGAACTGGGCCAGTTGCTGCTCGACAAAGTCGATCCGTCCATAGAGCGGGATGATAATAGAAACCTCAGACGTCTCATTAGGTATTCCGTGCTGTGCGACACTCTCTACTCCCACCATTTCCCTATGGCGTTCCTGTAACCGAGAGATAGCGGGATGGATGTGGTCTGCCATCAAAGGTTCATTCGGGAGAACTGCCAAGGGTAGACTTGCGAGAATCGTGTTGCGCGCAGTAATTGGACCTCGAATTGTGGATGGTGCCGGCACCTCCACGGCCACCTCCGCCGCGTTTCGCATTTCGATCACCCAGCCAGTAGCGAGGCGGCTCGGCACCTTGATTTCGAAATAGCAGATGAAGCCGGGTTTCACGGTGAGATGGTCAGTAGCGATAGTCCGATAGAATTGTTCGACATCCGGACGAGGATAACGAAAGATTTTCCCCAAGAGCTCAACGCGACTACCCTCGGGAGAAACAGCCGTGAGCCGCGTAATCTTTGCTTCCTCGTCCCGTAACCATCCTTGTATATAGAACGATGTTTCATCGACAGCCACGATGGCGTCCACATGCAAGCCTTGCGGCTGATTCGGCGCGATCGTGCAGATGGGCAGCCGTTCGCGGAGCAGCTCGCGAACGACGAAGAGATTTTTGTTCAGTCGCAGGAGGTTCGTCGTCCCTCGATGCTCAGTCAGCGCCGCCGCCAGAAACTCCATCACCTCGATCCGTGTTTCGGGTGCCAACCACGCTAGACCATCCTGGGCTAGTGTGTGAAGATCGATCACGATCTGTGAGAGCTCTAATGGGCCGAGCGCGAAGGTAGCTATTCTGGTTCGAATCACCATACTTCCAAGCATCCCACGAGCATCCTCGCGGGAAAAAAACCGCGCTGTGAACACTTTGCCGGCCCGAGGGCCGCCATCCGAAATGTCCGGCCGAGCGTACGAGATGCAGCGAATCTCGAGCGGAATAGCCCGATCGCCGAGGAGCAACGCCGCCTGCAGGGGAAGATCGTCTTCAGCGTGAAACCAGCCGACCATCAAGAGAATATCATCGGACAACCAGGTCACATATTCTAACCGTCCCGATACCACTGGCTCTGCTCTCACCGCCGGCTGCGACAACTCACGCTGAACCAGGTTGTGGATCACGCGATACTTTTCTCTGTCGATTCGCATGAACGTTACCTCTGAGCTATCTGGCGATCATGCAGCGTGCGATATATTTCAGTCAGCGCTACGACCTGATCTTCGATCTTATACACTTCGGGAATCCCACTGCGGAGACGCTCCCAAAGACCCGGCGTGCCAACGGCATGTCGAATCGTTTCGGCAAGACTCATCGGGTCATGTGCGCGAAAATGAAGCCCGTTCACACCATGAGTGACCTTCTCGGCCATGCCGCCGATGTCGCTACAGATCACCGGCCGACCATGCATGAATGCCTCCTGGATCACCAACGGCGCGTTCTCCCACCAGATCGAAGGAACGACGACCCAATCGATATTCGCCATCAAGCGCGGAAGCTCGGCCTGCTCATAGCGGCCAACGAGCGTTACGTTTTTCCTGGTCACTTCGAACAGTGCGTTGAACTCATTCTGGAATGCCTGTGGCTGCAGCTCGAGGTTGGCACCATGGAGCCAGAGGTGAACATTACACTCGTATTCGCTCAGAATGTCCATCGCCTTCAGCAGCACATTCACTCCCTTAATCAGGCTGAATTGACCGAAGAAGCCGATGCGATTCCGTGGTCGTTCGTCTTCACTGTCCGGAATGGGCTGAACTGCTCGGCGACCGTTCTCCTCATATCGGATCTTCTCGCGCGGAATTCCCCAGACAACGTAGCGATCAATCAGAAAGTGGCTAGGTGAGAGAAAGAGGTCGACCAGCGAAAAATGCGATTGGATGAAACGCTTGCGCATGAAAAAGGTCTGCGACGATATATCTGGGAAACATTCATGGCACCGGAGTGGCGATGATTCTCGGCAAAGTTCGTGGTTGTGCGTCCGCAACATCTGACCATGTCTGTGGCATATGGGCAGGTATTCGTGAAGTGTATAGACGATTGGCGCGTCAGGCAATGTATTCCGAACCTGGCGTATGAGATCGTAACCGAGATAATGTGTATGCTGAAAATGGACAATATCTGGTTGATGGGCGGCAAGAAATTCATGAAAATGGACAGTGTAAATGTCCTTGTTGCGTAGGGACAAATAGAACATGTCGAAATCAGACATCTCCGTGTGAATAAAATACTGGTTCTTATCTCCATTTACGGCACTAACGGTACTAAAGGGTGTACCAGGATGGGGCGGGCGCTCGATGGAAGATGTTGATCCGATACGAGCTAGGAAGATCGGCTCAAACTCGTCTGATGCACGCATCGCCTCGTACAATTCCAACGCGCATGTCTCCGCGCCTCCGGGGTGCAGGCTCGGGTGATTATGGCAGATATACAGAACCTTCCGTTTAGACATAACTCTCACTCTTCCTTACCGACCAGCCAATAATTATGATTGTTTTGCGCTTGAGCTCCCACTCCATCGGATGCCAGCTCAAATAGTCGATAGATAATGCAACTATTGTCCCTCCAGATTCGTTGATAGCGTACTTCAAGGTGCTCGCGAAATTCCGCATAGTGATCGAGCCACCAGAAGGCGGTGTTGGGGAAGAGCAGGAAATCGCCGCCCCTGGCTCGCAACGTCTCTAGATGGTCGATGGCCGCACAGCTGTCGGCCGGATAGTAGCCGGCATACACCCCATCCTCATCTTGCGGAAAGTGTTGGGCCAGCCGCCCGCCCAGGTCGAGCAGATCGTCATCGCCTTTGCTGACGACGATCACCTGGGCGTCGTCCGGCAGGTGCACTCGTACAACCTCCCGAATTCGATGGACGAGCTGCCGGTAGCCGAGGTACTTGCTCGGGGCAAAGCTGCGACTGGTCGCATCGACGGCGGCTCCACCATCCGGCGCATACGGTCGGAGCGCTGCCAAGGCGACCTGGAGATCATAGATAAGGGCCTGAATCTGATCGTCACGCTGGAGGAGCTGGTCATGTACATTGAGCAGCATCGCCTGGAGGTCGTCCTCGCGGCTCGGTATAGACTTGGCCCTTGCTGGTGGCATGCGCGACTGCCCGCTCTGCCCCAAGGCCATCTGCTGTAGTTCCGCGCCCTCGCGCCATACGGCTGCGTGCTCCACACTGAGTTCTTGGCGGCGTTGAAGCTCGATCGGCAGTGCGCCGGACATCCCTAGCCTAGCTTCCCCCACATGTACCGTCAGGCGGATGGTCTCCTTCAAGAGCTCGCCCACCTGCCGGGCCCGCACGCTCAACAGCTGGTCGGCCTGCCGTTCGCGCTCGTCCACATCCGTCAGCGCTAGTAGTGGCGAGATCGCCAGCTGGATAGGGTATAGCTTCCCGTAGACCACGTTCAGCAGGCCATCTTCTAGATAGTAGCACATGTCATCCGGCTGCACGCGTCGGGCCCAGCGGCTGCGGTAGAGCCGGACGTTCTCCTTATCATGAGCGAACCGACCCTCCGACACCGACTCGAGGTGGTAAAGGACGCTCTCGTGGCAGTAATGTATCTCGTAGCCGCGCTCGCCAAGACGCAGGCAGAGATCCACATCCTCGTAGCCGTTGTGGAAGGCGACATCAAAGCCGCCCACCTGCTCGAACAGCCCACGTCGCATAAGGGCGCAGCCCGCGGTCACGATCCGTGTCGTTATTCAAGAAGACCAGGTACTCTCCTGAGGCGATAGCAGCCCCATCGTTGCAGGCAGTGGCGAAACCGGTGTTCGCCGTGTGCCTCACGATATGGATTGAGTCGCCGTAGCTAGCCAGGAACTGCCGAGTCGAATCGGTTGAGTCATCGTCGACGACAATGATTTCATAATCGACACTCTCTGAGCCGCTGGCGACTAGGGCCCTCAAGCACTGGTCGGTGAGAGAGGCCCGATTATAGACTGGGATGATAATTGAACACCGTGGCATCTGCTGATCCTGTTCAAGAGCTACACACAATACTCCCAACACCATCTTGCACAATTGTCTTCGCCTGGCTGATTTTGGTCTCACGCAGCGCAAATATCACACAGGTATCTTCCTGGCTCATGACTTGCGAATACTGATATTCCAGGTGCTGCTTGAATCCGGTATAGTGATCGAGCCACCAGAGCGCAGTGCTGGGGAAGAGCAGGAAGTCCGCCCCGCTTGCCCGCAAGGTCTCCAGATGCTCGATCGCCGCGGTACTGTCCCCCG
>WNFY01006528.1_pt1 | contig 10375 bp, 9 predicted proteins | sample 5400091 | NCBI WGS metagenome assembly WNFY01 (sample SAMN13153364, study PRJNA577476) | soil metagenome | isolation source: 60 cm soil or saprolite under grassland replicate 1 | place: USA:California | collected 2016-06-15
GAGGTAGGACTAGGATGACTGCGAAAACCACTCACAAAGCAATTTGCTATATTTCTTAGGGGGAGACTACAGATCAGTCAGTATCACTTCACTTTTCTTGAGGATGACATCCATCCCGACACAGGTTCACTCTACCAAATCTTCCAGATCGTTTATGATATCGTCGATCAAGGCTACCACTTGCCACTTCTGCCGGAAAGCAAGATCATGTATACTGGCGTGCTTACGGTGAAAGATATCGTGATAGGTAATCGTTATCCGGCAAATGAACCATGATTCTGTCGAGTTAGGAGAAGATAATGGCTGTTTCGGTGCATTGAGTGTGTACTTGTGTATGTGGCTCTTCGATTCGATAGACTTATTTGCCTCAGAGAACTTAATAGGGCTGAAGACACCGGCAAGAGGATACTGGAGCTTCTCCTGCTCTCCCCGACTCACCACGTTGGTTGTCCAGTGATACCAATGCTTTTCCCTTTCCTCTTTTTCTTTCGCGTCATTGAGATATTTCCAGATAAAGCCGCCTGGCATGGTTGAAGAGTCGGGCATAGCAATAGCTTCTGGACCGTAGATCACGCTTCTGACGTTGAGAGCAGGCCCATTGCCAACATTGCACACCTCGATAACTAGTGGCTGATTGGTCCAATCCAGGTAGGCTTCATTTCCCTGCTGCACAGGAATGCTCTGCGGGCTGGAAACGATGATCAGTACCGGGCGTGCATCATCGTAGCGTGCTTGAAGAAACTGCGCTCTTGCTATTTCACCTTGTTTCCTCGACTCGGTCACTTGTTTTCGCGTCTCGAATGCTTGCCATGCCGCCGCGCCAGCCGCGCCAGCCGCACCAACGGCACTGATGGCAGTAAGCAGACTAATCCAATCCATCAAATACTCCTTGTTTGTTCTTATCTTGGAATGGTTGCCGAGTAGTGATACTATCCATGCTCGTTACTTTGCGGCTGGTGTGGCTTGCGTGGCGGTCCCTGCTTGCACTCGACGCAGGAGTCGCTCTTTTTTCTCATAAAAGTTTTGATCGTCTCGTGCTGTCATGATGTATTGCACTCCTCTTTTGGTGAAGAACACGCTGATTGCGCTGGCTTCCTCTCTCATCTCTGTCGCTTTGATTGCTGTTGGCATACCGTGCGAAATTCTTGGCGGAGTTGAGTTAAAGAGATCTGATCATTTCCGGTGAGCAAGTGCACGAAATCCATAAGAGGCCAGGTCAGCAACAGTCCCTGCCGTGCCATATAGATACCAACTGAATGGAAATGATGGTGATCGTCATAATCAAGCAATACGTACCCGACAAGTTGGTATAACCACGAGGAACTTATTTTGGGGAGAATACTTGCTTTGATCTCGATTAATTGCCCATCTATGATGATGTCAGCATCTGCTCCTCCAACATCGCTGCTTCCAGCGAATGTAGGATTGAGGTTAAAAGGCAAGGAGAGAAGTTGATGATAGTTGTCGTAGAACAGTGTAGATACTGTGCAAAGATCGTCTATCCAAGCGTTCTCAGGTAGAGCTAATAGTTCCTCCACGCTCTTTCTGGGAGCAGGTACTATAAGAGGACCATCCATATATCGATGTGACCGATATACTTCTTCAAAAAGTCCTAATACAAAGCAGTACCGTGCTAAAGCCTGCTCTGCTTCTGCTTCCAATCGCCGTCTGACTGGCTGAATGGTTTCTAGAAGAGCATCAAGATGTGTAAAGAATGGTTCAATAAGCTCCAGTGAGTATGGCCCCTCTACAAGGTGTCCGTCATCCCCAACTTGATAAGGCAGCATATGTGCACCTGTATAGGCCGTAAGTTGCCGACTTGGAGTGATGGAAAAGCTATAGCGAATGCGGTAGTCGATAGCCATACCGAGATGGCTGTATACCCAAGGCTCAAAGCCTGGATTGATGGTCTCTGCACTCCGCAGTTGAGGATTAGCAACTCGTGCTATGCGGGAAGATTGAGAACAGTGCCGCCGGATAAATTGTCCAACAGGGCTATTTGGGTCTCTCAGATGAGAAGTGAGTGACATAATCGTTCCCTCGACCTTCCTGCACTGACAACAGATCAGTACTCCATTTGTAAGCTTTCCATCGCTTCCTGTCGGTCCTCCGCAGAGGGTAGGCTATAGCGACGAGTTGTTTCCAGTCGTTTGTGTCCTGCGATCTCAGCGACCAGAACCAGATCGTTTCCGCGACGGACGAGATTGGTCAGACAGGTATGGCGTAACACATGGGCTGAGAGTTCCAAATGTGCATCTGTCCCCATCTGGCGAATGATCAAGTCAATAGCGCGTGGTGAGAGTCGTTTCCCTTTGAGATTCAGAAAGAAAGCAGGATCAAGGGTATGGGAGAAGCTCTTTGCCCGCTCCTTGAGCCAGACTTTGAGTACCTCGCGCACCTCCGCATTGAGCGGCACTTCGCGGTAAGTATCACCCTTGCCGGAGCGAATGATGACCATTCCCTTGCGCGCAGAGACGCGCACGTCATCCAGATTGAGCGCCGCACATTCTCCGAGACGTAACGCTGTGTAGAAGAGCAAATGGGCAATGGCCTGGTCGCGAAGAGATGGTGTTCGCTCAACAGCACGCAAGAAGACTTTTTGTTCTTCCGGTTTGAGCGCACGAGGAGCCTGCGCAGGCAAGTTTTCGCGCTGGACCTGTGGTCGATCATTCCCGATGAACTGGTGAAGATGGCCAATGGCCGCCAGTGCCAGATTGACTGAGGTAGGTTTGGCTTGGCGCTCGGTTTTCAAATAGGTTTTGTAGTCCCGGACTGCGTAGTCGCGAGCAAAGGGTGTGCGCAATGGATCATCTGCGGTTGGGGGGCATTGCGCGAGATAGGCCCCATACTGATGCACCTGGAGCCGATAGGCAAGACGCGTTTTTGCCGCCAGGGGCTGTCGGTCCAGCCAAGCACTATATGCCGTGAGTGTTTGTTGCAGGGTCTCTGTCATTACCACTCCTTGTTAGTAGAAGTGTCTTTGGTTCTCTATCAGTCTCTAAATTTCGCATTAGTAGAAGTATAGCATAGATTAAGCTTCCACTAATAAGTATTAGTCGCAGTAGCCCCAATGGATGTTTCTGTCCTCAATGGAAGAGGCGAATCAAGAGTCTACTCGATAAGAGAAGACACCTTTCCTAGTCATGGGCTCTTCGCTTGCTTTCTGTCCATTGTTCCCTTTAGGATGCAGTATTGACCCACCTCTATGGCCCAGGTGTGAGCCATAGCACTTTCTGTGGGCAGGAGGAATGGTTCATGGCATCTATTGAACGAACCGTCTATCCCCGCTTTACTCGTGCTCCTTCTGTGAAAGAATTACGTGAGATCTATACCCCAACTCCCACCGATGTTGCTTTTGTCGCAACAAAGGCACGTGGGCCGGCTCAAAAGTTTGCGCTGATGATTTTACTGAAGGTCTATGAGCGTCTGCATTATTTTCCTGATCCCCAAAGCATTCCGGGAGCGGTGATCAGTCATATCCGCTCCGTGATGAAGTTGCCTGACGACCTGGTACCCGATATCTCCCCAGCAACCCTCTACCGCTATTACGGGGCGCTACGGGAACATTTAGAACTCAATAGTCAAGGAAAACACGCTCGACATATCGCCGCGCAAGCCATGCATACCGCTGCCCAGACAATGGAGAACCCGGCTGATCTGATCAATGCCGCTATCGAGACATTACTCGTCGAACACTGTGAGCTTCCCGCTTTTAGCACGCTGGACCGTATGGCCGGACGCATTCGTCGTCTCGTGAATAGAGGCATCTACCAGAGTGTCTTTGCTCGAATACCTGACGCTGAACAGCAGGCACTCTCGCGCCTTCTTGAGCCTGATGGATCTTCTCTGTTCACTGCCTTCGACCGGATCAAAGATGCTCCCAAATCAGCCACTCTTACCCATCTCGACGAATGGCTCTCTCGCCTCATCTGGCTCCAGTCTTGGGGATCGATGGATCCCTTCCTTGAGGGAATGCGTTCCTCGAAGATCACCCATCTGGCACAGGAAGCGCGGAGTTTGTATCCGTCGGATCTTCTGGATTTCGCTGTTCCCAGGCGATTGACCCTTCTTGCCTGTCTGATTGCGCAAGCAACCATCTCAACCAGGGATGAGATCATTCAGATGTTTCTCAAACGTATGGGCACACTCACCCAGAAGGCGAAACAAGAGCTCGAACGGCTCCGTGAAGAGGAGCGGGTGATGACTGAGCATCTCGTCGAAGTGCTCGCGGATGTCGTGCAAGCCAGCACCGACGCACAAGATCCAGCCGATCGGGGCACACATGTACGCGCTGTCCTGGAGCGAGAGGGGGGTGAAGCGTTGCTTTTAGAACAATGTGAGCAGGTGAGTGCCCATCATGGCGATCGGTATCAGCCATTTGTGAAGAAATTCTATGGAAGCCACCGCCAGGCCCTGTTTCGGGTGATCAAAACGCTGGATTTGCGCTCGACGACGTCCGATCAGCGGCTTCTTGATGCCATGAATTTCATCATGACCAACGAACACAATCCCAAACAGTATCTGGAAGCAACCCTTGATCTTTCGTTTGCCAGCAAGAAATGGCAGCGGACGGTTCTGGTCAAACGCAAAGGGAAAAGCTGGTTCCGACGGCAACACCTGGAAACGTGTGTCTTTTCCTGCTTGGCTGACGAACTCAAAACAGGTGATATCTGCTGTCTTGGGTCAGAACAGTTCGCCGATTATCGCAATCAGCTTCTTTCCTGGTCAGAGTGCGAGCCCAAAGTCGCCGCCTATTGCCACCAGCTGGGTCTTCCCGCAACCGCCAAAGGGTTGGTCGAACATTTACGCACCTGGTTGACAGAGGTTGCCGCCGAAGTCGATCGAACCAGGCCAGGAAATCGAGAATTGATGATCAATGAGAAGGGAGAGCCATCGCTCAAGAAACTCAAGGCCAAAGCTCAGCCTGCCGGGCTCCTTCAATTAGAAGAAGCATTACACGAGAAAATTCCAGAGCGACACCTGCTTGATGTGGTTGTCCGTATGGAACGTCTGACAGGCTTTGGTCGCCATCTCGGTCCTCTTTCAGGCAATGAACCGAAAATGGATGATGCGCTGGTCCGGCAATTATTGGCCCTTTTCGCGTATGGGACGAATCTCGGCCCCCACCAGATGGCAAGACACCTACGAGGAACATTCGATGCCGATCAGATTGCGCATATGAACCGGCGTCATATCACCGCAGAAAAGCTCGATGCGGCCCTGCGTGATGTGAAAAACTGCTTCAATCGCTACACGCTTCCCCAAATCCTTATCTCGACTTCGCGGCAAAGATGAGCACAGAATACGTTGTTGATATGTTCAGAAACGGCTAGCGCCATCATGAAGATCCTGCAAGGCCGAGTGGTGGCTAAACAGACGACCCCTTTCCACACGGGATAAGCACTACGTGACGAGAGCGCGGCTCAGCGAGAGTATACTCGTGAGAGAACGTAGCGCCGCGCTGAAGTCCCTCCGAGCATACCCCGTGCTCCAAGGGGCGAGCGCAAGCGCCGCCTGTTCTTCACGCCACCATCGGCCAGGGCGAGCATAGCGGTTGTCCAACAGGGCCTCCGGCGGGACTTAGCGGGACTAGCTAGTGCCTCGTGAGAGGAGGAGCGCTGACGCGCCAGAACGTAGGATCACCTGATGAGTTCTGCCGTCAGATCGTCTCGGTTCAGTGCCGCGAGTGGTTGGTGAGGATAGTCTGAGGTTGGACCTTCCCGATGGTGAATCTCCGTACGCATGGCCTCTGGCTTGAGACGGAGGATGCAGCGTGCGGTCTGGATCGCGCCAAGCAGATCGCGGTGAGAACTGATGCGCGTGATGATCGAGCCAGTCGTATCGCGTGCGATCACCACAAGTCCATGCGAGGAGGTCTCGGAGAGATGCTTGCTCTGGAACTGCTTTGTCATGTTCCCCTTCCACTGCACTTCACATCTGGTCGTAGGCTTTTGCCAGCGCCGTTTTAAGTTGGCTCTGGAGCTTCTGGTTTTCTGCTTCCAGCTCTTTGATGCGACGATCTTTGGCCAGGATCACCAGGTCGCGACTCGCATCCGTTTTGCCTGCTGCACGGGTTGTCCGTTCGCGGACCATCTGTTGCACACCCTGTTGCCGCAGCGCTTCAATGCGTTCTCGCAGGTCAGACTGACTGTAGAGATAGGCTTTACTCACACAAGCCGCCTTCGCCACGGTGTTGAAGTTGATGGGCTTCTGTTCTCGTAGGAGGGTGGCGATAGCATCCTCTACGCCTTTGCGCTTGTGCTCTTTGCGGCTTTGCACATGAGCTGTCAAACCTGCCGTGTTCCGCTGCCAAGTCCTCTCACTCATGGATTTCCTCCTGCTGGTTGTGTTGACGCTGTTCCCATTCTTCGTCGGTGTATTCGCGTTCCTGCTTGCCAGTTTTCGCGACGATGTGACCTTGTTTGAGGAGAGCAATAGCTGGCCGGACACGTTCATCGAGGTTTTTCTGATTGACTTCAGTCCAATGGACGTTCCCTACCTGTTTGCCGATATCAATTCGTTCCAAAATCTGCTGCTCATAAACTTCGAGTGCAGGCAGATCATCTGGGGTCAGCACATAGGCTGGACAATGAAAACACGGCAATTCCACAAATTTACACACAATTTTTGCGGTCTTCAAACACGAGCCAAGGGCCATCTTCACATTTTGACGATGCTCGCGAACACGCTCTGGATCAAAGGCATTTGCTCTTGCCATCGGCAGAAGTTTCTTGCCCGGAACAAACTCTGGTTTGCCATCGTTAAACTGGACAATCCCTTTCTGTACCGTTTTCTCCCACTGGGTACGCATGGTTTCGTCGAGAATTTTTGCATAAATGAGGGTCATCTCCGGGCTCGCGTGTGCCATCCACTGTTGAACCATGAGGAGGCTCATTCCATTGTTGATAAGCTCAACGGCCTTGGTATGCCTGAACGCATGGAGCCGAAAATGAAAGATCTCCCCTTGTTCATCTCGAATTTGATGCACCATGGCTGTATGGTTGAGCCCATCACTGATCGACCTCCCTTGTAATGGCTCTCCATTCAAAAACCGTGGGCTGGTTGCATGGTTTCGCTTTTTGGATGCCGGGAAAAGCCATCTGCGAGGATTTTCTTCAGAAGTGTACTGCTGCTTGACCCAGGCAATCTGGGTTTTGATGACTGCTGCTATCTCTTGTGTGATCGGGATTTTGTGCCCAAGCACGCGAGTTTTTTGAATGTCCCCGACCAGACAAAACTTGTCCCCATCTTGTTCCAGACAGGTGTCCCATTTGAGATACAGGACATCAGAGATACGCCACCCACTGGCTCTCAGAATGATTACGATGGGAATATAGGCTGGTGGTAAGTGCCGGAGATGGCTATCAAGTTGCTTGAGGACCACTTGCGGAATGTACTTCACTCGCTGCTCTGAGATTGCGAAGTTTAAGCGCGGATAGTGATGGGGCCAGATGAGGCGCACTGTTGGCTCATTGGGTTTGGACTGACTCTGGACCCGTTCGAGATGGTTGAGCAGCCCTTCGAGATGATGGACATGACGCCAAATGTGCATTTCAGACCCTTTCCGGGCGTGGAGATGCGCCTCCGCACGGAGGTGCGTGATGAACGTGTCAATGTCTTGCACAGTTAAATCGTGAAGTGTGTGGGCGTCAGGATATCGCTTCAAGAAAAAGGTAAAAAAATGGCCTAATTGGCATGCACAAGCATCAAGCGTTTTTGCTGCCTGGCCAGCAGCAAGGAGGAATTTAACGTAGTCTTTGACAAGAGGACGAAATACTTCTGGCACGTTCACAAATTTAACGTAATGGCTATCAGTATGTGGAGCGTATCGGAGGCCAGGAATCTTTCGTGCATCCCATCGATCTTTGGCCAATTCTGTTTCCAACTGCTCTACAGGCAAAAGCGCTGAGGTTCCATCAACCAGCTTGAGATGAGAATCGTTCATGCTTTCTTCTTTCATGTGGAAGATCTTTCAAGACAAACCTGCTCTTGTGTTTTCTCCCATGCCGTTCGCAGAGCTTCTTCAGAGGGATGCACATAGGTCTGGTAGGTTTGCTGAAAAGACGCGTGCCCAGCCCGTTCCTGAAGCAGCTCTGGAGCCCATCCCTGCTCTGCCAGAGCGGTGAGCATGGTGTGGCGAAGAATATGAGGGGTCACGGCAATGCCCGTGCGAGATCGGAGCCGCCGAAAGAGTGCGTCTACGTCTGCATAGGTAATTGCCTGGCCTGCATGCGTACCTTGGCGTTTGATGAACAAATGGTTGGTTTCCACCTCGGCGGTGTGTGCGATCCCAACGTAGGCCACGATCTCGTCAATGAGATCTGCTGAAACATCGAGAGCACGAGGAGCATGCACAGTCTTGATCTCGGCACCGTTCTCAAGGGGTCCCCGATCACAAATGTGCAGCTTGTTTTCGGCTACATCGACATCCTGCACCCAGAGCGCGAGCGCTTCTCCCACGCGGATTGCCGATTCATAGAGGAGCCGGACCAGGAGACGATCCCGTTGGTTGCCACAGGCATCAAGGAGCAGCTGGACTTGATCTTTGGTGATGGTCTTTGGGCGAAGGCGCTTGGCCTCTTTCTGCTTGAGAATATTTTTCTCGACCGGCGATCCTTTCGTAATATGGTGCAAGAACGATTTGTACCGCCGGGCGTGAGCTGGAAGGTGGGTAGTGGTCGTGCCCTTGACATTCGTTACGGCCTCTTCCAGCCGCCAGTGGTAGTCGTAAAAGCTCCGCACCACTGTGAGGGCATGATTAATGGTCCGGTTAGAACGCGCCTGGGGAACGGGATGAGCCGGGAGTACCTTAAGCGATCCGGAGGGCAACTTGAGCCAGAGGACAAAACGCGAGAGATCGTCGAGCGTGACGTGCTGCCAATCAAGCTGCTGCTGCGTGACGTATTCCCAATACAGCCGGAGCATGTGCGCATAGGAACGCAATGTTTGACGAGCAGCGCCAATGAGATCAAGATACTTGAGGTAGCGTACAATCGGCTCAACAAGCATCCCTGTATCATCAATAACCACATATCGCTTCTGGTGGTCCTGTATCTCGATCTCGACCACGCGCATGATCTTCTTTCCTCCCTCTCATGAACAAACAGTGAGCAATCGGTGTTTGCCCTTGAGTGAAGTATACGCCGTGTACCAAATCATCTTTCTCAAGATAATCTGGTCATGACGTAGGAAAATGCAGAGGAAAAGATACGTGGTCTACGTTCTTTTCACTGGTAAAATGGGGTCGAGATAAACTAGTGGGGAGAAGAGAAACGGGCGGCCTCTGATGGAACACAGTATGAACTGGCGGAGGAGAACTTGCTGGCAGAGAAACACATTCGGTATGGAGGATACGGAGGAATTGCCTATCATCATGTGAGTGACATGTATATCCTGTTATTCTCCCACTTTATTGGATGTGGCGTGCATGAGGCAATATACCTGCTCGATGGCTTGATACGCAATCGCTCGGACATCAAGCCCTCGGTGATTCATGCCGATACTCATGGGCAAAACTTGCCCGTGTTTGGACTGTCATTCTTATTGGGAATTGAGCTGATGCCACGCATCCGCAACTGGAAGGATCTCAAGTTCTATCGCCCCTCCAAAGAGGTCGTCTACGAGCATATCGATTCCCTCTTTCACGACAACGTCGTTGACTGGAACCTGATTGAGACCCACTGGCAAGACTTGCTCCAGGTGGTCATCTCAATCCAGGAAGGGAAAGTGTTGCCATCGATGCTCTTGCGCAAGTTGGGCTCCTCTAGCCATAAAAACCGCCTCTACCAGGCATTTTATGCGCTGGGGTGTGTCGTGCGCACGGTCTTTTTGCTGACGATGATTTCCGATGTGAAACTGCGTGAAGTGATTCACCGCGCAACCAATAAAATGGAACAATACAACGCCCTTGAGGATTGGGTACGATTTGCGAAAGGAGGGATCATGTATGAGCATGCATTTGACGAACAGGAAAAACAGGTAAAATACACAGGACTCTTAACGAGCTGCGTCATTTTGGACAACACGGTCGAGATCAGTGCAGCGCTCAATACCCTCGCTTCGGAGGGATATCTTCTCACTATCGACGAAGTAGCGGCACTCTCACCATACCAGACTCGGCATATTAAGCGCTTTGGCAACTACGAGATCGATTTTGAAGCCGTTCCCACACTCAATGCCGATGATCTGACCTTCACCCTTGAGCCACCCTCAGAACCTCCGGCTGTCGAGGCCGTTCAAGAGAACTGAATACCAGACAGGAAAGCATGTCTCCAGAGAAAATCCCTGCCGAAAGGGCTTGGCAGGGATCACTGATGCTCTCAAATATAACAAATTGCTTTATGAGTGGTTTTTACAGTCATCCTAGTCATACCTC
>WNFY01009969.1_pt1 | contig 10374 bp, 10 predicted proteins | sample 5400091 | NCBI WGS metagenome assembly WNFY01 (sample SAMN13153364, study PRJNA577476) | soil metagenome | isolation source: 60 cm soil or saprolite under grassland replicate 1 | place: USA:California | collected 2016-06-15
CGCACCCCGTGCTCGCCGACTTCCTTGGCGTGCCGATCAAGGATGGGCCCGATGTGCTCGGCATCCTGTTCCTCGCCAACAAGCGGGCGCCCGGGGGCTTTACCGAACGTGATCAGGAGTTGCTCTCCCTGTTCGCCGCACACGCCGCGATTGCACTCACAAATGCCCGGCTTTACGAGCGGAGCCGCGAGCTGTCCGTGATCGAGGAGCGTGCCAGGCTCGCGCGGGATCTACATGACGCGGTGTCACAGAAGCTGTTCGGCATCAGGGTAAAGGCGCGCGCCGCGGCAATACTTGTGCCCCGGGATCCGGTTCGCGCTGCCGCCGAGCTAGAAAGCGTCGCCGAACTGGGCGTTCAGGCGCATGCCGAGCTTCGCGCGGTGATCGACGGCCTGCTTCCCCCGGATCTGAGCGCATACGACGTGGCCGAGTCGGTACGCAGATATGCCGAGGTGGCCGGGCGCGCACATGGTAGGCAGGTGCAGTTCAGCGCGGGTGAGCTGCCATGCCTGGGCGGCGAGATCGACGCGGTCATCTACCGGGTGGCGCAGGAAGCGCTGCACAACGCGCTGCGGCACTCCGGCACCAAACAGGTGCGCGTCAGGCTAGGCCGAGAACTCGGGCAGGTGATCTTGGAAGTGGCCGACGACGGTGCCGGTTTCGCGTCTGGTGATTTTGCAGTGCAGCCAGGCGGGCCTGGTGCCTTTCCGGGTCCGCGTGGTGCGCGGTCGGGTGGGCTTGGGCTGGCTTCGATGCGGGACCGTGCAACGTCGGTAGGGGGCACGCTGACCATCCGCTCCGCCCCCGAGGCGGGCACCACGGTCAGGCTGGCCGTGCCCATCCGGACGCCCAGCTTCAAGGCGCACCCTGGCGCGGCGGCTGGCGGGCGTGGGCGGTCGGGCGGCGCAGCGGCGCGGGGTCGGCGATGACACCGTGCATTCGGGTGCTCATCGCGGACGATCACCCGGTGGTCCGCCAAGGTTTGCGGACGTTCCTCGATGTTCAGGACGACATCGTGGTGGTCGGGGAGGCGGCAGACGGTACCGAGGCGGTCGAGCTCACCCAGACGCTGGCGCCTGATGTGATCTTGCTTGATCTGAAGATGCCTGGCCTCGACGGCGTCGGTGTGCTTGAGGAGTTTCGCGCGCGGGGGCTCGCCGCCAGGGCGCTGATCCTGACCAGCGCCGCTGGCGCGGGGCCGGTCGCCTCGGCCATGGCGGCGGGCGCTGTCGGCTACCTGTACAAGGACGTCGATCCTGAAGCGCTGGTGCGTGCGATCCGGACTGCGGCCGACGGCAACGTCGTGCTTGCTCCCGCGGCCGCCGGCCCGTTGACAGGTTTCGCCGTCGTGCGGCAGGAACCCTCGGGCTGGGACGCGCTGACGGAGCGCGAGCGAGAGGTCCTCGGCCTTGTTGCGCAGGGCCGGTCGAACCGTGAGATCGCAAAGACTCTTGGGGTGGCCGAGAAGACGGTAAAGACTCATGTGAGTTCGGTACTGACCAAGCTGGGGGTTCAGGACCGCACCCAGGCGGCCGTTTACGCGGTGCGGCGCGGCCTCATCGGAATCTGACCCGCCCTCGCCTGACGCGCCCTCGCCTGACGCGCCCTCACCTGGTGCGCTGCGCGTCGGGCGGCCTGCGTAGTGCTGTACATATCGGGCAATTGGCCGGAAACTGTCGGAAAGACGCTTGGAGCCGGGCCGATGAGCGTGCGCCGTCTGGGAATCGCTGACCTGCCGACAGCGAACCTCATTGTCAGCCGGTTCATGGGGTCGAGCCGCCTGGATTCGTGGGACTTTCTTGCCGATCCGTACACACTGTTGCTGGTCGCCGAGGATGGCGGCAAGGCAGTTGGCTGGCTGTACGGCTACGAGTTACCGCGCCCGGACGGTCGGCGGATGATGCTGATCCAGCGCATCGAGGTCGATACCGCGTTCCGTCACCGGGGCCATGGGCGCGCCCTGGTCGACGCCGCGCTCAAGGTGGCCAGGGATCGCGGTCATGCCGAGGTGGTGGCAACGGCCAACGCGGGTGACCCGAGCGCGCGCGCATTGTTCGCGGTGTCTGGCGCCCGGCAGGAGCAGATGCGCCAGATGTACCGCTGGAGTCTGGGAGATGGCCATAACGTGCTGGGCGCGCGGTAGGTTCTCTGGCTGTAGGTTCTTAGCAGCCTGTACATAGCGTCCGCCGGTGGGAGGAGGCTGGGTGTCCGACGAAGTGCTACGGCTTCGCAGCGTCGGTGTCCGGCGCGATGGCAACATGCTTCTTCGCAACATCGACTGGACGGCGCACGAGGACGAGCGCTGGGTGGTCATCGGCCCGAACGGCGCAGGGAAGACGACGCTGCTGCAGGTGGCAGCCTCGTTGCTGTTCCCGAGCGAGGGTGAGGTGGAGATCCTGGGCGAGCGCCTCGGCCAGGTGGATGTCTTCGAGCTGCGCCCAAGGATCGGCTTCTCGAGCGCATCGGTCGCGGAGAAGGTTCCGCCGGGCGAGAAGGTGATCGACCTGGTGCTGACGGCGTCTTATGCCGTTCTCGGGCGATGGCAGGAGGAGTACGACTCCTCGGACGTGACCCGCGCCGTCGAGATGCTCGATGCGCTGGGCTGCGCGCATCTGATCCGCCGGAAGTTCGGCACCCTGTCGGAGGGCGAGCGCAAGCGGGTGCAGATAGCACGGGCTCTGATGCCTGATCCCGAACTGCTGCTGCTCGACGAGCCGGCCGCAGGCCTTGACCTCGGGGGGCGCGAAGACCTGGTGCGCCGCCTCGGTGCCCTGGCCAAAGACCCCAACGCCCCGATGTCGGTGTTGGTTACGCATCACGTGGAGGAGGTTCCTGACGGATTCACCCACGCGATGCTGCTGCGCAGGGGCAGCGTGATCGCTTCGGGGCCGATGGCGCACGTGTTCACCGAGCGGAACCTGTCGAGGTGTTTTGGCGTGCCACTGTCCATCGAGCACCGGCAAGCCCGCTGGACCGCGCGGGCTACGTACGCGTAAGGATTTTGACCCACTCTGCGCCGTGCCGGAGGCACGCCGTGCAGCGCATCGAACCGGGATTCCAAAACAGGCTCTAACTAAGGGCGAAATCTCGACCTAGTATCACGAATGTGAGTGCCATTTGTGCGAGGGGTGTGGCGGCTGGCCGCCGCGCTGGGATCGGCCTCCTAGCGGCCCTCAGCACAACGCGGCACTGGCATCGCCGGGATCACCGGCGCCGTTTTCGCGCCTACGGAGCTGAGTCGTCATGAGCACTGTTGTTACCGCTGTTCTCGTGCTCATCGTCGTGGCCCTTGCCGGATTCATCGTGTTCAAGACGATCCGCGTAGTGCCCCAGGCGATGGCGGGAATCGTCGAAAGGTTCGGTCGCTACCACCGGACCCTGCACGCCGGCCTGAACATTGTGGTGCCAATGGTGGATCGGTTGCGCCCGCTCATCGATCTACGGGAGCAGGTGGTCAGCTTCCCGCCGCAACCTGTGATCACCAAGGACAACCTGGTCGTCAGCATCGACACGGTCATTTACTTCCAGGTGACCGACGCGAAGGCGGCGACCTACGAGGTCGCGAACTTCATCACCGCCGTCGAGCAGCTGACGGTCACCACGCTGCGTAACGTGGTCGGCGGTATGGATCTTGAGACCACATTGACGTCGCGGGACCAGATCAACCACGAGCTGCGGCGCGAGCTGGACGAGGCGACGGGTAAGTGGGGGATCCGTGTGGGCCGCGTGGAGCTGAAGGCGATCGAGCCGCCGCCGTCCATCCAGGATTCGATGGAAAAGCAGATGCGTGCGGAGCGCGACAAGCGCGCAGCGATCCTGACCGCGGAAGGCTCGAAGCAGTCCGCGATCCTAACCGCCGAGGGAGCGCGGCAGGCGGCGGTGCTTAAGGCGCAGGGCGAGGCGGAAGCAGCCGTGGTGCGCGCGAACGCCGATGCCGAGGCTCAAGCGGCGAGGGCGGGAGGTCAGGCGCGCGCCATCACCACCGTTTTCCAGGCGATCCACGACGGCAATCCCGATCAGCCGTTGCTCGCCTACCAGTACCTGCAGACCCTGCCACAGATCGCGCAGGGCGACTCGAACAAGCTGTGGATTGTGCCGAGCGAGGTCGGTAAGGCGCTTGAGGGCCTTGGCGGGTTGTTCGGCGCACTCACCGGGGGAGAGCGCCCCGCGGGGGACAAGGCCGGCAAGGCACAAAGGGACGGCGCCGGCCCGTTGCCTGGTGATGGCGCGGCCCGGTTGCCTGGTGATGGCGCGGCCCCGCTGTCGGCACAAGGCTCGGCTGAGCAGGAGGCTGAAGGCGCCAGCGTGAGCCGTTTTCCTTTTGGCTCCTGAACGGCTGCCGCTGGGTACCCAACTACCATCGGTGACATGCGACAACGCAGTGGGGACGTGAGGCCCCGCGGTGCCGGAGGCGGCCTGTGAAGGGTGACTGGGTCGAGATCGTCATCGACGCCGGCGAGGCCGTCCGGAACTATGAAGTCGCTGCCACCCGGGCCGGCCGTCGGGTCGAGGTAGTGAGCCGCCGCGGCATGGTCGAAGTGAGCGAGGTAACACGCGGTGGGACAGCTGTGCGTACGGCGCGGTTCATGGCCAGCCGGGTTCTTGCTCTCGTGGAGCTTCCAGCACCGCGCCGGGCGGCGGACCGCCCGGCGCGGGCCATGACCGAGTAAAAAATCCGGTCAGCTCGGGTTCCGGTCAGCTCGGGTTCCGGTCAGCTCGGGTTCCGGTCAGCTTGGGTTCCGGTCAGCTTGGGCTCCGGTCAGCTTGGGCTCCGGTCAGGCGCCGGCGCCTGGCTCCGGACTGCTTTGGTTTCGCGCGGATTACCTCTGGCCTCACTTGCGTGATGGCCACCGCTCCCACCCTGTCCTGCGCGAAGCCGTGGGCAGTACAGCTAGCCGATGAGGTAGTCGAAGTCTCCGTCCTGAACACCACGGATCAGAGCTTCAATCTCGGCCCGGGTGTAGATGAGCGCCGGGCCTTCCGGGTGGCGGGAGTTCCGCATCGCGACACGCCCATCCGGCAGCTTGGCCATTTCTACACAGGCTCCTTGTGAGTTGCTGTGGCGGCTCTTCAGCCAAGCCGCCCCGTCCAAGTACCGCGCAGGCATCCCGTTGTACGCCTTTATCACCTAGTCTCCTTCATGATCGTGTCTATGATCTCGGCTGTTTTTTCTGGGGGTTCGCTCTCGACCGATAGCCGCTCCATGACCTCCGTGTACTTGTCGACGTCCTCGCGCCGGTCGAGGTAGAGCGCGCTGGTGAGCTGCTCTACGTAGATCACGTCAGGCAGGTCGGGCTCGGGAAACCGCAGCAGGGTGAACGGGCCGCCCTCGGCCGCGTGACCGCCGGTTCGGAACGGCATGACCTGCAGGATGACGTTCGGGAGCTTCAGTTCCTCGAGCAAGTGGTCCAGTTGGGCCCGCATAACCTCCGGCCCGCCGATCAGCCGCCGCAGGGCCGCCTCGTCGATTACGGCCCACAGCCGTGGACCGCCGGGGCGGCTTAGTAGCTTCTGGCGGTCAGCACGCAGCCGCACTCTGCGATCCAACTCTGCTGGTGGCGCACCTGCGTGGCCAACGCTCATGACCGCCCTGGCATAGTCCTCGGTCTGCAACAGGCCAGGGATGAACTGGACCTCATAGGTCCGTATCAGCGTGGCAGCGTCCTCAAGCCCGACATAGACCTGGAACCAGTTCGGCAGCAAGTCGTTGTACCGGTGCCACCAGCCGGGCGAGTTCGCCTTCGCGGCGAGATCCAACAGAGCCTCTCGCTCAGCGGCGTCCGTGACGCCATAGAGGATCAGGAGGTCGACGACGTCCCGCTCCTTGAAACCCACTCGGCCAAGTTCCATCCGACTGATCTTGGAGCCGGATGCCCGGATCGTATAACCCGCCTCGTCTCGCGTTATCCCCTCCCTCTCCCTGAGCTGGCGCAGCTGACTGCCAAGCAGAATACGCAGGACGGTGGGACCGCCCTCTGGCTGGCCTTCGATCACATTTCCCCCCCAGACTCCTTCCGTTTCCCCCGACCGCGCCGCATCAATGCGCGGCCAGAACTCCTCCAAAATCAGCGATCAAAATGATGCACAGCGCGTTTGCACGTGCATTAGGCCTTGCATCTGCAAGCGTTACCAGAGATGATAACGCGCGTGGACGGACGTTTCCCGTGTGCCGCCAAACGCATTCGGCGGGAGCCGCGATGATCGCTTCGCAGGCCCTGGGGGTCGTGGATGACGGCTTAAGGAACGGCGCCGCACTGGCTGGGCTCTTACCCGCGTGGCCAGCGCAGGTCAGCAACGGCCGCGCCAAGGTCTGGGACGAGACGGCCTGCGCACTGCGCGGTCGCCCAGAGTCAGTCAAACTAGCCCGCGATTTCACCCGCGAGACCCTCACTGCCTGGGGTCTTTCCGGCCTGTGTGACGACGTCACCGGGTCATCTCCGAACTGGTCACCAACGCGCTTAACCACGGTCTGGCGCGTTCGTCACGCTCCCGGTGGGCACGACCCATTCGGGTGTGTCTCACCCTGCAGCTGGCACATGTCCTGTGCATGGTGTCCGATCCCGGGGACGGTACGCCGGTGCGTAGGCCGCCAGACTACTTGCGTGAGTCCGGTCGCGGCTTGCAGGTCGTGGAATCTTGTAGCGATCGGTGGGGCTGGAGCCCTCTGGATGGCGATGGAAAGGTCGTTTGGGCGGCATTTCGCGTGCGGAGACCCGGCGGGCGACTTTAGAGCCTGTTTGCGAACCCCGATCCGGCTCTATAGCCGCGGGTGGAGTTGGACCATCCCGCTCTTCGACACCCGAGTGTCGAATGCGGGTTGCGGTGACGTCGCAGGCCCGCGAACTAGCACACCATCGCTAATCCGGAACACACTGCCGTGCCATGGGCAGCTGATGCACCGTTCACCGCCCACACTGACCAGTCCGCCCTGGTGCAGTGGCCCGCCGAGGTGCGCGCAACGATCGGCGACGGCGCTGACCGACGAGCCTTCTCGCAGTACCAGGACGCTGATGTACCCGAACTCCCGGCGCACCGGCCTGCCATCGGGCAGCTCGTAGAGCGCACACAGGTCGTGCCAGCCGAGGGAGGCGAGGTGTGCAACGGGCTCGGCGTGATTGGCCCCCGCGGCCAGGTGGAACGCCAGATGGCCGCCCAGGTACCCGCCGAGGCCTGCGACCGCGAGGCCGGTGAACGAAAGCGCCTTGCCGCTGCGCTGGCGGCCGGCCGACCTGGCGATCAGCGACGCGCAGAAGAGTGCGGTGGCCGCCGTGTTGGTGGCGGCGTGCGCGACGCCGACACGCTGCTGTTCCCGGTGCAAAACTGACCAGTCGGCAAGGCCGGTAAGCGCTGCAGGGGCCGTCCCTGCGATGCCAGCTGCGATCAGCGCACGCGTGGCCCGTTCCGTCTCCGGCATGAGGTCGAGGAACGCAGCCGAGGTCCAGAAACCGAGCGGAAGTCCATTCATGCGTGGATGAGCCGGCTGGCCAAGGGGCACACCATGCAGCGCGTCCGTGGCCGACCCGGGCGGCAGGGCGCGCCGCAGGGTCCTTGACAGCGCAGCGCTCGCGCCGTCAACCGAGCGCAGGCGCTCGAGACGGGTGGCCAGGTTGGCGGGCCGCAGCGTTAAGCCAGGCACTCGCCTGCGGTCATGGGCCCCCCTTGAGTCACGGCCGAACAATCGCGCGAGGGAATGGATCACACTACCTCCCTACCCGGCCCGCGCGCTGAGCTACCGGGCCGAGCGTGCGATGAGCTCGCTTAGGCTGCCGTTAACGGCGGCTCATGCCGCGAGCAAGCTGGCCGTGTGTTAGCGAGGCGGGACAAGCGAGGAGGCGGAGCACGGTGGCAGGTGGCGAAGCGGATGCGGTGGTGGCGCTCGGTCGGCTGGTTGGGCAAGGCCTGCCTGCGGTGCTCGTTACCGTGGTTGCCGTCGAAGGCAATCCGCCCTCGCACCCGGGCGCCAAGCTGGTCTTCAGCGGCGACCGCGTGGTGGCCGGCACGCTGGGCTGTTCGGAGTTTGACACCGCGGGAGCCGCCCTGGCGGCCGAGCTGGCGTCCGCCGCTGTCGGCCACGCCGGTAGCTGCCGACCCGGCGCTAGGTCCGGCAGCCCGGCCGCACTTCGCCGCCGCGCGGTGTTCGGATGACCTGACACGACAGGCACCCGGCCCGCGCGACGCGGTCGTCGTATCCGACCATGATGAGCCATGGGCGGCCGACGTGCTCAAGCTGGCCCTGGCCACCGACGCCTTCTTCGTTGGCATGCTGGGCAGTAGTCGGCACGCGCCACGGGTCATGGACCAGCTGCGTGCCGACGGTGTACCGGCCGAGCGCGTGGCGGATCTGCGTACCCCGTGTGGCTTGGACGTTGGCGCTCGTACACCCGCGGAGATCGGACTCTCGATCGTTGCGGAGATGCTGGCTGTCGAGCGCGGCCGCCCAGGCGGCAGCCTCCGCGCGACGATTGGGCGGACATCTGCCTAGCGGGCTGGCGCGAGGATGCCGCGCCCCACAGCGGCCGCAATGAGTTGCCTGGCGTAAGCGCCGAGCTCGGCGGAACCCTCCTCGATGAGCCGCACCTTGGCGAGTACCTGGTCGGCGGTGACACCGTGGCTGAGCCAGGTGCCTCCGCCGTTGTAATAGTTGGCGAGCATCGGCTGCAGGCGGTCAAGCGCGCGGGCGAAGCGAGCCTCTGGCGTGCGTCGTTCCTCGAACTCATCCCATACGGCGCGCAGCAGCAGCGCCTGATCCGCTGGCAGCAGCGAAAAGATGCGGTCCGCGGCGGCGCGTTCTGCCTGCTCCGCGAGGGCCAGTTGCGCGGCCGAGGCATAAAGGAACGTGTCGCCTGCATCGATCTCAACGATGTCGTGCAGCAGCACCATGGTGATGACGCGCCGCACGTCGGTTCCAGGCGGCGTGTACTCGCAGAGGGTGACAGCCATCATGGCGAGATGCCAGGAGTGCTCGGCGGAGTTCTCCCGCCGTGAGCGGTCCAGGAGCGCGGTCTGCCGCAGCACGCCTTTCAACTGGTCGATTTCCTGCAGGAAGCGCAGTTGCTTGGCGAGGCGTTCCATGACGCTATTCGATCACGCCCGGGGTCGGATTAGATTGAGATCTCGCCTATGCGTAAGGCCCGCTGCCGATCTTGAAGATATCGTCCGGTGCGAATTTCGCACCGGGTCGGCCTTCGCTACCCCTCGATGCGGCACACCGGGCACGTCGCAGCGGCGATTCGGCTCTGCGATGGTCGCGGACCAGGCTGTCCAACGGGCGTTGTCTGGCGTACGGTCGCTGATACTCGATAGTTCATAAGCGTCAATTCAGGACGAGGAGGGCCGGTGCAGCACCGCCAGGACTCACCCCGGCACCGCATCGTGGACACCGGCGAGGTGCGGCTCGCTGTCACGGAGCGCGGTGCCACGGGCCAGCCTCCCGTCCTTCTCCTGCACGGCTATCCCGACACCGCCGCGGTGTGGGACGAGGTGGCCGACGCACTGGCGCCGCGCTTTCATGTGATCACCTACGACATGCGCGGTTGCGGGGCATCGACAGCACCGCAGGGTACCGGCAACTACCGGCTGGAACGGCTGGTCGCTGACCTCCACGCGGTCGTCGATGCCGTGTGTCCCGGCCGCCAGGTCCATCTGGTCGGCCATGACTGGGGTTCGATTCAGGCCTGGCAGGCCCTGACCAAGCCCCGCCTTGCGGGCAGGATCGCCTCCTTCACCTCGGTCGGTGGCCCATCGCTTGACCAGGTCGCTGCCTGGCTGCGCCGCCGAGCGTGGCGCGGGCCGCGCGGCCTCGCGGACGTCGCGAACCAGCTGCGCCGCTCCTGGCACATCGGGTTCTTCAAGCTGCCCGTGCTGCCCGAGCTCGTCTGGCGCGCGTGGCTCGGCAGGCGCTGGGGACGCATGCTGCAGGCCCGCGCCGGTGTGCAGCCCCGGCCCGGCCATCCGGCCGAGACGATCACTGGGGACGCCGTGCGAGGCCTCGCGCTTTACCGGGCGAACATGCACGGCCCGTTCGGGCGGGAGGCCTCGCGCGGCGAGCCTGTCCCGGTCGACGTGCCCGTCCAGGTCGTGGTCGCGACCCGTGACTCATTCATTGCCCGGCGCACTTATCTGGCGCTCACCGGGCACGCACCGAGGCTGTGGCGCCGTGAGATCCGGGCGGGGCACTGGGTGCACCGCACCCACCCTGAGCGGCTGGCGCTCTGGATCGCCGAGTTCGCCGATCATGTCGACGGTGAACCAGCCACCCGGGGGCTGCGCCGTGCCAACGCGGGCCCAGCAGCGCAGCCGTTCGGTGGCCATCTTGTGGTCGTAACCGGTGCGGGCAGCGGCATCGGGCGGGCCATCGCGATCGCCTTTGCCAAG
>WNFY01027737.1_pt1 | contig 10374 bp, 14 predicted proteins | sample 5400091 | NCBI WGS metagenome assembly WNFY01 (sample SAMN13153364, study PRJNA577476) | soil metagenome | isolation source: 60 cm soil or saprolite under grassland replicate 1 | place: USA:California | collected 2016-06-15
TCTCAGCGATGGCTGTCGGGTTGCCGCACGACAATCCCATATTGGCTTCCGCCGGTATTGACGCCAGTTCTTCCGGCGTGTAGCCGAAAGCCTCAGCGACCGCGCGCACGCCGCTTTGTCCAGTAGAGAGTCCGCTCTCTGCGACCTGTCCGTACCGTGCGCGCACGGCATCAATAATTGTTTCTGACATAAGCCATTCTCCGAATCTACTATATCCGTGTAGCAACGTTAGAGTACCGACTTCAGTCGGGTTTTGTTAACTAAAAACCCGGCTAATTGCTAAACGCGACGCATCCAAAGCGGCATCGCTGCCGCCGCGCTCCTAAAAACTCATTCTCCGGCGAAGTAGATTTCCGGTTCAAGTCTGGTTTCTGCCTTGATCGAGTTGGAAATCAACAATGCTTCTCGGCCTTCTCCAAAATTCGTTTCGCGCGCTCGGCATCGTGTGCATGACTAATGACTAGTTCGGGATGTAGGGTAATCTGGGTCATCCTGAAGCCCTTGCCTTCCATGTTCTCGAGTTTTCCGTTCGCGTCGGCCTTGAAGCTGACGAACTCGAGTTTTGAATTCTCAGCGATGGCTCCTTACTTGTGCGTCCGTAAATCCGTCAACTGGCTCAAAACGCGCTGTGAAGTGGCACATGAATTTTGGTCGAATAATCATGCGATAAACACCCGAGTCGTTTACGCGATCAACCGATTGCTTTTCGCGATATGAGCCTCAAGCACTTTGCGAATTAATTGACATGCCTCCTTAACTTCTGGAATTGCTAATGAGTAATAGATCTGTTTGCCATTTCGTCGTGTCGTCACCACGCCCACGGATTTCAGAATCGCGAGGTGTTGCGACATATTCGTCTTCGAGATCCCCAGCGCCTCCTGCAACTGCGAAATTCCTCTTTCACCCTGGCCCAAAAGATCGAGTATTTGAAGTCGTCCGGGATGCGCGAAAGCTTTGCAAATATGCGCCTGGCGCTCGAATATTTCGGCCTCCCTGTCTTTTCTGCTCTTCATAGGCAAAATATCTCTTCAAGTGTCAAGCAAACCAGCTAGACCCTTCGCAAGCTGCGAGCCATCACAGCTAATTAGCGTCTGGCAGATAGGGGACCAGCTATGCGCGAGGCTGAAAACGTGAACATTCGTGGCGTTTCTTCTTTGATCGCGCAAAGCTTCTCGGTCAACCCAATCGCATCCATCGATGCCTTAACTTGCGCAAAAATTCGCATTCTCAGTTCTACAGTTGCGTAATTTTGCAATTGTTCGTCAATTGCTCTCGATGGAATCTCTGTAAGTTTTCATCGATTGTTCAGGGAATAGCTATTGCTCACGTGCAGAGCTTTGGGAAAGGAGCATTGACCAAATCCGATCGGTGGCTTTCATCTTGACGGCGTGAATGCATCTCGAGGTCCCTTGGAACCAGTTGGGAAACTCCTTGGGGCACCTAATGAACTGTCGCTTGGCAAATTTTTCTTATCGATCATTCGTCGACACAGCGGCTTCGCTACTATGCAATTTACTTTACGTGTCGCTGCGGAATATTATCCAGGGTAATTTGCCAATGAAGGATGTCCCCAATTGAGCGACATGACCCGAATGCTTGACTTTGACGAATGGGCAAACAACCGAGTCCTGGCCTCGCTTAGAGACTTGCCGGACGAGAATTCTCGAGCACTCCAACTGATGGCTCACTTGCTGATGTCACAAAAAATCTGGTTGTTACGACTGAGTGGGAAGGACACCGTTGGAACTGATAAATCGCCCGAACTAAATCTTGGACAATGTGAATTGTTGGCGCGCGAGAATCAACAAGCTCTGGCGCAACTTTTCGAGCACGTCGATCGGAAGGGACTGGATTCGATGATTGCGTATAAGAATCTAAACGGCAAAGAGTTCACAACATCGATAAGGGATGTTCTCACACACGTTGCCCTACATGGAACGTACCATCGGGGCCAGATTGCCCTAACCGTGCGGGCAGGAGGTGCGGACCCAGCCAATACTGATTTTATTACCTTTGTACGTGAGACTTCATGAGGTAATCCAGCCGTTGCGAAATAGACTCGCCATGCCTCTCCCTGAGCACCCTTTTCTGCATCATTTGCATCAGCAACTCAATAAGCTGGTTCCGCTATAACGCTCTCTCGGAGAAATGTCGTGATGACATTGTCGTCAGGGTAGGCGTGTCCTCGGTGCTGGCGAAAAGCTTCGGCGTAGGTTATCAGTCTTCCCGACACTTTTGATGCTCTTTGCCCCAGTGAAGTGTTAAAGCGACGCATGCTTTCAATGTATTCATCCATCCCGTGGTGTGCACGCAGCCAGTTACGCTGGCTCTCGTGGCAGGCCAGCATTTCTACCTTTTGCTCGATCACCCCGCTGATATCCACGTAAAACTGCGGTATGACTTTCTTGCCAAAGATATCTATGCCTTCCATTGGTTGGGCGTAATAGAGGTAGGGTATGTTCAAGGTACAACCAGCGGCGCCGGCTTTCGTCTCATAGTTCGGTATTGACGCATAGAAGCAGGCGTTGCGAACAAGGAGGCTGGTCATCTCGTGATCCGACATATAATCATTTGGCGAGTGCGTAATCACTATCCAAGGATCTACCTCTCGCAGGAGTGCGGTCACACGGCGGTTAGAGTTGTCATCGTTGAAAATACATAGATCGTCAAACCCCGCATGATGATACGTCGCACTCAGCACCTCGCAAGCTTTGATCGCTTCACGATGGCGAATGCGGCGTATCTCTTCGGCTGAAAGCCCAACCGACCCACAATCGCCCAAGGTTAATGAGACGACATGAACCTCGTGTCCGAGTTGATGGAGCGCAAAGAGTGTGCCGGACCACATGATTTCCACATCATCCGGGTGGGCCCCAACCGCCAGCACTCTTTTGATTTCCGAAGCCATAGAACGCCTCAATAATCTATTCAATGATTCTCCGCGGTTGTCAGGTTAAACGAAAGCGTTTAGCCATCTTCGATTGTTCGACGGCTCCAGGAATGAGCGTAACCAGACTCTTCTGTCATACTCGATCAATGCGCACCTCCGTCGGTATTGTAAACTTAAACTAGATTGCCCTAACCGTGCGGGCGGGAGGTGCGGACCCAGCCAATACTGATTTTAGTACCTTTGTACGCGAGACTTCATGAGGTAATCGAGCCGTGGCGAAACAGCCTCGCCATGCCTCTCCCTGAGTAAGTTTGATTGCTACGCGCAAGGTGCCAGTTCCATGGCTGACAGTGGTCGTCCGCGCGAGGCTGTAGACAAAATCTCCGCTCCAGATGTGATTTCGAAAACAGAATTCAATCGTGTGATTTCCAGCACGCCGCTCACAAGTTTTGTTACGTTCATGAGTTTGAAATCGATTCCTTTTGATTGAGTCTGCTCCCGCAATTCCAACATCACACCCAAACCGCCCGCATCGACTGTACTTATCCGTGCAAAATCGAGTACGACTGCGCTAACCCCTGACTGGGAATGCACGACCTCGCGTAGTGCTTCGGTTTCACCCCTCACGATTCGTCCTTGCAAGCAAAGGATGGCGATGGTCCCCAAATTCTTAGCGTGTATTTTCAGCATGAACAACCCCCCTTTTTTGCTAAAGTGCGCGAAGGCTGGTGGGCTCCCGCGCGCCGCCGCACCCTGCCGAAGCAGTCGTTGTGTCTGGGAATTAGTCCTCGGGGGCACCCACGACCTCCGTCGCCAACTGAGACTCGGTCGCGGGGCCCTCGGTGGACTCGACTCAGATTAGGCGCTCTTTGCTGTCGCAGATGGAGCCCGCCGCTGCTTCATAAATTGCCTCATAGCGGCAACATGACCAGGCGAGCGTTGCTCGGACCAGGCTTCGTATCGTTGGGCGGCCCTTTCCAGATTCGCGAGGAGGTTCTTATCAGCAAACCGCTCGCGAAACTGAGGAACGACCGGCTTGAGTAGCTCCCACACGCCGAAAAACTCGCCACTGAGAACCAATCGCGGGCCTGGCGCAGCCGGGCCTCGCGACGCAAATCGTAGACTTGCAAGTGAAGTTGTGCTTGTTCGTGCGTAGGTTTTGTTTCCATTGTTCCTTTCTCCTTATCTTTCTTACCGGGTTTGTATCTACTATTCCCCTTCATTAACTGCTTTAAACTGAAACTTGCATCACCGCTCGCAGTGTTGCCACTCGGTTCAACCCTGCCGCCCAGGGCAACTCAGTTGCTCCTTTAACAGTAAGTCGAACGACGGGCGCCCGGATCGACACCTCTGGCAAAAAATATCCAGGAACTCGCCACACGGCCGGCGCAGACTCACGCACTCTATCGTCGCGAGCTGATAAAGCCTTCCGGCTCCGCGAGGGCTCCTTCCAATCTGGTTAAGAATCGTCCAACGTGTAGTCCATCCATCAGGGCGTGGTGTACTTCCACCGAAATCGGCAGCATCAAGCGCTCGTTCTTTCTGGTGAACTTCCCAAAAACAATCCTGGGGATTGACTCTCCGCGGCCACTATTGCGTGCATGCGCAAAGCTGGTAAAAGAGATCCACGGCAACGTAGTGAAGTAAATCACGTCATCAAGCATGGTCGGCTTCAAGCGTCCACTTCCAGTTCGCACGTCGTCCACTGCGCTCCCGGCATCACTTACGAACTTTTCAAAATCGATCTGATAATCAAAATACGCGTAGGCAAAGCTCTCATTTGGCAACAGCACCGTGGTGCCGCCGTTCACCGCTTCATAGACAAACACCCTTCCATCTTTGAGCCGGTAGCGGAATGGTTCTATTTCGTTTGCGATTCGAAGGGCGAAGTAATGGAGGGCCAGCGAAATCCTGACGGCAGGCCGGTCGCGAACGAGCGCCACGAGGTTTGTAACGTCGACGTGGGCGCATACGTTGAAGTACGGATTCGTATAACCAATGAAAAATTCAAACAGCTCTCGCCGCGACCAGTTTGCTAAGTCAAGATATTCGGACATGCGGGAATTCTAACATGAAGGGTTTTTCAGTTGCGCCGTGAGTTGAGGGTTGTTGGTAACACAATGGGACAAATTTGGTTGACGACGGCGCGTACCGTTACCTGGAGGTACCTTCTTGACCGGGTTCATGGGTCAGACTACCTTCCTGCTCGACATTTTTACCGCGACGAGAGTTCCATAAGGTAACCGGATTACCGCAAAGTGCATTCTTTGATTTTTTTAGCCGCCGCAAGCATGCTGGCGGAGGCAGTAAACTGTCGTTCGAAAGGTTTGGAATGGCAGGGCCAATCTGGTTGAGCTCGAGGCCGATGGCCCAGCAGGTCACTTCGAAGGTCTGAACCTGCGTCTATACAATCCCCAATCCCGCCAATGGAGCCTCAATTTTTCCAACAGCAGCGGCGGTACCGTGGGCCAACCCACGATCGGCGAGTTCAAAAATGGACGCGGGGAGTTCTTCGACCAGGAAACACTCAATGGCGTTCGTAGGAGAAGGTGGTTGAACTGACGGAAGAATGTAGAAAGACAACGATGTCCTTGCTGAAACCGAAGCTGTCCCTCGAGTGAGTTGAGACGATAGTTTGCTGCTCGCCTGCAGACCATGCTGGCGATTATTCATGGAATTAAACGAACGTTCCCTCGCGTCGTTGGAGACGCGGAATCTTTGGCGGTGAGCACCGCTAAGTCACCCACAACCTCTTCCTGATAAGGCGCGGTAAGCTGTACATTGTGGTGATCCATCAGCCACAGTTCGGGAATGATTTCAGCAACCAGCTTGCCGTCGTCGAAGACTCTCACCATCGAGCTTTCCGTTGGGTTACGAATTCTCGTAACGCCGCTTACGACTTCTCGTCATGTTGCGGGAAACGTAAATGCCCGCCGAGCGGATGGACTGGCGCCATGAGCCCACTTCTCAGTTCCAAGGCCACCCGCTCTCCGAACACAGGCCGCACTCCCTCTGATCTCAGCCTGTGCCCTGCTTGAAAACCTTCCAGTTGTTGGCGCTCTGCCAGTAAGCTACGACGTCTGCTTCTGCGATAGCCGTTTCCAAACGTGTGCGGCTACGGTCTAGTTCATCCAGCTGGACACGAACACGGGCCCTTGCAATCTCCAGTTGCCGCCGCCGCTGTGCTCGCAATAGTTCCGGACGCGTACTGCCTATACCAGCCAGGCTGCGCTCAATATTTTCTGGTTTCAGATCGTCTTCGAGTTGTTCGTCGCGCGCCTGCATGTCCGCCTGCCTGACTTCTACTTCGCTCAATTGCACACGGAAGTTAGCGGCGATTTCCTGAGCGCTGGTTTGCGCCAGAGTAGTTATTGCAAAGAGACCACTCAACAACAGAGTGGCAGGAATTCGATTTACAATTCTTTTCATTTACATACTCCTTCTGTCATCTTCTCGCCTTACAACCTCAGCCGAGTTCCCGGAGGGAGCAAGATGCCAGAGACAACTACCAATACAAGAACCTTGCCACAGCTCCCGCTTGTTGCTGTGTTAGATGAATTGTTTGAAAAGGGGACGGATAGGTGGAGGGTGTTAGGCTTGGTCTCTTAGACCTCTAGCCAGGTAGCGTGACATAAGTGACGAAATGCGGCCAGATGACGAGCAGCGGTCACGACTGTTTCGGTTGAGGTCGACGGATGCCGAGTTTGCGCATGCGGTAGTTGAGATTGGCAGTTGCACTCTGACAAATGCGCAACGGACCGTGGGTTACCTGGCGACGAATCCCGATGCCCGATACATTCAAGCCGGCAACGGCGCACTGGCGAATGCCGGGCGCAACACATTCCTGTCCCCCGCAATTCAGAACCTGGACTTTTCGATTTTCAAGAATTTCGCTTTTAGCGAAAGCAGGAAAATTCAGATTGGCGTCGACTTTTTCAACGCTTTCAACCATCCGCAGTACGTGCCGGGATCAGTGAACACGGTGGATCCGGTTGGATCGGCCGCCGTGTCGCAGTACAACACGATCTCGGAAGGGGTGAGGAATCTTTTTGTGCCATCGCACGTTTTCAGCAGTCATCCACGGATGGTCCAACTCAGATTCAGATTTGCGTTTTAGCTCGCCTTGGTTACTCTCGAAACTGAAGGGAAGCCTTTCGCAGGCTTCCCTTCAAAAGCTGATGCTACATTCCTGAGAACCGCTGATCGCTTGCTCTGGTCATACTTTCGCGGGCGTGGGCGCAGTGGCTCAGCGCTGGTCATCGTCTAGCCCGAAACAGTAATTGCGTGGCAGCGAAAAGGGTTTCGATTGTATTGGCCCGTTATTGAATCTGTGCGGCGCAAGATCAGGGGTTCGATCTTCATCTACTCCACAAATATTTTCAACAATACCGCCTTCAAATCCTGAATCTCCTGAAATAGGAGCCCGATTTCCTCAATTAGGCGGCGATCAACTGCTTGCTGAGCCGCCTAATCGAGGTCCTCGAACGAACTAGTCCACTGCACATTTGAACAGAAGCTAGCCCGATGGAATCATCTACTGGGGAATCTCCTCGCCTATGTGCTTGACCTGAGACTCGCCTCGAGCCACTACGCCACCTGAGAGCCCGCCTCCGCCCTTGATGTTTGCAGCCTCGCGTTCTTTTAGTTCCTTTTCCTGTTGCGGTAGGTTGTCGACCAGGACACGGCCTTTCTTATCTTCCGGCTTCTGTTCTTTTGCTTTACTCATGATCGTTCCTTTCTTGCGTTCTGATGGTTTTAACTATCTCCGTTTCATCAACGGACGCATCTACTTTCACCTTATAGTGACAACGGGTCGAAAAACATCACCAGGAAATTTCGACTGATGTCTGATTCGCTCAGCGTGATGACAGTAAATCTGGCTCCGCGTTAACACCTTCAACACTCGCGTTTAGCGCGCCAAGAGTTGTTTAGTTGGAAGAACAGTCAGGAAATCGTGTGTGATAAGAACCTAAATCAAGCCACATCACCAAGTCACAACAACGTCCATCTGCGTTCACTGTCTTACTGGCACCTGATGGAAAGAGATCACAACTAAACAGACAGAGAGGAACCAGCCACTAAAATGCAAATAGCGGGCCGGCAACCTGTGCCGGCCCCCCCGCTGAAAAGTCAGTGTGTAGTAAGGCTAACCGTACGAGTGTTGCTAGAGGTCAATATCCCGATGATTACATGCACCGAGGTTGAGCCCGATGCCTGGAAGGATGTTGAGGCACGCAATTAGAAGGTCAGGTGAATCTGAATGGGCCTGGCTGGGGTGGCGCTCCGTATTCCCCTTCTTTCCCACACCCCATTTTGGGGGTTGAGTCGAATGAATAAAAAGGGTGACCACTGTCGCCCCTACAGGCAGCAGGAGGTGGTGACGTAGGGACTATTTCTTGAGCACTTCGAAGTAGTAGTAGCCAATATCTTCACTGGTTCCAGTGGCGTTCGTCCCCTTCAAGGAGAGTTCGAAACGTCCGGCCTCCAGAGTTTTCGCTGGCAGATTCAAACCGATCATGCGTCCTATCCGTGTTGTTCGTGCTGAGAGGTTGGCTTGAGACAAGATCCGTTTGCCGTCCTGCGTGCGCAACTCGGCGCTGAAGTATTGGTAATCATCTTGTGGGTCAATGCCGACTTGAAGGCGCACTGTTCGCACCTCTGGATTTATTGTCAGACGCGGCAGGGTACTGCTGCCTCGGGAAAGGCCAGGTAGTAAGGTCAATGCGACGATAGTTGAAGGCGAGGTGGGTGCGACGGATACCTGTCCTTCGTGCTGCAGCGCGCGAGCTGCGTCCTCTCGTTGAAGTTGCGCCGCTAATTCCTCCTTTCGCGAACGCTCGCCGACCATTTGCTCTTCAAGCTGTCGGCGCTGTGCCTCTTGCGACTCTCGTTCAGCGCGAAGTTGCGTTACTTGCGCGCGCAACCTGATGCCATCTCTTATCAACCACGTTGCGCCAAAGATAATCACCAGGGCCGCTGTTGCCAGGGAAAATGCAGCTGCGGGAGTAAGGCTTCGAATGAAAGTCACGAACGGGTTCGGCCGCACGCTTGGTGTCGGCGTCCATCGAGGCGGAATTACTTCAGGGGCATTACTTTCAGAAGCTGCGGATAAGGCCCGGGCAAACGCAACCTTGCTACGACGTTCGGCTGAAGCTAGAAAGTGGCTTTCGAATCTCTGGCGCTTGTTAGAAGGGATTTCGCCACGGATGTATTCATCGATCAAATCGTTTTCCACCGCCAGTATGTTTTGCAAGTACAGTTCATCCTGAAACGCAAGGTCCTCTATCTCGACCTGTTGCTTTTCAGGCAACTCGCCAAGCAAATACTGAACGATCAGTTCTTCGTTATAAGGAGTCGCGGTTAGATGCACAGGGCTCTCCTCAAATATATGTGGCAAAAGAGAGTGATTCGTCACATACCGATATCATTCACGCATCTCTGAACGCATTGTTGAAGCTGCTCTCGCAAACGCAATGCTCGCATTCTCAAGGTATTAACGGGAACGCCCAAACGTGCGGTCAATTTCTTTCTATTTTCAATCTTCTCACCCTTATCTCCCTGATAATAATGAAGTATTAGTTCGCGATTATCAGATGGAAGCTTCTGTAAACACTGCCGCAAACATTCAATGCGTGCTTCCGACGCTGAGGTATCAACTGACTCGACACTTGCGCTTGCCAGTTCGCCGAGCGCGTGGCTTTCTTTTGCACGAGCTTTCAGAATCTCAAGCACCAAAAACCGAGCGACACCAATAAAATAGCCCGAAGGATTGCGGATCTCTTCTCCTTCGGAGATCTTCCTGGCCACTCGATTAACGGTCTCGTCTGCATGGTCTTCAGGAAATGGGCAGCCACGCCATTCAAAGAATCGAATCAAATTGCGGCGAATCTCCAGATATTGTTCGCCCGCCCGCTCTCGATCATCGCCAAGACAGCTCAACAAACTATCGAACGCTTCCTGAGTTAGAGACCATTTCTGATGCGCGTGGGCGGTGGGCGGCATACTTTCAGGATGGGTTTCAGTAGTCATCCAAACCATTGACCTGAGAATTCCGGCGGCGCTTTTACTTCCATTCTCCCTGCAAAGTAAATGCGGCCCAGTAACGAGGCCGCTGCCAACGTTTATCCTTCCACATTGCTATCTGAGCAGTTCTCAAGGCTGCCGCCGGGCTCTCACCCTTTGTCAACATGCCTTCATAAAAACGGTTCATAAGTGCGGCTGTTGCGTGGTCCTCTGTCTGCCACAAGCTCGCGACCACCCGTGTTGCCCCGGCATACATGAAGGCGCGAGTAAGTCCGAGCAAACCCTCACCCTTGATATCTTTGCCAAGCGCCGTTTGGCACGCTGAGAGCACTACAAGGTCGGCCTTGAGATTGATATTGTAGATGTCGTAAAGCCTCAGAAAACCGTTCTGCGGTTGGCCCTGCTCATTAACTAAGGACAGAACTACCCCAGACAGATCAGGGTGTCGACTATTGATCAAT
>WNFY01018773.1_pt1 | contig 10373 bp, 10 predicted proteins | sample 5400091 | NCBI WGS metagenome assembly WNFY01 (sample SAMN13153364, study PRJNA577476) | soil metagenome | isolation source: 60 cm soil or saprolite under grassland replicate 1 | place: USA:California | collected 2016-06-15
GGCAGCATCAGCGTGGCCACCGCGAGGGCCAGCCCGGAGGCGCGGGTGACGACCGAGCCGAGCAGCAGCGCGGCCAGCCCGCTGGCCGCCATCACGACCGGCGTGGCCAGCAGCGACGGCAGGCCGTAGTGCGTGTTCAGCATGGCCACGCCGTAGGCGCCGAAGCCCATGAACACGCACTGGCTGAACACGATCTGCTGGCTGAAGCCGATCTGCACCGCCATCCCGGCGGTGACGATGCCGTAGCACAGCGCCAGGACGAAGACCGACCCGACGTACTGCTGGCCGAACACCACCACGACCACGACGCCGGCGACGACCACGAGCCCGGCCAGGCGCAGGGACCTCATCCGCTCACCGCCGAGCCGAACCCCAGCGCGCGCGGCCAGGCCAGCACGAGCGCGGCGAGGATCGCGTACAGCACGGTGTCGCCGTACTCGGCGCTCACGTACCCGCCGAGCAGCGCCTCGGTGATGCCGATGGCCAGTCCGGCCAGCAGCGCCCGGCCCGGCTGGCGGAACCCGCCGTAGGCGGCGGCGATGAACCCGGTCAGCGAGATCGTGGCGCCGGACAGGTAGGTGTAGCCGGTGATCGGCGACTCCACGATGCCGAACACCGCGGCCAGCACCGCGGTGCCGGTGAAGATGATCCGCCGGTACCGCCGGGTGTCGATGCCCGCGATCCGCGCGCCGAGCGGGTTCTCCCCGCACGCCTGGATCGCCTTGCCGCCCAGGGTGCGGGAGATGTACAGCCAGAACATCGAGCCGCAGATGACCGCGCAGGCCAGCACGAGGATGCCGGCCCGCTCGACGTGCAGGCTGGAGAGCACGGTGAGCGATCTACCGCTCCATAGCGCCGGCGCGGCGTGCACGTCGGTGCCGAACAGCACCCGGGCCACGCCGTCGATGAAGAACGACAGCGCGAACGTGAAGAAGAACGTGACGACGATGCCCTCCTGCGCGCTGCGGCCCTCGGTGGCTAGCCGCAGCACCACCCGGTCGTAGACGTAGCCGAACGCGGCCACCGTGACCAGCGTGACGGCGATCGCCGCGGGCAGCGGCCAGTTCCTGACCCGCACCAGGTCGTCGACCCCGAGCGCGCCGAGCATGGCGAAGTCGCCGACGGCGAGGTTGAGGATGTTGCTGACCCGGTACCAGACCGACACGCAGACCGCGAAGACGGCGTAGATCGACCCGGTGACCAGCCCGGCGATGACCAGGTTGCCGAATTTCACGAGGTACTCGCCACGCCGTTGCGCACCTCGACCCGCCGGTCGCAAATGGTCAGCGCGCGCTTCGGCGCCTCCTCGACCACGACGAGCGTGGTCCCGGCCTGGTGGATCCGGGCCAGCGCGTCGTACACCCGCCGGGCGACCGCCTCGGCGAGCCCGAGGCAGGGCTCGTCCACGGCGAGGATCTTCGGGTCGCTGGCCAGCCCCCGCATGATCGCGACCATCTGCTGCTGGCCGCCGGACAGGGTGCCGGCCGCCTGATTCAGGTGCGGACCGATCTCCGGGAAGAGCTCAAGAGCCAGGCCGAACGGGCCGGAGGCGCGTGCCCTACGCAGGCTGGACGTCCAGCAGTAGCAGCCGAGCACGATGTTGTCCGCGGCGGACAGGCCCGGGTAGAGCTGGCGTCGCTCGGGCACCAGCGTCAGCCCGTGCCTGGCCGCCCACCGGACGTCGCCGCTGGGCGCGGGCGCGCCGAAGATCCGCACGTCGCCGCGGCGGCGGACCAGGCCGGCCAGGCCCATCAGGATGCTGGACTTGCCGTTGCCGTTCGGGCCGGTGATGGCGCAGGCCTCGCCCGGCGCGACGCTGAACGTCGCGTCGTGCACCGCGGTCACGTCGCCGTACGCGACCGACATGCCGGTGACGGCCAGGGCAGGCGCTTCGCCGGTGCTGGGCCCGGTCACGGGGCTGGGCCTGGTCACGGGGCTGGCTCTCGCAGCACGGCGCCCTCCGGGAGCGGGCGGACCAGGCGCTGGTAGATGGACAGCCAGCCCCGCTCCTCGGCGGGGGCGGGCGCCTGCAGGACGGCGCGGCGGCGGTCGAGTTCCTCGCCCGGCACGTCCAGGTCGGCGGTGCGGCCGGGCACGTCGACGCGGATCGGGTCGCCGTCGCGGACCAGCGCGAGCGGGCCGCCGCGGGCCGCCTCCGGGGAGATCTCGCCGACCACGATGCCTTTGTTGACCAGGCCGGACAGCTGTCCGTCGGTGACCACGGCAACCTGGCCGGTCAGGCCCGCGCCGTCGAGGGCGAAGACGAGCTGGGACGCCATGCCCATGCCCGGCGACCCGGTCGGGCCCTGGCCGCGCAGCACCACCACCTGGCCGGCGCTGACCCTTCCTGCGCGGACCGCCGCCAGCGCCTCAGCCGGCGAGTCGAACACCGCGGCCGGGCCGGCGAAGTCGAGCCGGCGGTCGTCGGCCACGGCCAGCTTGACGATCCCGCCGTCCGGGGCCAGGCTGCCGCGGATCAGCACGATCGTCGGCCGGTGCCCGAGGGCGCGCTCCGGCGGCCGGATGACCTCGGGGTCGGCCACCGTGACGCCGGCCAGGTTCTGCCGGAGCGTGCGGCCGGTGACGGTCAGCGCGCCGCCGTCCAGCAGCGGCTCCAGCTGCTTCAGCACCGCGCGGGCTCCCCCGGCGTCCTCGAACGCCTCGATCGGCACCTCGCCGTTGGGCCGGACCGCGGCCAGCAGCGGCACCCGGCCGGCCAGCTCCTCGAACATCCGGTACACGTCGGCGCCGCATTCGGCCTCGGCCGCGACCGCCTGCAGGTGCTTGACCGAGTTGATCGAGCCGCTCACGGCCAGGACCGCGGTGACCGCGTTGGCGAACGCCCCCGGGGTGAGGATGTCCCGCGGCCGCAGGTCCTCGGCCGTCATCGCGACGATGCGGCGCGCGGCCTGCTCGACCGCCCGCCACATCGGCTCGCTGTTGGCCCGGACCGGGGTCGTGCCGGGCAGCGCCATGCCGAGCGCCTCGCAGGCCAGGTGCATCGTATTGGCCGTGCCCAGGCCCGCGCAGACGCCCGGCCCGAGCACCGCGTGCTCGCTCATCTCGGTCAGCTCGGCCACGGTGAGCTGGCTGCTGGCCACGTGCCCGGCGGCCAGGAACACGTCCTCGATGTCGCAGGGCCGGCCCCGGTAGGTCCCGCTCGGCTGGTAGCCGCAGGCCACGATGACCGAGGGGATGTTCAGCCGGGCCGCGGCCATCAGCTGGCCGGGCGCGGTCTTGTCGCAGGAGGCCAGGCAGAGCATGCCGTCCAGGAGCGCGCCCTCCACCGCGACCTCGATGTCGTTGGTGATCAGGTCCCGGGCGGACAGGATGTACCCGCCGCGGTGCCCGGCGCTGGTGATGAAGTCGCTCGGCGCCGCGGTGCGCACCTCGAAGGCCACCCCGCCGGCCTGCTCGACGGCCCGCTTGGCCCGGCGGGCGATCTCGTCCAGGTGGCTGAAGCAGATGGCCAGCTGCGAGGAGGAGTTCACGATCGCGATCTTGGGCTTGACCATGTCCTCGTCGGTGAGCCCCAGCGCCCGCCACTGCGCGCGCCTGGTCGCCCAGCGGGAGGTCCCCGGCTCGAAGTTGCTGCGCAGCGGCATGCGGCTAGATCCTCTCGGCGGCGGTCGGGGGGTCCGGGGGTCCGCCCCCGGGCGGGCAGAGCACCTCGATGAGGCCGTGGGTGGCGTCGACGCGGACCCAGTCGCCAGTGCGGATCAGCTGGCAGGGGTCGCCGTCCAGGTCGGTGACGGCGGGCACCCGGGTGACGACGGCGCCGAGCGCCGACTTGGTGCTGATCCGGGTGATGATCATGGCGGCCGGCGCCGTCCCGAGCAGCCGGGTGCTCTGGAAGAACCCGGACCATCCTGACGACCCCTTGGCGCTGGGAAACACCAGCACCTTGCCGGTGAAACCCACCCCGTTCAGCACATGCCTGGGCTCGATGATCCGGCCCGCGGCGGGGTCGATCCCGCCCCAGCCGGAGATCGGCTCGGGCGAGACCAGCGCCTCCCCCTCGGCGTAGCCGGGCACCACGGTCCGGCCGTGCAGGCTGATCACCGGAGTTCCCCGTGTTCGGGAGAGCCGCGCCAGCGGCCGGTGACGGCGGCGTCGACGCAGTCCTCCAGGGTGCCGAACCAGGCCTCGATGCCCAAGATGGCGGGCAGGTAGTGCGCCTGCTTGGCCGAATCGGTGGCGAAGACCCTGGTCCCCTCCGGCGCGACCCGGGACATGGCCGGGCAGGAGTCGCCCAGCAGCGCGCCGCCGGCCCGCTCGATCACCGCGGTGTACCCGCTGCGGTCGGCCACGTCCTTGAGCGCCCGCGGCAGCATCAGCCACAGCTCGGTGCCGGGGTGCAGGCGCCGTCCGTCCAGCGCGGCGGCGGCCCGGCGAACCTGGTCCGCCGAGGCGTGCGGGCAGCCGAGGAGGACGAAGTCCACGTCCGTTCGGGTGCCCTGGGAGTTGAGTGTCTCGTACACGGCCCGCCGCTCGGCCGGCCCGTAGACGGCCGGCTCGGGCGGCCGCGCGCCCCCGAACGCGGCCGCCAGCGTAGGGGCCTCGGGCGTGACCCCGGGGAGGTGGTAGAGCTCGACGCCGCCGGAGGTGGCCGCGGCCGCGCCGAAGTGCTTCAGGTCCACCAGGTCGGGCCGGCCGAGGGTGCCGGCGACGACCGGGTGCTCCTCGCCGGCCACGCCGCCGGCGAAGTAGCCGAGCATGCCCCAGTCCAGGAAGCTGTCCACCGGCGTGCGCACGTCGATCAGGTGCGTGCCGTACCGGTTCTCGTCCCTGTGGTTGCCCCAGCAGGGGATCTTCCCGGTCAGCGAGGCGGCGCCGGCCGACGCGGTGCCCTCGCAGTTGGTCCGGGCGCCGAGGACGGAGTTCGCGTAGACCACCGCCGAGGACTCCATCCAGGCGCAGTGCTCGCCGCGGACCGGGATGTTGCCGACCTGGTAGGGGGTGCAGGTGGCGAGGATGTTCACGCCGCGGCGGCCGTAGAAGGCCTCGGCGTCTTCCTGCAGCCCGATGCGGTGCTCCGGGTAGGGGACGATCCCGCGGGCGTCCGCGCCGAAGCCGTGCTGCAGCTGGCAGGTCGGCACCCGCATGGCGGGCACCTCGATGTCCGTGTCGCAGTCCAGGTTGATGACTGCGAACGCGCGGTCCCAGCCGCCCTCGCGGACCAGCCGTTCCTTCACCGGGGACGGCTGGGTCATGGTGCCGGCGACGTTGCGCACGTCGCACAGCCGGTCGCAGGCCAGCGCGTCGCCGTAGCGGATGAGCAGGTCCATCGCGGCGGCGGTGGCGGCGCCCTCGGCGCCGTCGCGCATCCGCTTCTCCTCCTCGGTGAGGATCATGACGTTTCGGCCAGGTTCGCGGCCAGCCGCTCGCGCAGCCGGCCCAGGTCGACGTCGTGCACGCTGCCGTCGCCGGCCAGGTCCAGGGCATGCGCCGCGGCGGCGCCCATCGCGGCGCACGGGCCCATCACCCGGACGCTGGACAGCGCGGCGGCGTCCCCGTCGACGCAGCGCCCGGCCGCCACCAGGTTGTCCGCGCCGGGCGGGGTCATCGCGCGCAGCGGCACGTAATGCACGTGGTCCGGGCCGAACATCTCCCACACGTAGCCGTCGGGGCCACCGCGTCCTCGAACCGGGTCCCGGCCCTGACCTCCTCGGTGGTCAGCTGGTGGCGGCCCTTGATCCAGCGGGTCTGCCGCCGCCCCGGGTAGCCGTAGGCGCGCACCCGGGCCTCGCCGAACGCCTTGGGGAACTCGGCTTTGAGCAGCGCGATCGCCGTGTCGGCCTGGTCCCGCCCGTCGAACTGGGCGCGGGAGGCCCCGACCGGGTCCAGCGGCGCCTCGATATGGGTCACGTTCAGCACCGCGGTGCCCTGGCCGGGGAAGAAGAAGGCCAGCCCGCCGCGGCGGAGCAGCCCGTGCTCCTCTCCCCGGGCGGCCAGCATCGCGTCGATCTCGCCCGGGTCCGGCTTGTGGCTCTCGTCCACGTGCTCGACGATGACCTGCTGGGAACCGTAGATGGGCCGTTCCGGCTGCCAGCACGGGAGCCCGGCCTGCCAGGTCAGCGCGGCGTCGCCGCTGGCGTCGACGAAGCCCTCGGCCCTGATCGTCACGTTGCCGTAGCGGGAGGCCAGCTCGATGACGCCGACGCGGCCGTCGTCGAGGTCCGCTTTCTGCAGCACGGTGCCGAGCACGGTCCTGACGCCGAGGCTCCTGATGGTCCGCTCCAGCCAGCGGCCGAGCGCCACCTCGTTGTAGTAGACGGTCGTCGTGTGGCCGCGCTGGAAATGCAGGTTCCCGGACGGGCCGAGGTCGCGGAAAATGTCGTCGAAAATCCCGTGGGTGAGCTGGCGGTAGGCCGGGGCGTTGCCGAACACGCCGCAGAACAAACCGATCAGGGAATGCACCATCTGGCCGCCGATGAGCGGCAGCGAGTCCACGAGCACCACGTCCCTGCGCAGCCGGGCGGACTCGATCGCCGCCGAGAGCCCCGCGATCCCGGCGCCGACCACGCACACGTCGGCGCGGATCTCGTGGGCGCCTTCGGCGGCCGGCCGCCTCACCTCGGCCAGCCTGAGCTCGGTCAGGGCATGCGGCATCAACGCTCCGGCTTTTACGGGTGCGTAGCCTTGCGGAAAGGCGCGGGTAACAAATCCTTCTTGCCCGGTACGCTAAATTCGCCCGGTCCCGCTGGCAAACAAATGAATTGTCTGCCCGGCATAAACGCGGTTTATACCCGCCGGGAACTGGGCCCGTTCCAGCGTCGCTTCAGCGCCGCGTCAGCGGCCTGGCGGATAGTGAACGGGTGAGTACACGCGCAGTCGTCCTGATCGTGGTGTTCGCCACCGTGGGGGTCTTTGTCGGCGTGGCCCTGGTCGCCCTGCTCGTGGCCGCCTGACCCGCTTCCGCCCCGCAGATCCCGCAGCTCGGGTAACCGCCAACCCGGGGCCGGGGCGGCCAGCAGCGTGGCTGGCCGCCCCCGGCATCTGTGCGGTGTCAGCCGGGTCACAGGCGGCGGGCGGTCTCCACGATGAGGCGGCGCAGCCAGGCGTGGCCGGTGTCGTCCTCGTGCTGACGGTGCCACCACAGCGCCTCGGCGATGGGCTCGGGCTGGCCCGGGCATTCGAGCACCCGCAGGTCCATCCGGTCAGCGAGCCGGGCGGCCAGCCGTTCCTGCATCAGCGCGATCCGGTCCGTGCCGGCCACGAAATGCGGCACGGCCAGGTAGCTCTCCACCCGCACCGCGATCCGGGGGCGGATGTCGAGCAGCGCGAGCTGGTGCATGATCGGGGCCGCCGACGGGTTGGGCGAGCTGCGGTAGTAGGGCGCCACCCAGGGCAGCCGGGCTAGGTCCTCCAGCCGCAGCCGCCCCGCGTCGAGCGCCGGGTTGCGCGCGTCCACCAGGCAGACCCATCGGTCCCTGAACAGCTCGGCCGAGCGGGTGTCCGGCAGGGCGAAGCCGTGCGTGGGCGGCGCGACCATCCCGTCGATGAACCGGATGCCGTCGGCGTACTCGGCGGACAGGGACTCCCGGACGAGCCGGATGTGCAGCCGGGCCCGCGGCGCGGCCCGCGCGATGACCTGGGATAGGGCCTCCCCCATGACCACGATCGTGTAGTCGGCCATGACCAGGGTGAATTCGCGCTCCGAGGTGGCCGGGTCGAAATCCGCGCTGGCCGCGAACAGCCGCTCCGCGGCGGCGCAGACCGCGTCCACCTGCCCGGCCAGCTGGGCCCCCAGCGCGGTCAGGGCGTACTCGCCCCGGTCCCTGACCAGCAGCTCGTCAGCGAAGTGCCGGCGCAGCCTGGCCAGCGCGGCGCTGGCCGCGGGCTGGGTCACGCCGAGCCGCTCGGCGGCGCGCGTCACGCTCCGCTCGCGCAGCAGCTCGCGCAGCGCCACGAGCAGGTTCAGGTCGAGATTGGCCAGGTGAGCGACGGGACGCGGCATGGTGCCCCCATCTAACGACGACGGCGCCCCCGTGGCAAGATTCCGGCATGTACCGTGGCGTGCTGTCATCGGCGCTGGCCTCGCACTGGCGGCGGGAGGTGCTGCGCACCAGCTTGTGGTTCGTGCCGGCCATCGAGGTGGCGGCCGCGGTCGTGCTGTTCGCCGGCACGCTGGCCGCGGACCGGGCCGCCTACCACGGCGACTTCGCGCTGCCGGGCTGGGTGATCGGCGGCAGCGCCGACGCGGCCCGGCAGATCCTCACCGCGATCGCCGCCGCCATCATCACCGTGGTCGGCGTGGTCTTCTCCATCATCCTGGTCACCCTGACGCTGGCGTCGACTCAGTTCGGGCCGCGGATGCTGCGCAACTTCATCCGGGACCGCAGCACCCAGCTGACCCTCGGCACGTTCGTCGCCACGTTCGTGTACGCGGTGCTGGTGCTGGCCTCGATCGGGGTGGGATCGCACGGGGACTTCGTGCCGCACATCAGCGTGACGGCCACGCTCGGGCTGATGGTCGCCGACCTGGGCGTGCTCATCTACTTCATCCACCACACCGCCATCTCGATCCAGCTGCCCCAGGTGATCGCCGGCATCGCCGCCGACCTGGCCGAGGCGATCAGGGAGCAGGGCAGCGGAAACCCCGATCCGCACCTCAAGGCGGGCCCGGCCGCGGTGCAGCTGGTGGCCCGGGCCGAGGCGGACGGCGCCGTGCTGCGCGCGCCGGTCAGCGGGTACGTGCAGTTCATCAAGCACCAGAGCCTGGTCCGGCTGGCCACCGAGGCGGACGCGGTGATCAACCTGGAGCACCGGCCCGGGCACTTCGTCGTGCGCGGGCACCGGTTCGCGTCGGTCTGGCCGCCGGAGGCGGCGCCGCTGGTCCGCCAGGCGCTGGGCCGCGCGCACGTCGTCGGCCCGCACCGGACCCTGAGCCAGGACGTGTCGTTCGGCATCGACCAGCTGGTGGAGATCGCGCTGCGCGCGCTCTCCTCGGCGATCAACGACACGTTCACCGTCCTGACCTGCATCGACTGGCTCGGGGAGAACCTCTGCAAGATCGTGGCCCAGTGGCATCCGGCGCGCGTGCACCGGGACGCCCGGGGGTACATCCGGGTCATCGCGGCCGAGCCGTCCTATGACCGGCTGGTGCAGCGCTCCTTCGAGAAGCTCAGGCAGGCCAGCCTCGGCGACCCGGCCGTGATGATCCGCCTGCTCGACGCGCTGGCCCGGATCATGGCCGAGACCACGAGCGAGGGGCAGCGCCGGGTGCTGCTCGTGCAGGCCGCCATGATCAGCCGGGCGTGCGAGCGCTCGGTGCCCGAGGCTGGCGACCGGGCCGATGTCCAGCGGCGCTACGAGGCCATCCTTACCGTGGAATCGAGGCTGACCGCCAGCGGGCGGAACGCCTGAAAACTATTTGCGGGAATCTTCGCGGCGCTGTCGGAAAGGGCGGCGCGCCGTTCGTGGAAGCGGGTGAGGGGACGCCATCGTGCCCCCCGTCGACAATGGGAGGCGATCGTGAAGTACGTGATTCTGCTGCTGAACACCGAGCAGGCCAGGAGCATGACCGAGGCCGAGGGCCAGGCCTGGTACGCCGAGATCGGCGCCTGGTACGAGAAGGGCGGCGGCGGCTCGGGCAAGCTGGTCGAGAGCGGACACCAGCTCGCCCCGCCGGCCACGGCCAAGACCGTCCGCGCCGGCGGCGTCACCGACGGCCCGTTCATGGAGACCAAGGAGGCGCTCGGCGGCTACTCGATGCTCGAGACCGACACCATCGAGGAGGCCGTCGAAATCGCCAAGACCTGGCCGGGGGTGGACCGCGGCTGGATAACCATCGAGGTCCGGCCCATCGTGGAGATGTGACGGTCCCGGCAGATAGCTGACGGGTGCCGGCAGATAGCTGAGGGGGTAACTGCCGGGCGGTCAGAAGGACAGGCGGCGGGCGAGCAGCTCGCGCTCGGCCGGGTTGCCGGCCAGCGCGAGCGCCCGCTCGCTGGCCTGGCGGGCCTCGTCGTCGCGGCCCAGGCCGGCCAGCAGGCCGGCCCGCAGCGCGTGAAACAGCCGGTACCCGTCCAGTTCGGCGGCCAGCGGCGTGATCTCGGCCAGCGCGGCCTCGGGGCCGATCACGTAGCGGGTGGCCACGGCCCGGTTGAGCAGCACCACCGGCGACGGGGCCAGCGCCTGCAGCCGGTCGTAGAGCAGGCGGATCTGCCCCCAGTCGGTGTGGTCGTAGTCGGGTGCCTCCGCGTGCAGCGCGGCGATGGCCGCCTGCACCTGGTACGGGCCCGGGCCGCGCAGCGCCAGCGCGCGGTCAAGCAGCCCGGTGGCCTCGGCGATCAGCGCCCGGTTCCACCTGGTGCGATCCTGGTCCGCGAGCCGGACGAGGCGCCCCCAGCCGTCGAACCGGGTGGCAG
>WNFY01007218.1_pt1 | contig 10371 bp, 9 predicted proteins | sample 5400091 | NCBI WGS metagenome assembly WNFY01 (sample SAMN13153364, study PRJNA577476) | soil metagenome | isolation source: 60 cm soil or saprolite under grassland replicate 1 | place: USA:California | collected 2016-06-15
CCGCTTACCCGGCGCCAGATATTTGCGGAGCTTCGGCGAAGCTGCAATCGCGCGCGCGAGCGAATCGCCAACTGGAAATCCGTTTTCAGCCAGATCGATGGCCTCGGCGTTGATCGAATAGACCCTCTTCGCGCGCGAGTCATAAACCAGCAGCACAGCATCACTGCCGACGCCATTCATCGCCGCATCGACAACGCCGAGCACTGCCTGCCCCGCGACTATAGCGTCGAAAGCATTGCCGCCTTTTTCCAAAATTCGCTCAGCGGCGCGCGTCGCCTCGGCTTTCATCGAGGCCACCGCGAAATGTTGCCCGCGCACGATCGGGCGCATGTTCCTGGTCGTGGCGGTCGCCTCTGACTCACCTTCCTGCGCCATAGTCATTCCCACAAGACAACCGATTACGATGCCGACAAGTGCGATTCGATTCAATGATCGCATAGAGACCTCCTTGACTCGTCCGAAGAGCTGAGTCAGAGCAATATCCTGTGACCGCGAGCCAGATTGTTCACTGGCGATTCTCCTTACCGAGCAGAACAAAGCCCGCTGGATTGGCTGAGAAGCTAACACTCATTTGCCAAAACGAGCGATACTGGCCGTTATTGACCAGACCTAATCAAATTCGATTATGGCTTTCGCTTGCTCAGCGCCGACCTTCCCTGCTTCGATCTTTGCTTTCGAATAATTCTCGCCGCGAATCGGTGCGCCATGCATCCGCCGCAGCATCGCGATCTGACCTACGTGTGTCAGGGAATCCGCAATCGCTCCTTGAAACAGCCGTTCGCAAGTTCCAGCGAGGTCGGCGTCTGATGCGAGATAGTCGTCGAAGCGAGCAAGCGCGGCATGAAAGCGTTCGACCTCTTGATTCCATCGCAGTGGCTTTGAGTCATGCCAGGCCTCTCTGCCTTTCGCGATCGACAGTGCCCAATCGAACAGATCTCCGATATGCGCCAGAATCTCCACCGGTGTGCGCGTAGTTTCCGAAGCTCGGAAGGTTGCAAACGAATCCGGCGCATCACGCAACGCCTTCGCGCCACGATACGCCACGGTCGCTACCGTATGTCGAATCAGTTCACGTTTCGGATCCGAATTGTTCATGATCTATCTTTGAGCCCTCCCTTACGGTCCGGTTACTGCCCTGCCTTCGGTCAATAAGCGTCGTCACCCCGCCACATCACGGGCAACGTCTGCAAAATGATTTTCAGATCAAACAGCAGCGACCAGTTTTCGATGTAATACAGATCCATTCGCACCATCTCATCAAACGGCAGGCGGTTACGGCCGGATACTTGCCATAGGCCGGTGATACCGGGCTTCATATCCAGCCGTTTGCGGTGCCACAAATCATAGCTTTCAACCTCGTAGGGAATCGGAGGCCGTGGGCCGACAACACTCATGTCGCCACGCAACACATTGAACAGTTGCGGCAGCTCGTCGAGGCTGCTCCTTCGCAACATGCGCCCCAGCCGGGTCACGCGCTCGTCCGCGAGCAACTTATACGCCGGCCGCTGTTCATCGCCCTGGTTGGAATCCGGTTGTCCCTTGATGTACTTGCGCTGAAAATCGCGATGCTTCGAATCGTCAACTCCGGCTCGCATCGTACGGAACTTGTAGAAGAGAAAAATCCGGCCGTCCATGCCGACTCGCTCCTGCTTGTAAAAAATCGGACCGCGCGAATCCAGTTTGATAAGCAAAGCAATCGCAAGCCACAGCGGCGCCAGGACGGCCAGGGTGAGCGAGGCTATTATCAAATCCGAACCCCGTTTAATTACCCGCGCAGCTCGCGAAAGTGGCGAGCGAAACAGCGTAACCATTGGCAGTGATCCGACTTGATCAATTTCAGTCTTGCTCGGCAGACAGTTCAAAAGCGTAGGCGCAATCCGAAACTCCACGCCGCGTCGGCGACCGGTTTGAATCATCACGTCGAATAGCGCCTCGCCAGGAACGTTCGAGTCGGAAATGATTACCTCATTGGCGCCCGATTCACGAATCGCGTCAGGAAGGTCCTTGAGATTGCCGATGACGGGCACGCCTGCGAACGCTCCGGGCGCGGTGCCACCTGGCTGTCCGTTGTCGACGATACCAATCACGCGATAACCCAATTCAGGACGCGCCCGCATCTCCTGAATGCAAAGCGCTGCCTCCGCTCCACGACCGACAATCAAAGTGGGAATTAAATTAACACCACGGCGTCGCACCATCGTCTGACCAGCACGCAAAAGCATTCGTACTGCGCCCATACTTGCCAGCGCCAACCCAAAATCCAGCACGAACATTCCACGCGAGTAAGAGAACGTGCGATAAGCTACTCCGCCGCGATACATGAAAGCGGCGGCCACAATCAGCAACGAAGCAATCGCCGCCGCCTTGAAGACGCGCGCTAGATCATCGACGAAGGAAAACTCGCCGCGCACGCGATACAGATCGTAATAACGAAGCAGCAGTAATCTAATGGGAATCACCAGCGGCAACAGCAACGCGTAAGGAGCAAACTCCTTGCTCCACGCCAAATTTCCGCGCGATGTGCGATGAAGTATCGCTTCATGATGCCGTAGGTAGAAGGCAGCTAAGAATGAAAGTGTAGTCAGCGTGAGATCGGTCAATGCAAGCAGGAATTTCAGCAGCGGCACAACCCACCGCGGCGCCCGCGCCGGCACGCGCACGGCACGTGCATCGGCGGTGCTCTCTTTTACGCGTTCAGCTTTCATTCGTAGAGTTTGGCATCATGTAAAGGGAGTCCCGTGAGGGACGGACGGAAATAGCCCGCGCTTCAGCGCTGGGAATAGATCCTTGAATTGATAAGAAGTCCCGCAGGGGACGAAAGAAATCAATCCAGCATCCACGGCTCGTATTCTATCCTGTGTTTGTTCAGGAAGGCGACCAGTTCGTCCTTGAATGAGTGAGCGTGATGGTGGTCGTTCTGATTTCTAATATATGAAATGGTTTCCTCTACTCCGGAAACGCTAATACTAAAGGCGCCGTAACCTTCTTGCCATCCGAACATTCGCTGGTCAGGAAATGTTTCATGAACCCTTAGATGAATTCCCCTTCAGAAGTTGAATCGCCTTGGCAATCGAAAGCGTCGAAGGAACCGATAGTAAGATATGAATGTGATCTTCCACACCGCCAATCGCAAGCATTTTTATCTTGTGCTCCCGGGCAATACCTCCAAGGTATGGCCAGAGGCGTTGCTGTAGTTCTTGAGTAATGAGCCTGCGACGTTCTTTGGTGCTAAAAACACAATGCATGATGCAACTGGTAAAGGAATGCATGGGAGGTTTATCGTCCTTTCGTCCCTGGCGGGACTACGTTAACTAACTCGCGTTCCCAGCGATAAATCGCTGGGCTATTTCCGGTCATCCCTGCGGGACTAATTCATTCGAGAATCATTGCCGCAATCTGCTTTCGCACTTGGATCGCCCGCCTGGGATTCAGTCCTTTCTTCTTCGCTATCGGCAACACTTCGATATCTTCGCGCGAACTGATTCTCTGCAAACGTCCTTCGCTGACCAAGGCTTCATCAATCGCCGCCCAATTGCCGGCATAGATGCTCGCAGCCGGCACGCCCAGCGCCGCGGCTTCCCGGTTCATCGTCCCGCCGGCGCTGATTACCAGATCCGCAGCCGCGATCAAGTTTGCGCCATCGAGAACACCCCCCGGAATGATCACATTGGTCGATTCATGGGCCTGATATTCTGCTCGCTGCGTGTCAGAGCGTGGCAACAGGATGATCTTGACTCGAGGGCGAGAACTCAAATGAGATAACAACTCATTAAACAATTCGTTCTCGAAGCGATGATAAAGCGCTTCGCGCGCCGGCGGCCGCGCAACCACGATCACATCTTCGCTTGTCACCCCGAGTTTGCGCAACGTTTCGGCGAAGTCGGGATCCGGCGTGAACTCAGCAAGATAAACGTCTTCTTTAATTCCTTCGTAGCGCTTAACCTTTCGCATTGACGCGCCATACTTCTTCAGCTCTGAGGCGGGAAACGCGCTTGGCACAATCACGCGCCGGGCCAGGCGAAACGCCAGATGATTTGCCGGCTGATGCTCGTAATCCATCAGCGTTACGCTCCGCATCCCCAGGGCCGCAGCGGCGGCAATCTGAGCGTATGAGTTGTGGCTTAGAGCTAAATCGAAACCACGATCGCGCGCCCACTGGCGCAAAGCCGCCGCACGACCAACCAAATTGCCGGCTTTACCAGTGAGTTTGCCGCCGCCGTGACCGCCGATCACATGGGGAGTCATTCCCGCTTTCATCGCCAGCTCGACGGTTTGAGCAAATTGCCGCGCCGTGATCTCAACCTGGTGCCCCCGGGCGACAAACTCCGGAGTCAGCGCGCGGAAGAAGGGCACGTGCGGCGAGTTTGCGAGATCAATCCAAATGCGCATAGCGCGAAGGTAAAAGTAAAAAGGCAAAAGGAAAAATTCTATAGCGCTCGCTGAGTCCGCTTGGCAGAAACAACAATCGAGCCAAGAATGCGCTTGATTTCTTCGGCCTCATCTCTAAGTTGGGCAAGCTTTTTTTCTGGCATTATTTCCGCTGCGATTAGAAGCCCTAGCCAATAGTGAGTTTCGCGCGCTTCCTTCAGGGCAATGGAGTTCTTATTGATGAAATCAGCTTTGCTCTGCGCAGCTTGAGCCTCTTCGGCATTGGCGCCGACCGATGTACCAGCATTTAACAGCTGTCGGCTGACGTTTCGACTCACACCTGGTCTCTTGTCAAGCTCGTAGCATAGGTTAATGATGCGCACTGCGAACTCGAACGTTCTTTGTCGGATGTCTTTGGGAGTCTTGAGCATGAGTTTCCTCCTAGTTTTTTCCTTTTTCCTTTTTCCCTTTGCCTTCGAGAAGTCGCGCCAGCGCATACGTCATCCACGCTTGCGACCAGCGCATATATGGAATACGGACCATGTGCAAGCGCCGGCCCTGATAATAGAAAAAGCCGCGCCGGTCCATAAGATTGTCGATGGCCCAGCGCGCAATCGTGTTCGCAAACTCAAGCGCTGCCGGGTCCAGATGCTGCAATTCACTAAATGCGACGATAGCGGTGGCCGCCGAATGCACATCGGCCGGATAGAGTCGGCCAGGGTAGTATTTTGGCCAACCATTCGTCAGAAAGAATCGCTCGCGCCAGTATTCATAGCCATGACGCAGCGCTCCCTCTGCCTGGGAAGCAAAGTCGCTCTGTTGCCCCTCCCCATTGGGGAGGGATTGGCGTAGGGTCTTTTGCGCTAAGACCTCACCTCCTGCCCTTTCTCCGTCCTCGGAGTGGGGGTCATGCCGCGGTCCAGCCCTCTCGGACTCTGCCAACGCGCGAAGGATACCCGACAAGCTCGTCAGCAAAAAAGCAGTGTGAAAGTTGTCAGACCGCGATTGGTAATCTTCCGTGCCATAAGCCCACGAGCCATCCGGCCGCTGGTGTCGCACGACGTAATGCGCCGCACGCGCTGCCCAATCGCAAAGGCTGTCTTCGCCGGTCATACTACCAACTGATGCCAGTGTTTCCCCGGCCAGCAAGCTCGCATTGAAAACCTGTGTTCGATCGAGCGGCGAGTAGCTAAAACAGACTTCGTCGCTCGTCTCTTCCGATCGATTGAGGTCGTTAAGAATAAAATCACAGACCGTACGTGCAAACGGCAGGTACTCATCGCGTCCAAAAACTTCGGCGGCCTCGCACAGTGCTCGCGCTGCAAACGCCGTAGGTACTATCGTAGGTGTGCCACGCGGCAGAAAGAAGGATCGCGACTGCCAGTCGAAGTTGTAACCCCAGGCTGCCCCGCCGAATCCCTTCAGCCGCATCCACATTAGATCGTCGATTAACTCGCGGGCTTCGACCTCAGCTTCTCTGGTTTTGGTTCTTCGGTAATCAGCCAGCGCCGCCAGGGCAAACAACGCAATGGCTTTCGAGTTTCGCTCTCGCGGAACACGAACCAGCGAACGAAAATTAATCGGCGAACGTTTGTGAAACTGTGTCCATGCGAGGCGAGCCGTCGGGGAATCCTTGAGCGGTATTGCTTGAAATAGCCGGCTATTCAGCGCGTCGTAAGGATCATAGCCGGCGAAGCCCTGCGCGCGGCACCACTTCCATAAATCTCGGTGCTTGGTCTTGAAATCAATGGACATTTTGGAGTGCGGTGGCAAGCCCGGGTGCCCAGCGCGGCAGACGCGCTGGGGTGGCCGCGGCGGGATACTGCTTTGGATCTCATTGTCCGACAAACTTTAGTTTGTCGTGCTTTTGCATTTACTCAAATTGAAGCGACAAACTGAAGTTTGTCGGACATAAAAGCGCCGTCGCTGCTTCGCTCTACCGGCGCACTGCTCCAAATGCTCACTAGATCGCGCTAACCGACGTTTCAATTCTTCGCAGTGTCTCGACAAAACTTTCGCGCCACAATTCGAATGACAGCAATGTCCAGAGCAGCTTGCGATGATTCGCAAAGCCACGCTCATGCTCTTCCTGCAGCCGCGCGACGTATTCCGGATTGAACACACCCCCACGGCGCAGCCGTTCCGGCGCCAGCAGGTCGCGCGCCAGCGGGCGCAACTCGCCCTTCAACCATTTCGCGATGGGAACGCCGAAACCTTTCTTGCCGCGCCGCCAAACGAATGGCGGCACCAGGCCTTTGGCGGCGCGCTTGAGAATGTATTTTGACGTGAAGCCATGAAGTTTGTAGCGCGACGGCAGTGACGCCGCGAATTCAGCCACCCGCGGATCCAGATACGGCGCCCTAACTTCCAAACTGACCGACATGCTGGCGCGATCGACTTTCGTCAGGATTCCTTCCGCGAGATACAGTTGCGTGTCAAGGCTCTGCACGCATTCGACTACATCGTTCGAGTCACACTCGGTGAACATCCGGCGCGCGCCGCGATAGATGTCCGCATCGCTGGATCGTTTTACTTCATCAGTCAGGAGCAGCTCCTGGTCATGCGGCGTGAACGAGCCGAACCAAACGTGATGGCGCGCGACTTCATCGTAATGCGATGCAGTGATGAACCGCCGGGCGCGATAATCGAATGAAAGATTCTTGGTCTTCACCGGCAAGAGGTTGACCATCGGCTCGATCATCCCACGTCGAAGAAAGCGTGGAATCGAATCGTAAGCGCGCGCCATACGATGTCCAAAATACATCGGATAACCGGCAAAGACTTCATCGCCACCGTCGCCACCAAGCGCGACAGTCACGTGTTTTCGCGTGAAGCGAGATAACAAGTAAGTCGGCACCAGCGAGGGATCGGCCATCGGCTCGTCCATCCAGGCGCCGATTTCACCCACCAGATTCGCGGCCAGGCTTGCCCCAAAGCGTTCTTCGTGATGATCGGTGCCGAGAAATTTTGCGACCCGCCGGGCATACTGCGATTCGTCAAACGAGCTTTCGGCGAAGGCAATCGAAAATGTCTTCACCGTTTCTGACGCTGCACGCACGGCCAGTGCGGTTACTACCGAGGAATCGATACCGCCAGAAAGGAGCACGCCCAGGGGAACGTCGGAAACCAGCCGCATGCGCACTGAATCGGCCAGCAGCTCTCGAAGTTTTTCGGCAGCTTCATCAACACTCGGAACTGGTTCGCGAGTTTGATAACTCAGCCGCCAGTATCGCTCAACTTCGACCTTGCCGTTTTCCAGCGTCAGGGTATGCGCGGCCGGCAACTTATTTATGCCTTCATAGATCGAAAGTGGCGCCGGAACGTAGTCGAATGACAGATATTGCCGCAATGCATCGAGGTTCAAATTCGGGCGCACTGCCGGATGGGCCAGAAGCACCTTCGGTTCTGAAGCAAACAGGAGCGTGCTACCGAAAACGCCCCAATAGAGCGGCTTCTCGCCAAAGCGATCGCGAGCGATAAAAAGTCGCCGCTTCCTTGCGTCCCACAGCGCAAAAGCGAACATGCCGTTGAGGCGCTCGACCATCTGGTGACCATGTTCTTCGTATAGATGGGGCAGGATTTCCGTGTCAGAGGCGCTACGGAAAGTATGACCGCGGGCTTCCAGGTCCGCGCGCAGCTCGCGATAATTATAAATCTCACCGTTGAGGATGACAGCGATAGTTTCGTCTTCGTTGAAAGTGGGTTGCTCACCGGTGATCAGATCGATGATCGCCAGCCGCCGCATACCGAGCGCGATTCCGTCGTCAATCAGATAGCCTTCGGAATCAGGTCCGCGGTGAACCATGCGGTCGCACATTGAGCGCAAGAGTTCGTCCGCGCCTTCAGGCGGGCGCGTGCGCGAATCGAGATTTGCCCAGCCGGTTATGCCGCACATAACGTTTATTTCACCACAGAGGACACAGAGAATTACAAGAGTTAAATCACAAACCTCTTGATCCCGTCTTTCAAATGAAGAGTGTGAAAGTTAATCAACAACCCGATCGGCTTACCACTAAGCTTCAAATATGAAATAATTTGAGCCTGATGAATAGGAGCTAATGCTTCGATCGCTTTGAGTTCAACAACTACGGTGTCTTCGACGACGAGATCGAGCCGATATCCCGCATCCAACCTGACACCGTCATAAATGACCGGCAGAGGAACCTCGCACGCGACTTTCAAACCACGCTTTATTAGCTCGTGTTTCAGGCAAGCTGCATAACCACTTTCCAGCAGTCCCGGCCCGAGCGCAGAATGAATCTTCATTGCCGCATCTATAACCTCACCGCTGATTTCATTATTTTGCATTCCTAGTTCTTCTCTGTGTCCTCTGTGGTAAATCCAATTTTTTCCCGCACGTGTTTCAGGAAGCTGCGTAAGCACTTTCCAGCAGTCCCGGCCCGAGCGCAGAATGAATCTTCATTGCCGCATCTACAACCGCATCGCTGATTTCATTATTTTGCATTCCTAGTTCTTCTCTGTGTCCTCTGTGGTAAATCCGATTTTCTCCCGTACCGCATAAATAGCCTTCGCCTGGGATTCGTGATAGGTGCGCACCAGCATTTCCGCCAACAGGCCCATCAGGAAAAACTGAATACCCAGCACGAGCATGACCGTCGTTAGCACGGGCAAAGGAGTCTGGATAAAGTCTGCGTGATGCGGCCAATTGGCATACTTCATGACGAATGCGAACACCGCGCAAAGAAGCGACACCAACAGCGTCAGCAGACCCGCCCAGCCAAAGACATAAAGAGGCTTCGTCTGATACGACGCCATGAACTTGATCGTCATCAGATCAAAAACTACTTTAATTGTGCGCGACAATCCATATTTCGATTTGCCCATCGTGCGCGGGTGATGCTCGACCGGGATTTCGGTGACGCGCGCTCCTGACCAGGATGCGTAAATCGGAATGAATCGGTGCATCTCTCCATAAAGATGCACGTCGGCGAGGGATTCGCGCCGATACGCCTTCAGCGAACAGCCGTAGTCGTGCAATGGCACGCCACCAATCTTTGAGATAACCCAGTTGGCCATCATCGAAGGAATCTTGCGCGTGATTAATGGATCCTTGCGATTCTTGCGCCAGCCGGAGACCACGTCATAGCCCTCATCGAGCTTGTCGAGCAAGCGCGCGATGTCGGCTGGATCGTTTTGCAGGTCAGCGTCCATCGGAATGAGCACACTGCCTCTCGCCGCATGGATCCCGGCAGCCATGGCCGGCGTTTGCCCATAATTTCGACGCAAAGCAATGACCCGCACGCGCGGATCTTTCGTGATGAGTTCGCGCAGCACATCGAGACTGCCATCGCTGGAACCATCATCGACATAAATGATCTCAGCAGTGCGACCGAGTTGCGTGAGCGCGCGATCTAACTTTTCGTGTAGCGGTCGCAGGTTTGCTTCTTCGTTTAAGACCGGGAGAAAAACAGAGATCTCAGGCGCTCGCCGCTGTTTCCAAGCTGACCTTCGAAATCGTTTCTATGTTCTGAGTGATCATTTTTTGCCCGACCGAAGATGCAGCTGGCGAAGCTGCCAGCATAACGGTAGCCCACAGCGCAAGCTGTGGGTAGTATCCAATCCAAGACCGGCTAAACCCCTTAAGGGGGGACAGAAAAGCAACCAATCTGCTGTGGAATGTTATCATGCCGGCCCGCTTCACGGGCTCGGATTGCATGCGAACCTAATACCCTACAGCTTGCGCTGTGGGCTAATAATATTTCGCCAGCTGCGCTGGCTAATTTGCGCGGAACCAACGCTCAATCGCATTTCGAGCTTTTCTGATCAATCAAATCTTCTTCGCCACGCAAATTATCGACACTCCAAAGGGGAAACTCATGCGGCGCAGCCACCAACTTTCCGCTCCGAGCAGGCGGCCAAGCAAACCATTGAGGGCGCCGATGTTGATGTTGTTTTCAGAAGCTGGTCGGATTCCCGTCAATCGCATCAACAATCGCCCTGCCAGAATCGGCGCGAAGAAACTTATGTTTGCATAACTGGCGC
>WNFY01020543.1_pt1 | contig 10360 bp, 10 predicted proteins | sample 5400091 | NCBI WGS metagenome assembly WNFY01 (sample SAMN13153364, study PRJNA577476) | soil metagenome | isolation source: 60 cm soil or saprolite under grassland replicate 1 | place: USA:California | collected 2016-06-15
AATATGATGACTCGTCTTGTCATTCTAGAAAACAGGATAGCTGTCCGGAATTTTTCTAACAATGCAAGTGGTGTGAGGACGAGGTACACCCCTGTGCTGCTGGCGCCAGCGATGAAGACGAGAGTCCAGGCTTCGGCTAGGCCCAGTCTTGCGCCTACGAAAGCTGTGGCGAATAAGAAAGTCATTATGACTGTGAAGATTAGCGTATGTCCTCGGATGCCTGGAGAAAGGAGGAGCCTGATGGAGCTGGGTAGATAGAACCTGGATTTCTGTTCTGGTAGGGTCAAAATATGGTCTCGCTAGGCTATCCTAGGTTACGGGTCTGTGAGAGGAAGCCTAATCATTTCTGCGATACCGGCCCTTGGCTTGGCTCGTAACTGAGCCAGGTCGGTTTCAAGGGGAGCTTCGAACCGGTGGCTAGCTCCGGACTTGCGTTTGCTGTTTGTTCAGTGTCCAAGGAGTTATATGGAGTTCCTTAGGGGTCGAGTTCGAGGACATCTGGGATTTGGTCGCCGCTCACTACCATCCGAACGGCGAGATGAAACGGCATGTTCGCGCCTTCATCTATGTGGCTGCGGTCCTGGGCAAGGAATCGAAGGTTGCTGACGCTTTGTTCAAACTTGCCGAGGTCAAAGAGGTTCATGTTATTCCCGGCCGACATGATATTGTGGCAGTCGTGGAAGTTCCTAGAAAGCTTCTCGAGCCCGACGCGCAGAGTATTTACTGGTTCATTGTTGAACGGATCAAGACGATTGGGGATGTCACGGACACTGAGACCTTGATTCCTTATTTTTCCGCGAACATTTCCTGTCTGACACGGATAATGGGCGAGTCTGCCTGTTCAGGGCGTATTCTGGGCTCGGGTCGATCGGAAATTATCCGCGTTTACAGCGTGGAATATCCCGCGTTCGAAACATGCCTGTTCAGATTCGATATCAGGGCTTGAAATTGGCGATTTCGCCCGGGGATTTCCCGTTTGGTGACGTTGTCAACTATCGAGCCTGGACCAACATTGGTGCACCCCAGGTGTGGGTGGTAATCTCTGCGGTTCCACTGAGTATCAGCTCGATTCCTGAAAGCTGTTAGGCTTCGTATCTTCTTGTTGAACTACCGGATCAAGATCAGCAGGATCCGGTTGGCTAGGACTGCTTCAACAAAAGCGTCCCGTGGCTCGGTCACGTGCGATACTTGAGGTTGGGAGATAGAGTTCTGACTCCTTTCCATAAGGTATCAATACGAATGTTGCCGGTAGCTCTTGATAAAAGGGGCGCCGACGGTTTCCACCTAATTACCTCAGTTTGCTCCTGCGAATTCCATTGGCAACGAAAATAGGATGGTGGATTCCACAAACCCCGATCAATTCGCATCGTGCATTCTCGGGTCTGGCTTAGGTTTCAGTGGAGATGCATTTCTTCATCTGGGCGAGGTGCCCTCTGTGCAGGTCAGTCCACATCATTGGCGTCCTTCCAATTGTTTTTGCAAGGCAAAATCTTTGGAACGCCGGACAAGACGCCCCTCAACTCGTATATTGGGTTTAGTAGACGACACCTATCAGCAGACTGACAAAGGCTTAATGGAACTAGGATTCGTGAGCGAGCCAAGTTCATGGGTTTGGCTCTTTGAACCGGAAGTATGTTGTTCCGAGCTGGGACGACGTCTATGATATGATGATAGAACTTGCCGGAGAGATCAAAAGGGCAGGTTACTCGCCCGAGGTCATCGTATGAGTCTCTAGAGGCGGCTGGCCTCCCGCCCGAATCATGAGCGATCTGTTAGAAAACCCGAACCTTGCCAATATGAAGGTTGAGTTTTACACGAGCATAGGGGTCACTGCACAACGGCCAAAGATCACCCAACCAGTAACTTCCGAGGTGATCGGGAAGCGAGTTCTAGTGGTAGACGATGTCGCCGATTCAGGACACAGTCTCCGTGTTACAGTCAAGCATCTCGCCCGAAAAGGAGCACGAGAGATTAGAGTTTGTACGCTTTACCTGAAACCTAAGAGCATCTTCAAACCTAACCATTACGCTAGAACAACATCAAAATGGGTTATCTTTCCATGGGAGCGATTGGAAGCTATTCACCTCATCAAAAGAAATTTCAAATCAGGGGGGAATACACGCGCGGTAATTCGAGAGTTGAAAGGAAGCGGACTAAGCGCCTCGCTTATTCGTAGACTCTCGGCGTTGGATCGATGATAACTGAAAGAATCGGCTCTTACTTCATGTGGATCCAAGGATTCCGAAACGCCGAGGTAGCGGACCTCGAGAAAGCTTTGCGAGATCTGCGAGGATCTCTTGATAGTGTTGAGCTTCAGCTCTTGCGTGCCGACAGGATTGGTGGAATTGAACATCTGGTGTTCGCGGCAAGAAACGCCGTTGACTCTTTCACAGGTAAGGGTCGAAGGGCGAAACACCTCTCAATGGAGTTCTTACTCTTCGCCTCGGGAGAACATCAAATAGTCGAAGCAATCAGGTTTCTTGGTGTAAGTGAGTCAAGCACAGAACTCGCCCTGGTCGGGCTTTCTGAAAAAAATACCGACTTCAGTGCTTTGATTGACAGAGCGACAGATGTCTTCAGAGGAATACCAGACGATTCTGTACTGGACGTCGAAACCATAGAGAAACAGAGAGATTTGAAGAAGGCCTACAATATCTCCGATAAGCAGTTGAACGCGTCAAAGATGCCAGGTGAATCTGAGGGTACCCTCTTGAAGAGACTAGTTATCGAGCGCTCCGCACTCCTAGTGTTAGAGAACTAGAGCGTCCTCTTTTCCCGTTCTATTCCCAAGATGCCATCAGGCGGGATGACAGCGATTCCAGCTACTTTGCCAATAATCTCTATCAAGACTATCTTCCCCGGGTCCCGCAGATCCACCTTTCTTGGAATCTTTGTCGCAATCGCATCGATGACTTCCTTCGATGAAACATCGCTTCGCCGCTTCTCAATCGAAACCCGAAACGTTTCACCATCCTTAATCACATTTGACTTTTCCGAAACTGCGTTCCCAATCGCCTCAATCTCTGTGGGCACGACTTTCTGAACTGGTTTGACCTTGAGAACGTACCGAAACTCCCACGGTTTCTCTTTCAGCGTCGACCGTAAATTCCGCACTACTCTAAGAGGATCCAGGGACGTCTTGGCGACAGTCAGGCCGCTAACTGGGGTATAGCTAGTCTCCGCGGATCGGTCCCCCAGCTCTGCAATGAGATACCGTAGCTCCGAGTTTGCTTCTCGCTCATTGCCCCTCGCACTGGATACAAGAAGATTGAAGTCGCTTAGCAAGCCTGATCATTCCTGAGTTCGACGTTCGACGGGAGAACCCTTCTGATGTCTCTTGACCCAATGGCTCCTTCTCGAAGAACCTGGATGCCAGATTCGGTCTGTTTTACAACTGTGGACTCGAGGCCCGTCGAGGTGATGCCTCCATTCAGAACAATTTCGACTTTACCGTCGAACACCTTAAACGCATCTTCCGCTTTCGTCAGCGACGGGCCGCCGGAAATATTTGCACTGGTCCCTAGAAGGGACCCTCCAGCCTTCGAGATCAAATCCAACGTGTCCCGGCGGCCGGGGATTCTAAGGCCAACCATTTTCTCAAGACCAGATACTTGGAGAGGGAGTTTCGCATGAGATGCAACTACGATGGTTAGTGGACCCGGCCAATACCGCAACGCAAGCTTTTCGACATCACCGCTGACATCGCCTAATTCTCTCGCCCTGCCAAGAGTATCAACTAGGACTGGGAAGTTCCCCTTGCTTCTTCCCTTTACCGTGGCTACCCTGTTGACCGCTTTCTCATCGAATGGATCGCATCCTAACCCGTACACTGTGTCTGTTGGATACACTACCAGTCCGCCGCTTCGTATCGCGGTTGCTGCTTTCTGTATCGACTCGCCGCTAATATTGAGAAATTGAGTCAGCATTGCTTGTTGTTTTCCCAGACCTACTCGACTCTTATATCTCGTTCACATCCCGTCGCTCGTAACGCGATTTGGTAAATTCGACAATCATCGTTCATGGTGGCGCTGGGGATTGGCCCAAATCGAAGCAGGCAATTGGACTGTCGGGCGTCAGGCAGGCTGCGACCAGAGGGTTCAGACTCCTTCAACAAGGAGAATCTTCCATTCAAGCCGTTGAAGCGGCGGTTATGGAAATGGAGGACAACCCAGTCTTTAACGCGGGAACGGGGTCAACCTTGAATTTTGTCGGCAACGTTGAGGCTGATGCTGGAATCATGGATGGGAAGACTCGAAGGGGCGCGGGAGTCGCTCTTCTTCGACGTACAAAGAACCCGATAAGTCTGGCAAGACTCGTAATCCAGAATGGAGACCTGGCCGCCGCGGATTCCACAGGGGGGGTCTCGTTGAAATTGCCGGGCAGAATCGGCGACAGCCCGATCCTTGGAGCCGGATTGTACGCTGACAACAGGATGGGAGCGGCCACCGCTACAGGTGTTGGAGAGATAGCGATGAGATTGGTCGTTTCCAAATCGGCTTGCGATGCAATGCAATCTCTGACTGCACAACAAGCAGCTTCCCAAACCGTCAGGACTGGAACGAAACTGGCTGGTAGAGGATTAGGAATTGTGACTCTCGACCGCAAAGGACGATACGGAGTCGCTCACAATACTCCACACTTGTGCTGGGCCGCCTTCGCCAAAAGCAAGGGACTAATCTCGCAAATACATCAGTAGCTCGTCAGGAGTAATCTGCACTATATGCTTGGATTCATGTTTTTTCGCATGTTTTTCGGAAGCCTTTTAAGAGGGTACAATTCGCGATAACCCCTAGTTTTCGGAGACGATCAAGTGCAACCCTATACCAAGGGGGAGGAATGGGGCGAAGACGAGGACTGGGGTGGCGAAGATGAGTGGGGCGAGGATGACGATTGGGGCGGCGGAGATAATGGTACCGAGGACAACTAATCGCTGCGCGTAACTGCTTCGCAAAAACACTACCCCAGCTGTTTCTGAAAAGGCATCGAAAGGGTAACAGGAGTTCTATCTTGAACCTAACGGGAGTTTTCCGTATTAGACGAAGAACAATGCAATACCTATCATGCAGACTCAAGGCGCTACCGTTGATCGCGCTCAGCCTGCTCTTCTTGCTACCTGCGATGGCCTTCCAAACGGCCAACGCCAGCACCGTCAACAGTGGAGATTTCCAAGCTCAAAGCTTCTCGAAGGTGGTTGACTGGTACGACTACGTGCGACAGTACGCAGCTAGCAACGACCTTCCTCAACCAAATGCCACAGAACACGCTTACATTTACACAAACTACATCAACGTTGGCGGTTTCCAGCTCTTCTACGCCGGGCTTGTAAATGCCACTCATAACGGAACATTTGTTACGATACCTATCCAAACGTTCTTCGAACACTTCAAGACTGTCGGTGGCAAAGACGCCATAACAGCTTCTTCATTCATCAGCCTTGTCAGCTTCAACGAGTCCGGCACCGACCCCTACCCCAACTCGCCTGACAAAGCCGACACGGTCTACGCTAGTTTCAGTCTCGGGGTCAATCTAACAGCAATAACTGGCCACAAGCTTCCAGGCTACGTGGCAAGCAGCACAATCATGCCCCTCACCCAGGTCGACAGCCAACATTACACGTGGGGACTGAAATACACAAATCTCAACGCAATATGGTGGAAGATCAATCCTGATCCATTCTTCCCAACTGCCGACCTTGTCACGCCGAGAGGCTTCGCCCAGTACAGCGAACTCAGCTTCAACTACGCACTCGCAATCGACCCGAACTCTAAGACCGCTACGTTGACCTCAAGCTACACGATAGGCAGAATGTCGGACCTCTACATCCTATCACCAACACCCGCAGTTCACCTCAACTCGACAGGAACCTACAACCTAAGCGGTTCCACGATTAATTCCCAGAACATCTACCAATTCTTACAATCCAAACAACTCAAGATCTCGATCGTTCTTGCAAACAAGGCAATCCTCGCGGGCACGGACACTAACAAAGACAATTCAGGAGCAAGTGTCGACAACACCAACTCAATAGATGTCACGCATACCGCGGTGAATACAGCTGCTAGCGATGGAGACGAGATCTTCAAGACAGACTTTGGCGTGAAATCGAAGTACCAACTTTACAATTATACAGCAGACTCTTCCGAAAATACAGCCTCGACCTACGATGTAAACGTGAGAACAGTCAACGTCAGGGCATGGGCCGGCAACCCCGTCTTCTGGTTCCAAAACCGCTTCATGGGATTCCTGCGATTGTTCGTCGCGAACGTAGATCCCGACCTCATCCAACAGGCCAAATTAGGTCTTCTAGACCTCACGGTTTCAGACTATCTATACATCATATCCTATCCGACATGGGGTGGCTACAGGATCGTACACGACCCAGACTACACAGCATTCTATACACCCGCAAGCAACGTTGGACTACTAACAGCCATCTTCCTAGCGGTGGCCGTCGCAGCAGGAGTTGGAGGTCTATTCGCCTTCCTATTCCGGAAACGAAGAGCCACAGGTTTGGCCGTTAGCGGAGTCAGACCGACCGGGCCAAGCCCTACTCAGGATCCAACTCCTTCAGGTCCATCTATTCCGGGCCGATAGTGCCTTCAATTTCCCTTCTCTCCTTTCTTGTCTCGCTGACCCAGGGAACAGTGAGCTAAACTTCATCTCCAAATCCAGTAACACCACGAATCGCACATGACAAGCACCGGCTCATCAATTGATGTCTCACATCTGACAAAGGCCTATGGGTCTACTGTCGCCCTCAACGATGTCACACTGTCAGTAAGCATCGGTGAAGTGCGAGGCCTTCTCGGGCCCAACGGGTCCGGGAAATCGAGCCTGATGAAGACAATCATGGGCTTGACGAAGCCATCCTACGGTTCGATCCACGTCCTAGGGTACGACGTCCGATCCAACCCGATGGAGATCAAGAAAATTGTCGGCTACGTCCCCGAGTCGCCGCGGTTGTACGAGTTCCTGACTGCGACCGAATATCTTGATTTCATAGCCGATGTTCGAGGAATACCGTACGAACAAAAAAAGGAACGTATCGCGAGATTTGTTGACGCCCTTGACCTCGAGGGAAAACAGGGAGATATGATAAGCAGCTACTCCCAAGGGATGAAGCAAAAAGTCGCGATTATCGGAGCACTGCTCCACAGGCCTCGGGTCCTATTAATGGACGAACCCCTCAACGGGCTAGATCCGAAATCAGCCAGGCTAGTAAAGGAGCTTATCCACGGACTCGCGAGGGAAGGAGTGTCCGTGCTGTTCAGCACACACATTCTCGAGATAGCGGAGGCCATTTGTGACAAGCTGACCATCCTTCAGGGAGGGAAGATTCTGGCAGAGGGGACTTCCAAGGACCTGAGAGAGAATGCCGGACTTCCCGGTTCGGGTCTCGAAGATGTCTTTCTGAAACTAACCGGAACGAAAGGGGTCGAGGACATAGTTGAGGCGCTAATCAGATGAGACTTCCAGTTCTGTTCAAGTTCGCAAAGGTTCTCATGATTTCACGGCTCCGAAGTACCCGGCGTTCAATCGTTTCTCGAAGTATAACCAGTCGGCCTATTCTCATCGGGCTCATAGGTATCGTTCTCTTCGTCGCTGCACTGTTTTTCGGTTACCTGACAACTGTATTCCTTGGCTCCGGTGGAGCCCCCTTGACTGGGCCGGTTGCGCATCAACTAGTCGTAACCATCTTCGGAGGAATCCCTCTTATCCTCGTGGGCTTCTATTTTACAATGGGACTCTTGTGGGAGGTGAACGCCTCCACAGAGGCCGAAAGCACGGACGCCATCAACTGGCTGCCCATCACACCCGGGGAATACGTTGCGGCCTCAGCTCTCTCTACCGGCTACACTTACTCTCCATTACTAATGGTTGCATTTGGCTACGCTCTCCCAATCGGGGTTCTCACAGGGAATCTCGTAGGATTCCTAGTGCTTGTTCCAATCGCCCTGTTGTCCACATCTGTCGGGTCGGTTAGCGTCGAGATTCTGAGGTCAGCGTTGGCAAGCGCATCAACGGCATTCAACAAGCTAGGAGGTAGAATCACCGTTATCATGCGAATCCTCGGGATTATCTTGATACTTCTTGTTACCCAGCTCCTTTTCAGCGGAGTGTTCCTAATCCAGATCATAAGCTCTCTCGTAGGAACAGCGGCCGCGGCAAGCTTCGTACCTGTCTTCTGGCCGACTCTTGCAATAACCAAGCTGCTTCAATCCGACTTTCTTGGAAGCGCAGGATTCCTAGGGCTGAGCATAGCACTGTTTCTGTTGCTTTCATACATTGCCCTATCACTTAGAGCCAAGTATTGGGCCGTGACCCCTGGAGCGATCCACTTCGCCGGAGCTGGTTCGGTATCAGGGCCGAGCCGGCTAGGCTATTTTGGCCTAAGCTCTCCCTCGATCGCGATGCTCAGGAGAGAAATTCGATCGGCAACGCGAAGAAAAGAAGTGGTCAGACTGATGGCAATCCCGATCATAATGCCCATCATGATCTCCTTCCCCGCAATATTCTCCCCCGCTCCATCATCCACATCGGGACCTGCCCAGATAGATCCGATTTTTCTAGTTATTCCCTTTTTGTTTGGGATCGGACTGGGCTCGCTATTTCTTGGAATGACTTCGATTGGTCAAGAAGGAAGAAGGCTATGGAACATCAGCGCACTTCCAGTTTCAGCCAGCATGCTTGTGAAGAGCAAGCTCCTGTTCACATCCCTGGTCTCAAGCATCGGACTTGGGCTAGGAGCGGTTGTCTCTGCCCTTCTGCTTCACGCTTCGATATTCGTTATTCTAGGGTTCCTAGGTCTCGGGCTCGTCGTAATATTGGCCGAGGCAAGCCTGGGTATCGCTATAGGGTCAAGGTTCCCAGACTTCTCTGACGGTCCCAGGCCAAGATTTGTCACTGTGGTCGGCTCGATAATTGGAGCCGTTTTAGGTATAGTTGAGATGGCAATAATGGCTCTCCCCATAATTCTATCATTCATCCTGAGGACGTTTCTCTCGATCTTAATGCCAATCCAATTCGTACTAGCCCTTTCAGGCGCTATTGCGGGGCTGCTAGCCTGGATAGCCTACAGCATGTCGATCAAACCCGTAGACTCCATTCTTTCAGAACTGCCCAACTAGTTTGAGCTCATGAGCCCAATGAATCGGATGCGAGCGTGACTTGAGCTGGCTCCTTTTCTAAGCTCTGGGTATGACGAAAGGATTCTTCGAGCTGAACTTCAGGAGACCAGGCGGAAATTGCAAAACCTGAGTCTCAATTCCTAGGACCTTTCCAAGGGGTCACTTCCGCGGTTTGGGGACCAGTAGTCTCAGCTTCCGTTCAACAGTGTCTGCGTCCGTTGCAGAGTCGAACCTCATCGAAACCCGGCCGTAATGCCAAAAGCCGGTTTCTGCAATCAGTGTTACTGCATCAGTTCGCTCCAGTGGCCACGTGAATCATGGACAGGCAGCTGGGAGCCGAGTCAGGCTGTGAAACTTCTGCATGACCAGTGATTCGCAGCCAGAAACAAGTGAGAAATTTATGGAAATGTCTGACGAACCCAAATCTTGGGTAGAAGAGGCGAGGAACAGGGTCAAGCGGATCTCGGACCTTGATCCTCAAGACCGCCTAGACATCGTCTACGGTATCGGCCTGTGTTGCTCGACCCTCGCGAAGAGTATGCAAGGCTGGATGCAGTGGATCGGGAACCTTTCACTCAAGGATTTTGAACGACCAGAGCTAGAGGAAATTTTTGGTATCATAAAGAAGGCAACCGTCCAGCTCATGGAGCTAGACATTGACAAGACCGAAAAGTACGAGCAGTCTCACGGCTTGCGCCAAAAAGCTCCGGACCGACAGAATCGGCTGGTCAGCTAAAGCAAGAATTAACAAGATAGAACGCGATCGCACCCGTGAAAGGTGCGGGGTCTGAAGAAAAGACGAATCGTCTCTATAGCCGAGTTTAGCATTCATCCCATCGGGACAGGAACGAGCGTTGGCAGATATGTCAAGCGGGCACTGTTGGCAATCTCCAGAATCAAAGGACTTGAGTATCAAGTCACTCCGATGGCGACGGTCCTCGAAGCCAAAGACGTTCAAACAATCCTGAAGGCGGTCGAAGCTTCACACTCGGCCCTGCGGTCGATGGGTGCAAAGAGAATTTCCTCGATTCTTCGGATCGACGAGCGCCTAGACAAACCGAGAATGATGAAGTACAAGATAGAAAGTGTCAATGACTGATAGGGTCCGAATCGTATCCCGCCTCTACTCTAACCTCTTGAACATGCTCTGCATGAAGTGTATCGGGATCGGCTGTCCGCTCCTGCTGGTTTCGTAGTATGTCTTGCACATATCGCACTGCCAGACCTCCATG
>WNFY01006541.1_pt1 | contig 10359 bp, 11 predicted proteins | sample 5400091 | NCBI WGS metagenome assembly WNFY01 (sample SAMN13153364, study PRJNA577476) | soil metagenome | isolation source: 60 cm soil or saprolite under grassland replicate 1 | place: USA:California | collected 2016-06-15
CGCGCGAGCAGTTCAACTTCAGGGTGGAGGATCCCTACGACGCCTACTTCGGCACGGGCGACGTCGAGATCACCTCACAGTTCACGCTGCACTTTGACAGCTCGGCCAGCGACCTGCTGATCGTCTTCGGCTGGCGCCAGCCGGCATCGGCACGCGACCCCAAACACGTCTCCAAGTTCGTGCTCATCAACACCCCGATGGATACCGCCTCGCTCGTCAGTCTCCGTTTGAAGAAGAAGCATATTCAGGCCATCGAGGCCGTCGACCGCACCACGCTGCACTCGCTTGTCTACTGGAACGGCAAACGCTGGCGCTGGAGCGCACAGGGCATGGAAGGCGAGAGAATCCCGGGCGCAAAGTGATTCAGCGAGCGGGTGCCCTGCAGTCTACGAGGGTTTCAGGGTGCCCCATTTCTGCCATCCTTTGGCAGAAGTGGGGTAGTTGCTGTTGATCTTGTTCTTATCGTCGCTCCGTGACTTGCACTTGGGCAGCGCAGCTATAATGCACTCCTCATGAATATCGAGCAGAAACTGGCAGCCTTGAAGCAGCGCGACCAGCTGGCCGAAGCCGGCGGCGGCGAAGAGCGCCGCGCGCGCGAGCACAAACTGGGCAAGATGACCGCGCGCGAGCGCATCGCCTTCCTGCTCGACGAAGGCACCTTCGAAGAGATCGACAAGTTCGTCACCCACCGGACCAGCGAATTCGGCATGGGCGAGCAGCTCATCCCCGGCGATGGCTTTGTCACCGGCTACGGACGCATCGAAGGCCGACTGGTCTTCGTCTTCGCCCAGGACTTCACCGTCTTCGGCGGCTCGCTGTCGGAGACCAACGCGGCCAAGGTTGTCAAGATCATGGAGCAGGCGCTTCGCGTGGGCGCGCCGGTGATCGGACTCAACGACTCGGGCGGCGCGCGCATTCAGGAAGGCGTGCGCTCGCTGGCGGGCTACGCCGATATTTTTCTGCACAACGTCCTCACCTCGGGCGTGGTCCCGCAGATCTCGGCCATCATGGGCCCCTGTGCCGGCGGCGCCGTGTACTCGCCTGCGATCACCGACTTCGTTCTCATGGTGGACAAGACCTCCTACATGTTCATCACCGGCCCTGACGTGATCAGAGCGGTGACCCATGAAGAGGTGACGAAGGAAGAGCTCGGCGGCGCCGTGACGCACAACACCAAGTCCGGCGTGGCACATTTCATCGCGCAGGATGACGCCGAGTGCCTCTCCATGGTGCGCGAGCTGCTCAGCTTCATCCCGTCCAACAATCTCGCCGATCCGCCGCGCAAGCCCACTGCCGACCCCATCGACCGCGCCGACGACGCGCTCGACACGGTGGTGCCGGTGGAGAGCAACATCCCTTACGACATCAAGGACGTGGTGCATCGCGTCGTCGACGACGGCTACTTCTTCGAGGTGCAGGAGCACTACGCCAGGAACATCGTCATCGGCTTCGCCCGCTTCAACGGACGCTCCACCGGCATCGTCGCCAACCAGCCCGCGATGCTGGCGGGCGTGCTCGACATTGCGGCCTCGATCAAAGCGGCGCGCTTCGTGCGTTTCTGCGACTGCTTCAACGTTCCGCTGGTCGTCTTCCAGGATGTCCCCGGCTTTCTGCCCGGAATTCAGCAGGAGTACGGCGGCATCATCATTCACGGCGCGAAGCTGCTCTATGCCTTCGCCGAGGCCACCGTGCCCAAGATCACGGTGATCACCCGCAAGTCGTACGGCGGCGCCTATTGCGTGATGAACTCCAAGCAGATCCGCGCCGATGTCAACTATGCCTGGCCCACGGCCGAGATCGCCGTGATGGGCCCCGAGGGTGCGGTGAACATCGTCTACCGGCGCGAGCTGGACCGCGCTGCGCGCGAGGGCGCCGATGGACTCACGGGCGAGGAGGCCGTGCAAAAGCTGCGCGCGGAAAAGATCGAGGAGTTCCGCGACAAGTTCGCGAATCCCTACATCGCCGCCGAGCGCGGATACATCGATGCCGTCATCCGCCCCCGCGACACGCGCCAGAAGATCATCCAGGCGCTGGAAATGCTCGACGGCAAGCGCGACAAGAACCCGCCGAAGAAGCACGGCAACATTCCGCTGTGAGTCTTAGTGGGTCATCCTGAGCGGAGCGAAGGACCCCTGCGAACTCAAATTGGTGCTGCTGCCGATAGGCTTTTCGGGCCGGAGCGAACTTTTCTATAATCTTCCTCTGATCACTTCAGCTACACTCTTGCAAGATGAAGCGCTTCATCCGTGTGTTCCCATTGCTAGTCTTATCCCTCTGCGGCTTGGCAGCTCAAACTCAGAAAATTGGTCGAGTGCTCATTCTGAAGAAAGATCACAAGCTGATGCTGCTCAGCGGCCAAACTGTCATGAAAACTTATGCAGTAGCAATAGGCAAAGGTGGGCTTTCCCCTAAGCAGCGCGAAGGTGATCACAAAACTCCCGAGGGGCTCTACACAATCGATCGCCGCAAGGAAAACAGCAGCTTCCATCGTGCGCTCCACATTTCCTACCCGAATGAGAGCGACAGTGAACGTGCCCGCAAACTGGGAGTGAAGCCAGGCGGCGACATCATGATCCACGGCATTGCGAACGGTTTGGGGTGGCTCGGTTCGCTCCATCGGCTGATCGACTGGACTGATGGCTGCGTTGCAGTGACCGACACTGAAATCGAGGAAATCTGGTCGCTCGTTCCCGATGGCACTCCAGTCGAAATCCGCCCGTAGCGCGGCTGATAGGTGACCTTGAATCCTATTCCAGAATGCAAGCCCGCGCAGGGGTCCTTCGCTTCGCTCAGGATGACACCTATAGGATAGAAAGCGGCTGCAGATAGAAAAGCGGCAGCGCGGTACAATCATTTCTGTATGCACAGCCTTCCCCTGCCCTTGGCGGCCTTTTTCGCCGGAGTGCTCTCCTTCCTTTCGCCTTGCGTGCTGCCGCTGGTGCCGGGCTATGTCTCGCTGATCTCGGGTGCGAGCGTCGAGACCCTGCAGGCCGCCGATCGCAAACTGCTGCGCACCGTGATGGTGAATTCGCTTTGCTTCATCCTGGGCTTCAGCGTGGTGTTCGTTGCGCTGGGCGCGGTGGCCACCAGCGTCGGACAACTCACGCATCAATACCATCGTCCGCTGGCAATTCTTGCCGGCGTCATCATCATCATCTTCGGACTGCACCTCACCGGAATCTTCAAGATCAACGCGCTTTACGCGGACAAGCGACTGCACGGCATGCAGGGCGGCGCAAGTCCTCTGGGCGCATTCCTCATCGGCTTTGCCTTCGCCTTCGGATGGACACCGTGCATCGGCCCCATCCTCGCGGGCATTCTGCTGCTGGCGGGCTCGCAGGATACGGTCTACAAGGGAATCCTTTTACTCGCTGTCTACTCGGCCGGACTGGCGGTGCCGTTCCTACTCACATCCCTTGGCGTCAACCGCTTTCTTGGCTTCTATGCGCGCTTCCGGCGCCACCTGCACGCGGTGGAGGTCTTCAGCGGCGTGCTGCTCATCGTCTTCGGTCTGCTGATTGCGCTGGGGCGCTTCACCATACTCTCCGGCTATCTCGGCTTCCTGAACCGCTTCTCGTTGTAGCGTCGTGCGCGACGTTTTTCCGTGTTGCCCATCTAATTTCTAAAGCAAAATGTTTGATATCCAGGAGGCCTGTCTAGTTTGAAGCGCACCGTCGTAGTCTTCACCGTGATGGTCGTGGTGATTGCGGGACTGCTGGTGCTTGCCCATTTCCGGCAGGCTCTGCCGGGGGCGGCGCCCGCTCGCAACCCGGCCGCCAGCTCGCCCGGCCATAGCGCGCCGGACTTCGATCTCACCGACCTGCAGGGAAATGCGGTCAAGCTCAGCGACCTGCGCGGCAAGGCCGTGGTGCTCAACTTTTGGGCCTCGTGGTGCGCGCCCTGCAAAGAGGAGATCCCCTGGTTCGTGGAGATGCAGAAGCGCTACGGCAGCCAAGGCCTACAGATCGTCGGCATCTCAATGGACGAGGGTGACCCCAAAGAGGTCGTGAAGTTCGCCGCCGAGAACGCGATCAACTATCCCGTCGTCTTCGGCGTGGAGAAGGTTGCCGACGAGTACGGCGGCATCGACTATCTCCCCACCACGTTCTACATCGACCGTAACGGCGTGGTGCTGGACCGCGTTTATGGCCAGCCGGAGCGCGACGAAATCGAGCAGAAGATCAAGCGGGCGATCGCCACCACGGCAACAGGCCAGCCGCTTTCGTGAACTTCGCAGGCCTGGCGCAGATCCGCTAAACTAAGTTCGTGAACGTCCGCCGCATTTCTTCAAGGTCCTGGTTTCCACGATTCTGGTTTTCAAGATTCCCGGCCGCATCCTTGTGCGCGCTTGCTATCTGCGCACCAGCCCTCGGGCAAGGCTCGGGGCCTGTGGTCACAGTGGCGCCGATTGCCGACATCGTGGTGGCGCGAGGCGGCAAGGCCCCGCTGGAGATTGCACTGCGGGTCAACCGCGGCTTCCACGTAAACTCGCACCAGCCGAATGACGAGCTGCTGATCCCCACTGTGGTGCAGCTGGATCCGCCCGAGGGCATCACGATCATGAACATTGCATATCCCGAAGCCCAGGAGATCGCGCTGTCCTTCGCCACGCAAAAGCTCAGTGTCTACTCGGGAAGCTTCGCCGTTACGGCCGAGGTGCGCGTGCACAAATGGGTTGGGCTTGGCACCCAGCGCGTGCACGGTCGGGTGCGCTACCAGGCCTGCGACAACCGCCAGTGCTTCCCTCCGAAAACCACGCCCCTGCAGTTCGACGTGACCGTCGTGCGCAAGAAGAAGCATTGATTCCACAGCTCTGTGATTTTTAAAACGAGGCGCCACGCTGACTACCCCACTTAAGCAAAAGAAGCTTGAGTGGGGCACCACTCGCCAAAGATGTAGGTCCGCGCTTCCTCTGCTAACATCTTCTGCCATGGATCAGCCGTTGAACTCCGGCAAAGTGCGGGTGCGCTTTGCCCCATCGCCCACCGGACAAGTTCACGTAGGCAATGCCCGCACCGCGCTCTTCAACTGGCTCTTCGCGCGCCAGCAGGGCGGCTCGTTCATCCTGCGCATCGAAGATACCGACCTGGACCGCAGCGAGGCGCGCTTCGAGATCCAGCTCATCGAAGACATTCGCTGGCTGGGCCTGGACTGGGACGAAGGGCCCGACGCCGGCGGCGCCTTTGGGCCTTATCGCCAGAGTGACAAGTGGCAGGTCTATCGCGCCCATGCCGAGCGCCTGGTCGCTGAGGGCAAGGCCTACCGCTGCTTCTGCACGCAGGAGATGCTCGACCGGCAGCGCGAGGAGGCGATGGCGCAGGGGCTGCAGCCGAATTATCCCGGCACCTGCCGCAATCTTCCGGCCCATGAGGCAGAGCGCCGCCATGCCGCGGGCGAGGCCTGCGCCATCCGGCTAAAAATCCCCGAGAAGCCGATTCGCTTTCACGACCTAGTGCGCGGCTGGGTCGAGTTTCCCAGCGACGTGGTCAGCGATCCAATCATCGTGCGCTCCACCGGCGTGCCGGTCTACAACTACGTGGTGGTGATTGATGACTCGGAGATGCAGATCACGCACGTGATCCGCGGCGACGACCACCTCTCGAACACGCCCAAGCAGGTCGTGCTGTATGAGGCGCTGGGCTGGCAGGTGCCGGAGTTCGCGCACTTGTCCACAATCCTCGGTCCGGACAAGGAGCGGCTCTCCAAGCGCCACGGTGCGACCTCGCTGGCGAACTTCCGCGAGATGGGCGTGCTGCCCGAGGCACTAATGAACTACATGGCGCTGCTGGGATGGGCACCGACGGGAGGCGACCGCGAGATCTTTACGTCCGGCGAGCTGATCGAGGAGTTCGACCTCACGCGCGTTACGCCCTCGCCCGCGGTCTTCGACTTTGAAAAGCTCTACTGGCTCAACCGCCACTACATCAAGCAGGCTGCGCCGGAGCGCATCGCCGCGCTGGCCGAGCCCTACTATCTGGGCGTGCTCGGATTGGATGAGGAGGCGGCGAAGGCCAACCCGGAGCTGCGCGCCTGGCTGGGCCGCATCACCGCCGCACTGGCGCAGTCGGTGAACAAGCTGGACGAGTTGCCCGAGCGCGCTGCGCCGGTGCTGCACCATGAGGCGGGGGTGGCGTTTCTCACCGCGGCGGAGAACGCCGCCGTGCTCGCGGCCGAATCCGCGACGCGCGTGCTTGATCTGTTTGCGGCCAAGATCGAGTCCGAGCCCGAGCCTATCTCCGCGGCCCGCTTCAAGGCAATCGTCAAAGAGGTGCAAAAAGAGAGTGGCGTGAAGGGGCCGGAACTCTTTCACCCCATTCGCATCCTCATCACCGGCGCGCAGTCCGGTCCGGAGTTCGACAAGCTGGTGCCGCTGATGGAGGAGGGCGCAGGCCTCAACCTACCTCGGCCGATATTGAGCGTCAAGCAGCGCGCGGCAGCCTGGGCACAGGTGAAGGCGCAGAAGTAGTTGCAAGACCCACTTCTGCCAAAAGAAGTCGCCCCAGCAACCCCAAATGCGGGGATTGCCGGGGACCCCGGCAGAAGTGGGGCACCAATGCGGCGCATGCGTTTTCAAAATCCGGGGGCACCCGCGAGACATAACTTCGGTGTCCAGCTATCCGGCATCTCTGCTTTACTTTCGCTTCGGCAGCCTTCATACTTTCCAGACCGATCCTAATGGTTAGCCGAAACGCATGAGCGCTCTATTGCGAAGTGTGTTCATCCTGGCGGTCCTGCTGCTCGCCTTTGGACTGCTGACCGAAGCCTTTCATCTGATGAACCAGCCGAGCGACGGCGCATTTCTGGGCGGCATCGCGATGATCCTCGGCCTGGCGCTGGCCGTGCCGATGGTGGTGCACCTGATCTGGAGAAAATTGCGATGACGACCCTGAGGGGCAATCTTCAAGACGAAGACGATGTTCTGTTGGGCGCACGAATGCAGGGCCGCAGAATCATCCGCTGGCTGCTGATCATCCTCGCCTTTATCGTGGGATGGATCATCCTGACCACCATCGGGCGCGTGACCCGCATCGATGCCGGACACGTGGGCATCGAGATCAACCTAGCGGGCAGCCAGCGCGGCGCCTCCGATATTCCCATCCGCACCGGCTGGGTCTTCTATAGCCCGCTCAAGAGCCAGGTGATCCAGTTCCCCACCTATGTGCAGACCGTGAAGTGGACCGCGAACCTCCATGAAGGTCACGAGGTGAACGAGGAGATGGGCTTCAACTCGAAAGAGGGCATGGAGATCCGCTCGGACGTCTCGCTCTCCTATGCCATCGACGGCAGCAAGGTGCCGGAGTTCTACGTCAAATATCGCATCGCCGATCTTGACCTGTTCACCCACGGCATCCTGCGCGATATCGTGCGCAACTCGCTGAACGAGGTGGCCTCGACCTACACGGTGGAGGACATCTACGGCGAGAAGAAGGCGGAGTTCCTGAGCAAGGTAGAGGCGATGATCGCGAGCAAGATTTCGCCCGTGGGGGTCTCGGTGCAGCAGTTCGGCTTTATCGGAGCGCCGCGCGTTCCGGCGGTGATCGCCAACGCCATCACCGCAAAGGCGCAGGCCATCCAGGAGGCCGAGCGCGCCAAGAACGAGCTGGCGACGATCCAGGCCGAGGCGGCCAAGAAAATCGCCGCCGCCGAGGGCGATGCCAAATCGCAAGTGCTGCGCGCGCAAGGCGAGGCCGACTCCAACCGCATTCGCCAGAGTTCGCTGACGCCGAATTTGCTTGAGTTGCGCAGGCTGGAGAACGAGCGCGCGCTGATTGACCGCTGGGACGGCCGACTGCCTGAGGTGCAGGCCGGCGGACAGAACGGATTGCTGCTGCAACTGCCGCAGAAGCGCTAAACAAAACCCCACATCCGCTGGCGTGATTTGCAAAACCGGCAGATGTGGGTAACTCTCAATCTCGGGAAATCCGAGATTCTGCCCTACGCCGCCTTGCCGCGCATGTCGCGCAGTGTGCAGATCTGGTCATAGGCATCGGAGATGCTCTCGGCCTGCCGTTCGAGCAGGGACCTCACCTGGGTGGAAAAGTCCAGGCTGAGCGCCTGCTGGTAAAAGTCGCGGGTGGTGCGCTCGGCCGCGGAGACCGCGCTGAGAATTGTGCCGTCGTTGGCTCCGCGCGCGAATTGCAGGTCGGCCCAGGCGCGCTGCACGCGCTCCGCCATGGTCGCGCTACGGGAGAAGCCGGCCTCGCCCAACTGCTGCGCCGCTCTCTCCAACTCCGCCGCAAACCTGGCCCGCTCCATCGACATGCCTGTGAAGTAGGCGCTGAGGTCTGAGTTCCTGACATGCTCGGCGGCATTCAGAAAACCTGCCTGAGCGGCGCGGCAGCTCTTGATCAGCCCCGCGATTACATCGATATTGTTTTCCGTCTGCCTCTCGGTCGTTTCGGTGTCCATCGTCTGCAACCCTCCCCACCTGGAATGCAGCTTAATTGCAGCTTTAGCCCATTGAGATGACAGAGATTGCCCAAGGGTGCAGGCCAGCTCTCGAATTGCACCGAAAACTGGCGCGACAGAACCATCTGAATCAAGGGTCCCCAGTTCACCTGCCTTTGGCGTGCTGGGGCAGAATAGGCTACATGAGCAAGACCAACGTCTGCCGGATTCTGGATTCGCTCGGCATACCGTACCGGCTGCGCGAGTACCAAGTTGATCCCGACGACCTCTCAGCGGAAAGCGTCGCCGCCAAGGTCGGCCTGCCGCCCGCGCAGGTATTCAAGACGCTGGCTGTGCGGGGCGACCGTAACGGCGTCTCGGTGGCGGTGATTCCCGGAAATTACGAGCTCGACTTCAAGGCGCTGGCCTGCCTCACGGGAGACCGCAGCGTGGAGATGGTGCCGCTGAAGGAGGTGCAGAGCGTCACCGGATACATTCGCGGCGGGGTCACCGCCCTGGGAATGAAGAAGGAGTACCCGGTCTTCGCCGATGAGACGATGGAGCTATGGGATGAGGTCTGCGTCTCCGCCGGCCAGCGCGGAATGCAGATCATGATCGCCCCCGCGGACTATCTGCGCGCCACGAAGGCCATCGTGGGCGCGATCGCGCGCCAAAAATAGGAGCGGATCGTAGTAGCGGATCATCGTAGCGGGTCATCCTTGACTCTGGTGCCCCGGCCCGCTAATGTGGAGCACCTGAGCCCATGCTCATCACCCCAGCACGCCAACAGCGGGCGCGCTGGGGACCCCGACGTTCTCCGATGCCGCGCCGCCAAGCTCAGCAAGCCAGATGCGACACCGGAGTCGCCCGTCCACCCACCAGGCCGCCAAGACGATGTTGGCGATTCTCAGCGTAGTCTGAGCGAGAGAAAAAGATGGTCCCGGAACTCGGTCATCCGGCATGGCGGGAACTTATCCTGGGCGAGAGAGAGGTCCCTTCTCCGCACTTCGGCTTCAACCTGCTGCTGACGAATAACCGGATCTACTACCGCAAGGAGCCGTCCGAGGAGCACCTGGCGGTCCTGGCCGAGCAGATCTACGAGTACCTCGCCAAGTACGAAGGCCTGTATCAAGATGAACTGAGGGGAATCTTCGGCGAGGACTATTCGGCGTTGTTCAGCCATGGATAAGTTCAGCCATGGATGAGATCAGTCACAGATGAAAGTGGTGTTGATCCGGGCGCCCGGGCGACCCAGGGCCTTCCTTCCCCGGCAGGCCTGCGGGTGGTCCGCCGAAGCGCGAGCGGGGCGCAAACGCAGCAAGAAAGCCGGAACTACGAGAAAGGAATCATTCCGCCGCCCCGAGCATCCGATGCTGTAGGGATTAGTCTGAGCAGCAGCTTGCGACCGGGCAGCTTCCACCCAGCACGCCGACAGGTTCCGAGCAAGCCGCGGTTGGCTTGCTGCGGTGAAACTGCAGGTGCGCCGGGGCCCCGACAAGGACTTTAGGGTGGTGCCCCAGGGAACGTTACGAGCTACAATCAGTTATGGCGAGCACTCGCGAACGGATGGTCACCGGTGAGCTGACCGCACAGCGGTTCCGCGATCTGCTGGAAATTGTCCGCGAGAACCGCTCAACTGACGACCTCGAGATCATCCGCCGCGCTTACGACGTCTCCCTTCACCACCATGCCGGGCAGCTCCGCGCTTCCGGCGAGCCTTATCTCGTCCATCCCATCGAAGTTGCCATCATCCTTGCGGAGATGAAGCTGGATCCAACGGCCATCGCCGCTGGACTGCTGCACGATGCCATCGAGGACACGGCGTTCACCGTCGAGGAGCTGCGCCAGCAGTTTGGCGAGCAGGTGGCCCACATCGTCGAGGGCGTCACCAAGATCAGCAAGATCGACTTCGCCTCACGCGAGGAGGCGCAGGCGGAGAACGTGCGCAAGATGATGCTGGCCATGGTGGAC
>WNFY01012262.1_pt1 | contig 10358 bp, 5 predicted proteins | sample 5400091 | NCBI WGS metagenome assembly WNFY01 (sample SAMN13153364, study PRJNA577476) | soil metagenome | isolation source: 60 cm soil or saprolite under grassland replicate 1 | place: USA:California | collected 2016-06-15
GGAGAGCGTGGGAGTTTTGACCCCATGGGCGGAGAGAAATCCGCAAGTCCTTGATTTTTCGGATCTTGGCATAATGCTCACTTCGTCCCATGCCCTCGAGTCCTTCACTTTCTTCCACATCTGTTACAGTTTCTTGCCATCCTATGCTGTTTATTCTGGACACAAATCGGCCACACGACTTTGCTAGCGGAAATATGTGCCTCTGTATAATCTGTTGAGAGCTAAGGAGTTATTGGTAGCGGGGGGCGGGATCGAACCGCCGACCTTGGGGTTATGAATCCTGTTTCAGCCGCCGCACCTAACTCCTTCTAAAGCATAAACCAACATTTTCCGCGGAGAATCAGCCGTTTGAGCAGAAAGCAAAGCACGTAAGCGCATATAGGGCAAGAAAGATTACAGCAAGATTACAACAAAACTTTTCACCTCCACACAGGACACTCTGCGCGAAGTGTTTTACCACCGACAATCGATCTCAAAACGACCCTTGAACTCCCACGACAGAGAATCGGCGAAAAATCGCTCAATTTCATCACACGCTGGACCTAAGTTGTCGAGTGGAAGACAAAGCCCTCAGATTATGAGACGGGGCAAGTGGCATCAACAAGACGAGACGAAACGAGATAACCCAGTATTTACCGAATCAGCAGCCGTCAAAGTAAGTCAGGTATCGCTACGTAAAATCACGCCATCGCGCCATAATCGCGCCATCGGTAGCTATGCGGCCAGTGACCACCCTCTGAGCGTTGGCCATCTCGCGCATTTGCCGAGTGGCACTCGTAATGAACCCATTGAGCGCACGCTCCGATAACATTGTCCACCTGTCATCGCGAAAATTTAACGATTGAAGGAAGTTTCAAAAGCTGAGGCGCATCCCGAATTGAAAGGCCCGCGGCCCGCCCGAGCCGAAGACTTGCGTGAACCGAGCACTCGGTTGACCGAACCCGGAGCTGGTGAGATCCCCGCTGTGGCCGGAAAGATTCGCGGCGTTGTAGACTGAACACCTCGCCGATGAGCGACACACGCCATCGCTCTGCAAATACGAACTCACGACTCAGCCGCAAATCGAGCGAGTGAAAATTGTCGCCGAACCAGTAACGTGCCGGCAACACAAGTGTGCGGATCGCTGAGCCTTTGGCGTCAATCTCGCCGGCGTAGGTTTGGTTGAACCGTGCGACGAGATTCTCCAACTCCGCGCGGCCCAAATGGCGGTTGAAGGTGTTCACAGTGGTTCCAGGTAGTAGGTCGTTTGTGGTGCCATCGCCGTTGAAATCATTCCCTCCGACGAATGCAGTGAACGGTGGAGCGCTGGCATATGAGAGGTTGAAGCCGAGACGGAAACGCGCCGGCAACTGCACAATAACAGCCAGATTTACGATATGTGTGATGTCCCTGTCGAGCGGGCCGCGGTTGCTTAGCCAGTCGTCCAGATTGAAGCCCGGTGGTTGTCTCCCGTCTCCCCCCGGAGTGCTGGTCCCGGTGTTGCTCGAATACGCCCACGAGCCTAACAACTGAAAGCCGTGTGAGAATCGTTTATCCGCCCGCACGAGCAGGCCCTTGTAGGTCGCGCGACCTGCATTCGTCGCCACGTTGATCGAGCCCGTTGAGCAGAGCGCGTGCGGGTCGTTGCGCTGGGCCTCGTTGAGACACCTGGGAATCACCGGGCCTCGGGCGCTGTTGAAGTGATTCAGGTCGAGCTCACCAAGCCCAAGGTGATCGAAGTGCCGGTAAGCAAAATCGGCACTGACGACGAACTCGCGCGCTATTTCCCGCTGGATACCAAGGTTAATGTGGAGCGCGGACCAGCTTGGCACCTTGACGGGATTCAAGCCGCCGGCCTGCTTGGTCAATTGGATCGCCTGAACAGAGGGATCCGCATTGGCCAGGTTTTGGGTTAACTCGGCCCGAATTGTCGGCAGACACGAAAGCAAGTTGGCTCCGGTAAAACGCGTCGGCGTATTGGGAAAGTTCAGAGGCGTTCCCATAGGGACACCAGGGATTCCAGGCAAGCAATTGAGCAGTCTGTTGCCGGCGATAGTCTGACGGCCGGAACCCGGTGGACCAAGCAGTGCGCGCTCACTGTCAAGGAACCCCGGGAACAAGAAATCGTAGAAGAGACCGGCGCCTCCGTGTATCACAGTCTTCCCGTCGGGCGCCGGCGCCCACGCCAGACCCAGCACAGGGGAAAAGTTCTTCCACTGCTTCCGCGTTGTACCCAAGCCATCCGCGCCCAGAATCGGCGCGAGCAGCGCGGGTTTCGTGAGGTCGTAGTTGAGATTACGGTCGATGCTCCAGCCCACTCCGTAGTTGAGATTCAGCCGTGAATTGAGCCGCCAGGTGTCTTGAAAGAAAAGTCGCAGAGTGTTCCAGCTGCGCACTAGACTCCCATTTTCCTGCGGCATGCGAGGGTTGCCGACGCCCACGGTGACGCTCTGTAATGGAAGCTGCAGAATATCGTCCAGCGTCCGGAACTTGGACGGGAGTGGGATGCCAGCCTGCTGCGCGCGTTGTGGCGAAAAGAGCGTCAATGTCGCCGGCTCGTTGCTAATCGTCAGCGTTCCGCCGCGGTTGTATTCCCAGTCCACGCCGAACCGCATGCGGTGCGCGGCCCGCTGCCAGGTCACGTAATCGTAGAGGGGGAAGCGCCGGCCGAGCGTTTGTTGAATCATAGAGCTTCCGAGCGAGAGGCCGGTCTGCGCTACGGTGATCGAAGGCGCCCCGATTCCCAGGCAGCCGGGGCACTCCTGCCGGGTGACCGCGATCTGGCTTGAGCTGACGTAAAAGTATGAAAAACGGAGGTCATTGACCAGCGTGTTACGGAAGACACTGGTGAAGCCCAGGATGTTCTGGTCAACCCAGGCCGGCTGGCGCGTCCAGACGGACGGATATGCACTCGGTTGGGTCGTAGGCGGCCCGAAGGCCCAGATGCCGTCGTGCGAGTAGCGGATGAAGGCCGTGTGTGCGTCTGAGAGGCGGCCGTCGAGCCGCAGGCTGAACTGGGTGCCGAAGTAAGGGCTTGGGGTGATGCGGCTGAGGTGTGCGAACTCCGGCACTAAGAGCGTCGTCGCCACGATTCCCCGCTGTTCGTTGCGCTCGTAGGTGCCGAAGAAGAAGAACCGGTCGCGCCGGACGGGGCCGCCGAGGGCGAAGCCAAACTGCCGCCGCTGGAAGAACGGGTCCGGGTTGGCGGGCTCGCGTTTGAGCGCGGGGTAGGCGGCGAGCGTGTGGTCGCGGAAAAAATAGAAGGCGGTGCCGTGTAGCTCGTTGCCGCCCGAGCGCGTGGTCACGTTGACGGCCGCGCCGTTGGTCAGACCCGTAGTCAGGTCGAAGTTGACGGTCGCGACCTGGAACTCCTGGACCACTTCCTGCGAGAAGCCCATCGCCGAGCCGCCGTTGCCCACCGCCATGATGCTGCCGCCGTCGACCGTGACGCGCGTGCCGCGTCCGCTGTTGCCCACAGGTTGACCGAGAGCCGGCACAAAGGTTCGGTTGCTGCTGGCGCGCGCCGGGGGCTGGACGCCCGGCTCCAATTTCGCCAGTTCGAGGAAGTTCCGGCCATTGAGCGGCAGGTCCTCGATCTGCTCGCGGCTGACCAGCCCCCCCACCTGATGATGTTCGTACTGCATCAGCGGGCCGGCCGTACTCACCGTCACCCGTTCACTGATCCCGCCGACCTGGAGCGTGAGGTCGAGAGTCGTGGTCATGCCCGTCTCGACGGCGGCCGTGCGTTCGAGCGGGCCGAACCCGTCCGCCTCCGCCGTCACCTGGTACATGCCCGGGGGCAGCGCCGCCGCACCGTAATCGCCTTCCGCCGAGGTGGTGAGACTGCGCGTGAGCCCGCTGTCGCGATTGGTGAGGCGGACACGCGCCCCGGCGATGGGCCCGCCGGCGGGGTCAGTCACCACGCCGGAGACGGTGCCGGTCGGCGCCTGGGCGCGGGCCGAGGCGACTGCCAGGAGCACTAGAAGCAGAAGTTGCGCTTCAATCCTAATCACCGTCGTCACCTGTTCAGTTGTGAGAGTGAAGGAAGTTAAGCCGGCAGGCCGCGCAGGCGCATCGTGGCCGACTCTTTCGGCTTCACTCACGGTTCAAGATTCATGCGCCGGAGCAGGTTTGCGTAACGCGGGTCTGAGCGAAGACCGTCGAACGCGGGATCCGCATTGAGGGTGGTTATCCACCAACCGTGCTCCTCCTGAGACTTTTCTAGCCACGAGAAGGCCTGATCCGTCTCCCCGAGTAGCGCGTAATCCCGCGCGAACACGAATGGATTGATATACCTTTGCTTCGCCCGCTCCTCCGCCAAATCGAGCTGCTTCCGCAAGTAGCCTCTCCAACCTGATGCGGCATAAGCCGCTTTTAACGCCGCTGCTGTTTCCAGGTCAGACCCCACAACAATTTCACGGCGCTTGAGGTCCGCCTCGATGGCTTGCTCATAAAGCCCTTTCTGCCAGTATGCATTCCCGAGCCAATCGTACACCGAGGGTATAGTGGGGTCCAGTTCGAGTGTCTTCCGACACTGCTCGATCGCCTCGTCGTACCGGCGTGCGTAGTAGAGCATCATAGCCACGTTTCTGTTGTAGAAGACTGAGGTGGGCTCAAGTTCGACGGCCCGCTTGCTCTCGGCGACGGCCTCGTCGAAACGCCTCATGTCCATCAAATAACACGCGTAACTGCTGTGGGCGAACCCCGAGTTCGGGCTAAGCTCGACGGCACGCCTGAAGGCCCTCTCTGACCCCGCCCAATCCCACTCGGCGAGTCTAACGAATCCCAGCCCTGTGTGCGCCTCGGCCACCGTGTCGTCTATCTCCAGCGCCTTCGCCCAAGCCTCCTTGGCTTTTGGCAAGACGTCCTTCGGCGGACGCGCGCCCAAAGTGCCGAGCGACCAGTAGGCGTAACCTAAGGCGGCGTAAGCGGGTGCATAGTTGGGGTCGAGCTTGATCGCCTGCTCGAAGTACTCGATGCTCTTCTCCGTCGCCGGCCCAGTTCGCTTATCCAGGAGGAAGCGGCCCTTGAGGTAAGCGCGGTAGGCGTCGGGGCTCTCGGTATAGTTTTTCGCCAGAAGCTGCTTTTCTGCACCGCCCAACCTCAGGCTCAGTTTCTCCGCGATCTCACCTGCGATCTCCTCCTGGACGGCGAGGATCTCCGACACCGGGCGGTCATACTGCCCGCCCCACAGACGGCGATTGTCACGCACGTCCACCAGCTCGGCGCTGATCGCCAGAGCGCCCCCGCGCTGCACCACCCTGCCCAACAACACCGCCCGCACGTTCAGCTCGCGCCCGACTGTCTGCGGGTCTATCTGCTTCCCCTTGTAGCGCAGGACGGTGCTGAGCGAGATGACCCTCAGGCTGGGCAGTCGCGAGAGGGTGTTGATGAGGCTGTCGCTGATGCCGTCCGAGAGGTATTCGGCCTCGGGGTCGCCGCCCGCGTTGGCGAACGGCAGGACCGCGACCGAATCTATCGCCTCGCCGCCTCTGGCTGGGTAGAAGATGGTGGCGGCGGCGGCGACCGCGACGACTACGGCCGCCGCCGCGAGTGCCGCGCCCCGCTTGTGGCGTTTGATCTCGCCGACCAGATACTCGGCGCTCGACATCGCGTGTGGCGTCACCACATCGGCAGCGCGGGCGGCCGTCTTCCGGGCCGTCTCAACCGCCGCCTGTCCGCCGCTCTTTGTGCTTGGTCCTGCGTCCGGCCCGAGAGGCCGATTCAGCCGGGACTCGATCTCCAACTCCTGCCTCCGTCTCTTCAGGTCGAGCGCCAGCTCGTCAGCCGTCTGGTAGCGCTCCTCCCTCTCTTTGCGCAACGCCTTCGCGACAATCCGCTCCAGTTCTGCCGGTACACCTTCTGCAAATCGAGTCAGCGCAGGAGGTTCCTCCTCCAGAATAGAAACGATTACATGGTTAGCGGTCTCGCCTTCGAATGGCGCTCTTCCGGCCAACATCTCGTAGAGCACGACACCCAAGCTCCAAATATCGGTGCGCGCGTCTACATCGCCACCTCGCGCCTGTTCAGGTGACATATAACTGGCCGTCCCCATAACCAATCCGGGATTAGTATCGAGCAGCTCCTTAGTCGGTACTTGGGTGGTGATTATTGCCGTCTCTCGCCCAGCCAGCTTTGCAAGTCCGAAATCCAGGACTTTCACATAACCATCGCGCCTGACCATGATGTTCTCTGGCTTGATGTCGCGGTGAACGATCCCTGCGGTGTGTGCCGCATCAAGCGCGCTAGCGATCTGAATGGCGATATCAAGCGCTTCGGTCACATACATGCCGGTTTCCGACATAAGCTGGCGCATTGTCTGGCCATCAACGAATTCAGTGACAATGAAGTTTGTACCATTCAGACGTTCAATTTCATGAACAGTGACGATATTCGGATGATTAAGCGCTGTGACTGCTCGCGCCTCGTGTTCGAACCGGCGCATGCGCTCCGAACTGATCGTGAACTCAGCGGGCAGCAGCTTAACTGCGACTTTGCGTGTGAGCTTTGTGTCCTGGGCCAGGTAGACCTCTCCCATTCCTCCCTTGCCGAGGAGATTAAGAACCTTATATCGATCCAACATCGTTCCTGACGTTAACGGGGCGTTGCGCTCCGCCAACAACTCAGCAGCGGCGTCACCGGCAGGTACCTCGATGAAGCTTGCGGCCTGGTCGTGAGAGGCAAGGAGTGATTCAACTTCCTGGCGCAGGCACTCCTCACCACCGCAGCTTTCAGCTATGAAGGCAGCGCGGTCGCCTGGCTGCCGTTGCAGGGCATCGTGGAAGATTTGATCGATTTGTTTCCAGCGTTCGGGTGTCATACTTTATGAATTCTGCCCGGTGATCTCTCTTCGCAACCAGGCTTTCGCCAGAGTCCAATCGCGCATGACCGTCCCTGGAGAGACCTTCAGAACTTCAGCTGTCTCATTGATGCTAAGTCCACCAAAGTAACGTAGCTCAACAACCTGACTCTTTCGCGGATCTACGGCAGCTAGGCGCTCGAGCGCTTCGTCGAGCGCCACCATCCCCGCCGCTCGCTCGTCAGACAGGAGGGCAGCTTCGTCCAGAGAGACTTGCAAAGCACCGCCGCCTCGTTTGGCCCGGTTGCGACTGCGGGCGTAACTAACCAGGATTCGACGCATCGAGGTTGCAGCGATCCCAAAAAACTGAGCCCGGTTTTGCCAATGCACGTCTCTTTGATCGACCAGTCTGACGTAGGCCTCATCAACCAGCGCGGAGGTTTGCAGCGTGTGCTCGGGACGCTCCTGGGCCATGTATCGATGGGCCAGCCGATGCAGTTCGTCATAGATGAGCGGCATGAGCTTCTCGAGGGCCGCTTGATCTCCATTGCTCCAGGCAACGAGCAGTTGAGTGACTTCGTGTGGAACGATACTGGCCATCGCTTTAGGACCGAGTTGCTTATGAGGTAGCGGGATCATACCACCCGCACGACCCCACCGAAAACGGTCGAACCGAGAAAGCCTTCCGATAGCTCCAAGTTGTTTGTTTAATCCGCGCGTATCGCTCACCAACTCCTATTAAGGAACGCGCCATTTAGCGTGGAAACCTCTAATCGCTCTGAAGAAAAACTTGGCCCACGTTTTCAGTGTCCCGAACGAAACGGCGATCTCCGTAGAACTGCCAAGGCACTTCGAGCCTTGGCCGGGGGTTGGCGCGTTAGTAGATAGGAGCACGAAAGTCAAACAGGAGGTTTGGGCCCGTGAACAGCATAAACTTGAAAGGAAAATTCGCGCTGAGCGCGGTGACAGCAGCCTTCGCGATCATCGCGATCATATCGTGCAGTTCGGCCAGAGCCGATGCTATCACGGAGTGGAATCAGAATGCGCAGCAAGGGCAGGCGAAGCGCCCGCATCACGGCTGGAGCAACATCGGGCCGGGCGCGCCCGGCGTTTCGGCCAAGGTCGCCGTGGACCCTGGGGGAAGCGGGACGATATATGTTGGCTCGATTGGCGGTGGCGTGCGCAAGTCCACCGATAACGGCGTGAACTGGTCGACGGTCAACTCCGGGTTGAACGGAACGGCGGTTTACTCGTTGGCCATCGACGCCTTGGCACCCTCATGGGTGGCCTCGGTGGATTCATCATCTGGACCAAAGACGGAGGAACCAACTGGAAGAGAGTTTTTTCAGGGACGTCTCCGGTCACCTCGATCGTCATCGATCCGTTCGACTCGTACACCGGTTACTACACCGTTTACGCCTCGACGCTGTCCGGCTTGCTCTTGCTGGAGACCGCGGATATGGGCGCGAGCTGGAAGGTGACATCGATATCGACCTTGCCTCCGAAAGCTCTGTGGGGCGTGGCCATGGACCCCACGGATGACCACATACTCTACGTCGCCACGAACACTGACGGCGTGTGGCGAGGTAGGCGAAGTCTCGACGGCAGTTTTGCCTGGCAACCCACCGGCCCGCTTCCAGCTGTACCATTCTCGCTCACAATCGATCCTTCTTCTCCACAGACGATCTTTGTTGCCACGACTGAAGGCGTGTGGGAGAGCGCGGACGGCGGCGATAGCTGGCAGCAGAGCGCCCTCAAGGACAGGAGGGCGGCTTCAATCACGATGGGGCCGAGACGGGTGTTGTATGCAGGAACGACTTCGGGTCCGGCCATCTCCGAAGATCTCGGATTGACGTGGAAGGATCCTGACCCCACCGAGGGCGGCGCTCAGGCTTTCTCGTATTCGATCACCGTAGATCCCAATTCTGGCTACAAGCTCTTCGTCAGTACGCTGGGGTCCACGCCGCGGATCTCCGACGACCGAGGCATGGACTGGGTGGCCGTAGGTAAAGACTTCGCGGCTACCGAAGCTCGAAGGATTGCTGTCGATCCGACTGACTCCAACCGTGTGCCCGCCGTCGATCCGGTGTTCCCCAACGTCGTGTACTTGGGCACCTCCGGCGAGGGACTCTTCAAGAGCACGGACTCTGGCGAGCACTGGACGCAAGTGCTGGGCTACGATACCTGCGCGCAGGTGTCGGGCTACCCGCGCTTGGTGCAGGGCATCACGATCGACCCGAGAAACCACAACGAAGTGTGGTTTGCAACCAGCGCTGGAATCTTGCGGTCGCAAGACGGCGGAGCAACCTATTGCAACGTACTGCCCCAGGCAGCATGGAGCATCACCATAGTCGGCGGCGACAGCCCGGTGGTGTATGCGACGACGAAGCTTGCCGGCGTCTACAGAAGCCTCGACGGCGGAGACACGTGGCAGGCGATCAACGTTGGAATTACGACCAACACAACCAACGCATCGACCTGCCCACGCAACCCGTTTGACCCGAATTGCCAGATGGGCCGAGCGGCACCGGTCATCATCGATCCCGAGCACTCGGAGGTGCTCTACGTCGGTAGCGAGGGTGGCGGCGGTGTGTTCAAGAGTACCGATGGCGGCGATACCTGGTTTCCCGTGAACCTCGGACTATCAGACACGTCCGTCTTCGGGTTGGCGGCAGATCCACGCCTGCCCCGCTTGCTCTACGTATCCGGACCGCACGGCATCTTTGCGACGGCAACCGGCGGGGAGTGAGCTGTTTGCGTCTCCGTCAAGCCCCGTCGGTACGACGTAATACCGCCCAATCGAGGAGCCCGCCGACCAAAGCCACGATCGCCCTAACCCGCACGGAAACCGGTTTTCGCAAGACTGCTAAGCTGCTTAGGGGTTTGGCCGAGGGTTGGCGCGTTAGTAGATAGGAGAAAAGTCAAAGAGGAGCTTTTGACCCACGCAAACCATCAACCGAGCTGCTCTTAATTAACTTACATATTTCCCGAGGATAGAAAAGGAGGAGAGATGACGAAGCACGGTTTTACTCGTTTGATGACAATTTCTGTATGTGTTGCTGTACTGGCGGCGCTCATGACGCTCACGCCCACGAGCGCCAAAGCGCCCATTACTGATAACGCGAGTGAAAAGATCAGCTTTAAAGCTTAGGTAGGGGGAGAGAAGATCTTACCACATGCCCATAGTAGCCAGAATCCAAAAACTTTTACGTGTAAATCGTGGATGTGGTGGCTCTAGTGAGTTGAGTAATCCTCAGTTGCTCATTCGAACGCGTTCGAAAATTCTACTTCAGCAGTATTGGGACGGGAGGATATCATGGTAAAAAAATTCTGTGCTTCAATTTGTTTACTGCTTTGTTGTGGGCTATATGGGAACAGTAGCCGGGCCCAAAACGTGGTCACTGACTGGGCAGGAATTATTCAGCCTGCCGTGATAAAAATTAACGATTCGGGTCCCCTCAGACCGCCGGCGAGCTCCGAGGTACTACACACAATAATTCAGCTCTCCATGTACGACGCAGCTATGGCGATCGAGGGCGGCTACACGCCGTTTGCGGCGGCCATATCGGCGCCGCCTGGA
>WNFY01006544.1_pt1 | contig 10357 bp, 13 predicted proteins | sample 5400091 | NCBI WGS metagenome assembly WNFY01 (sample SAMN13153364, study PRJNA577476) | soil metagenome | isolation source: 60 cm soil or saprolite under grassland replicate 1 | place: USA:California | collected 2016-06-15
TGTAGTAGCCGTCGGTATGCCAGCGGATCGGGCGATTGGTGTACGGGATGTACTCGCCGCGGCCGGACTCGCCGGTGACGGTCACCTGGCTCACACCATCGTCGTCGGCAAGCCAGTTGCGATCGAGGCTCGCGAGCCCGAACTGCGCCCCGAGCCTGCGCGCAATCGCCTTGTCGGGCGCGCGCGTGGCGCTCGCGTAGATGACCATGTCGGCGGCGCGGCAGCACGCGAGCATCGCCGCGTGCTCGGCGTCGGTGAGCGCCCGCGGGTCGCCGACTTCGACGATCAGTGCCTGCACGGCGGATGGAAAATGCTCGAGCTTCGCCACGCGCCATCGCTGGTACGCGCGGTTGTCATCCGGATCGAAGGGATTGCCCGGCTGCACGGTGCCCGGCGGCGGCAGACGCGTCGCGACGTCGGCCATCACTCGCCTCGTGTTGTCGCTGCGGCGCGCGACTGGCGCGGCGACGCGTCGGTGAGTCCCGTCATTGCGCGCGCAAGGAGCTCGACAGCTTCGGGCGCCTCGCTGTCGATCACCTGCGACACCGCCCACGTCTGCTCGTGCTCTTCCATCACTGCGGCGACCTTGTGCCCGAGACAGCGGATGAACGTGTAGTCGGGGCCGTCGTCGCCCCAACCACACTCCGAATAGTCTGGCGAGCGCGCGTTGACGAGCGCGACGAACCGCCGCTTGCACTCGCCAGGCGCGTCCGCGTGCAGCAGATCCGACTCGTTGTCGGCCAGGAACTCGCCGACGCGGTTCGCGAGCGCAGTCGTGAACTCGACCCGCCATCGGTCGTCGCCGCGGCGGTGGGCGATGCGATCGGCGGCGAGGATGAGAAAAACGAGGAATTCGGACAGGAAAGCGAAATAGCGCGCGCCGGCCGGCAGCTCGAAGCGCGCGTTGCGCATGTTCTTGAGCGAATTCTGCGCGATCCGGAAGGCGATGAAAGCCGCCGCGCCGGCGATCTCGGTCGCGCTCTTCGGCGTTCCTTCACGGAACCAGTGGCTTTTGACGCGCATTGGGGTCAGGTTCGATTTTCGCGGTGCATCTGGTCACGGCCGAACATGACGAATGAAAATCGAGCCTGACCCCTACTTGCCGATGTAGAACTCATATTCGCCGGGGCCGATCTCCTCGGATGCGATGAGCTTCAAACCGGTCGCCTTGACCCAGTCGGCGACGTCGGGGCCGATGCCGGGACAGTTGCTGACGAGCTTCAACGTCTCGCCGGCGCGCATGCCGTTCAGAAGCTTTTTCGCCTCGACGATCGGCCCCGGGCAGACCGCGCCGCGCAAGTCGAGAACCGCATGCGCGGTGGGATGCCGCGAGCGTCCGCGCTGGATGTGGTACGCATGCCCGCCGTCCGGCAAACGCTCCGTGTGAGCGATATGATTGCCGGTGTAACGAGCCCAGGCGAAGAGGTCGTCCTGCGTGCCGGGGCAATCCGACAGGAGCACCAGCACTTCACCGGGCTTGAGGTCGTCGACCAGCTTCTTCGCGCCCAGGAGCGGCGCGGGACAACTCGTGCCGCGCATGTCGAGCGTCACGTTCGGTCGCAGCATCGTGTCTTCGGTCATCTTCATTTCCTTTCTTGCAAGGCGTGACAACGTCTTGCAACACTACCTTTCCCCTCTACCGATCGCGGGAGAGGGGGAAGGGGTGAGGGCCGCATCCCGCTCTGTCAGTAGCCGCCTTTCCCGTACGGCTGCGGAAGGCCGGCGACTTTGGCGCCCTGCTTCGCGGGTCCGATCGGGAACAGATCGTAGAGATACTTGCTGTCGGCCTCGGGCCGGATCGCCTGGAATCCCTTGAGCATATTCCGGAAGTTCGGCGTATGGCCGTTCGCCTGGTATTCGTCGCGCAGGTAGCGCACGACTTCCCAGTGCGCATCGGTGAGCTCGATTCCTTCTGCCGCGGCGATCACTGCGACGACACCGTCGTCCATGTTCGGCTCGAGCAGATAGCCATCGGCATCCGTCGCGACCTCGACCCCGTTGATCGTGTATCCCATTCGCGAGCCTCCTTTACATTCGCGTCCACCGCTTTGCGCGGCGTCAAACCACCGCCAGAATCGATTTGTAAGGGACGAAAAGTCCCCAACCCAACCCGCGCTCAGCCCCCATCCCCTCGAACTGCAGCGAGAGCGAGTCGGCGGGCTTCACCCCATGCAGCACGACGCTGAATCCGGCAATTTCGCGCGTGCCCGCATGCTGCGTTCGCCGTCGGCCCGTGATGAACTCGCAGACGACCGCTCGCGCGGCGAGCCACCGGGCGACCTCGTCGCCGAACGCCGCTTCATCGCGCGCAGCGGTCGCGACCCGTTGCGCATGGAGCGTGTGCCATGGGTGCAACGGTTTGGCCGCACCACCGGAGACCGCGAGACCCGTGCCGACGTCGAGCGTGCTGCCGGCAAGCGCCAATGCGTCGCCGATCCGGCGCTCGGGTAGCCGCAGCATGAGCTTCGCGCGCCGCGCGAGCAGGACGACGCCGTCCCCGCCCGGCGAGGTCTTCAGCGGATGAATCCCTGCGAGCGCCTCGTCGACGAACCACGGCAACCGGCGACGCACTTCGCGCCACAGCTCATACGCGTACTCCGCCGGCACGCTCGTGCCTTCGAGTCCGAACACGACATCGACGACCGCGTCGGCGCTCACCTCCATACTCTCCTCTAACGGATGCGGCAAAACGCCGCTGATCGCGAGCTCGCCTGTCAAGCGGCCGGGCCCGTCTCGGCCGGCTGCGCGTCACTCCACTGCCACATCGCCTCGGCCCATCGCCGCGCCGTGACCGGATCGACGTCGAAAATCGTGAATCGGCTCTTCTCGCGGATGCGCACGCGCAGGAACCGCATGCCGCCGGCGTCGTGGACGACTTCGGCCAACTCGATCTCCTGTCCACCCAGCGGAACCTTGAACCGCGTGAGGCTCGTGATGTTCGGCATGTCTTGCGCGCCTTCCAAGCGCCGCACCGCAACGGGCCGGCTATTCCCATTGTGCGCCGTCCGACGTGGGGAAACGAAAGACATGCCAACAGCGCAACGCCGCGCCGCGCGCAAATCCCGCCCTTCCCGGCACGATCCACAAAGTTTCCGCAGCCTGTATTGAGCGGTCTTCCGGCCTGATGCGTCCATAGCCATGCGGAGATACGAAAAACATACTCCATCCGGGTAGCTCCAGCGTAGCCGGCCTGAGGGATAGCGGCGCCGACGAAAGTGCCCGTAGCATGGCATCCTTGTCCGGCATCAAGACGCGGCGTTCGCACTGCGTACACACTAGCGGAGCAGGCCGTCCGGAAGGCTCCCACGCATGCGTCTCGTTTGCGTAAGGCACTTGCCGAGAACCATCCGCCGACCCAGCGAGGAGGAGTAAGCCATGGCGAAGAAAATGCATCCCACCCCGATGCTCGACCAGCTCGAAAGCGGGCCGTGGCCGAGCTTCGTCACGGGACTCAAACGGCTTGCGCACGACAAGGACTACGTTGTCGACCTGATGGGCCAGCTCGAGACGTCGTATCGGACGCGCAAGGGCTACTGGAAAGGCGGCACCGTCGGCGTGTTCGGCTACGGCGGCGGCGTGATTCCGCGCTTCACCGAGCTCAAGGACGAGTCCGGCAAGCCGGTGTTTCCCGATGCGGCGGAGTTCCACACGCTGCGTGTGATGCCGCCCGCGGGGATGCACTACAACACCGACGTGCTGCGCAAAATGGCCGACATCTGGGAGCGTCACGGATCGGGCCTGATCGCTTTCCACGGCCAGTCCGGCGACATCATGTTCCAGGGCGTCACCAGCGAGAACACGCAAAAGGCGTTCGACGAGATCAACGAGCTGGGCTTCGATCTCGGCGGCGCCGGTCCGGCGGTGCGCACGTCGATGTCGTGCGTGGGCGCCGCGCGCTGCGAGCAGTCGTGCTACGACGAAGCGACCGCGCACCGCACGGTGATCAACAGCTTCCTGGACGACATCCACCGGCCGTCGCTGCCCTACAAGTTCAAGTTCAAGTTCTCCGGTTGCCCGAACGACTGCATGAACTCGATCCAGCGCGCCGACATGGCGGTGATCGGCACCTGGCGCGACAACATCCGCACCGACGAAGCGCTGGCGCGCAAATGGTTCGTCAAGCACGGGATGAACGAGCTCGTCAACGATGTCGTCGCGCGCTGCCCGACCAAGGCGATCCAGCTGAAGGAAGTGAAGGACCTGAAGCCCGGCGCGTCGGTGTCGACGGTCGCGGTCAGCGACACGCACGGGCTCGAGATCGAGAACCGCGACTGCGTGCGCTGCATGCACTGCATCAACGTGATGACGGGTGCGCTTGCGCCGGGCAAGGACAAGGGCGCGACGATCCTCGTCGGCGGCAAGCGAACGCTGAAGATCGGCGATCTGATGGGGACGGTCGTCATTCCGTTCATGAAGCTCGAGACCGACGAGGACCGCGCGAAGCTCGTCGAGCTCGGCCAGAAGGTCATCGATTTCTTCGCCGAGAACGCACTCGAGCACGAGCGCACCGGCGAGATGATCGAGCGCATCGGCATCGTCAACTTCCTCGAAGCGCTGGAAATCCCGATCGATCCCAACATGGTCGCCTCGCCGCGCACCAACCCGTACGTCCGGATGGACGGCTGGGACGACGAAGTCGCGAAGATGAAGGCCGGCAAGAAGGTCGCTTAAATGAACCCCCAAGCTCGCTTCGTTCGCTACCCCGAGAGGGGGCGCTCAGCGCCCTTCGGGCGGCCGGGCGAGCGCTGAGGAGAGATAGAGATGGCACAACCGCAAATGCGCCGGGCGATCGAGAGCGGCGTCCCCGACAACCGGCCGTTCCTGCATCCGAAGTTCAAGGCGAACTACGGCAACTGGAAATACCACGACCGCCCCCGGCCGGGCGTTCTGCATCACGTCTCGCACACCGGCGACGAAGTGTGGTCGGTGCGCGCGGGCACGCAGCGGCAGATGGACGTCGCGACGATCCGCAAGCTCTGCGACATCGCCGATACCTTTGCCGAAGGCTATGTCCGGTTCACGATCCGCTCGAACATCGAGTTCATGGTGTCCTCCTTCGACAAGGTGACGCCGCTCGTCAATGCACTGGAGAAGAGCGGCTTCCCGGTCGGCGGCACCGGCAACTCGGTGTCGATGATCGCGCATACGCAAGGCTGGCTCCACTGCGACATCCCGGGCACCGACGCGTCGGGCGTGGTGAAGGCGCTGATGGACGTGCTCTACGACGAGTTCCGTCGCGAAGAGATGCCCAACCGAGTCCACCTGTCGACATCGTGCTGCGAAATCAACTGCGGCGGCCAGGCCGACATCGCGATCATCGTCCAGCACACGAAGCCGCCGGTCATCAACCACGACCTCGTCGCCAATGTCTGCGAGCGTCCCGCCGTCGTCGCGCGCTGCCCGGTCGCGGCGATCCGCCCGGCGCTCGTCAACGGCAAGCCGTCGCTCGAAGTCGACGAAAAGAAGTGCATCTGCTGCGGCGCGTGCTATCCGCCGTGCCCGCCGATGCAGATCAACGATCCCGAGCACTCGAAGCTCGCGATCTGGGTCGGCGGCAAGAACTCGAACGCGCGCGCGAAACCGACGTTCATGAAGATGGTCGCCGCGGGATTGCCCAACCATCCGCCGCGCTGGCCCGAAGTGGCTGAGGTCGTGACACGGATCCTGCGTGTCTACAAGGAAGATGCGCGGCCGTGGGAGCGGCTGTCCGACTGGGTCGAGCGCATCGGCTGGCCGCGCTTTTTCGAGAAGACGGAGCTGCCGTTCACCAAATACCTGATCGACGACTGGCGCGGCGCGCGGGTCAACCTCAACGCGTCGGCGCACATCCGGTTCTGATGCAAACCGCGCAACACACCGACTTGCCGTCGTTCCCGCGCAGAGCCTGCCCCCGACCCGATCGGGGGCGGGAACCCAGTGTCTTTCGGCGAACGACGCTGGATCCCCGCGTTCGCGGGGATGGCGTATTTGTGGGCGTATTTGTGGGGCACACATGAAATTCGGCATCCTCGTCAACGAAGGCCCGTACCAGCACCAGGCGAGCGATTCGGCTTACCTGTTCTGCAAGGCGGCGCTCGCGAAAGGGCACGCGATCCACCGCGTGTTCTTCTATCACGACGGCGTCAACAACTCGACGCGCCTGACCGAGCCGCCGCAGGACGATCGCAACATCGTCGCGCGCTGGTCGAAGCTCGCCGCCGAGCACGGCGTCGATCTCGTCGTGTGCGTCGCCGCAGCGCTGCGGCGCGGCATCCGCGACGAGAACCTCGCGGAGGGCTTCCGCATTTCAGGCCTGGGCCAGCTGGTCGAGACCGGCATCCAATCGGACCGGCTTGTCGTATTCGGCGATTGATATGCCCCCCAAGCTCACTTCGTTCGCTACCCCCGGAGGGGGCCTTCGGCGCCCTTCGGGCGGCCGTGCGGGCGCCGAGATGGACCCCCAAGCTCACTTCGTTCGCTACCCCCCGAGGGGGCGCTCAGCGTCCTTCGGGCGGCCGTGCGGGCGCTGAGGACCAACGTCATGTCCGACGAAGGCATCGCGAAGAAATTCATGTTCGTCAACCGGACGGCGCCGTACGGCTCCGCCTATGCGCTGGAGTCGCTCGAGGTCGTGCTGATCTCGGCTGCGTTCGACCAGGACGTCTCGCTCGTGTTCGTCGAGGACGGCGTCTGGCAGCTGAAGAAGGGCCAGCAGACCAAGGGCATCGAGACCAAGAACTTTTCGCCGACCTATCGCGCGCTCGAAGGCTACGACGTCGAGAAGCTCTACGTCGAGCGCGAATCGATGGTCGAGCGGGGGTTGAGCGAGGAGGACCTGATCGTCGACGTCAAGGTGCTGCCCGCGGCCGAGCTCGGCAAGCTGATGGACGAGCAGGACGTGGTCCTGTCCTTCTGATCAGGAGAGACGCCATGCTGCACATCGTCAACAAATCGCCGCTCGAGCGCTCGTCGCTCGACGCCTGCCTGCGAATCGCCTCGCCGGGCACCATCCTGCTGATCGAGGACGGCGTCTATGCGGCCACGCGCGGCACGGTCGTCGAGAAGCGCATGCGCGAGGCGATGGCGAAGCACAAGGTCTATGCGTTGCTGCCCGATCTAGAAGCGCGCGCCGTCGCCGACCGCGTGCTCGACGGCGTGACGACGGTCGATTACGGCGGCTTCGTCGACCTGGTCGCCGAGCACGCCAACTGCCAGTCCTGGCTCTGAGCGCTTCCACCTTCCCTTCAACCCTCCGAGGAGAACCCCATGCCCACCATCGAAGTCAACGGCAAGCCCTATGAAACCGACGAGGAAGGCTATCTCGTCAATCTCGCCGACTGGAACGAGGACGTCGCGAACCACATCGCAAAGACCGAAAGCGTCGAGATGTCGACCAACCACTGGGAGGTCGTCAACTTCCTGCGCAAGTACTACGACGAGTACCAGATCGCGCCGGCGGTCCGCGTGCTGACCAAGGCGATCGGCAAGCAGCTCGGCGCCGACAAGGGCAACAGCCAGTATCTCTACGAGCTGTTCCCCTACGGCCCGGCAAAGCAGGCGTGCAAGATCGCCGGCCTGCCGAAGCCCACCGGCTGCGTCTGAAGGGATCGTCATTCCCGCGCAGAGCCTGCCCCCGAGTGGGGTAGTCGGGGGCGGGAATCCAGTGACTTTCGACGAACGACACTGGGTCCCCGCCTCCGCGGGGACGACGGTGAGTAGGCGACCCGCCAGGAGGAGCGCAATGTCGACGGCTACGGTGGTTTTCGCCGTCCTGTTCTACGCCGCGACCGCGCTGTTCGCGGGCGGCCTCGCGTACCGCATTTACGGCTACGCCCGCACGCCCGCGCCGCTCAAGATCCCGACGACGCCAGCCCCCGTGACGCGCGGCGGCGTCGCGCTGCGCATCGCGCGCGAGGTCGTGCTGTTCGAAAGCCTGTTCAAGAGCAACCTCTGGACGTGGGCATGCGGCTGGCTCTTCCACGCCGGCCTCGCGCTGGTGCTGCTGCGGCACCTGCGCTATTTTCAGGAACCGGTGTGGGACTGGGTCGCGCTGCTGCAGCCGTTCGGCATCTACGCGGGTTTCGCCATGGCCGCAGGCCTGGCCGGCCTCTGGGTGCGGCGGATGTTCGTCGCGCGCGTGCGCTTCATTTCGACGCCGTCCGATCACCTGATGCTCGCGCTGCTGCTGCTGATCGCCGCCACCGGACTCGCGATGACGTTCGTCGCGCACACCGACATCGTCGCGGTGAAAGCGTTCTTCCTCGGGCTCGTGCGCTTCGATTGGCAGCCGCTGCCGGCCGGCCCTGTGCTCTATGCGCACCTTGGCCTCGTCCTCCTGTTGCTCGTGATCTTTCCGTTTTCCAAGCTGCTGCACGCGCCGGGTCTCTTCTTCTCGCCGACCAGGAACCAGGTCGACGACTCGCGCGAGCATCGCCATATCGCGCCGTGGGCGGCCGGGCTCGACCCGAAGCTCTGATCATGGCCGCCGACGTCAAGGCTCCTGCGCTGCGCACGTTCCCCGGTGCGCCGCAGCCGCTCGTCCCGGGCGCGATGGGCGAATCGAAACCTTATGTCGCGACCGACAAAATGCAGCAGGCGCTGGGCTTCCCCGGCGAGCTCGCCGACGATTGGCAGGAAAAAGCGCTCGGGAAGATGGGCGAGCTGCTCGGCAGATACCGCTCGCTCAAGGTTTACCTCGACAGTTGCGTCCACTGCGGCGCGTGCGCCGACAAGTGCCACTACTTCATCGGTACGCAGGACCCGCTCAACATGCCGGTCGCGCGGCAGGACCTGATGCGCAGCGTCTACCGCAGGCACTTCACGCTTCCGGGCAAGCTCTTCCCGAAGCTGGTCGGCGCGCGCGAGCTGACCAAAGACGTGCTCGATCAGTGGTACACGTACTACAACCAGTGCTCCGAATGCCGCCGCTGCTCGGTGTTCTGCCCCTACGGCATCGACACCGCGGAAGTCACGATGGCGGCCAAGGAGATCATGGACGCGGTCGGCTACGGGCAGAAGTACTCGAACGAGATCATCGGCAAGGTGCACCGGATCGGCAACAACCTCGGGCTGCCCGGACCGGCGCTCGCCGACACGCTCGAAGGCCTGGAAGAAGACGTCAAGGAAGAAACCGGTGCCGACGTGCGGTTTCCGCTCGACGAAAAGGGCGCGGAAGTGCTGCTCGTCACGCCTTCGGCCGATTTCTTCGCCGAACCGCACGTCGACAGCCTGATCGGCTACGCGAAGGTGTTCCACGCGGCCGGCATCCGCTGGACGCTCTCGTCGCACGCGTCCGAAGCGGGCAACTTCGGCCTCTTCATCGGCAATTACGATCAATTGCAGAAGATTGCGCTGCGCATCCGCGAGGCCGCACTGGAGCTAGGCGTCAAGCGGATCGTCGTCGGCGAATGCGGTCACGCGTGGCGCGTCGCCTACAGCATGTGGAACACCCTTGCCGGCATCGGCGCCGGCGGCACCGACCCGTTCGCGCGGCAGCTACAGAGCCAGCTCGATTCGAGCTACCGGCAGCCGATGCACATCTGCGAGCTTACCTGGGACCTGATCCAGCGCGGCGCGCTTACCTTGGACAAGGAAGCGAACGACCACCGCGTGGTCACGTTCCATGATTCGTGCAACGTCGCGCGTGCGTCGAGGATGGGCGACATGCCGGGCGGCCAGTTCGAGATTCCGCGCGCGATCATCCGCGCCGTCGCGAACAACTATGTCGAGATGCGCACCGGGACTACGCACGAAGCAACGTTCTGCTGCGGCGGCGGCGGCGGACTCCTCACCGACGAGCTTCTCGACCTGCGCGTCAAGGGCGCGCTGCCGCGGATGGAGGCGCTGCGCGCCGTCGCCGACGAGCACAGCGTCAACTTCATGGCGACGATCTGCGCGATCTGCAAGGCGCAATTCAGCAAGGTGCTGCCGTACTACGGCTTCAAGATGGGCATGGTCGGCGGCGTGCACCAGCTCGTCAGCACTGCGATCCGGCTCGGAGCGAAGTGATGAGTGATCATCAAGGGAGTGCATCGATGTCGACTGCCTCGGACACCGCGACGACCAAACTCACGTTCCGCCGCTACAAGGAAGGCGACGCGACGTGGAAGGCCTGGCATCAGAAGATCTTCGACGCCGACCGCTCGCACAAGTGCCCCACCTACATCCAGTCGACGCCGCCGTGTCAGGGAAGCTGTCCGTCCGGCGAGGACATTCGCGGCTATCTCAATATCGTCCGCGGCATGGAGAAGCCGCCCGCGAGGATGAGCTGGCAGGAATACGCGTGGCGCCGGCTCACCCAAGCGAACCCGTTCCCGTCGATCATGGGACGCGTGTGCCCGGCGCCGTGCGAGACGGGATGCAATCGCAACGAGGTCGA
>WNFY01006545.1_pt1 | contig 10357 bp, 9 predicted proteins | sample 5400091 | NCBI WGS metagenome assembly WNFY01 (sample SAMN13153364, study PRJNA577476) | soil metagenome | isolation source: 60 cm soil or saprolite under grassland replicate 1 | place: USA:California | collected 2016-06-15
CTCATCACAAATCAAGTCGAACTTCACTTCGACGCGCCTTCCACGATTTTGATTTCTTCCGGCGTCAGGCCATAAGCGGATTTCAACACGTGCGCAACCGGCAGTCAATCGAACTGCGTCATGCCGCTTTTTCGAAATCCTTTAGGGAGACTTCTGTTTTGAGGTAACGAACTAACGCATCTCGCTCCTCGGCGGGAAGTGCTGATAAGGCTGCATGGAGATTTGGGTCACGTGCGCGGAGATCGGGAAATTTACCTTGCTCGAGTAAATGCCGGCTTCTTGGATCAAGTAGAAATGCCACAAAGACAGTCCGCAATTCGCGACTGTGCACAGCATTTGTGTTTTGAGTAGCGACGAAGCGTTCATACGCTTCGTCGGCTAATTGTGCCCGCGTTGGGATCGTCGGGATCACGCCAAAAATCTTGCCCAGAATTTCGCGAAGACTCGGGCTCCGGTCGGTTTTGTAGATCTCTTGCAGTTTCGGAAGATTCCAGAACTCCTCCGGTTTTTCGAAGAGCAGGCGCCGAATTCGTTCTTCAACGGCGGGCCAGTCTTCCGCGTCAAATGCGTCGCGCAAGATTGCATCCGAAGCGACCGCTTCATTCGCTTGGTGCGTGAATCTATCCCGATACATCTCACGATCGATTCGCATCCCGAACACTCCAATCTCATCGCGCGCAACATCCTTAATCGGATCGGGTGAAGTGCTGGTAAGAGTATCGACGCGAATCCCACCACCACCGCCTCCTCCATTTGGGCCGGGTGGAACAGGTTCGCGCGGCGGAATTAATTTCTGGTCATAATTGAAATCTTCTTCGAAGTATTCGCAGTTGGCGAAGAAATCGAAGAGGCCGAATCCGTTCTTGTCGATCCTCTGTTCATTCTCACCGTCTTGGTGCTTGAACGTGAACAGGCGTGTCCCACGGCCTTTGATTTGAATGAAGTCTGTCGGGGACATGATCGGGCGAGCAAGCACGACGTTTAAAATGTCTTCGCAATCGTAACCGGTCGTCATCATCCCGACCGTCACGCATACTCGCGTGCGGCTAGTGTTGTAATCGCGGAACTGGTTTTCGCGCCACTTCGATTTCCCGCTCAAATTGTTGTTGGCGAAATCGATTGTCATTTGTTGCGCGCCGGGAATACCGGAGGTCACTTGCATAGCGAAAGTAGATCCGGCTGCATATTCTTTCGGCCAGCGACGAGTAGCTTCTTCATTCAATAATTGGGCGAGCTTTGTTGCGTGAGGCCGTCGAACAGCAAAGAAAATGGTTTTGCCGACCTCGCCTGTTAGCGGATCGCACTTGGCATTGTCGAGAAAGCAACGAACAAAACTCAGATTTGTTTCGTCCGAGAAGAATTTCTTCTCGTAGTCCTGTCTGCTAAACACGAGTTCGGTCTCTTCTCCTTCTTCGCTGGCAGGAACAGTAATTGCGTAACCTTCGTCTGAGAGCATCTGCGTCGTGATCTCTGTGCGCGCATCAAACGTCGTCGGATTGACGAGATATGGTGGCTCGTGCTGAACGGCTTGAGTCAAACTGTAGCGGAAGGTCGGCCGGCCATCCTCGCAGCCAAATGTTCGATAAGTGTCGAGCAATAGCCGCCGCTCGTATTCGCGCGGATCGTGTTGCGGATCTGCGGTGTTTACTCCCTTAAGATAATCTTTCGGCGTTGCGGTAAGGCCGAGCTTTGCGCCGACGAAATACTCAAAGATCGCGCGATTATTGCCGCTGATTGTGCGATGCGCTTCGTCACTGATAATCAGTTGGAAATCTGTGGGCGCGAACTCGGTCAGGAAACGATTGCGCGCGGCAAGGCTTTGAATCGTTGTCACGACTACCTGCGCCTGTTTCCAATCTTGCCGCCTTTGTTTGTAAATAACTGTTTGGATTCCATCGTTCGCCAGATAATCCCGAAAGTTTCGTTCCGCCTGTTTTTCCAGCTCCAATCGATCGACCAAAAATAAAATGCGCGTCGCATTTTCGGTACGGAGATAAAGCTTCGAGATGGCAGCGCTCAACAACGTCTTTCCCGTTCCTGTTGCCATTTCGAAAAGGAACCGATCCTTTCCACGCGCCGCTACCCTTTGAAGCTCATGAATTGCGTCGAGCTGATAATCGCGGAGCAAGCGAATCTTCTTATTTACCTGAATCGTTTCGCGATCCGCCGCGGAATAGGTCGGCCAGGCCGAATCTTGCGAAACAGCAATATAGTTCTGATTGATCGCAACTGAAGCGAGCCGCGCTGGATCAGGGCGCCATTCCGAGGCTTTGCCTAGTTCTTCGAGCGGCAGGAACCGCGAAACTTTTACAGGATTTCCCTGCCGCAAGTTCCAATACCAATGAACCAAACCGTTACTTAAGAAGATGTGGCCCGCGTTCAGATTCTCAGCGTAAGCGCGCGCCTGCTCTTTCGCCGTAAGCGGATCGATGCTTTCGCGTTTCGCTTCTACTACTGCAACGGCGCGTCCGTCGGTGTTCAGCAACACGTAATCAACAAATCCTTCCGGCGCGCGCTCAAAATCGTTACCAAGATCAGCATTCGGCGAAAACGTCCGACCACTTAATCTGTGTTCGAGAATAACGTTTTCGCGCTGACCACTCCCGTCTGGCAAGAAACGCCAGCCGGCATCTTCCAGCATCTTATTGATCGTGATCCTCGCCTGCGCTTCAGATGGCATGACTCAAAGGTCGTAAATCCTATGTCCCAGATCGTCGTTGACCGAATCGGTGGTTTGCAGTAGTTTACCGATAAGCAGGACTGGAAAACTCCGGTCGGCGCTGGGCCTCTGGTGAATACCGGAGGCTCTTCGCATTTTCAGGGAAATATCTTTAGGCCCCATCCTTTGATTTCTCCTTGCGGATTACGGCGGAATTTCTTTTCAACAATGTCGTAGGCGCGGTTCGGTTGCGTAGGCCTTAGAACTTTAATCCCAACCGGCCGTGCGATCAGATCGGCGCATTGCAACCCCGCCGAGTTTGCCGCCTTGGGAATCATGACCAGCTCAAATGGCAGCTTTTTGTTTACCGCATTAGCGCCGTCGCAGATGCGACGAAATGCAAGCTCAAGCTGCGTGTCTTCCTTCGCGCCGCGCTTTTCCACGATCGCGTGCGTGAGCTTGTTAGCTTCGCCTCTACTATTTAGTTCAAGATACATTCGTTCGAGGCCAAACTCGAGAGCCAGGTCGTAAGGGTTGGCGGGGATTGCATATTTATTTGTGAAATCCAGTTTGCGTATCACTGCGGCGACGAGTTGAAAGGGCGTCTCATCAATGTACTGCGATACCGCATTCATAAAATCCGTCCGCAGAGATCGGTCGAACAGAAAACGATAATCCTTGTTCGGCTTTCTGATCTCGTGTTCGTGTAACACCTGCTCGTCGTGGCCCCAGAAGCGAAACTTCAACTTTTGCAGCTCAGGGCAAGCACGGTTTACATAATCGCTCTTGCTAAACAGGCAAAACACCAGCGCGAATATGGGATAGCCCGGATCGACCTGAAGTAGACCGTGGTCGCCACTTTCATCCACAAACACGACATGATCGCTGAAGTTTGTCACGAAAGCCTACGCTGCGGCATTCGATGCAGGTTCACCTGAGGTGATTTGCCACAGTCGATCAAGCACCCGCTGTATCTTCGCCTCGAATTTCGGAATCAACGCATTTACCGCATCCATCTGCGCCGCTTCCGCATTCAGCTCGGTCACAATCCTCTTCTGCTCATCCATCGGCGGCAGTGGGATTTCGATCTCGCGCAGAGTTTCAACGGTGATGTTTTTCTGTGCCGCCTGCGGTGCGAGCGAATCCAAAGTTTGCTTCTTACCACGCATTGCGAACTCCAGGAATTCTGGTAGGACGCGGCCATTGGGAATCAGGCCAACAACCGAATCCGTGAAGCACGCTGGGTAAGTCAGTAGCGCAGTGTCGCCAATGTTCGCGGCGATGGTGATCAGGACAATCGTCGGTTGAAACAATTTGCTCACCGCCAACCCTCGTTCATTGAGCGTCTGCGTGTGAGTTACCGAGCGGCCCTTGGCACGAACCACATCACCAGTTTGTAAGAACGGATACCTGCCACCATAAAACTCTGGAGCATTGCGAGGTCGATGCGAGAAACGACCGCGTTTGATTTCGCAGATTTCGTCGAGTCTAACAGTTTCCCATCCAGGATCGATGTCGAGCTGCGGATTATACCCCGCAAGAATCTGACGAGCGCCATCGATGACCTTTTGGTAGCTATCGATTTCGCCTACGATACGCTCTTGTTCCTCCAACGGCGGCAGCGGGATTTCGACTTCCTTTAGCAGAGTTGTGCTCACGCCGGCTTGGCCGACCCAGCGCGTGCAAATTTTTGCAAAATGACCGCGCTTGAAAAGTTGGTGAAGCGATAGCGCTACGAATCGCGGAAGTACTCTTGTTCCGTCAACTCGCAATCGAGTAGTGTGGTTCGAGTAGTGAGCACTTTCCGCCGAGTCAAAGAGGCATGTCTTGCCTACAAGCTCTACGCTGTTTGTGTTGTTGAATAGAATGTCACCCCTCCGCAAAGCATAGCTGTCGTTTTCCGCCGCAATTTTCAGCGGCACAAACTTCACACCTTCCCAAGTCAGCTGACCTTCAGCGGTTATGTTCTGCGATCGAAGGTGTGGCACACCAGTCGCGGTGCGCTTATTCGACGAGCAAGAATAGCCGCTCTGCATGTCGAGACAGAGTTCACCGATGGTTGCGATTTTATACTCGTGTTCCGCGGGAGCACCTCCCGTGTAGCGCTCGACGTTCAACGTCACATCTTTGTTCGCGAGCAATTCGGTTTTCTCGATGAGCCTACAGACGATTCTTGTTGCGTTGACCTCCTCGCGGTTGCCGGCAAACCACGAATGAATTACGCGCTCGGCCTCGGGAAGATCATTCTGTTCTACAGGGTAGCGCTTCGCGCCAAGATCAAATCCGTCTGCATTGATTTTAACGAGAAGAATCTGTTTTCGCTGACGGCTCAGTCTCTTGTCTAGGAACAATATGCTGGTCTTTACGGGGGAGTACGGATTGAATACGCCGCCCGGAAGGGAGACGACAGCAACGAGTGAATCCTCAATGAGGAATCTTCTCAGCTTCACGTATGCGTTTTGCGTTGTAGCGACGATGCCGTTAGGCACAATGACGGCGCCGCGCCCATCCGGAGTAAGATGTTCGGCGATGTAATCGGTGAAGAGCACTTCAGATTTTTTCGCTGCGACACGAAACTTCGTGTGCGGACTGACGCCGCCCTTCGGCGTCATGAATGGTGGATTTGCGAGGATGAGATCGGCTTTCTCGTTCCAGCGCGCGTCGTTGGTGAGAGTGTCGTAGATGTGAATCGCCGGATCGGGGAAGCCGTGCAGGAACAGATTCACCTTGCTCAGCTTCACCATCAGGTCGGTGACATCATAGCCGGTAAGATTGGAATAAACTTTTTGGCGCTGATCATGCGTGAGTTTGTCGCCGGGAATTTTCGATCCCGCCGAAGTGTGTTGCGCAAGAATGTGTTTGTAACAGGAGACAAGAAATCCGCCCGTGCCGCATGCGGGATCGAGAATGCGATCGTTCGGCTGCGGATCGAGACACGCGACCATAAAATTGATCATGTGTCGCGGAGTGCGGAACTGACCATTCTCGGCCTGGATGCCCATCGTCTTAAGCAGATACTCAAACGCGTTGCCGAGTTCCTCGCTGTGCGAGTAAACGAATCCGTTCACTTCATTGAGGAAGAGAGTGAGGATGCGACCGTCGCGGAACTTCAGGAATGAATTCCGGAAAATATCGCGGAATAGCGCGGGCAAATGCTCCGCTTTTCCGATTGTTTCGATTCCTTCTGCGAAAAGATTCATCCGCTCGTCAGCTGAAACGGTCTGCGGCAGTAACGCCCGCCAGCGGTATTTCTCCAGCGGACCCACGAAGAACGAACGCTTTCCGCCGAGCCTCACGGATTCTTCATCAAGGTCGTCCATGAATTTGTAGATCAATGCGAGCGTGATCAGCTCGATCTGATCAGTTGGCAGAGGCAGCTTGCCGACGAGAATGTCGCGGCAGGCATCCAGGCGACGTTTTGTTTCAGCAGTAAGCACTAAGGCCGGAAAATAGCAGAATTTGCTCGCTCGGAGGAGCGGAAAGAAGCGGCGAAAGCGGAATTCAGTTCCGAAAATCTTTCCGCTGAGAAGGGGAGAAAGGCCAAAGAACGGGACGACGACCCAACTTCGCTAGGCCAATTCGTCTACGATCTTCGCGATCTGCTGGCGAAAAAGTTTGGCGCCGCCGGACGCCGGATGCCGGACGCAGTGCACATCCACATTAAGTTCTTCCAGTTGTGCGGCGGCGATTTTTCCCAGCGCGACGACTTGATCGCACGGAAATAATTCGAGAAAAGCATTGAGCACCGGCAGGCCGGCAGCTTGCTCGGACTTTTTAGGCGTACGGTTACTCAACATGCCGCGGCGAGGATCGAACGAATGCCACGGGAATGCATTCCACAGGACGAATTGCTCTGGCTTTATGCCAAGCCGCAAGAGCGCGCCCCATACAATTGTTGCCGTCGGCTCGGAAAACCCGTCTGGACATTTCTCAGGTTTGCTGGTGCGCCGCGGCTCCAGGTCCGAGAAAAAATCGCGGGCTCTTAATTCGACTTTCTTGCTTCGTCCGAGCAACAAACGTTCAGAGGTCATGGGGATTCCGCTGAAGTGACCACCGCGATAACCAACCGCCTCGCCGATCACTGCGAGCTTTACCTTGCCAAGCCGTTTTTGCAGATAAGCGCGCAGCTGGGTTCGCCGTATGGCGGGCGCATTCTGGCCGACATCATTTTGCTTATCAACTTCCCACCACGGATTAAACACGGCGCCCGAAGGCGAGTTCTTTAAGAACTGCAAGAAATCGTCGATCGAATTGGAAGACATCGCTTTACCCAAGCTCGGCAAAAAACGTGACGCAGACAATCCTGTCTGCGGCGTCGTGTCTCCTTGCGCACTGAGCGTTCGCAGGCACGATTGCCTGCGTCACGTTCGCCATGCCCGAGCTGCCTGATGTCGAAACATTCAAGCGTTACCTGGATGCTACGTCGTTGCATCAGCGTATCAGCGGTGTCGATGTGCAGGACAGGTACATTTTGAAAGGCGTTTCGATGGATGAGTTGGCGCGCCGATTGAAAGGATGCCGCTTCGAATCGAGTCGTCGACGCGGCAAACATCTGTTTGTGCGCGCCGATGGAGACTTGTGGCTGCGATTGCATTTCGGCATGACCGGGTCGCTACAGTACTTCAAACATGACGAGCAAGCGCCGAGGCATACGCGAGTGCTCTTTGTTTTCGCCAATGCGCACTGCCTCGCATTCGAGGATCAACGCAAGTTCGGCGAGATCGGGCTGATCGCGGATGTAAATGAATTTTTGAAAAAGCGCGCCTTGGGCCCGGACGCGCTCGATGTCGGTCTTTCAGAATTCAAAGACATTCTCGCGAAACATCACGGCGCTGTGAAATCAATCCTGATGAACCAGAAGTTAATCGCGGGAATTGGAAACATTTATGCCGACGAAATTCTTTTCCGTGCGCGTATTCACCCGGCGACGCAAGTTTCAGCTCTGAAAGACAAAACAATTGCGAAACTCTTCCGCGCCATGCGCTACATTTTGAGGACGGCGATCGAGGCGAAAGCCGACGCGGATCTTATGCCAAAATCGTGGCTGCTGGCGCGTCGCGGAAAAGGCTGCAAATGCCCGCGGTGCAGACAAGAATTGAAATCAGCAACGATCGGCGGGCGGACTGCTTGGTTTTGCGCACAATGCCAGCGACGCAGTTCGTGACGTGAACCAGAAAGTTTTGCTCACTGGTCGCCCCGGGTGCGGTAAGACGACGCTGATCAAGCGCGTCGTAAACAAGCTGGCGCGACCGGCCGGCGGTTTTTACACTGAGGAAATCCGCGAGCGCGGCGCACGCGTCGGATTCAAGATCGTCACGCTCGACGGTAAAGAGGCTCTACTTGCTCATGTGGATCTCAAAACCACGGAGCGCATCGGAAAGTATGGACTCGATCTTTTCGCCCTCGAGACGGTTGGCATTGAAGCGCTCCGCACAGCCGTCCGTGAGCGGCAACTGGTTGTGATTGACGAAATCGGACCAATGGAAATCCGATCGCCGATTTTTCGCGAGGTGGTGAACGAAGCGCTCGACAGCCCGGACGCGTCGGGGATCCTTGCAACGATCAGCGCGCGATCGTTTCCGTTCACCGACGCTATCAAGAAGCGCCCCGATGTCACTCTGATCGAAGTTAGGCCGAGGAATCGCGACCAACTCGTATCCGACTGGTCGGACCAATTCAAAGCGTGAAAGCGAAATCAAAAGCGGTGCGAAGACGCCCCGCACTCCGAAAGCACTTCGTGCGAAATTCCTTTTTGCGCCAGCTTTGGACTGCGAACGCGTCCTCGCGTCGCTTTCGCTGTTGCGGATGCCAACTGCGTAAGTCGTTGGCATTCCTCTAATCCGGCAGGAATTCTACTCAACGTAGCGTTTCCAGAAGTGTGAGCGCGTTTCGAGGAGCGGCGCCTTCAGCGTCGTTATCGAAATAAACGTGCACGTCGCAGTTTTCTTCTAGCCAGCGCTGGGTTCGTGTCGCCCATTTTCCGAGCGCGGGTTTGCTGTAGCTCGATGCGTATTTTCGGGTGTGACCGTGGAGGCGGATGTAAACCACGTCAGTTGTCACTCGATCCCACATTGGCCAGTCGGGCGCATCAGACATGCAGATCGCGACAGCGTGGCGCTCGAGGCACTCAGCTACCTGGTCATCAAACCACGACTTATCGCGAAACTCGATCGCGTGTCGCGTGCTTTTCCAGTGCTGCAGATTTCTTAGAAACTTCTCCAACCGCTCAATATCTTTTTTCAAAAACGCCGGAAGCTGCCAGACCACGGCGGCGAGGCGTTTGCCAAGAGGCGACGCCGATTCACGACAACGGATCACTGATTGTTCCACGTCTAGCAGCTTTTTGTTGTGCGTGACGTAGCGGTGGCCTTTGATCGCAAATGGAAATTCTTCAGGAGTCTGGTCGCGCCACTTCTTGAACGTGCTTTTCTCCTGCAACCTGTAGAACGTGCTGTTCACCTCGATACCGGTGAAACGTTCCGCGCAAAACCGGAGCCATTGTTTCTGTGGCGTGTCGCAGTAGAAATCGTTGCGCCAGCTTTTGTAATTCCAGCCGCTCGTACCGATGTATGCTTTGCTGGCCATTTGTTGGACAATGTGGGAGGGGCCTCAGTGCCCCGACCGAATCTTGTCTTCGTCAAGCAGCCAAGGCCACGGGTCTGTCACTAAGTCTTTTCTGCTTGCGCTGCTCGCATCCCATTCTTCCGGTGTTTCAACGAGTCCCTTGGCGACAGGATTTTGCTCAATGTAGCGAGCGACGAACTCGAACTGTTTAGCGGTCTTTACTCGGGTGTCGTAATAGCCATCCTGCCAGCACGTTTTGTGCTTTGTCAAGAGCGCGCTTGTCTTGCCGCCAACGTAGCTCATCATGTCATGCATAAATTTGGGGAGAACCCACGGCTCACGCAAAGCAAACAAGGCAATGCCAATGGTCCGGCATGACAACGAACGCCCGGAGATAAATGCGTTGCTGTTGAACAGCAAATACTAACGCCCAAACTATGATTTCGCGCGCTGGCTCTTCTAAAACTGCTTTCTTCGGAAGCAGCGACTTTGTGATAAAGAATGTCGCTGGTGTATCGCTGAGTCGTTACAGGCGAAGGTTTCGGGAGTGAAAGCTTGATTTCATGAGGGTCGGGGCACTAAGGCCCCTCCCACATTCCGTAGCTATCTACACCATTGGGCGGAAACGCCCGACGACTCCCTGCAAGCGCCCGGTGATTTGGCCTAACGAACAAACTTCGACCGCTTCCAGTAATGTCGGGAAACAATTTTCGCCGCGCTCGACGACAGCCGCGAGCTTGTCCAACGCGCGCTTGGCTTTCTCCGCGTTTTTCTTTTTGAATTTCGCGAGTCGATCAACTTGCAACTGCTGTTTTGCACGCGGAGTACGCACAAGTTTCACTTCCGGAATGTCATCCTCGCCATCGCGGTAGCGATTCAAGCCGATGATCGGGCGAGTTCCATCGTAGATTTGCTGTTCATAACGATGCGCGGCATTTTGGATCTGGCTGCGCTGATAACGTTCTTCGACCGCCGCCAACACGCCGCCGAGCCGTTCGATCTCGCGGAATTCGTCGAGAATCGCCGCTTCTACTGCCCGTTCGACCGCTTTCATCCCGGGCGATCCGCTCAACATGTTCATGGTGTGCTTGAAAATTCCCGACTCCTCGAGCAGGATCGCCTGCCCGTGCGCGG
>WNFY01006546.1_pt1 | contig 10356 bp, 4 predicted proteins | sample 5400091 | NCBI WGS metagenome assembly WNFY01 (sample SAMN13153364, study PRJNA577476) | soil metagenome | isolation source: 60 cm soil or saprolite under grassland replicate 1 | place: USA:California | collected 2016-06-15
ATCCTACCGCTATTTTTATATGACTCCAGGTAAGATAGTTCAGATTTTGTTAGTTTAATCAAAGATTGCATATTGTATTGATTTAGTCAATACAAAGTTACAATAACGTTTCTAAATTAATTTGTCATTACACTAGTAACAACTCCAGAGCCAAACTGTAACAGAACAAGAAACCCCAACTAACAGATATTATCCCAGACAGTTACAATTAGGTTGAGTTCTGGAATGTTTTTCTGATTCTGTTTATGTAGTTAATTGGTCTTGGTGACCCCGCATTTTAATAAAGTTCAATTCAATTCAACTATTTGCTTTGGTATAGGTATCACGTCAAACTTGTATTCAATTTCCATTTCAATTTGCTGCCGATTGTTCCAATGTCTAGCCCTGCTATTGCAAATATTTTTGGTTCACACGAAACTCTTGCGCCATTTATTTCGCCTGTCCACCCCGTTTTAGCTGTTAGCGAAATAAAATCTCCAAAACCGTTTCGCTTTATTTTATGATAGCAAGATACAGATGTTGAGAGATTTGTTGGCAATTTGCCTGAATAAATTTATGCCTATATTTTTCTTTGCTACTTTCTTTTTTGCAAACAGAGAAGCGTGGATCCAAAACAAACTAATCCGGTCATCCGTATAACTTATTTAAACATTCTATTAAGATGAAGCACTAAGGGTTTATTGAAAAAATATTTTCTTTCTCAAAGAAATACTTGAAAACATACATGTCAAATTTCAAATGCAATTTTTGAAAATCCAACAACATACCTCTCCTTATCTGATCTTCTGTTTGTGGCGTTTTATTTCTATTAAAGGGATCAATTAATTCCTGTACAGGAGATGTAAGGAAGCTTTTGGTAACATAGGATAAATCAAGAAAATTCTGCCAACTGCCGTATAAGCTTTTATGAGTAAGTAAATAGGGATTTTGCAATTCACTTTCAAGAATTTCAATCCAATTTTTAAGGATATCAATTTGTGTTGAAGTATCTTCTTTTAATAATCCCCATGGTCATCATATTTTCTCCAGATTTTTTCTATTCTGTTGAAACTCTGAATTAATTTATTCCTGTATCCTTGCTGATTTAATTTTCTAAACTCATTGTCAGTGGCAATTTCCTTTCTTTGTCATGGTACTTGCACAAATTGAATAAAAATGCGTAAAGAGAAATTAAGCTTGATAGTCTTTGATGCGTTTGGTGAAAGAAAAAAATTTCAAGATTTAACAATTGAAAAATTAGAAAAATCATTGACAGGAAAAAATATATACAAGGGAGAATTCTCCTTATTCATTCGTCTTGTGTTTAAATCAAGTCTTGCAAAATTCAAGTCTAAATACGTGTGATGATACTATTTATAAATAGAAGTTATTAACTAATTTTAATCAAGAAAGCTCTTCCTTTATATTTTACAGTTGAGTCCTGTTTTAAAATCCTATAAAGTAAATACCTAATTTTGCCAGCGTGAAATTGTTGGCGAAAATACTCCTCTGTATATCGGTAGTGCTTTTATTCACGCACCAGTTAATTCCGCATGATCATGATGAACACACGGAGCTTGCTACACATGATCCTTTTGAAAATAATCATGACCATTTCGCTACACATAATTTGGATCACCTTTTCTACAACAATGGCTTTCAGCCAATTACTTTAAAAGTATTTGTACATCATCTTGACTTTATTACACCTTTTCTTTTTGAAACAATATTTGTTACTCAATACATAAGTTGCAAGCGTAAGTATAAAAATATCCGACCTCCTTTAATTGATTATTATTATCACTTCTCTTTAAGAGCGCCTCCTGTTTCTGCTTAATTAAAAAGCTATCATTTCGAGGTATTCATTGCTAAAGATGAATTGAAATGGTAGTGTTTGCAATCGTAACAGTTCATATCGTTATGAATGATAACGCTATTGCAACACAACTGGTGCTATGAGCATCAAAGCTGGCACTATAAAATAGTTCAACTATAACCATCAACAAATTCAGGCTACATAGTTGTTTGTTCAAAATCAGCGTACGGTTATGCTTAATAAAATCATTGCATTTTCAGTAAACAATAAACTGATCATCGGCATTTTTATGTTGTTTCTTATTGGTTACGGCAGTTATCAATTCACCAAACTTCCGATTGATGCTGTACCGGATATTACCGATAACCAGGTGCAGGTGATAACTATCTCTCCGGCATTGGGAGCGCCTGACGTAGAACGGTTGATAACTTTTCCCATTGAACAGGCAAATAGTAATATTCCCGGGCTTAAACAAATAAGAAGTTTTTCACGCTTTGGATTATCAGTGGTGACTATTGTGTTTGAAGACAATGTGGATGTTTATTGGGCAAGGCAGCAGGTTACGGAAAGGTTGCAGCAGGCACAGGAACAGATTCCTGAAGGATTTGGCAGTCCAATACTTGCACCTGTCACTACAGGTCTTGGAGAAATTTATCAGTATAGTGTACGCCCAAAGCAAGGCTACGAAAACAAATATACACCAATGGATCTGCGCACTTTACAGGACTGGATTGTGCGAAGGCAGTTGTTGGGTGTAAAAGGAGTTGCTGATGTGAGCAGCTTTGGCGGTTATCTGAAGCAGTATGAAATTGCCCTTGACCCTGCGAAACTGAAAGCGAACAATATTACAATTGACAATGTGTTCACTGCTCTTCAAAACAACAATCAAAACACGGGTGGTGCATACATTGAAAAAGGTCCAACAGTTTTATATATCCGCAGTGAAGGTTTGGTTGGTACAATAGAGGATATTCAGAACATTGTGGTGAAAAATCTTTCCAACGGAACTCCTCTTTTAATCCGTGATGTTGCGGATGTTCGTTTCGGACATGCTACCCGTTATGGCGCTATGACTTATGACGGCAAAGAGGAAGTGAGCGGTGCGGTGGTGATGATGCTGAAAGGTGCTAACAGCAATGAAGTTATCAGCAATATCAAAGAGCGTATAGTACAAATTCAGAAAACTTTGCCTGAAGGTATTGTCATTGACCCATTCCTTGATAGAACAAAAATGGTGAATACTGCTATGAGCACAGTAGCACAGAATTTATCAGAAGGGGCATTGATCGTTATTTTCATATTGGTTCTCTTCCTGGCAAACTTCCGCGCAGGATTTATAGTTACCTCGGTTATTCCGCTTTCAATGTTATTTGCAGTGATCATGATGAACTTACTTGGTGTAAGCGGAAACCTAATGAGTTTGGGTGCTTTGGATTTCGGACTAATAGTTGATGGTGCAGTCATTATTGTAGAAGCGGTGATGCATCGACTTACCCATAGCAAGCATTTCAAAGGCGTTAATCAATTAAGTCAGCCGGAAATGGATGAGGAAATAAAACACACATCCGGGCGAATGATGAACAGTGCCGTGTTTGCGCAGATCATTATTCTCATTGTTTACTTGCCCATTTTCGCGCTGCAGGGAATTGAAGGAAAAATGTTCAAGCCAATGGCTGAAACGGTTGTACTTGCCTTGTTGGGGGCATTTATTCTTTCACTCACTTATGTGCCGATGATGAGCGCATTGTTTATCAGCAAAAAAATTTCACACAAAAAAACTTTTTCTGATAAAATAATGGAACGCCTGGAACGCGTTTATCAGCACGCACTTGAAAAGGTTTTGCAAATTCCTAAAACAATTATTGCAGTTGTACTTGTAGTTTTTGTGTTTGCAGTTTATGTGTTGACCCAATTAGGAGGTGAATTTATTCCTTCCCTGGAAGAAGGCGACTTTGCAGTTGAGACCCGAGTGCTTACGGGAAGCAATCTTACTACATCAACGGAAGCAGTTTCAAACGGAGCAAGAATTTTAATGGAGAAATTTCCCGAAGTTGAACAGGTTGTCGGTAAAACAGGCAGCAGTGAAATTCCAACAGACCCGATGCCAATTGATGCCAGTGATATGATGGTAATACTAAAACCTAAAAGCAAATGGACTTCAGCTAAAACTTTTCCTGAAATGGAAGAAAAAATGAGTAAGGAACTGGAAGCAGTTCCGGGTGTAACATTTGGATTCCAGTACCCGGTGCAAATGCGCTTTAATGAATTGATATCCGGTGCAAGACAGGATGTAGTGTGCAAAATTTTTGGTGAAGACCTGGATACGCTTGCTTATTATGCAAAAAGACTGGGCAATATCAGTAGCTCCGTTAAAGGCAGCAGTGGCTTATATGTGGAAGCGGTAACGGGTATGCCGCAAATAGTGATACAATATAACCGTGCAGCTATTGCGCAATACGGATTGAATATAAGTGATATTAATGAAGTGGTGAACACTGCATTTGCCGGGCAAAGCAGCGGTTTAGTGTATGAAGGTGAAAAGCGTTTCGACCTTGTAGTACGTTTAAGCGGTGAACAAAGAAAAAATCTGGAAGACGTGCAAAATCTTTTAATACCTACCCCACAGGAAACACAAATTCCTTTGTACCAGGTAGCCAAAGTAGAGGTGCAGGAAGGTCCTAACCAAATTCAAAGAGAAGATGCACAACGCAGAATTATTGTTGGCTTCAATGTGCGTGGTCGTGATGTGCAAAGCATGGTGAAGGAACTTCAACAAAAAGTGGAGAAGCAAATAAAATTGCCTCCGGGTTATTATATCACTTATGGAGGTGCATTTGAAAATCTTGTGGCGGCGAAGCAGCGGTTAAGCATCGCAGTTCCTGTTTCCCTGTTGCTTATTTTTCTTATGTTATACTTTGCATTTAATTCTGTCAAGCAAGGTTTGTTGATTTATTCAGCTATCCCTTTATCTGCCATTGGCGGAATATTTGCTTTAGCCATTCGCGGAATACCTTTCAGCATTTCAGCAGGTGTGGGATTCATTGCCTTATTTGGAGTAGCAGTTTTAAATGGTATAGTGCTAATTGCAGAATTTAATCGTATTAAAAGTGAAGGTTGGGATGATTTGAGAAAAATAGTCATCCAGGGAACGAAAACCCGACTACGTTCGGTAGTAATGGTTACACTTGTTGCTTCACTGGGATTTTTACCAATGGCTCTCAGCCATGGTGCAGGCGCTGAAGTACAAAGACCTTTGGCAACTGTTGTGATCGGTGGATTATTAATTGCATCACTCCTCACTTTATTTATGCTGCCTGTTCTGTACATACTTTTTGAAAAAGGAATTTCCATCAGAAAGAAAAAAATAAATACGGTACCGGCGTCATTGATTTTAATTGCAATATTTCTTTCCTTAAATAATGCGAATGCACAACTTGTCCCGACCAACAATCGGGAAATACCCATCACGGTGCAGGCGGCGATTGACACCGCATTAAAAAATAATCTTTTATTGCGAAATGAAAAACTAAACGCTGAATACCTGCAAAAAATTACTGGTACAGCATGGAACATTCCTCAAACAAATGTTTCATTTAATTATGGACAGATCAACAGTTATTATAGAGACAACCAATTCAGCATTTCACAAACCATAAAATTTCCCACAGTATATGCGAGACAAAGATCTTTCTATGAAGAGGAGTGGAGAAGCGGGATATTCAATGTTTCAGTAAAAGAAACTGAGCTTAAAAAGAGAGTTACCCAAATATATTATGAGTTGATTTACTTACAGCAAAAACAAAAATTATTGCAGCATAGTGATAGTATCTATGCAAATTTTCTCGAAAAAGCAGAGCTGCGTTTCGAAAAAGGCGAAACCAATATCCTTGAAAAGACAACTGCTGAAACACAACGCGGACAAGTAAGCCAGCAACTCAAACAATTACAGCAGGATTTTGCCATTACGCAATTGCAATTGAGATCATTGCTCAACACAACAACTGATTTTATTCCACAGCAGGAAAATAGCAAGTTGCAATTGAATGCTTTGCCTGATACTTCATATCTTAATAATTATGCGTACATAAAATTTTTGCAGCAGCAACACCAGGTAAGCGAAGCAAGGTTGAAACTGGAAAAATCAAAAATGCTGCCCGATCTTTTTGCAGCATATAATAACATGACAATGCGGGGTAACGGTGCTGATAACAAATATTATTCAGGCTCAACACGCTTTCAGTCTGTACAGGTAGGTATTGGCATACCGCTCTTTTCAAGTGTCCAAAAAAACAACATCAGGGCTATGACAATTAATGCAGAGTTGGCGCACAACAATTATTTCGCAGGTTTAAAAACATTGCAAACTCAGTATTTGCAGGCATTACAGCAATACAATAAAAATCTTCAGACTGTAAATTATTATGAAACAACAGCAGTGAAAAATGCTGATATAATTATTCAAACAGCCAATCTCCAATTTGTAAATGGCGATATTAACTACCTGGAATGGGTACTGCTCACCAACCAGGCAATAGCCATTCAGAGCGAATATATAGATGCTATTAGAAATCTTAACAGCAGTATAATCGAAATAAATTCTTACATCAACCAATAAAACAGCAGCAATGAAAATATCTTTCAGCATAGTAATTCTTTTGATCTTATTAATATCATGTTACAACAAAACAGAAACAAAAAAAGAAACTGAGATTAAGCCGAAAACCAATGAGAACATTGTACAACTTACAGAAGCACAGTCGAAGAATGCCGGCATTGTAACCGGAAAGATGGAAAAGAAAAACATTTCTTCCATCCTGAGGCTAACCGGTACAGTAGATGTTCCGCCTGAAAATATCGTGAGCATTAGTTTTCCATTAGGAGGTTATTTGAAGTCTTCAAAACTGCTTCCGGGTATGCAGGTGAAAAAAGGTGAGGCTATCGCAGTGATGGAAGATCCGCAGTTCATACAGTTGCAGCAGGATTATTTAACGGCACAGGCAAAACTCACATTCCTCGAAAGTGAATACCATCGTCAAAAAGAATTAAATCAAAGCAAAGCAAGCAGCGATAAATTATTTCAGCAAACGCAAGCCGATTACATGAGCCAAAAAATTCTGGTCAACTCATTATTTCAAAAGTTGCAATTGATAGGCATTCATCCCGCAAATCTTAATGAAAATAATATTTCAAGAAGTGTAAATATTTATTCCCCAATTAATGGTTTTATTTCTGAGGTAAATGTCAACATCGGAAAATATGTAAATCCCTCTGATGTCTTGTTTGAAATTGTGAACCCGAATGATATTCACCTTGCGCTGAATGTTTTTGAAAAAGACATCAACAGGTTAAAGCCTGGTCAGGAGGTGATTGCTTACACCAATACCAACCCCGAAAAAAAATACAAGTGTGAAATCATGCTGGTTGGCAGGGAACTTTCGTCTGAAAGAAGTGTGGAAGTGCATTGTCATTTCAAAGAACAGGACAAAGCACTTATCCCCGGTATGTTTATGAATGCAGAGATACAAATAGAAAATAACAGTGCATATACCTTGCCCTCTGATGCAATTGTGAACTATGAGAACAAACCTTATGTTTTTATTGCAAAAGGCGGCAATCAATATGAAATGCTTGAAGTGAAAACAGGCAATTCCGAAAACGGTTATACAGATGTTATCCTAAACGACACAACCCTGGTGCATAATGCAATATTTGTAACAAAAGGGACATACTCCTTGTTAATGAAAATGAAAAATACAGGTGAGGAAGAATAATATGGCAAACAGTAAATTTTTTAAAACATTTTTCTCCCGGCAATTTATTTGGGAGATAGTGCGCATTCTCACGGTGGGCATAGCCAGCTTGTTGTTTTATTTGAATATTATTCCATTACCTGTTTTATTAGCTGCAATGGCGTTTGGACTTTATTCATTGGTAAAAACTGCCGTTGTGGATCTGGTAAAAGAACGAAAAATAGGTACAGAACTATTTATAACTATTGCGGTGATCGTGTCTGTTCTTGGTAAAGAATATCTAGCCGGTTCTGTTGTGCTGATGATCATTTTGATTGCCGAATATTTTGCAAGCGCAAGCGGCGAACAGGCAAGAGCATCTATCAAGGAGTTAATTGGTTCTGTGCCAAAAACGGCGATAGTAAAAAAAGATGGTCGCGAAGAAACAGTAGCAATTGACGATTTAAAGATTGGTGACATTATTCTTGTAAAAGCCGGAGAAAAAATTCCGGTGGATGGAAAGGTAACCGGCGGGAACGGTTCTGTAAATGAAGCTCCAATAACCGGTGAAAGTGTCCCAAAAGAAAAGACGGAAGGCAATGAAGTATTTGCCGGAACAATTGTTGAATTGGGAGCACTCGATATTGAAATGACAAAGGCAGGAAAGGATACTGTTTTTTCACGCATTATTTCATTGGTTGAAGAAGCAGAAAGTGAACAGGCGCCCATTGAAAAACTCACAGATAAAATTGCTGCGTGGCTTATTCCAATCGTATTCATTTTTGTTGCTGCAGTTTACTTTTACACACGCGATGTGCGACTCATTATTGCATTGCTCATTTTTACTTCTCCGGCAGAACTTGGTTTGGCAACACCACTTGTTACCATTGCAGGAATAGCACGTGCCGCCAGGGAAGGCATTCTGATAAAAGGCGGATTGTTTCTCGAAGAGCTTGCAAAAGTTAGTACCATTGTTTTTGATAAAACTGGTACATTAACTGTAGGAACGCCTGTGGTAAATAAAGTAGAAATAACAGATAAAAATTATAACGAAAACCAGTTAGTACAATTTGCGGCAACAGCAGACAGGCGTTCCAGCCATCCGCTTGCCAAAGCAATACTAAGCTATGCAGATAAACAAAAAATTCCTGTTGAAGAACCAGAAGATTTTAATGTTGTAAAGGGTCGGGGTGTTAAGGCTAAGCTGGATGGCAAATCCCTTTTGTTGGGCAATAAAGCATTTATGGAAGAGAGCAAAGTGCCGTTATCAACAACCTCTGTTAATTCTAATGATACAGCCATTTATCTTGCAACCGATAATAAATTGATTGGTATTTTCTATGTCGCAGATGCAATTCGTGAAGGAGCAAAAGAAATGATAACCGGTTTGAAAAACAGTGGTGTTAAAAACATCGTTATGCTTACCGGTGATAATCCTGAAACAGCTAAACATGTTGCCAGCGAAATAGGTATTTCTGATTACAGGGCTAATTTATTACCGGAGGACAAAATAAATATTATTAAAGAACTACAAAAAGATAAAACCAAGATTGCTATGGTGGGTGATGGTATCAATGATGCTCCGGCGTTGGTACAAGCGAATATCGGTATTGCAATGGGCACTACAGGCACACAAGCAGCTATGGAAGCAGCGGACATTGTATTGATGCAGGATAAGTTAGAAAAAATCGCAAGGGCAAGGGCAATTAGTAAAAGAGCATTTCGGACTATTAAAGAAAATATTATTGTTGGGGTTGGTGTTGTTCATATTACCGGGATCATTCTTGTTCTTTTAAGAATTATTGGACCTATTGAAGCCGCAGCTATTCACCTGGTGCCTGACACACTTGTCTTTTTAAATTCAATTAAGCTGCTTAAAATAAAAATTGATTAATTAAGTTTTGTAATCACCTTATGTCTATTTAATTGAGCGCTTTCTATAAACTTGTAAACAACATTATCTAACATTAAAACGAATGCTATGTCAACCACCACACGTCGTAAATTTTTATCACAAATCGCCGGCACCGCCGCAATAGGCTTTTTTTCTTCTGCTTACGCTTTCGGAAAACATAACTATTCAGAAGCCTCCTTTTTCGAAATCTCTCTTGCAGAATGGAGCTTTCACCGCGCTTTATTTGCAAACAAGATGACCAATCTTGATTTTCCTGTTATTGCAAAACAGCAGTACGGAATAAGTATTGTTGAATATGTGAATCAGTTCTTTAAAGACAAAGCAAAGGATACGAGTTACCTAAACGAATTACTGAAACGCTGTAATGACAATGGTGTAAAGAATCATTTGATCATGTGTGATGGAGAAGGTGAATTAGGTGATCTTGATAATACAAAAAGAATGCAGGCTGTGGAAAATCATTATAAGTGGGTTGATGCCGCTAAGCATCTTGGCTGCCTCACGATTCGTGTAAATGCATTTGGAGTTGGCAGTGCAGAAGATGTACAAAAGGCAGCGATTGATAGCATCGGGAGACTTGCCGAGTATGCTGCTAAAGAAAATATAAATGTAATTGTCGAAAATCATGGAAGTTATACTTCTAATGGCGAATGGATGGTAGGTTTAATGAAAGGTATCAATCGACCAAATGTTGGTGTGTTACCCGATTTTAATAACTTCTGCATAAAAAGAGAAGGCGGTCAGCAATGGAGCGGTAAATGTATTGAAGAATATGACCGTTATAAAGGTGTTGCTGAAATGATGCCTTATGCAAAAGGCGCCAGTGCAAAAACCATTGACTTTGACGCGCAGGGTAATTGTGTGGAAACAGATTATTACAAAATGCTGAAGATAATTAAAGATTCAGGATTTCATGG
>WNFY01006548.1_pt1 | contig 10356 bp, 9 predicted proteins | sample 5400091 | NCBI WGS metagenome assembly WNFY01 (sample SAMN13153364, study PRJNA577476) | soil metagenome | isolation source: 60 cm soil or saprolite under grassland replicate 1 | place: USA:California | collected 2016-06-15
CGGCGCGGCTGAGTGAGCAGGCGCTGGAGCTCGGCCTGGCCATCGGCGAGCCGGACGCCGTCGGCTGCTTCTGCACCTCCCGCACGGCGCTGACCGCCCTGGGGGTGGACGGGCCGTCGATCGAGATGGACGCGGCCGACCCGCTGTGGCCGATGTTCCCGGTCTTCCGGGCCTGGCCCTTCGCCGCCCGTGGCGAGGCCGCCGCGGCGGCCGCGGCGCTCGGCGACTTCAGCGTGCTCGACATCACCACGTGGACGGGCCTGGAATCGCTCGCCGCGGCGGCCGTCGTGTTCGCGGCCGCGGGCTCGGACGCCCAGCGGCGGTGGGTATACGAACGGCTGCGCCCGCACGCCGGAACCCACGTGGTCGTGGGTGGCTGCGCGTCCTACCACGCCGCCGTCGACCACCACCTCGGCGCGCTCGCGGCCTCGCTCGGCGACATCGCCGCCGCCGAGGCGCACTTCCGGGCCGCCCTGGCCATGCACGAAAGGCTGGGAGCCGCCGGGTGGGCCCGCCTGTCGGAGCAGGCCCTGGCCGGGCTCCAGGTCGCGGCGCCGGATCGGGCGGCGAACGAGCTGCGGCTGGAGCACGGCGTGCGGCTGCTCTGCTTCGGGGGAAGGCAGGTCAGGCTGCCCGACTCCAAGGGCCTGGCCGACATCGCGGCCCTGGTCCGGGCCGGCGGCGCCGACGTGCACGTCCTCACCCTGGTCGGGCACCACCTCGCCCGGATGGGCGCCGACCCGGTGCTCGATCGGCAGGCCAAGGCGGCGTACAAGGCGCGGCTGGCCGGCCTGGCCGCGGATATCGAGGACGCCGAGGCCGCGGGTAGCGACGGGCGAGCCGAGGCGCTGCGCTCCGAACGTGACGCGCTGATCCGCGAGCTGGCCGCGGCCGCCGGGCTGGGCCACCGGGATCGCAGGCTGGGCGACGAGGCCGAACGGGCGCGCAAGACCGTCAGCGCCCGCGTGCGGGACGCCCTGGCCAAGATCGGGCAGGTCCACCCCGAACTGGCCAGCCACCTGCGCGGATCGCTGCGGATGGGAACCCGGTGTTCCTACTCGCCCGCCGAACCCACCCGGTGGACGGTGAGCTGAGCTGGAGCGTGAAAGAGCCGACCGCGTGGTGCTCTTGAGCAGGCTCCGTCGGCTCCGGCTGTGGCCCGAACGTAAGCTGGCTAATCCGGGAGGCCTCATGTCTTTTGACACGCTCATCGCCAGCACCCGCAAGGCCATCACCGACGACGCCGCGAAGGCGCGCGTGGTGTTCACCGCGCAAGGGACGCTGGTCGGGGTCACCGAGGTGGATATCAGGACGGGCGCGCACAGCTTCAAGGCGGACGAGCCCCGCTCGATGGGCGGCGCCGGCGCCGCCGCGAACCCGGTGCAGTACGCGCTGGCGTCGCTCGGATCCTGCCAGGCGATTACGTACCGGCTCTGGGCCGCGCAGCTCGGCGTCACACTGGACTCGATTACCGTGCGGGTCGAAGGCGACCTGGACCTGCGCGGCTTCTTCGGTGTCGACGACGGGGTACGGCCGGGCCTTTCGGCGGTTCGCGTCGAGGTGACCGTGGCCGGCCCGGAAAGCGAGGAGCGCTACGCCGAACTGGCCGCCGCCGTGGACGCGCACTGCCCGGTCCTTGACCTGTTCCAGAACCCGGTCCCGGTGTCCCGCGCGCTCCACCTCGCCGACCCCACCGGGAACCCGGCGTAATATTGGTCATGACGAGCAGGACCAGCGTGCCCTGACGAGGCCCGGCGTCTGGCGCTCCCCCGGAGGGAGGTAAGGCCCATGAGCGTCCCTGCGGTGCATGAGTATGGTCCGTACACTCTCTACGATCTTGACGCGCTGCCGGAGGACGGCAAGCGCTACGAGCTCGCCGATGGGTGGTTGACCGAACTGTCCCCGGGCCCCTGGCACGATCATGCAGCCGACCGGCTCAAGGACATCTTCAAGGACGCGGCCCGAAGCCAAGATCACCATCCTCACGCTCCGCGGCGAGGAGTACGCCCTCGAGGTCGAGATACGGGCCGGGCACACGCTGGCAGTCAGCCAGCCGTTCGCCCTCAGACTCGACCCGGTCTCCCTCACCGAGTTCGGGTAAGGCGGCCGCTCACAGGCCCTCAGCGGCGCCTGCTCGGGTCAGCCAGCAGGAGCAGGCCGCGCAGGCAGGCGTCCAGGGCCAGCCCGAGGATCGCGATCATGATGATGCCTGAGAACACCAGGGCTGTGTTCAGGTAGTCGCCCGCTTGCATGATCAGGTAGCCGAGCCCGCTCGTCGCCGCGATCAGTTCGGCGGCGACGATGCTGGTCCAGGCGCCCGCCATGGAGATCCGCATCCCGGTGAGGATGCCGGGCAGCGCGGACCGGATCTGCACCCGCACCATGGTGTAGCGGGGCGACGCGCCCAGCGTCCGCGCGCACAGCCGCAGGTCCTCCGGCACCTCGTCGAGCGCGGCGACCGTGGTGACCGCCATGATCGGGACCACCCCGATCAAGATGAGGACTTCTTTAGGCATCTCGCCGATGCCGAGCCAGATGATGAACAGCGGGATGAACGCGAGCGGCGGCAGCGGCCTGAGCACCTCGATGACCGGGTCGATCGCGTGCCGGATGACCCGGCTGGCGGACATGCCCGCGCCCAGCGCGACCCCGATCACGTTGCCGGCGGCGAAGCCGATCAGGATCCGGCGCAGGCTGGTCAGCGCGTCGTACCACAGCGGCTTGCCCTGAGCCGGGTAGGGCCGGCCGAAGTAGTGTGCGAAGCTGGCCGCGGTCTGGGACACCGACGGCAGGAAGACCGGGTCGTTGATCAGCATGGCGATCAGCTGCCAGAGCAGCACCAGGACGGCCAGGCCCAGCGCGCCGGTACCCAGACGCCGGGTCCGGGCCTGGCGCCGGGCCCGCCGGTAGGCGGCCAGGTCGGCACGCTCGTCGGCGTCCGCGGCGAGAGCGAGGCCGGCCTCGTCCGCGGGCTCGGTCAGCAGCTGCTCCTCGGCTGGCAGAGTGCTCCACAGGGACATAAATCAGCTCCTCAGCGCGACGCGGATCCGGCGCTTGACGGCCAGGAACGCCTCGGTGTCGGTGTCGAGGGCGTGCCGGGGCCGGCCCAGCGGGATATCGATGATCTCGCCGATGCCGGGCGGCCGGCCGCCCATCACGGCCACCCGGTCGCCGAGCATGATGGCCTCCTCGATGTCGTGGGTGACGAAGATGATCGTGATCCGGTGCTGCTCCCAGATGTCCAGCAGGAACTCGTGCATCCGCTCCCGGGTGATGGCGTCCAGGGCGCCGAACGGCTCGTCCATCAGCAGCAGCGACGGCCGGGAGGCCAGCGCGCGGGCGAATGCCGCCCGGTGCCGCATGCCGCCCGACAGCTCGTGCGGGAACGCGTCGCCGAACCCGCCCAGGCCGACCCGTTCCAGCAGCGCAGCGGCCTCCTCGTCGAGTTCGGGGTCGTCGCGCTCGTGCTGCCCGGCGGCCCGCTGCGCCCGCGGGCCGAACAGGATGTTGTCCCTGGTGGTGAGCCAGCCGAACAGCATCGGCGTCTGGAACAGCATGCCCCGGTCGGGGGACGGCCCGGTGACCGGCCGTTCCCCCACCGTGACGGTTCCCTCGTCGGCGGCCAGCGCGCCGGCGACGATCCGCAGCAGCGTCGACTTGCCGCAGCCGGACGGCCCGAGCAGGCAGGCCAGCTCGCCCGGCCGGACCCGCAGGCTGGCCCGGGACAGCGCCACCGTCCGCCGCCCGCCCCGGCGGAAGGTCTTGCCGACCGAGTCGACCACGACCTCGGCGCCGGGGGCGCTCGTCAGGTGCAGCGCCCCCGCCGTGTCAGCGGCCGTCCCTTTAGCTGGAGCAGCCACCGGCCAGCGCCTTCTTGATGAACGTGATGTCGACGTGCCGGGCGATCTGCGCCGCCGACGGCGCCGAGCTCAGCCGTCCCTGGTCGACGAGGAACTTGCCCGTCTGCACGTAGGCCCGCACGATGCGGCTGCCGGGATCGTGCAGCGCGGAGCCGAGCCAGTACAGCTGGTCGCCGGGCAGGATGAACGGGTAGTCCCTGGTGGCCGCGACGATCTGGTCGCCGGGCACCCCCTGCACCGCCGAGCTCGCCGCCAGGTACTTCGCCGCCTGCGGCCCGGTCATGTCGCGGCTGCCCTGCAGCTCGGCGCACACGTAGGCCTGTACCAGCGCCGGGTTGGTCTTGACCAGGCTGGACGCGACCGCGATCACGTTGAGGCCGGGGACGCCGAGCTTGGCGATCTGCTGGGCGCTGACCAGCGAGTGGTAGCCCTTGGCCAGGAGCTTGGTCGCCGGGCTGCCGTAGACGTAGGCGGCGTCGACCGCCCCGGACAGCGCGGCCGCGCCCGCCGCGGTCTCGTCGGAGAACGGCACGACCTTCACCTTGCCGGTCAGGTGCTGCAACGCGAGGTAGCCCAGCAGCTCGTAGTCCTCGGAGGAGCCGACCAGCACGGCGACGGACTTGCCGGCCAGCTGCGCGGGCGACGTCACCGAGGCGGGCACGAGCAGCTGATCGTCGTCGAAGCCCCAGCCCATGACCACGGTCACGCCGGTGCCGTTGCCGATGGCCTCGGTGGCGGGAGGATTGCCGACCCCGCTGATGGCCTGGACCGCGCCGCTCTTCATCTCGGCGATCGCGGTCACGCCCGCCTCGAACGGCACGTAGTGCAGGTGCGCGGGGATCAGCTTGGCCAGCGAGGGCTGGCTCTCGATGATGCTGTCCGGGCTGGCCACCGAGCCCTGGCTGACCGAGATGGTGAAACCGGGCAGCGTAGCCGATCCTGAGCTGCCGCCGGTAGTGGCCCAGACGACCACTCCGACGATCACGGCCACGACCAGCGCGGCCGCCCCGTAGATCCGCCGGCGCCTGCGCCTGTAGACCGGAAGACCCTTCCTGGCCGGGGTGCTGGTTTGCGCTGAGGTGCTCATGATGTCCCGCCCTTCAGTGATCCGCGCCGCCGGCGTAGTAGGCCGAGGCGTCGCCCTTGACCGCGGCGCTGGGGCGGCCGTCCACCCCGACCGGCACCGGCCCGGCCACGGTGACGCGCTCGCCGCGCCGGTGCGCCGCGCCGTAGTCCGCGATCGCGTAGTGCTGGGTGGCGCGGTTGTCCCAGATGGCCAGGTCGCCCTCGCGCCAGCGCCAGCGGACCGTGTTCTCGGGCCGGGTGATGTAGTCCTGCAGCAGCCGGATCAGGTCCCGCGACGCCGGCGGGGTGAACCCGAGCACGGTGCGGGCGAAGCCGCCGAGCACGAGCGACCGTTCGCTGGTCTCCGGGTGCACCCGCACCAGCGGGTGCTCGGTCTCGTAGACGGTGGAGACGAACTCCTCGTGCGCCGCCGCCAGGGCCGGGTCGACCCGCTCGCCCCGGTTGAAGGTGCGGGCGTAGTCGAAGTCGTTGGTGTGCAGGACCCGGAGCCGGTCGGCCAGGTCACGCAGTTCCGGCGGCAGGCTCTGGTACGCGGAGACGGTGCTGGCCCACAGCGTGTCGCCGCCGACCGGCGGGATCACCATGGCGTGCAGCAGGGTGAACGCGGGCGGCCGGTCGACGAAGGTGACGTCGGTGTGCCAGTAGTTGACCTTGCCGCCCTTGAGCGAGTCGATCTCCTCCAGCAGCGGCTGACCAGGCGGCGAGGCCAGCGTGGGGTGGCCCAGGGTCAGCGGGCCGAGCCGCTCGGCGAACGCGACCTGCCTGCGGTAGTTAAGGCTCTGACCGCGCAGGAACACCACCTTGTGGTCCAGGAGGGCCTGGCGGATCTTGGCGATCGCCTCGTCGCTCAGCGGCGTGCCGGCGTCTGCGCCGGTGATCTCGGCACCGATCCGGCCGGCCAGCCTGGTGACTGCGACGTGCGTGGTCGCGGTGAGGGTTTCGGGCATGACGAAAGTGCCTTTCAGCTCTTGGAACTGGGACGTGAATAAGGATCAGAGCGCATATCCGGGCGGGTTCGCCGGTGCGGGAAGGGCGTCCGGAGGGTCAGCGGGCGCGACAGCCCGAGCTGATGATCGTGAGGAAGTCGACGTGGCGTCGCCGGGTGCCCAGGTAGCTCGCCATATCCCCGAGCATCGCAACAGACGCCTCGCTAGTCAAGTTTTCCAACCTAAAAAGTAGGAATCTCATCCGTTGCGGCACCTCGGATCGCGGTGACACAGCCGCCCGATGGCGAGGCGTGAAAAACGGACCGTTCGGTAGAAGACCTTGACTCCCGAACGGCCTGGGTATCAGCGGCCCTGAGCCACGTCCATCTCGTCTCCATCGCCGCTGCGCCGTAGTTGCACGTGTCACGGCGATGGTGAGAACGAAGCCAGCCGCCGAGACAAAGGAAGACCAGCACCATGACCGATACGGTCAGCGGCAGTTACTTCGCTTCCCTGGCGAAGGCCAGGTACCTGCGGCTCACCACGTTCAAGCGGAAGGGAGCCCCGGTGTCCGCCCCCGTGCCGGGGATCGTCGACGGCGACCGGGCCTACTTCGGTGCCTCGAGCCGGTCGGGCACGGTCAGGCGTCTGCAGCACACCGACGGGGTGCAGGTAGCGCCGTGCCGCCGGGCAACTGGCCCGCACGTACCCGGTCCGGCGCCGTTCCCTGGCCGGGTTGCTCCAGCGGGCGCGGCGCCGGCGGCTGGTGTACTACGAACTGCTCGGCGGTTAGTCGAGGTAGTCCCGGAGCAACTTGGACCGGGACGGGTGGCGCAGCTTCGACATGGTGTTGGACTCGATCTGCCGGATGCGCTCCCGGGTGACCCCGTAGACCTTGCCGATCTCGTCCAGCGTCTTGGGCTGCCCGTCGGTCAGCCCGAACCGCATCGACACGACGCCGGCCTCGCGCTCCGACAGCGTGCCGAGCACCGAGTGCAGCTGCTCCTGCAGCAGCGTGAAGCTGACCGCCTCCCCGGGCTGGATCGCCTCGGAGTCCTCGATCAGGTCGCCGAACTCGCTGTCGCCGTCCTCACCCAGCGGGAGGTGCAGCGAGATCGGCTCCCGGCCGTACCTCTGCACCTCGACGAGCCGCTCCGGGGTCATGTCCAGCTCGGCCGCGAGCTCATCGGGGGTGGGGTCCCGGCCCAGGTCCTGCAGCATCTGCCGCTGCACCCGGGCCAGCCTGCCGATGGCCTCGACGATGTGCACCGGAAGACGGATCGTGCGCGCCTGGTCGGCCATGGCCCGGGTGATCGCCTGCCGGATCCACCAGGTGGCGTACGTGGAGAACTTGTAGCCCCTGGTGTAGTCGAACTTCTCCACGCCGCGGATCAGGCCCAGGTTCCCCTCCTGGATCAGGTCCAGGAACAGCATGCCCCGGCCGGTGTACCGCCTGGCCAGCGACACCACCAGCCGCAGGTTGGCCTCCACCAGGTGGTCCTTGGCCCTCCGGCCGTCTTCGGCGACCAGCTCGAGATCGAGGCTCTGGTCAGCCCGCAGCACCCCGCTGCCCTCGGCGAGCTTCTCCTCGGCGAACAGCCCGGCCTCGATCCGCTTGGCCAGCTCGACCTCCTGCCTGGCGTTGAGCAGGGGCACCTTGCCGATCTGCTTGAGGTAGTCCTTAACCGGGTCGGCAGAAGCGCCGACGGCTGCCCCCCGGACGGCGGCGGGACGGTCCTCGTCGTCATCGCCGGAAACCGCCGGCTCGTCCTCGCCGGTGCCTGTCTCCCGCTCGCCGGCCGCCTCCGGCGGAGCGTCGGCGCCTGCCATCGCGATCACTTCCCCGATCGCCGGAGCGTACCGCGCCGGGCCGGGCTCGGTGCCGGGCTGGGCGGGCTCGCTCGCGAGGCTGGCCGGGCTGGCTCGCGACACGGGCATCCTCTCCTGAACATGCAGGGCAACACCGGTGAAAACCCTTGCTGCCTGCCAGCTGCCGGAAGACAGTACTGAAATCAGAGCGGCTGCCTTGTCCCCCACACTACGCGGATTCAGGGGCGCCCCGGACGCTGTCCCGCTTCGCCTGCGGCCACGGCCGGACGCACTGGATCCCGGGTTTCACGGCGTCAGAGCGCACTGGATCCGGGGTTTCATTGCGTTCCAGCGGGGTGCTGGCCGGCTGGCGGTCTGAGACGATGCTGCTGTGAGCCAGAGCCCGGATCCTGCGTCAGGCGTGGCCGAGAGCCAGGTCGGGGCGGGGTTCCAGGCCATGGCGACGGGGACTGGCGCGGTGCGCGCGATGCTTTCTCCGCTGTTCTCGCGGTGGCCGAAGTGCCCGAGGCGTTGTTCGGCCTGGCGAACGCGCTGTTCTGGCTGGGCGACCTGGCGGGCACGATCGCCAATTGCGAGAAGGCCTATGCGGGCTTCCGCCGCCGCGGCGACCCGATGTTCGCCGCCGGCGCCGCGCTCTCGCTGGTGGGCTACAACAAGGGGTATCTCGGCAACACGGCGGCCGCCCGCGGATGGCTGTCACGTGCGGCCCGGATCATCGAGAACGAGGCCCCGGAACTGCGCGGGGAACTCCTGGGGGCCACCGCGTACGTTACCGAGGACCCGGTCGAAAGCGAGGCGCTGGCGCGGCAGGCGGCCGAGATCGGGCGGGCGAACGGCCACTCCGACCTGGAGCTGATGGCGATGCATGCCGTCGGGCAGGCCCTGGTGCAGCAGGGCCGCACCGAAGAAGGCATGGCCCTGCTGGACGAGGCGATGGCCGGGGTGATCGGCGGCGAGTACGGCGATCCCCTCACGGCCGCGCAGATGAGCTGCATGACGATGGTGGTGTGCGGCAGCTGTTTCGATCTGGAGCGCGCGACGCAGTGGGTGCAGTCCCTCCAGGGCTTCATCGAGCGGTACGGGTGCCCGTTCTTGTACGCGGAGTGCCGCACCTACTATGGCCGGGTCCTGTTCGAAAACGGTGACTGGGGCGCCGCCGAGACGCTTCTCGCCGAGGCGATCTCGATGTCGCAGGGCGTCTTCGAGGCACCGCACGCGTTCGCGTCCGGCACGCTGGCCGAACTCAGGCTCGCGCAGGGAAGGGTCGAGGACGCGGCCAGGGTGCTGCGCGGCGTCGAGGGGCGCACCGAGGCCGCCGCGGCGGTCGCATCGGTACGCCTTCAGCAGGGCAAGCCATCGGCGGCCGCGGCTGTGCTCCGCCGCCGGCTGGCCGCGACCAGCCCGAACAGGCTCGATGTCGCCGCGGTGATCGAGTTGCTCGGCGAGGCGGAGATCGCGCTCAGCGACAGCGGCGCGGCCGTCGAACGGGGACGTGCCCTTATTGCGCTCGGCACCGCCAGCCACTGCGATCTCATCGTCGCGCACGGCGAGCGCCTGCTCGGGCACGCGCTCGCGGCGAGCGACGTTCCGGCCGCGTGCGCGCACCTGGAGACGGCGCTCGCGGCGTTCGTTCACGCCGGGATTCCCTACCGCACCGCGCAGACGCGGCTGATGCTGGCCCAGGTGCTCGGGCACCGCGACCGTGAGGTGGCCGGGGCCGAGGCACGGACGGCGCTGGCGGTCTTCGAGGACCTGGGGGCCAGCCGCGACGCGGACGCCGCCGCCGCGCTCATGCGCGACCTTGGCATCAAGGCAGCAAGGACCGGGCCGAAGAACACCGGACGGCTGACCGGCCGTGAGCAGGAAGTGCTCGCGCTGCTCGGCGAAGGGCTGTCCAATCCCGAGATCGCCGGGCGGCTGTTCCTGTCGCGCAAGACGGTCGAGCATCACGTGGCGCGTATCTTGTCCAAGCTCGGCCTGCGCGGGCGGGCTGAGGCCGCGGCGCTCGCCGCACGGGGTACTCCCGGATAGTCAGCCAGAGATAGGTGAGTTCGCCGATGCTCCGCCGGCGGCGGACCGTCATCGTTGGCCTCATGACTACAGCCTGCGTGCATGCCAATGGGATCGACATCTATTACGTCGAGGCGGGAGAGGGCGAGCCGCTGCTCCTGCTCGACAACGCCATGGTCTCGACCAATCCGGTCTGGGCGGCTCTTCCGTTTGCCTACGCCTCGTTTCTGGGAACGCTGGCGGAACACTTCCGGGTGATCGCGCCGGACACCCGGGGATCGGGGAAGAGCGTTCACCCCGGCGGCCCGGTTCCCGCCGCGCTGCTGGCCGACGACGTCGCGGCCCTCATCGAGGCGCTCAACCTGGACCGGCCGCTGATCTGCGGCTTCAGCGACGGCGGGGAGACCGCGACGCTGGTGGGCATCCGCCATCCCGGCTCCGTGCGCGCGATCGTGAACCACGGGGATATGACCTGTTCAACCCGGACCCGCACGCACCCGCCATCGCTATGACGCGGCAGATCCTCGGCGGCAGCCCCGGCGCGACCCGGGCGGACCCCGAGGTCAGCGCGAGCCGTTCGCCGGAGCTGCGGGCCATGTTCGAGCTGATGAAGGCGGACCACGACAGCGCGCAGGGCGCCGGTC
>WNFY01007761.1_pt1 | contig 10354 bp, 10 predicted proteins | sample 5400091 | NCBI WGS metagenome assembly WNFY01 (sample SAMN13153364, study PRJNA577476) | soil metagenome | isolation source: 60 cm soil or saprolite under grassland replicate 1 | place: USA:California | collected 2016-06-15
GAAAACCGCGAGCGGCCTAGTACATGTCCCCGTGCGGCATGGCGGGCGCCGCGGCGGGCTTCTCCTCGGGCAGGTCCGTGATCAGGGCCTCCGTCGTGAGGAGCAGGGAGGCGACCGACGCCGCGTTCTGCAGCGCGACGCGCTCGACCTTGGTCGGGTCGATGATGCCGGCCTCGATCATGTCCACGTACTCCAGGCTCTCCGCGTCGAAGCCGCGGTTGGCCACCTTCTCCGCCTTCACCTTCTCGACGATGACGCTGCCCTCGAGCCCGGCGTTCTCCACGATCTGCCGGATCGGCTCTTCAAGCGCGCGACGCACGATGAACGCGCCGACCTTCTCGTCGCCCTCGAGCTTCAGGCTGTCGATCTTGGTGGACGCCCGCAGCAGGGCGACGCCGCCGCCCGGCACGATGCCTTCCTCGACCGCCGCGCGGGTCGCGTTCAATGCGTCCTCCACACGGGCCTTCTTTTCCTTCATGGCCGTCTCGGTGGCGGCACCGACCTTGATCACCGCTACGCCGCCGGCCAGCTTGGCCAGCCGCTCCTGCAGCTTCTCGCGGTCGTAGTCCGAGGTCGTCTCCTCGATCTGCGCCCGGATCTGCTTGATGCGGCCCTCGATGGCGCCCGACTTGCCCGCGCCCTCGACGAGGGTGGTGTTGTCCTTGTCCACCATCACCTTCTTGGCCTTGCCCAGGTCTTCGAGCTTGATGTTCTCGAGCTTGATCCCCAGGTCCTCGGTGATGGCCTTGCCCCCGGTCAGGATGGCGATGTCTTCCAGCATGGCCTTGCGGCGGTCCCCGAAGCCGGGCGCCTTCACCGCGCAGCAGTGCAGCGTGCCGCGGAGCTTGTTGACGACCAGGGTCGCCAGGGCCTCACCCTCGACGTCCTCGGCGATGATCAGGAAGGGCTTACCGGCGCGCGCCACCTGCTCGAGCAGCGGCAGCATGTCCTTCATCACGCTGATCTTCTTCTCGTGGATCAGGACGAGAGCGTCTTCGAGCACGCCCTCCATGCGCTCGGCGTCCGTGACGAAATATGGCGAGAGGTATCCCCGGTCGAACTGCATGCCCTCGACCACGTCCAGAACCGTCTCGGCCGACTTCGACCCTTCTTGTCCTTGGTGGATTTCGACATCTTCTTCAACTCTTCGACCACCACGTCCACGGCCTTGTCGATGCCGCGCTTGAGCCCCATGGGGTTGGCGCCGGCCGTGACGTTCTTCAGACCCTCGCGGATGATGGCGTGGGCCAGCACGGTGGCGGTGGTCGTCCCGTCGCCCGCGATATCCGAAGTCTTGGAGGCGACTTCCTTGACCATCTGGGCGCCCATGTCCTCGTAGTTGTCCTTGAGCTCGATCTCCTTGGCGACCGTCACCCCGTCCTTGGTAATGGTCGGGCTGCCGAATTTCTTGTCGATGATCACGTTGCGACCCTTCGGTCCCATGGTGGCCTTGACCGCCGCCGCCATGACATTGACCCCGCGGAGCAGGGCGGCCCGCCCCTCGTCGCTGAATAGCACCTGCTTAGGCATCTGTTTCTCCTCCTCGTTCGTTCGATGGAATGGGCCGGCTCGTCTTGGCCGGCCAGGTTGTCAGCGCAATGACGTGCTTCGTTACTCCAGGATGCAGAGAACGTCCTCCTCGCGGAGGATCAGGTACTCCTCGTTATCCAGCGTCACCTCGGAGCCCGAGTACTTGCCGAAAAGGATCTTGTCTCCCGTCTTCACGTCGAGGGGTACCTTCTTGCCGTCATCGTTGACCTTGCCCTGGCCGACGGCGATGACCTTGCCCTCCTGGGGCTTTTCCTTCGCGCTGTCCGGAATGATGATGCCGCCCTTCCTGGTTTCCTTCTCTTCCTGCCGCTTGATGAGGATGCGGTCGTGCAACGGACGAATCTTCATGGCCAAATCGCCTCCCGATAGATAAGATGTTGACGTTTCCGACCGGTGTGTGGACCCCGCTCCCGTGGTTAGCACTCAACGCTATCGAGTGCTAACATAGCAGCCGGGTCCTATGGAGTCAAGGGCCAAAATTCCTTTATCAATACGTTAGTTAGCCGGAGACCTCATGCCCTTACCGTCCCAAGGCCCTTCCGTATTGATCTCTCGCCTACTCCCCGAGGAGGCGATCGCCCGAGCCCGGAGCCGGGTTGTGGTGGACTTGCACGAGGCCGACCAGCCCCTCGGGCCTGCCGATCTCATGTCGCGGCTGAAAGGCCGCCAGGGCCTCGTCTGCCTCATCACCGACGCCATCGACGCCCCGCTGCTGGCCGCGTGCCCGGATCTCAAGGTGGTGTCCAACGTGGCCGTCGGCTTCAACAACATCGACGTGGCGGCAGCGACCGCGCGCGGGGTCGTCGTCACGAATACGCCCGACGTCCTCACCGAGACCACCGCTGACTTCGCCTGGACCCTCCTCATGGCCACCGCCCGCCGGGTCGTCGAGGCAGACCGCTACGTCCGCGACGGCAAGTTCACTCAGTGGGAGTTCATGCTGCTGCTGGGGGGCGACGTCCACGGCAAGACGCTGGGCATCATCGGCTTCGGCCGTATCGGCCGCGCCATGGCCCGGCGGGCGCTCGGCTTCGGCATGCGTGTGCTCTACCAGGATGCTGTCGCGGCCGACCCCGCTACGGAGCAGGAGCTCCGGGCCACGAGAACCGACACGGCGACCCTTCTCAGGGAGTCGGACTTCGTCAGCCTCCACACGCCACTCCTGCCCGAGACCCAGCACCTCATCAATGCAAAATCCCTCAGGACCATGAAGAAGACGGCCTACCTGATCAACGCCTCGCGGGGGCCTGTGGTCGACGAGGCCGCGCTGGCCCAGGCGCTCAAAGAGGGCTGGATCGCCGGCGCGGGCATCGACGTCTTCGAGAGAGAGCCGGAGGTGCATCCGGCGCTGATGGGCTTGCCCAACGTGGTCCTGGCGCCGCATATCGCCAGCGCCTCGTCGGACACGCGTCTCAAGATGGCGAACCTGGCCGTAGACAATTGCCTGGCGGTGCTCGAGGGCAAGACTCCCCCTACCCCGGTCAATCCAGAGGTGTTCGCCAAGCGGTGACCGTGGAGCTGCCGGCGGACGCCGAGAGCCGCTCGATCAGCGCGCACGCTCGAGCCGCCTGGACAGCCGGCTCAAGCGGTGATGCAGGGCGTCCACGACGCCACCCGGCGCCCGATGGACGCGGGCATGCTCGAGCGCCTCCGTCACGACGGCATGCGCGGCGGCCAAGTCGCGCAGGCGGTGCTCGTGGATCTTGGCCATCTCCTCCCACGGCCGCGCGTCAAAGATACGCGCCCCGCGCGCGGCCGCCTCCCAGAGCACGCGCGAAGCGTCCCAGCGCGACCGGCGCTTCTCACGCCACGCCAGGCGCCCGAGCACGCGCTCCCGCGCGGGGCTTGGGAGCCCTCCGTCGAGGGCCATCCGGTAGCAGGCTTCGCCGCGGTCGGCGTCCACCGCCTCCCAGATCCTTCCGAGCCCAGCCAGCTCCTCGGCTCCGAGCTCGGGTCCGGGCGCCCGGGCGACGGCATCGGCCACCCAGCCAGCGAGCGCCGCGAGCGAGAGGATGTCATGGCGGTTGTGCTCGAAGACCCTCGGCAGCGCTCCGGGCATCTTGCGGCGCAGGTACTCGAAGTACACGGACGGGATGAGCGCGCCGGGCAGGTCCCACTCGCGGGCAAAGCCCAGGGCGTGCTGCTCGACGGTGCCGAGCCGGCAGTCCGGCAGTCGGCTGCTCCAGAGTCGGCGCGCTGCCGGCAGCAGGTCGAGGTGGAAGACGGCTTCGGGCCAGCGCCGGCGCGCCAGCACGAAGCGCGTCTCGAGCAGGGGCAGGTCGAAGCCCGTGCCGTTGTAGGTGACGAGCCCGTCCATCTCCCGCAGGAGCGGGTCGAGCGCGGCCAGGAGCGCAGGCTCCTCGTCGAGGTCGCGCATGAAGTACTGGCGCACTTCGAAGGTTTCCCCGTCGAAGAAGCCCACGCCGACCAGGAAGGCGTACGTGCCCGTGCCGCCCGAGAGGCCGGTCGTCTCGGTATCGAGATAGAGCAGTCGGGGTCCCGCCGGCGGGACTCCTGTCCGCGTCAGGACCGCCAGCGGGGCGTCGGCCATCCCGCGGGCCGCGTCGAGAAGCTGGCGGCCGTGAAGATGACCGGCCTCGAAGCGGCGGCGAACCACCAGCACGCGCCCACGCTCTGTTTCCTCAACGACGCCACCCAGGAGGTCCTCCAGCGAGGACATGTGGCGAGAAGCGACGTTGATACGGCTCTTGGCCTCGAGGCGCCGGATGACGCGACTGAGATCGGGGATGGCGTCGCTCATGCGGGCAACGCGGTCAGCGGCGAGCGACGAGCCGCTTGAGCACATGGAGCGCCACCGGCTTGGCGCGGCGGCCCACCTCGTTCACGGGACCCACGCACGACGGACAACCGGCGGGACACGCGCAGCTCTCCAGCGTCTCGAGGCCGCGCGCGAGGAGCTCAGGCAGCACCTCGAAGATGCGCTCGGCGAGCCCGATGCCACCCGGCTGGTTGTCGTAGAGGTAGATGGTGGGGGTGAACTCGTCACCCTGGACGAGCTGGGCGCGCATCGTCTCTCGGGTGACCACCTGCCCTTCGGCCGACGGCGTGCCATCGCCGAGCCACGCGCCGATGTCGCGGATGTCGCAGAGGAGAAAGATGGGGGCGAGCGAGTGGAGCAGGCGCGTCAGCGCGCGCAGCCCGTCCACGAGCTCGTCGCGGTGGGACGAGATCTCGGCGAGCGTGGCGGGGGCGACGGTCAGCCAGGCCGCCGTCGTCTGCATCTCCTGCTGCGGCAGCTCGACCTCGCCCGAGCCGACGTTCTCCATCGTGCCCATCTTGATCTTCTTGAAGCCGACGACCTTCTCGGCCACGAGCACCTCGCCCTGCTCGGCGGTGAGACCGGGAGTCTCCTGCTTCGTGAACCGCCGGAGGATCCACACGCCCTTGGCGCTGATGGCATCCGTGAAGTAGTCGACCATGACCTTCTTGACGTAGGCGACTTTCTCTTCGTCCTCGCGATAGTGGAGCTCCTGGACCTCGAACGGCTCGCCCTCGACCATGTAGATGGCCTTGGGATAGACCATCGAGAACGCGCTCTTCCAGTCCACCTCGGCGATAATCTGGCGGCGCTTGACCTGCTTTTCGTCGCGCGCCGTGGTGTCGATCACGAGGAAGTTGTCGGAGGTGACCGTGCGGAGCGAGATGTGGTCGGCCGGATAGGTCTCGGAGGTCCAGTGGAACTGCTCACCCGCGCGGTGGAGCAACCCCTCCTCCTCGAGCGCGGCGAGATGCGGCTGCACGTCGCCGCCGAAGGTTTCCCGCCCGCCGAAGGGCAGCTCGAAGGCCGCGCACTTGAGGTGGTTGACCAGGATGAACGGGTTCTCGGGGTTGATGCGCGCGTGCTCGGGCGGCGCGCCGAAGAGGTAGTCGGGGTGGGTGGCCAGGTATTGGTCCATGGGCGAAGAGGTCGCCACCATGATGGCGGCCGACCAGCTGCTCCGCCGCCCCGCGCGGCCCGCCTGCTGCCACATGGACGCGATGGTGCCGGGATAGCCCGCGAGGACCGCCACGTCCAGGTGACCGATGTCGATGCCGAGCTCGAGCGCGCTCGTGGCGACGACCCCCAGCACGTCGCCCGAGCGCAGCCCCTGCTCCACGTCGCGCCGCCGCAGCGGCAGATAGCCTCCGCGGTAGCCCCGGACGATACCGGCGTCCCCCGTCTTGTCCTCGACGCCTCTCTTGATGGTGGAGAGCAGTACCTCCGTGGACAGCCGGCTCTGAGCGAACACAATGGTGGCGATCTTCTCCTTGAGGAGCCGGATGGCGAGGGTGGCCGCCTCGCCGAGATAGGGAGCACGGATGCCCAGCTCGGCGTTGACGACGGGCGGGTTGTAGCAGAGGAAGAGCTTTTCGCCCGTCGGCGCGCCGCTCTCGCTCACCTCGCTGACGGCCTCACCCGCCAGTCGCTCGGCCAGCTCGCGGGGGTTGGCGATGGTCGCCGAGGCCATGATGAACTGCGGCGAGACGCCGTAGTGGCGGCAAATGCGCTTGAGCCGCCTCAGCACGTTCGCGAGATGGCTGCCGAACACGCCGCGGTACGCATGGAGCTCGTCGATGACCACGTAGCGGAGGTTCTGGAAGAGGTTCACCCACTTGGTGTGGTGCGGCAGGATCCCCGAATGGAGCATGTCGGGGTTGGTGAGCACGAGATTGGCCCGCGCGCGCACCGAGCGGCGCGCGTCCTGCGGCGTGTCGCCATCGTAGGTGAACATGCGCATGTCGGGCAGTGTCTTCGCCAGCTCCATCAGCTCGGCCAGTTGGTCCTGGGCCAGCGCCTTGGTGGGGAACAGGTAGAGAACGCGCGAGTCGGGCTGCTGCAGGAGGGCCTGGAGCACGGGCAGGTTGTAGCAGAGCGTCTTGCCGGACGCGGTCGGCGTGACGACGACCAGGTTCTCGCCCTTGGCGACGGTGTCATACGCCTTGGCTTGATGCGAGTAGAGCTGCTGGACTCCGCGCCCGCGGAGCGCTTCGAGCAGGCGCGGATCGAGCGACGATGGAAACGGCGCCAGGATCGCGGGCTTGGCTTCGAAGTGGCGTGTGGCGGTGATGAGTGGGCCGGTGCGGGATGAAGTCAGGAGACTGTCCAAGATCTCCTGTAGCGACATGCGCTCATCCTATGTTTAGTGCGAGAGCCTTGTCAACTTCCGGCGGCCGTGACACCGTGTACGCATGCTCCGGCTCCTGCCGCCGCACTGCTGGACGGGGCTCCTCGCGTGAGCCAGTCCCCCGAGTGGCGGCAGTCGGATCTGCCCCAGCCGCCTCCCTATATCTTTGGCAACGTGGTGCGCGTGATCGGCCCCGGCGCCATACTGCTCGGCCTGTCGCTTGGCTCGGGCGACTGGATACTCGGGCCGGCAGCCACCGCCCGCTGGGGTCCGGAGATCCTCTGGATCTGCACGGTGTCCGTCCTGCTGCAGGCGCTCCTCAACACCGAGATGGCCCGCTACACGCTCGCCACGGGCGAGCCCATCTTCGCGGGCTTCATGCGCGTCGCGCCGGGACCGCGCGTCTGGGGACCTGTCTACGCAGTGCTGCATCTGGCGCAGGTAGGCTGGCCCGGCTGGGCATTGGCCGCAGCCACCGCGCTCACCGCTGCCTTCCTTGGCCGCATGCCTCGTGGGGAAGATAGGGCCGTGGTTTTGGGGCTGGGCTACGCGATCTTCCTCGGAGCCGTCGCGGTGACCCTGCTCGGAGTGCGGGCCCGGAGAACAATTGAATGGACCGAGTGGGCGGTGATGGCCTGGACGCTCTGCTTCCTGGCCACCCTCGCGCTGCTCCTCGTACCCTGGAAGATCTGGCGGGCGGTCGCGGTGGGCTTCGTGTCGCCCGCCATGCCCGCCGACTCGGAGCTGGGCATCGACTGGGTGCTGCTGACGGCCTTTGCCGCGTATTCGGGTGGCGGCGGCGCCATCAACGCGACCCTCACCCACTGGCTTCGAGACAAAGGCTTCGGCATGGCGGGCACGATTGAAAGCCGGCAGGTGGTGATGGGTGGCGAGAGGGTCCGCTTCGCGCGCGACGGCACGATCTTCGAGCCGACTGAGGCCAATCTCGACAAGTGGCGCCAGTGGTGGCGCTATCTGAGAACGGACTGCTGGTACCTGTGGACCGCCGGCTGTCTCGCCAGCATGGCCTTGCCCGCGCTGCTCGCCGCGCATTTCGCAGGCCCAGGGGCGATCTGGACGGGCCTTACCGCGCCGACATGGCTCGCGCAAGGCGTGGGCTGGCGCCACGGCTTCGTGCTCTGGACGCTCATCCTGCTCACGGGCTTCGCGATTCTGGGCTTGACCCAGGTCGGTATCGTCGACGGCTTCGTGCGGAGCGTGACGGACATCGTGTGGACGGCCCGGGCGCGGAGCCGCGTGCCCGGCGCCGAAGGCCCCGCCGGCGGGCTCTACTACGCGGTGCTCGTGACCTTCACGGCAGCCGGCTGCGCCGCCATGACGCTCGGCGACTCGTTGCAGCTCATCCTGATCGGCGCCAACGTGGCTGCGCTCAACTTCGTCGTGCTTTCTGTTCACACTCTCTGGATCAACCGCGCGCTGCTGCCGCCCGACCTCCGCCCCTCCCTCTGGCGCGAGCTCGCGGTGCTCGCGTGCGGGGCGTTCTTCGCGGCCCTCATCGTCAAGGCTCTCCGCGAGCCGGCGTGGCTCGCGGGGCTCCTGCTCTAATCCGGAGTCCTCGGGAGGGCCACGCGCTCGCACCGCATCCGACTAGATCTCGATCCGGTAGACACGAGCGGCTGTGTCGTGGAACATCGCGGCGCGCTCGGCGGCCGAGTAGCCCTTGGACAGCCGTTTGAAGGCGTTGTACATCACGTTGTAGGAGTAGGACACCTTGTCAACCGGGAAGTTGCTTTCGAACATGCACCGGCTGGGTCCAAACCGCTCGATGCAGTATGTCATCAGGGGCGTCATCGATGCCGCCAGCTCTTCCGACCCGATCGGCGTGGCTCGAGCATGCCAGTCAAAACCGGTGCGGGGCATGCCGATGCCGCCGAGCTTGACGTAGACGTTGCGGCACGCGGCCACCGCGGCGATTCCGCGCCGCCACGTGGCCATCACCTCGTCGTCCCGGTTTCCGTAGGGACCCACCCGCAGCAGCCCCCCGATATGGTTCAGGATGATCGTCAGGTCGGGGACAGCCTTGGCGAAAGCCGCCAGCTCGGGAAGCTGCGGGAAGTACATCCACCCTTCGAGGGACAACCCCATCCGTGCAAGCACCCGCGCGCCGGCCCGGAAACCGTCGCTACCCAGCTGCCCCTCCTGCTTGTGCGCGGCCGTGTTCTCCACCTCGGGGTGGGGATCCCACGTCACCGAATGGCGGATGCCCCGAAACCGGTTGGGGCTGGCCGACTGCAACGCTTCCAGCACCGGCTCCACCCGCGCACCGAGGTTCAGGTTGGCGTGACCAACAATCGCGGCGGCGGCCCGGCCGGGACCATACAGACCGCTCGCGCTGGCCGCGGCCAGCCCCTGGACGAATTCGACCTCGCCTACGGGACGCAGCTCCTCCGGTCCGTCGGCGCGGTACATCGCCCGTGCCTCGATGAACACGGTGGACCGCACGTTGTGGCCGCTGTTGATGTCGGCGGCCAGCTCGTGGAGGAGATATCGCTGGTAGGGTATGCGCCCGCTGCGGAAGTCCCAAAAATGGTGATGGGGATCACAGATCGGTATCTCCGGCTCGACGGTCGGCTCCTGAGTCAACGCGAGCCAGTCATTTCCTCCGAATGGCACGATGGCACCTCCACGACAGGATGTGAACGATGGCCGGTGGCGCTCCCGGTCGAGCTCGCTAGCCTTCCCTCAACGGCACGACGGCGTAGAAGCGCGGCTGATCCCCGACGACCCGCGTGATGTGGCCCTGCCCTGTGAGGTCTTCCGCCAGCACCACATCTCCCGGCCCGACCCGAGCTACCGTACCGTCTCCCACTTCGATCTCCGCCGTGCCCGACAGCGAGAGCGAGTACTGCCGTCTGGGAGCGCAGTGCCAACCGAGTACGTACCCGGGGGGCGAGACTCGAAACACGATGCCGGCGGCGGGCTCCATCGAGGTACCTTCGCCGTGGGCGCCTTCGATGTCGACGAAGGGCTGCATCGCGAGGGGCATCTCGGCGATGCGCGATTGTCCGTTCGCGCCGCTATAGACACGCCAGATCTTCGGCATACTCGCGGGCACCCCGCTGGCCCCTCGCGAGATCCTGCGCCGTGACCGGCGCGCCGTCAAGAGGACGGAGAGATCCGCCCGTTGGGGGCGAGAGGTCAGAGCGGTTAGGACTGGGCCGGAGTCTTCAACCCGCTACGCGGTCTTTCGGATGACCCAGCCTCATGACGGGAGTGCTCGCGACCCTTCCGGGGGCATGGGAAGAGAGCCGGCCAGAGAGCCGGCGCGGCTCGAGCTGCCTGTGGGCCTTTTTCGCTGAACTCCGCCAGTACAGGCCCTGCTCGACCAGAAGCCACAGAGGCACAATGAGCGCCAACAGATAGCCGATCGCCGTTTTCAGCTCCATGTCCCGATCCCTCCTCGCAGTCAAAAAACCCATCGTGACTCACGCGACCCAAGATCTGGTGTCGATGACGCAGGAGCCGTGCCACTCGGAACTGATCGCAGAATCGTGGACTTACGTGAATCAGGACGAAGGAGCTCTGGAATGCTGCCCGAATGTGGAAGGCGGCCTTCTGGCGTTATGCCTTATCAGGCCGGATCCCAGACCCCGTCAGGCTAGCCAGACGTCAGGCCAGATCGAATACCAGCACTTCGGCCCGCGCCGAAGCGGTGA
>WNFY01006555.1_pt1 | contig 10351 bp, 8 predicted proteins | sample 5400091 | NCBI WGS metagenome assembly WNFY01 (sample SAMN13153364, study PRJNA577476) | soil metagenome | isolation source: 60 cm soil or saprolite under grassland replicate 1 | place: USA:California | collected 2016-06-15
TGCGTCACCGCGCGCGAGGCGCGCCGCAGATTCGCGCACGTGCACGGAAGCACGGACGGCAAACTTGCCAGCCGATCGCTCATCGAGCGCCCCGTGACCTCATCAGCCTACGGTAGATCGCGACACGATGATCTGAGGCACCGGGAACGGCAGCGCCGCAAAGGCGCCGGTTGCGCCAAGTGCAAGGGCGCCGGCAAGCCAGACTAGCCCCCCGACCATTACCACGCGAGACGATACAGGTGCGGCGGACGACGTCATGATGTTATCCCCGGTGAGAGCCTAGCGGGACAATAGATGTATATACATCTATTGTCAAGAGAAACTGGCGCCGGCCTCTACATTTCTTTCGCGCTTTGAGAAGCGTCTCGCTTTTGTCTTGATCTCGCATCGGCCCAAAGCCGCTGAGTGCACACCCAAATCATGAGAGTCACCAGAGGGACGAAGAGAAACCCGATCGAGAATCCTGATAGGATAGCCGCCGCGGCGATCGACACCGTCGCCACCCCTTCGGCCACGCCTCTCCAGCGCGATTTCCAGATGACGGCCGGCAGACCGCAGAGAAGAATCGCAACCGCGAACAACATCGCCAGCGGCGGGAAATCCGGTTTCTTCGCGAATACAGTCTCGATTGTTCCGAGAAAGCCGAGCATTGCAACTCCGGCGCAAAATCCGACTGCAATCCGCTCGACGAGGCCGGCTTCGGCGAGATAAGGTGACGCCGAGCGAGGCACGAGACGCACCGCAGTAAGAAGTCCGACGACGATTCCAACCAGCCCGACTGGCAGATCGAGCATGGTGAGGAATTGGGACAGCCTTAGCGCGCCGTCTTCCATTTTGTCCCGTGCGGAGTGTCCTCGATTGCGACGCCTCTCGCTTCGATCTCAGTGCGAATCGCGTCTGCTTTCGCGAAATCTCGCTCTGCGCGAGCCGTTTTGCGCGCGGCCAACCGCTCATCGACCCACCGCGCAAGCTCCGGATCTGGTCCGGCTGTATCCGGCACCACGTCGAGCACCGAGTTGATCCGCGCAAAGACTTCTCTCGCCTTTGCCAGCGCCCGCTTGTCTACGCCGTTGCGATCGAGCTCGGCGTTTGCCTTGCGCACGAAAGTAAAAAGGGCGCCGAGGGCGATTGGAGCGTTAAGATCGTCAAATAGCGCCGCGGTCACCTCGGCATCGGCCTCATCCGCGATTTTTTCCAGCTCCGGAGTTGCTGCCTTTGCCTCCGCCAAACGCTCCGCGAAGTCTGCGATCCGACGCACACCTTCCATCGATGCTTCCAGTGCTTCGCCCGACATGTTGAGCTGCTTTCGGTAGTGCGTCGAAAAGACGAAATGGCGGAATGCAGCAGCTGGAATGTTCTGGTCGCGTAGATCCTGCACCGTCGCGACGTTGCCGAGTCGCTTCGCCATCTTGCTGCCCTCAGTGAGCAGGAACTCGCCGTGGCACCAGAAGCGAGAGAAGGGTTTCCCGGTTGCGCCCTCTGACTGCGCGATCTCGTCCTCGTGGTGAGGAAAGATCAGATCGATCCCACCGCAGTGGATGTCGAGCGTCTCGCCGAGATACTTCATCGCCATCGCCGAGCATTCGAGATGCCACCCCGGTCGCCCGCGTCCCCACGGTGAATCCCACGCCGCGCCAGTCGCTTCGTCCTCGGGTTTCGCCGCCTTCCACAACGCGAAGTCCTGCGCGTTCTCCTTGGAGTAATCATCCTGGATGACCCGCGCGCCAGCCCTTACCTCGCGAGTGTCGAGACGCGAGAGCTTTCCGTAATCCTTGAACTTGTCGATCGCGAAATAGACGCTCCCGTCGTCGGCAAGGTAGGCGAGCTTGCGATCGACGAGTCGCTTGACGATCGCAATCATTTCCGGAATGTGGTCCGTCGCCTTCGGGTAGAGCTCGGCGTCCTGAATCCGGAGGAAGCGGCGATCGTCGTGAAAGATTTTTGTGATCGGTGCAGTGACTTCCCCGATCGAGATGCCGCGGTCACTCGCGAACTTGATGATCTTGTCGTCGACATCGGTGAGGTTCATAACCTGAAAGATTTTCCAGCCGCGAAGGGCAATTACGCGCCTGAGCAGATCCTCGAACAGAAACGTCCTAAAGTTGCCGAGGTGCGCGGGCCTGTAGACGGTTGGCCCACAAGCGTAGATGCGAACCGTTTCACCATCCGCCGGCGAAAACGATTCGATTTTACGAGTGAGTGTGTTGTAGAGGCGGAAATCCGGGCCGGCCATTCGCGGAAGCTAGGCGGCCCCGGATAGAGGGTCAACCGAATCTCTCCGCCACTCGCGCGGCTACCTGCGGGCGCGATGCCACCACTCTGCCCTCGATGAGATTGATTACGCGCGCAGCAATTCGATGCAGCTCGACCGGATTGGGTGCTGCGAGAATGATGGTGATACCACGACGAGTGAGTCGAATGAGCAGGGAGACTATGTCCTTGTCGAAGAGGAGGCCTTCCCCACAGAGGGTTTCGTCGAGCAGGATCGCGCGCGGTGAACCAATCAGCGATTGCGCGAGCCCTAGCCGCTGCAGCAAACTCGGCGCGAGGCTGCTCACTCGTCTGGTGGCGTGGATATGAAGGGAGACTTCGCGCAACGCCGCTTCCACCTGCGCCGCTCGGTTCGCGGTGGAGAGATCGTGAAGCGTCGCGTAGTACTCCAGCGCCTCGCGCACGGTAAGAAACGAGTAATAGCCGGCACGCTGAGGGATGTAAGCGAGCCCGGGCGGAACGTGATGACCGGTGATCTGTTCGCCGAACCAATTGATACTTCCATCATCACAGCGCAGCAGACCGGCCAGGCAGAGAAGGAGCGTGGATTTTCCCGCGCCCGGCCTGCCTACCACTCCGACAATCTCACCCGCTTCCACATCGAGGCTCACATCGCGCAACGCGGGAATCGCCATTGCTCGCGATCTCGCGCCGGAGTGGTACGTCTTGCTTAAGCCCCTGACAGACAAAGCGACCTGCACGCGGTCTCTCCTAGGAAAGAGTGTCGTAACATGATCGTGGTCGATTGCAAACACCGAGGAATCGTTGAAGGGCAGACAGAAGCATTGCATCGCGTGGTGGCGTGATTCTTTCACTCTTTCGCCGGGCCATCGCAGTCACGGCAGTCGGAGGACACATCATGAGGCAGCCGCTCGTACGCGTTAGCCCATTGTCTTTTCTTGTTGCCGCGTTGCTCGCCTGCGGCGGCGATTCGACGGGGCCAGCCCAGCCTCCCGTCGGCAGCTATACAGCGTTCCAGTTCGTCACGACCGGTGGCTCGGGGTCAACGAATCAGCTCCTGATCGGAAGTACTCTCCAGATCAATCTCGCCGCGAACGGTACGACCAGCGGGCATCTCCACCTCGCGGCGTCAGGCGGCAACCCGCCGTTAGATGCGGACATGGCGGGCACGTGGACGATAAACGGCAATCTTGTCGATTTCACACAGGCCGCCGACACGTTCGTGCGCGACATGTCGTTCGCGCTTCAGCCAATAGCGAACGGAGTGTGGGATCTGGTCGCCGATCAGGTCTTCTCGGGAACGCGGATCCAGCTGACGCTGAGGCACGGGCCGTAGCTGCCATCGCAGATCGACAGATTTCTGACTGCAACTGAACGCGCGGGAGGACTGGCCACTACTAAGTCCAGCGTAATAACTGCAACTGAACGGGCGGAAGGCGTCAGCTGCTAGGCGCGAGGCGTTAGGTCACTACGTCAGGACTTCACTCGTGCCCTTCAGAGCACAAGCAACTGCCTGTGCCGTACGAGGTCTAGAAACGTCCCGACGTCGTGCTCGAGCCTCGCGCCTGTCATCGCTGACGCCTCACTCCCGTTCAGTTGCAGTTGCCAGCCTCCCGCCCGTTTAGTTGCAGTTGCTACCAGAAAAGCGCCGGTAGCCTTGCGGCTATGCGCTCTTCTTGAGAGGCGTCTTCTCCCGAATGGCGATGAGATCGGGCGGCGGCGTAGCGGGCACGAGCACACCGCCGTCGGGAACGGGCACACGTAGCACGAAGATCCGGTCGCGCGTGCTCTTTCTGAATCCTTTGCCCTCGTAAATGCGGTTGATGAGGATCCGTCGCACGATCACCATCACTGTGACAAGCGTTGGCAGCGCCACGACGAGTCCGAGGGGACCGAGCAGCTTTCCGATCACCAGCACCGAAGTAATCGTGAGCACCGGCGGCATGTCGATTTTCTTCGACATCACCAATGGCGAGACGAGATTTCCCTCGATCAGGTGAACCACCACGCCAAGTGCGAGCACATATAGAGCGCGCGTTCCACCGCCGGGGCTGCCGAGCACGAACAGCGCGGGAAGAGTGGTGGATAGGAGCGTTCCAAAGAAGGGGACCACTGCGACGAGCCCGGTGAACACGCCGAAGGTGAGCCAGTACGGAACGTCGAGGATGTAGAGTCCGGCCGCTGTCAGCGCGGCAAGGACGGTCATCGTCAGCAGCTGGCCAACGATGTAGGCGCGCAGCGCGTCGGCGAGATCCCTGAGCACATCGCGCACGAGATCCCGGTGAATCGGCGGGAAGAGCGCGATCAGCCATTCCCTGTATGTGCCCGGCTGAAGGGCCAGATAGATGCTCATCACGATGACTGCGAAGCAGTCGATCAACACCTGAACGATCGAAAACACCTTCGGCACGACACTCTCGGCCTGAGCGGACAGCTGATTGTAGACAGCGCTGATCAGCGGATGCTCACCCGGCTTCCACACGTCGCGCATCGCCGGGAAGCGCGTGACGACGTGGTCGATCCCCGTCTCCCAGGCTTCGATGTATTGGGGCATCACCACGATCAGCGCCCGAGTCTGTTCGACGACGGGCGGCAGCAGAATCGCAAACAGCCCAAGGAGCGCAGCTGCGGTTCCTACGACCGATAGGAAAAACGCCAGCTTTGGCGGGACGTGAGCTTTTTCGACGAAAAGGTCGCGCACCGCGCCGAGATAGAGCGAGATGATGATCGCAATGAAGAGGAGGAGAAAAACGTGGGACGTGACTCCCAACATCCAAATGAGCAGGAACGTCAGGATCACGCCCGCCAGAACCGGCGCTACTCTAACCCTCCCACCCGATGCTGCCGCCGTAGCCAATGTCTAGTTGTTCTCGTCGTGGATCTCTTCGACCTCGACGGCCTCCTCTTCCGGCCTCGCCTGCGCGCCCGCGCCGAGGGCCTTGTTATTGAGCTGCGTACCGGCCGGCAGCACTCCCATCTTCTGCTTCAGTTGAATGAGGAGCATCTCGGCAGACTGGTTGCCACCGGCAGCCTCGAGGCGCTTGAAGTCATTCGCGAGCTTGTCGCCCGAGAATTCCTCCTCGATCTCCGCGCTCGCTCTCACTTTGCGCTCGTTGGCCTCGATCTTTTCTTCCATGCGAGCGAAGGCCTCGAACGCGGATTTCTCGGAGATGTGAGACATCGTCTCGTTGATGCGCTTCTGCGCATCGGCACGGCGCTGTTTCGCCAGCAGGAGATTCTTCTTGCGGTTTGCCTCCTCGATGTTGTCGTTGAGGCTGCGCAACGAATCCTTGAGGCGATCGGTTTCCTGCTTGTGTGCCTGCCAGGTAAGGTTGAGCTGATCGCCGCGGGAGATGTGCTCGCTGCGACGCATTAGCGCCTGCTTGGCGAGCTCGTCCTGGTTCTGCTGGACCGCGAGCATCGCTCGCCGCTCCCAGTCTTCCGCTTCCTTCAGTTCCTGTCTCGTCTGATCCTGAAGGCGCTTTTCGTCGGCGATGGCGGCGGCGACCTGTTGCTTCGCCTTCACCAGCTGTGAGCGCATGTCGAGAATGATCTGGTTGAGCATCTTCTCGGGCTGCTCGAACTCGGAAATCACCGCGTTCACGTTGGAGCGGAAGAGCATCGCGATTCTATCGAAGATATTCATAGGTGGTTGGGTGGATTCTCAAAGAAAGAACTGCAACTGAACGGGCGGGAGGCGTCAGCGGCACAGACGTCAGGCGCGAGTTCACGACGCCCGGACTTCACGAGGCGCCATTCCTGGTACAGGCAGTTGCGCTGACGCCACGGAGGTAAGTCAGGGCGTACTGAACTAACGCCTGGTCACTCCGCAGCTGACGCCTCCCGCCGATTCAGTTGTCGTAAATCTATAACTCAGCATTTAGCCTTTCCGCGAAACTACCGCTTAAATGACCGCTTCACTAGACAACTTTCACCCGTCGGAACGTTTGATCTGGTACAACCGCTCCTTCGCCAGCCGCCTGCCAGTCGGCGTTGCCGCCAGTCCTCCGCCGGCTGTCTCGCGATAGCGGACATCCATCTCGCGTCCGATCTCGCCCATCACGTCGATCACTTCGTCAACCGGAATCGCGAACGTAATTCCCGCCAGTGCCATCTCGATTCCCGCCAGCGCGATCGCTGACCCGGTCGCGTTCCTGAACACGCACGGTAATTCGACGAGCCCACCCAGCGGATCGCAAACGAGTCCGAGCGTTCCCTGCATCGTGAGCGCCACCGCGTGTCCTACTTGCGACGGTGATCCGCCCAACATCTCCGTTGCCGCACCTGCCGCCATCCCTGCCGCCGCACCGGTTTCCGCCTGACATCCGCCTTCGGCGCCAGACAAAGACGCACGCTCTGCGACCACGGCTCCAATCAATCCAGCTGTCGCCAATCCATCGACCACGTTCTCGTCTCGCACCGACCGCGCCTTCGCCAGACCAGTGAGAATCGCCGGTAGAATTCCGGCTCCGCCTGCCGTCGGCGCGGCGACGATCACGCCCATTGCTGCATTCACTTCCTGCACCGCCAGCGCGCGCGTCAGGATGTCGCGAAATGGAGTCTGAGCAAGCGGACCGTTCGGATTGTTGCGCAACTTGGCAGCGTCACCTCCAACCAACCCCGATGCCGAGTAGAGATCGCCGGTAAGTCCTTTCTCGATCGCCCCGCGCATCACATCGAGCGCGCGCTGCAAGGCGGCACGAATCTCCGCTACCGGCCTGCCCTGATCGCGAGCTTCCGTGTCCAGCGCTAACTGCGCCAGCGTTTTCTTCTCCTTTTCCGCGTCCCGTATCGCGTCGGCGAGAGCCTTGTACAATCAGCCCCCGCTCACTTTCGGAAGTCGCCGAGTCCACCGAACCCAATCGAGCGCCCTCAATTCCTCGCCCGCTTTTTTGTCCGGCTCTTCATCGCACTCGATGACCATGAACGCGTCGCCACCTCTTTCCTTTCTCGACAACCTCAGCGTAGCAATGTTGATGTCATGCTCGGCCAAGATCCCGGTGATTCTGGCGATCGAGCCCTTCCTATCCTCAGCTACGAGGACAATCGTGTGTAAGTTTCCGGTGACTTCGACCGGATAGCCATCGATCTCCTGTACGAGGACCCGGCCGGCTCCCAGCGAGGAGCCCAGCATCGTAGCCTTATTGCCATTCAGCTCGATGGTGATTCGCACCGTGTTCGGGTGAGCGGCGTCGGCGATGGTGGTTTTCTCGAATTTGTAGTCCAGACCTTCGCGTTCAGCTATCTGGAGGGCTTCGCGCAGTCGTTCGTCATCCGGACGAAAACCAAGCAATCCGCCCACCAGCGCTTTGTCGGTACCGTGGCCTTCGCCGGTCCGCGCAAAGGATCCATGCAGCTGAAGGAGACCCGTTTGCGGAGTGCCGCCGATCAGTCCGCGCGCGAGGAGCCCGAGCCGGCACGCGCCGGCAGTATGCGACGAGGACGGTCCGACCATAACCGGGCCAATGATATCGAGGAGACTTACCATCTTCTTGCGCCTCCAAGGTCAAACTGAAGACTACCAGCTGGGGCAGTGGGCGCAGCAGCCAGGGGCTGCGAGCGACTGCAACAGAATACTAGCGGCTGCCGGCGGACCGCTCCCTGCTGATTGCGGCCGGCTTTTCCTTCAACGCGAGTTTGCTGCGAGGTGCGCCGCTCCTACTTCTGCCGAGAAGCGGCTTCAAATACTGACCGGTGTAAGATTCCTTAACATCCGCCACGTCTTCAGGAGTTCCAGCGGCGACGACATCGCCCCCGCGCAATCCTCCCTCCGGTCCCAAATCGATGATCCAGTCGGCGGTCTTGATGACGTCCAGGTTGTGCTCAATGACGAGCACGGTGTTGCCACGGTCAACGAGGCGGTGGAGCACACTCATAAGCATGCGTACGTCCTCGAAATGAAGACCAGTCGTCGGCTCGTCAAGGATGTAGAATGTGCGGCCGGTATCGCGCTTCGACAATTCCGCAGCCAGCTTGACTCGCTGCGCCTCTCCGCCCGAGAGCGTCGTTGCCGACTGCCCCAGATGGATGTAGCCGAGTCCGACGTCGAATAGGGTTTGCAGCTTCTGGCGGACGCGCGGCTGATTCTCGAAGAAGTCGAGCGCATCTTCGACCGTTTGCTCCAGTACGTCGGCGATGCTGAGGCCGCGAAAGCGAACTTCCAGTGTTTCGCGGTTGTAGCGCTTTCCTTTGCAGACATCGCACGGGACGTAAACGTCGGGGAGAAAGTGCATCTCGATCTTTACGAGGCCATCGCCTTCGCACGCTTCGCAGCGACCGCCCTTCACGTTGAACGAAAATCTGCCCGGACCATAGCCGCGGATCTTTGCCTCCGGCAATTCTGCGAACAACTCCCGTATGGGCGTGAACAATCCCGTATACGTCGCAGGATTTGACCTCGGAGTCCGACCGATCGGGCTCTGATCGATGTCGATGACTTTGTCGAGGTGCTGGAGGCCGGTGATGCGCGTGTGGGCGCCCGGAATCACTCTGGCGCGATAGAAATACCTGGCCATCGACCGGTGCAGGATGTCTTCGATGAGCGTGGACTTCCCGCTGCCCGATACGCCGGTGACAGAGACGAAGAGACCGAGCGGAATCTCGACGTCGAGATTGCGGAGGTTGTGCTCGCGCGCGCCTTCGATCCGAATAATGCGGTCGGGATCCATGCGCCGGCGCACTTCCGGAATGGGGATTTCCACCTCGCCGCGCAGATATCTCCCGGTGATCGACTCTTCATTGGCGCGAACTTCGTCGACGGTTCCCTCGGCGATGACCAGACCGCCGTGCTTGCCTGCGCCCGGCCCAAGGTCGATGAGATGATCCGCGGCTTCCATCGTCTCCTCATCGTGCTCCACGACGATGACAGTGTTGCCGAGGTCGCGGAGCTGTCGGAGCGTGTTGAGCAGGCGTGCGTTGTCGCGCTGGTGCAACCCGATCGAAGGCTCGTCGAGGATGTAGAGCACGCCGACGAGCCGCGATCCAATTTGCGTCGCGAGACGTATGCGCTGCGCTTCTCCGCCGGAGAGTGACTCGGCCGAGCGCCCGAGTGTCAGGTACTCGAGTCCAACGTCGTTCAGGAAGCGAAGCCGCTCTCGGACTTCCTTGAGAATCGGAGCCGCGATCTCGGGATCGAGTCCCGGCTTGCCGTTCGTTCGAACCGGAACGTTCTCGAAGAAGCTGAGCGCGTCGGTTATCGAGAGCTGGACAAGGTCGCCGATATTCTGCCCCGCAAGCGTGACCGCTAGTGATTCTGGCTTGAGCCTTCGTCCGCCGCATGTCGTGCACGCGCGCGCTTGCATGAACTCCTCGAGCTCGAGGCGAACGGAGTCGGACTCGGTCTCGTCGTAGCGGCGCTGAATGTTCGAGATGATTCCTTCCCAATGCGTTCCTGAATGGTCGATCTGCCTGCCGCTTTTCCCCCCTGTACCGTAGAGAAGCTTCTCGCGTGCTTCCGGTGTCAGCTGCCCCCATGGCGTGTTGAGATTGAATCCGAACTGTTTCGCGAGCCCGGGAAGGATGACCTTCTTGAGGTAGCCGTCGGGCTCGCCCCACGGTAGCACCACACCCTCGAGAATGCTGATACTCGGATCGCCGAGTATGAGCTCCTCACTTACTTCGCGGCGCGAGCCGAGTCCGCCGCAGGCGGGGCAAGCGCCGAAAGGTGAGTTGAACGAGAAGTGTCTGGGTTCCAGCTCGGGCAAAGAGATGCCGCACTCGGGGCAACCGTACTTCTCGGAGAAGAGATGGATGCTGCGATCGTCGGCCCGCTGAACTTCGACGAGTCCTTCGGAGAGCTTGAGCGCCGTCTCGACGGAATCGTTGAGGCGGCCCCGATCTTCAGCGCGCACGACCAGGCGGTCAACGACGACCGAGATCGTGTGGTTCATCCGCCGATTCAGCTTGGGCGGGTTTGCTACCTCGACCAGGTCTCCATCGACGATCGCGCGCACGAATCCCTGCTTGCGCGCGGCGTCGAACAGCTCGCGGAACTCTCCTTTGCGGCCGCGTACGAGCGGCGCGAGGATCTCGATCTTGCTGCCCTCGGGCCAGGTGAGAATCGAATCCGCGATCTGTCCAGCGCTCTGACGTTCCACCGGACGTCCGCAATTGGGGCAAT
>WNFY01006557.1_pt1 | contig 10350 bp, 6 predicted proteins | sample 5400091 | NCBI WGS metagenome assembly WNFY01 (sample SAMN13153364, study PRJNA577476) | soil metagenome | isolation source: 60 cm soil or saprolite under grassland replicate 1 | place: USA:California | collected 2016-06-15
CTTTCAACAGTAGGTTTTTTATGGAACGGAGAAGCGACAAGGCCAACCAGTCTGATACGATAGAGAAGTATCTCACTACTTGTATCGTATCAGGAGGAAGACCATGTCGTATCCAGAACCATTATCGCAATGGAGCGAAACCGTGTCAACAGCATTTCCCAGTTTGAGTCGGCCACAGGCGACGGTCTTAGCACTGTGGAGCTACGGAATGGTGCTAGCGAAATCGTGTGGCATCACGCTGGTCTGCGCGACGTTGGCGTTGCAGTTGGGATGTTCGGAGGCAAGCCTGGTACAGCGTTTACGCGAATGGTGCTACGCAGCCAAGAACAAACGGGGGAACAAACGACAAGAACTGGATATCAGCACGTGTTTTGCCCCCTTATTGCGCTGGCTCTTGAGTTGGTGGCCCGCTGACGAACCGCGCCTGGTGTTCGCCTTGGATGCCAGCACCCTGAAGAAGCGTTTCACCGTGTTGTGCATCAGTGTCGTTTACCGTGGGTGTGCGATACCTGTGGCGTGGAAAATCGTGGGAGCCGAAGAAAAAGGAGCCTGGCAGCCTATCTGGCTTGCCTTGCTCTCACATCTGCAGGAAAGCGTGCCAGCGAACTGGACCGTGCTGGTTCTCACGGATAGGGGCTTGTATGCTCCCTGGCTCTTTGAGCACATCGTGGAATGCGGATGGCATCCTTTCATGCGTATTAACAAGCAAGGCAATGTTCGCCCTCTGGAGGAAAAAGCGTTTCGCAGTCTGGCTTCGATCGCTCCCACTCCAGGCAGGAGTTGGTGTGGTCAGGTCGAATGCTAAAGTCGAGAAAAAGAGCCGACTCGATTGTACCTTGCTTGCCCGATGGGATGAAGGCTATGAGGAAGTGTGGCTCATCGTGACCGATCTGGCACCAGAGCAGGCGACGGCAGCGTGGTATGGGATGCGCAGTTGGATAGAAGGTGGGTTTAAAGATATCAAGCGGGGAGGCTGGCACTGGCATCAAACCAAGATGGTGGACCCCCAGCGTGCGGAGCGACTGTGGCTGGCCATCGCGGTGGCGACCTTGTGGGCAGTGAGCGTGGGCGGTGAGGCTGATGCCTCTTTGCCTGTGAGCAGTCTGGAGGCCTTGCCGGAGCTGCATGTGGCCCGCCGTAAAGCCACTGGTCGATCACGGCCTCGCATGATCAGTTGCTTTGCACGTGGACTCTTGCTCATTGTTGGCACCCTCATTCGAGGCGAGGGTCTGCTCTTGGGTCGCTTTGTTCCTGAACCCTGGCCTTGTGCCCCGCCGGCCCTGCGAAAGGTGAACACGAAGAGCAAGGGTCAGGAACCAGCCAGGGAGGCCGCCGCATGAAAAAACCTCCTGTTGAAAGACGGGTGGAGTGGGGGGACGCACTGGATGTGCCCAGCTTCTACGGGCGCCAGGGGGAACTGGCCACGCTCGCCCAGTGGGTGGTGTGGGAGCACTGCCGGGTGGTGAGCGTGCTGGGCATGGGGGGCATCGGCAAGTCGGCCCTGGTCACCAGCGCCATGCGCCAGCTGGCCTCCCACTTCCAGGTGGTGCTCTTTCACTCGCTGCGCGACGCCCCCTCCTGCGAGTCCGTGCTGGAGTCCTGCCTGCAGGTGCTCTCCCCCGAGTCGCTGGTCCGGGAGTCGCAGGGCCTCTCTCCCCGGCTGAGGCTCTTGTTGGAGCAGTTGCGGAGCACGCGGGTGCTGCTGGTGCTCGATAACCTGGAAAGCCTGTTGCAAGCAGGCGAGGTGCGCGGGCGGCTGCGTCCGGGCTTTGAAGCCTATGGGCACCTGCTGCGGCAGGTGGCGGAGTCTGGGCACCACAGTTGCCTGCTGCTGACCAGCCGGGAAAAACCAACCGCGCTGCCAGGGCTGGAAGGTCGAAAGACGCCGGTGCGCGCCTTGCGCCTGGATGGCCTGGAGGCTTCTGCCTGCGAGCAGTTGTTGGCCAGCCATGAGCTGGTCGGCTCTCCAGAGGAGCGGGCGCGTCTGATTGAGCGATACGGGGGCAATCCCCTGGCCTTGAACATCATGGCCCAGACCATCGCCGATCTCTTCGGGGGGGAAATTAGCCCGTTCCTCTCAGCAGACACCGCCATCTTTGGCGGGATTGCCGAGCTGCTCTCGGAGCAATGGGGCAGGCTCTCCCCGCTGGAACAGACGCTGCTCTGCTGGCTGGCCATCCTGCGCGAGCCGGTGACCCTCCAGGAGCTGCAAGTGGTCTTGGTGGCCCCACTGGCGCCAGTGCAGGTGCTGGAAGCCGTCGACGGCTTACATCGCCGCAGCCTGATCGAGCGCGGGCAACGCCCGGGCAGCTTTACCTTGCAGTCGGTGGTGCTGGAGTACGTGACCGACAGGCTGGTCAGCACGGCGAGCGAGGAGATCCGGCAGGGTCGGCTCGCGCTGCTCCTCTCACATGGCCTCTCACAGGCGGGGGCTAAGGAGTATGTGCGCCAGACCCAGGAGCGGCTGCTGCTCGCCCCGGTGCTGGCGAGCCTCGAGAGCGTGTACCGGGGGCGAGCCGAAGTGGAGGAGCACTTGCGCACGCTGCTCGACGAGGTGCGTGGACGGCCCCAGGAGGCTCAGGGGTATAGACCGGCCAACCTGGTGGCGCTACTGCGCCTGCTACGGGGGCACCTGCATGGGCTGGATCTGTCCCATCTGTCGCTGCGGGGGGTGTCTCTGCAAGGCGTCGAGCTACAAGACGCCAACCTTTCTCACGCCCTGCTGCGGGAATGCATCTTGACCCAGAGCTTCGATGCCATCACCGCGGTGGCCATCAGCCAGAGCGGCCAGTTCTGGGCCGCCGCAGGCAGGCGTGGGGAAGTGCGGGTGTGGCGAGAGAACGGCCAGCGCTTGCACCTGGTCTGGCAGGCGCATACGGACATCGTGATGCCTCTCGCCTTCAATCCGGACGAACACCTGCTCGCCAGTGGAGGACTTGATGGCACCGCCCGGCTCTGGGATGCGAAGCTGGGCACGCCTCTCGAAGATCTGCCGCATCCCGCTTCGATCGTCTCCCTGGCCTGGAGCCGGGATGGACGCCTGCTCGCCAGTGGCGACGTCGCTGGCACCATCCGGCTGTGGGAAAGGCAGCCGAACGGGTCGGCCCGCGGCACCGAGAAGCTCTCCGGGCACACCAGCTGGGTGCGAGGACTGGCCTTTGCTCCAGACGGCAGCGTCCTGGCCAGTAGCAGCTATGATGGTAGCGTCAAGCTCTGGGAAGTGGGAGAGGAGGGAAGCCTGCGCGTGCGCCGGACGCTGAAGGGGCATACGCAGCGGGTGCAAGCCCTGGCCTGGAGTCCGAATGGAGGCACGTTGGCGAGCGGCGGCGGTGACCACACGATCCGGCTGTGGGAGGTGGAACAGGGTACCTCTCGGCTGGCGCTGCAAGGCCATACCGCTGAAGTGTATAGCCTGGCCTTCACCCCCGACAGCCGCCTGCTCAGTGGAAGTGAGGATGGCACGCTGCGGCTGTGGGAGGTGGAGCAGGGGCAGTGTGTGCGCGTCCTGCAGGGCTACGATGCCTGCCTCTACGACGTGGACTGGAGTCCCGATGGCACCGAGATGGCCAGTGCCGGCTCCGAGAGCGTGGTGAGCCTCTGGCAGGTGGCCGACAGAGCAGGGGGGAGGCCGCGAGGCGTGTTGCGCGGCCATGAGTGGATCGTGCATGGTGTCGCGTGGCAGCCCGATGGAAGTGTGCTGGCCAGTGCCGGCCTGGATCATGCCATCCGGCTCTGGGACCCGGCCACCGGGAGCGGTCTCGAGGTCATCCGCGATCTCGACCACCCTGACACCCTCTTCTGGGGCGTGGCCTGGAGTCCCGATGGAAAGCTGCTGGCCGGCGCCACCTTTAGCCGTGGCGTGCTGCTGTGGGAGGTGACCGCAGCCTCAGGACGGTGGATTGGGCGTGAGCTGCCCATCTGGTTCCGTCGGCTGGCCTGGAGCCCCGATGGCACCTGCCTGGTCGCCGGGGGCAATGATGGCCACGTCTATGTGTGGGACGCCAAGGGTGGCAGGCTGCTCCAGCGGCTGGCGAAGCATCAGGGGGCCGTCGTGAGTGTGGCCTGGAGTCCCGATGGCTCCAGGTTGGCCTCGGGTGGCAGCGGTCAGGGGCAGGGAGACAGCGGGAAGCTGTTCGTGTGGGATGCCCACAGCGGGCAGCGTGTGCATGCCTTTGTGGGGCATCCGGGGGTGGTCTCTGCGCTGAGCTGGGTCCCAAGTGGGGAGTTGTTGGTCAGTGGAGGCAGTGACGGCCGGCTGCGCTGGTGGGATCTGCAGAGCGGAGAATGTATACGGGTGCAAGAAGCCCATCAAGGGATGGTGCATTCGCTCAAGATGAGTCCCGATGGCAGTAGGCTCGCCAGTTGCGGGGAGGACGGCGCCATCATCATCTGGGAGCTCGAGCGTGGCGAGCCTCTGTGCACGCTGCGACGCGACCGGCCCTACGAGCGCCTCAATATTACCGGCATCCGAGGCTTGACCCAGGCCGAGATCGCCACCTTGCGGGCCTTGGGGGCAGTTGAGGACAAGGCTCAGAACAGCCCCGAGCACGTGACCCAGCTCTAGCCACCGCGGTTTGCTGGCCGAAAAGGAGCAACGATTTATCACACCGTACCCGATCACCAAATCTGAGCCAGATCCATGTTTGAGGGCAAAAGCGGCTCACCCTTCGCGCCTTTTCCCACGAGCAATGGGAAGTGATGGGAAGTGACATGCTACCTGATGGAGGCTGACTTCCTCGGCATCCCCTCGTCCGCTGCCTCGGCGTCTGAACCAGGTAGACCAAAGTGGGTGATTCCGGCCTACCCGGTGGCGGTCACGCCTGGACAGAGAGCTTGAAGATCAGGGTCGTAATGGCACCAAACGTGCCGTGGCTCCCGGTGAAGAGACGTTTGACGTCGTAGCCAGTACGGCGAGGATGTGGTTGAACGTCACGCCATACTTCAAGGCGTGCGGGCCACCCGCGTTCTCAATGATGTTGCCGCCAATCGTTGACAGCGGCTGCGACACGGGATCGGGCGAGAAGCACAGTCCGTACGGGGCAAGCTGCTGTTGCAGAGCGGCGTTGATGACACCAGGCTGCACGCGGGCGCGACCGGCAGCAACGTCGATGTCCAGAATGCGGTTCATGTTTCTCAGGTCGAGCAGGATCGCATCCTGGTTGGGCATTATTCCTGCACTGCAATTCGATGCGCCACCCCGGGGAACCACGGGAATCTGGTGTGTGGTGGCCAGCTGCATGACTGCTCCGACTTCGTCGCGAGAGCGAGGTCGGAGCAGCAGTCCCGGCGTGCCACCGAAGCCCCAGAAATCGTGTCCGGCGGTGGTCAGGACCTGCGGATCGGTGCTCACCGCCTCAGGTCCGGCCAGCACACGGGCAAATTGTTCGATGATAGTCGTGTCCACATTCGTCTCCTCTTCTTGATGCTATGGGGGCCAGGCTCATCGTTTCTGATCAACACCGTGGTGACATTGCAACGCTCCCCGGTCATGCTCCACAGGCTATGGTGTGTAGAGGGCACTCTCATCAGCCTGCACGCCCAGCCAGTCGCGGATCCTTTCACTTAACCCCTCGGCCGCTCTTGCCAGCAGCTGCGCCTCATCGGCCCAAAGTTCGAGTGGAACTACCTGGGTCCAACCCCGCGCGTCGATGACCACCGGGACGCCGACCGGGACGTGCAGGTCATAGAGGTCCCCATCGAGGCGGACCTGCCCACAGACCACCACTTCGCGGCCCTCGACCAAGGGGCGGACCAGGTCAACGATGACATTTGCCGTGGCGATGCTGGTCTTCGCTCCCGAGAGGTTGGTGATGTAGGGGCGAAGCACCACGCGCAGGTCTGCGGGCAACTGATCCACCCTCTCAAACGCCTCGCGCACCCTCCCCTGCCGCAGGCATTCCATGACGGCCGTCCGGTGCTCGTCCACTTCCGCTGGGAACCGCGCAGTGACGCGCTCGCCGCGCAGTCTGGCGACGTCAGCGACGGCTTGCGCCTCGTTCCTCCCGAAGATGCGGACGCTGCTCCATAGCGGGATCATGTTGTCCCCATGCTCGCCGACGACGAAGGCATGCACCAACTGGCGCCGGACGCCCAGGTCGTGAGCGATCTCCCGCCGAAACCGCAGCGAGTCGGAGTAGCCACCGACCCCAATGACCCGGTGTCGGCCTAAATACTGGCTGAAGACCTCAACGGCAAGCTCAACCGGATTGCTCACGACCAGCACCAACTCCTGGCCGTTCCCGTGCGCCGCGATGGCCTGGGCGTAGCGGCGAAACACCGGGAGATTGAGCCGGGCCAAATCGTTGCGCGTTTGGTTGGGAGCCGTCACCGGCGCGCCTACCGCCAGGATCACGATATCGCCGCGAATCTTCTCGGGCGTCAGGACGACCTCGAGATCGGGGGTGACTTCGGCGTAGGCGTCGGAGAGATCACTCTGCAGCCCGAACAGTTTGGATGAGCTCTTGCCCTCCACGCGCCCAACCAGCTGCAAGCGCTCACTGGGCGTGAGGATGCAGCCGGCGAGCAGTTGGTTGACCGTCTCGGTCCCAACGTCTCCGCTCGCCCCGATGACGGTTATATCCATGTCTTGAACCTCCTTCTCGAATCCGATTGTGCCTTCCATCACAAGAAGCACTTTTCGCCTTATTTACCAGATCTATTCACCAATCGAGGCGAGCAGTGATGCCGCTTGTAAGCACCAGGCGATCTTACCGCAAGGCGTTCCTTACTGCCGTGACATCTCCTCGCGTAGTTGCTATGTAGCATCACGGTCGATCTCTAAGCCTTCGGGGTCGTGGGCAGGATCGCCCTTGATGACGACGCCATAGAGTGTTCTTGCTCCTTCAATGCTCAGGTATTCGTCGCGCACATCGCGCTTCACGCGCTCCGGATCGCGCTCCAGCGGATTGCCCCAGCCGCCGCCGCCATTGGTGATGTAGCGGAACATGGCATTCGGCCTGGTGTGCCAGACAGGAACGCTAGCAAAGTAAAAGTATTTTCCGTTGGGGTCGAGAGCTTTTGTCTCCGGGTTAAGCACGCCGGCAACCGGATGGCTTCGTGCATAGGCGCGCGCGTCCGTCCCGATGTACCCGTTCTCGTTGCTGGCTCCGTAGGCATCCGGTTCCCAGAACCAGACCGCCCCGCTCGCCCCGCTTTTGCCGCTGTAGACGCCAAAGCCGCTGGGGTACTTGCAATGCAGCGCCATAGAGTAATGGTCTCCTTCACCAAGCCACAGCGTATCTTTCATGACCGCCGCCCCACCCCGATGCTTCCCGGCCCCGCCGCTATCAACCGTGTATTCCTTACGCAGGACCACGCATGGGGCCTCGGCTTCGATGGCCTCGGTTGCCGGGTCAAGGTTGTTGGTCAGGTAATTGACCATATAACTATCGCCGTCGCCGTCTTTCGTGGCAGCCCACGGTCCATGTTCACCCCCAGTCTGTCCTATGGATGTCCAGGGGAAGCCGTTGAACACGCCATTCCCAGCATGTCCACTCAGGGAACAGTAATCGCCACCCACGGCGTCCGGGCCGAGAGCATCCTTGAGCGCCCTGAAAACGGCGAGCGCAAGTGCTGAGACGCTTTCATAGTAGAGAAAGATTGCTCCATCGGGCGGCATGGCGCTCACGAAGGTTCCTTCTGGAAGGACGATATCGATACTGCGAAACGTGCCTGATGTGAAAGGAGTTTTTGGATCGAGCAGGTATTTCAGAGCCACCCCAATCGCCATTTTGGTGTCTAACCATCCCGCGTTCACGCAGGTTCGCGCCTGCCGCGAGCTGCCGCTCAGGTCAGCTTCCAACCGATTGCCTCGCACAACAATCTTCACTTTGACCCGGTATGCTTCACTCTCATCGACGCCATCGCAGTCAATGCCATCCTCGCCCTCAAACTGTGGGGGCAAAACCCACGTACAAACGAGCTTGAATGTAGAGACACGGCCACGCTCAATGGTACGTCCCTATTGCCCCCACTGCCTCAAAATCCCCGTCAGGCAAGTTGGCAATAGCCTGGATCATCTGCTCGGCTGAGATATCGCAGGCATAGCGTACTGCGCCCAGGTAGGCATCCACGCCATAGCGATCGATGGTTTCGACCAGTCGCCGCTCGCCAAAGGAGAGATTCTGGTAGATCGTCTTGATGTCCGGCAGCAACAATCCGCCGAAGCGAGCGTTGTCGAAGATCAGACTCCAGGTGGATTTGACGGGTTCATCGTGTTTATAGAGGAGAATCGGTCCCAGCGCTAAACCTGTCTCGTACACATTGCGTTTTGTCGCGGTGAAGCCACCGGGAACGATGCCACCCATATCCAGCATATGAGCCTGAAGGTTGACGAACCCTACCAGCCGACCCTGGTAGAAAACAGGCCGCACAAAGCACACGTCATTGACGTGCGTCCCGATACGATACGGATCGTTACAAATGAGAACATCGCCCGGTTCCAGGTTGTCCGCTCCGTATTCCTCAACCATATTACGCACCGCGTCGGTCATAGGGCCAAGGAAGAGTGCCAGGCTATCGCTAACGGCCGGCATGGGATAGTCGTATTCAGGCGGGCCGGAAATGGTGGATGCGAAATCGTACCAATCACGTAGGATGACGGAAAACGCCCTGGTCAACAGCCCACTCGACATATGCTTCACGATGTAGCGAAACCGGTTGGCAAGCACCATGGCTGTAAATTTATCACACTGGTAGCGAGCGCGGAAATCTTCATCGCTCAGGTCTTTTAGCAACAGCTCATCGCCGATTACTTGACTCATAGGTTGTGTCTCCTTTTTTACTATGCGGGGAACGAACAGCAGTCATTGTTGCCCGGTCGCAGTATTACCGCTCAAGTTCAATCACGATCTCGCCCCATTCGCCGATGGTAGCGGTTTGACCGCGCACAATATGCGTGGTGGAGAGTGGTTCACGAATAATGGCCGGCCCTCGAATCACATCGCCCCGCTGCAGCTTTTCTCGCTCGTATTCGGCGACCTCTGTTTCTCCATCTTCCAGGTAGTGCAGCGTGACGATGCGTTCGGGCTGCAAGGTGCGTGGCTGACCTGCGGGCAGGTGTGGATAGCTGACTTTCCCGGTGGGGACTATGACCTCAACCCTGTATGTTACGCTTTGAACGGGAATCATTTCAAAGCGGTTGCCCGTGCGCTGCTCGTAGACATCATGAAAGTTTTTAATGAGCATGCTGATGGTTTCCTCGGTGATCTCGCCCGGCGGTACCTCGATGAAGGGCGTTTCCCAGGTTTGCCCATACAGGCGTCCATCGAACGTGCGCCTGATGACGACGTTCTGCTGATCAGACGAAATGTGCGAGAGCAGTTTTTCCTCCATCGCACGATATATCTGGGAGATGGTATCGGCGACGCCTGGTACGAGCAGCATGTAGGCGCTGCGGTTGTCTGAATAGACCAGGTCTGAACTGAGCAGGCCGAGAGCGGAGAAGAGGCCGGGATAAGGGGGAACAATCACGCGGCGGGCATTGACCATGCTGAGAACAGCCGGCAGCAAGAGGGGGCCGGCAGCGCCATAGGCAATGAGGCTGTATTCTCGGGGATCAATGCCCTGCTTGATGGCGACATCGATCAACCCCTCGGCAATATTGTTGAGGCCGATCTTATAGGCATATTCGACGCGTCGTTCGAAGCTCAAGGGCGCGTCTAATCGCTCAAAAGCCGCGCGGGCCAGTTCGGGGTCGAGCCGCATACTGCCTGCCAGGAAGCGTTCGGGATCGAGAATACCCATGAGAAGGAAGGTGTCGGTCAGGGTAGGAGCGGTGCCACCCTTGCCGTAGCACGCCGGGCCGGGAACGCCACCCGCGCTTTCAGGCCCGACGCGCATCTCGCCAGATGGGTTGATCGAGATAATGCTACCGCCGCCCGCGCCGATGCTGGCAATTGCAATAGAGAGCGCATTGACCAGCATGTCATGCTCCAGTTCAAACGTCGTGTTGACGTAAGGCTGGCCGTTGGTTACTACACTGATATCGCAAGATGTCCCGCCTATATCACAACACATCAGTTTATCATCACCGATGAGCTGGCCAAAGTGCGCGCTGGACACTGCTCCGGCTGCCGGGCCGGAAAAGACGATCCTGAATGGCTGCTCCATCGCCATATCCAAGGCAACCAGCTTCGCGGCGCAGTCGGCGAAGTTGATCTCGCCTTGAAAATTGGCCGCACGTAAGCCGTCGGCGAGATTCTCTGTATAGCGAGTAAAAATGATCTTCATGAAAACATCGATCACGGTGGTTGAAGCGCGGGCGTATTCCTTTGCCAGGGGCGAGGTCTCCGAAGAGATAGAGCAGGGGATGTCATCCCCCAGCACCTCTTTCACCAGTTCGCGCAGGCG
>WNFY01006558.1_pt1 | contig 10350 bp, 8 predicted proteins | sample 5400091 | NCBI WGS metagenome assembly WNFY01 (sample SAMN13153364, study PRJNA577476) | soil metagenome | isolation source: 60 cm soil or saprolite under grassland replicate 1 | place: USA:California | collected 2016-06-15
GCCTACGTGGCGCCGGAAAATCCACAGGGCGGCGCAGTCGCCGACGAGGCGTCCGACGCAGCATGGGAACCTCCGATCGAAACGAGGGCGCGGATCGTGTCCGATTTTTCGGCGGAGCAAGCGGACACGACAGCAGCGACGGCTGCGCGAGAAGTGGATCGCGGCACCACTTCCGCCGTCGCCGCGGCAAGACCGTCGGTGAGCCTTCGCAGCGTAGCCCAACCCGACCCCGACATCGAGTGCATGGTCACGATGCAACCGGTGCATGCGGTGACGGCCGGTGCGCTTGCCGCGGGGCTCCATGCGCGGCTCGGCAAACCCTTGCGCTGGTTCGGAAGACGCGGCGAAGGCATGCCGTGGCAGCTCCTCAAGTCGGATACGACCGGCGAATTCGTCGAGATTGCGGCGTGCCTTCTCCTCGCCGACCGTTCCGGGGCGGCGACGCAACCGGCGCTCGATGCCTTTGCCCGGCTCGCCGGCGACATCGCGTCCTCGCTGCCGGCCGCTTATGTGCCGCCGGACACGGCAGGCGAGGCAGCGCGCGCCGAAACGCTCGATCGCATCTGCGCCGACCTCGACGTGCAGATCGGCCTTACCGTGCTAAAGGCGGGCCCGGCGACGATTGCCGGCACGCGGCTGCGCGGCGTGGCCGAAGCAGCCGGCTTCCGTCTCGCCGAAGGCGGCCGTTTCGAATGGGTGCAGGAGGAGACAGGTGCGGTGCTCTTTTCGCTCACCAACTACCGCTCCGAGCCCTTCACGGCCGACGCGCTGCGCGTCGCGTCCACGCCGGGTGCGGTGTTCTTGCTCGATGTTCCGCGGGTCGCCGATCCTGTTCGCGTGTTCGACCAGATGAAGCTCGCGGCGCGACGCATGGCGCACACGCTCGATGCGACGGTCGTCGACGACAATCGCCGTCCGCTCGACGACGCGGCGTTCGCGGCGATCCGCGAGCAGGTGAACGCAACCGCCACCGCGTTGCGCGAGGTCCACATCGAGCCCGGTGGTCCGCGCGCGCTGGCGCTGTTCGGCGGTTGACCGGCGTATTCCCATCTTCGTCTCGGCGAGCCAGCCCGTGAATGCCGCGCGTCCCGCCGAATCTCGTTCAAGCGTACCGACCGCGATTGCCGCGCGCGCTGCGGCGCTGCGTCGCGAGATCGCCGAGCACGATCATCGCTACTATGTCCTCGACGCACCCGAAATCAGCGACGCCGAATACGACGCCCTGTTTCGCGAGTTGCAGGCGCTCGAAGCGCAGTACCCGACGCTCGTCACCCCCGAGTCGCCGACGCAGCGGGTCGGCGGGGCGCCGGCGGAAGCGTTCGAGCCGGTCCGGCATCGCGTGCCGATGCTGTCGATCCGCACGGAGACCGACACGACCGTCGGCGCTGCCGCCAAGTTCGATGCGCGCATCCGTCGCGACCTGGGATTGCCGCCGGAGGCACCGCCGGTCGACTACATGGCCGAGCTCAAGTTCGACGGTCTCGCGATCAACCTGCGCTACGAGAACGGTGCGCTCGTCACGGCAGCGACACGGGGCGACGGCGAGGTCGGCGAGGACGTCACGCGCAACATCCGCACGATCCGCGCCATTCCGCAGCGGCTGCGCGGCAGCCATCCACCCGCAGTGCTCGAAATACGCGGCGAGGTCTACATGACGCGGCGCGACTTCGAAGCATTGAACGAGCGGATGCGCGCGGCCGGCCTGAAGCTCTTCATCAATCCGCGCAACACGGCGGCCGGCGCGGTGCGGCAGCTCGATCCCGCGGCGACGGCGCAGCGTCCGCTGCATTTTTTCGCCTACGGCATCGGGGAGACGGTCGGGTTCGACCTTCCTCCCACGCAAAGCGGCTTGCTCGACGCAATCGAGAAGGTCGGGGTGCCGGTCAATCACGAGCGGCGCCGTGCACGCGGGCCTGCTGCGCTCGCCGAATTCTACGAACAGGTAGCGACGCGGCGGCCCGAGCTTCCGTTCGAAATCGACGGCGTCGTGTACAAGGTCGACCGCCTCGACCTGCAGCGCAAACTCGGCTTCGTGAGCCGCGAGCCGCGCTGGGCGGTCGCGCACAAGTTCCCGGCCGAGGAGATGGCCACCGAGGTCGTCGGCGTCGACGTGCAGGTCGGTCGCACCGGCGCGATCACGCCGGTGGCACGCTTGAAGCCGGTGTTCGTCGGCGGCGTGACGGTGACCAACGCGACGCTGCATAACGAGGACGAGGTCCGGCGCAAGGATGTGCATATCGGCGACACGGTGATCGTGCGCCGCGCGGGCGATGTCATTCCGGAGGTGGTTCGCGTCGTTGTGGAAAGACGCCCGCCCGGCGCCAAGGCATTCGTGATGCCGAAAACGTGTCCCGAATGCGGTTCTGCGGTCGTGCGGCTGCCCGACGAGACCATCGCGCGCTGTACGGGCGGGCTCGTGTGCCCTGCGCAGCGCAAGCAGGCGCTGCTGCATTTCGCATCCCGCCGGGCGATGGACATCGAAGGCCTCGGCGACAAGCTTGTCGATCAACTGGTCGACGGCGGCGTCGTCCATACGCCCGCCGATCTTTACGGGCTTGCTGTGGAACCGCTGGCCGGACTCGAGCGGATGGCGGAGAAGTCGGCCGCCAACGTTGTCAAAGCGATCGACAAGAGCAGGAACACGACGCTCGCCCGCTTCATTTTCGCGCTCGGGATCCGACACGTCGGTGAAACGACGGCCAAGGACCTGGCCCGACACTTCGGCAGCCTCGATGCGCTCATGCACGCCGATGAGGCGGAGTTGCAGGAAGCGCCCGACGTCGGCCCCGTGCTGGCGGAAAGTGTCGCCGACTTTTTCGCCGAACGGCACAACCGCGACGTCATCGCCGCGTTGCGCAAGGCTGGCGTGCATTGGTCCGAGTCGACGCCGCAGCGCGCCGTCCGCGGCAAGCTCGCCGGGCTCACGCTGGTGCTGACCGGAACGCTGCCGACGCTGACGCGCGAGGACGCAAAGGCCGCCATCGAGGTCGAAGGCGGCAAAGTCGCCGGCAGTGTTTCGAAAAAGACCGACTACGTCGTCGCCGGCGAGGACGCCGGCAGCAAGCTCGCGAAAGCGCGAGAGATCGGCGTTCCCGTCCTCGACGAACGCGGTTTGCAGCGCCTGCTTGCCCAGGGTCCCATCGCCCATTCACCCACACGCCAGGAAAAACCATGACGATGCGCAAGATCACCAAAGCGGTATTTCCCGTGGCCGGGCTCGGGACGCGCTTCCTGCCGGTGACGAAGGCGAGCCCGAAGGAAATGCTGCCGGTCGTCGACAAGCCGCTGATCCAGTACGCCGTCGAGGAAGCGGCCGCCGCCGGCATCACCGACATGATCTTCATCACCGGCCGCAACAAGCGGGCGATCGAGGATCATTTCGACAAGGCCTACGAGCTCGAGACCGAGCTCGAGCTGCGCAACAAGACCGAGCTCCTGAAGTTCGTGCAGGCGGCGACCCCGCGCGGCATCAACTACATCTACATTCGCCAAACCGAGGCGCTGGGCCTGGGCCACGCGGTGCTCTGCGCCGCGCCGATCGTCGGCGACGAGCCGTTCGCCGTGCTGCTGGCCGACGACCTCATCGCCGCCGACATTCCGGTGATGAAGCAGATGACCGACGTCGCCGCCCATGACGGATGCGCGGTGATCGGCGTGATGACCGTCGACGCGGCGGACGTCGGGAATTATGGCGTCGTCGAGACCGGGCAGATGGTCGATCGCGCCGCGCCGGTCGCGCGCATCGTCGAAAAGCCGAAGCCCGGCACGACGCCGTCGACGCTCGCGGTCGTCGGCCGCTACGTGTTGACGCCGCGCCTCTTCGATCATCTGCGCGCGATGGCGCCGGGAGCCGGCGGCGAAGTCCAGTTGACCGACGGCATCGCGGCGCTGCTCGCCGACGAGCGGGTGCTCGCCTATGCGTTCGAGGGGCGCCGCTACGATTGCGGCAGTAAGCTCGGTTACATGGAAGCCGCAGTCGATTTCGGGCTGAAGCATCCGGAGCTGGCTGATCCTTTCGCCGCCTTCCTGCGGCGGCGCGCGGAGCGCCTCTTGCGATGACGCTGAACGAGCTCCGCTACATCGTCGCCGTCGCCAACGAGCGGAACTTCGGCCGTGCCGCGCAGAAGTGCTTTGTCAGTCAACCGGCGCTGTCGGTCGCGATCCAGAAGCTCGAGGAGGAGCTGGGCGCGCGCCTGTTCGAGCGTGGCAAGACCGAGGTCGCGGTGACGGCGGTCGGCGAGCGCGTCGTCGAGCAGGCGCAGAAGGTCCTGGAGGAAGCCGCGCGGCTCCGCGAGATGGCGCAAGCCGGTCGCAATCAGCTTGCCGGACCATTGAAGCTCGGAGCGATCTACACCGTTGCGCCGTATCTGCTGCCGGACCTGATCCCGGCGCTCCACGAGCTCGCGCCGCAAATGCCGCTCGACATCGAGGAGAACCTCACCGAAAACCTCGAGGCGGCCCTCAAATCCGGCCGGGTCGACGCGGCGATCATCGCGCTGCCGTTCGCACCGCCCGGCATGGTCCCGGAATTTCTGTACGAGGAGCCGTTCCAGATCGTCGTGCCGCGCGGCCACCGCTGGATCAAGCGCAAATCGGTGCACCCGGACGAGCTCTCGACCGAGCACACGATCCTGCTCAATGTCGGCCACTGCTTCCGCGATCAGGTGCTCGATGCGTGCCCCGAGTTGAACCGCGCGGATGCGCACGTGAGCCGCAGCAACTCGCTCGAAACGGTGCGCAACATGGTGGCGTCGGGCCTCGGCGTGTCGGTGCTGCCGCGCGACGCGATGACGCCCAAATACCACAGCCAGCTGGTCGTGCCGGTTCCTTTTTCGCGGCCGGCGCCGTCGCGGCGCATTGCGCTCGCGTGGCGGAAGAGCTTTCCGCGGCCGCAGGCGATTCGGGCGATCCGCGATGCGGTGGCCGCGTGCCGCGCGAAGAAGGCGAGCTGAGAAATGGCGGCGGTCAGCCGAGGAAGTGATGGGGGATGAAGCCCGCCAGCGCCGGCCAGAAGACGACCATCAGCAGCACCGCCACCTCGGCCAGGATGAACGCCCAGCAGTAGCGGATCGTCTCGTTGTACGTGCAGCCGGCAATGCTGGTCGCAACAAACAGCAGGACGGCGACCGGCGGCGTGGTCGAGCCGATCTGTGTCGCCATTACCATCAACAGGCCGAGCTGGAACTCGTCGATATCGAAAGTGCGACCGATGACCACCGCCACGGGGATCAGGATGATGAGGATCGCCATGGAATCGACGAACATCGTGAGCACCAGCATGATCGCCATCAGCAACAGCATCACGCCCAGCTTGGCGCCGGTGATGTGCGTGATTCCCGAAAGCACGATGTCGTTGAAATTGAGATACGAAAGCAGCCAGCCGAAGGCGCCGGCGACGCCGATGATCCCCGACACCATCGCCGTCGTGACCGCGGCCCGGATGAAGATCTTCGGCAGGTCGGCGAGCTTCAGCTTGCGATAGACGAAGAACCCGACGGCAAAGCCATAGAAGCAGGCGACCACACCCGCCTCGGTCGCGGTGAAGGCCCCGGAGAGAATGCCGCCGACCACGAGCACGGGCGCGAGCAGTGCCGGCCATACCTTGATCGTTCCGCGGACGACGCGCCGGATGTTGAAGCGACCCGTGGTGCGCCGGAGCTCCGGAAACGCGGGCGCCAGCGAATAGATCCGGATCACGATCATCAGCCCGATGCCGATCAGGATTCCCGGGACGATGCCGCCGAGGAACAACCCGCCGATCGACACGTTGGCCATCGAGCCGTAGACGATCATCGTCATGCTCGGCGGAATGATCGCGCCGATCGTCCCGGCGCAGGCGACCAGCGCCGCGGCGAATCCGGGCTTGTAGCCGTGGTCCTTCATCGCCGGGACGAGGATCGAGCCGATCGCGGAGGTATCGGCGACCGACGATCCGGAAACGCCGGCGAACACCATGCTCGATACGACTGACGCATGACCCAGGCCGCCGCGCCAGTGGCCCACCACCGTCTCCGCGAACTCGACCAGCTTCTTCGAGATGCCGCCCGCGGAGATCAACTCGCCGGCGAGGATGAAGTACGGCAGTGCGAGCAGGCTGAAGTTATCGAGCATCGCGAACATCTTCTGCGGAAAGAGCGCGGGCACGAGATTCGGCGTCACCACGATGCCTGCGAGGCCGACGATTCCCATGACCAGCAGGATCGGAACACCCAGCGTGATGAGCGCCAGCAGAAGCAGGAAGAGAACGACCAGCATCAGTGGTCACTCCCGAGACTCGCCGGCGGCGGATCCTTCCAGCCGAAGTACGTGGCGATCCTGCGCAGCGCGACGAACGCGAGATAGACGCTGCCGATCACCATGCCGGCGTAGACGCGGTCCATGGGAATGCCGAGGCCGGGACTCTCCTGCATTTTCGCCACCGCCATGATCACCAGCGCGTAACGGCCGATCGCGACGGCCAGCACGAGCCACAGCACCTCGGTCAGCAGGCCGACGGCGCGCCGGGGGAGTGCCGGCAGCAAGCGCAGCAGCATGTCCATCCCGAGGTGCGCGCCGCGGCGGTAGGCGACGGGGATGGCGAGCATCACCATCCAGATGTGCCCGAATTTCTGGAACTCCTCGCTCCACGAAAGCGGCAGGCCGAGCACGAAGCGGTTGAAGACCTGCAAGCCCCCGACCAGCGTAAAGGCGAGGAAAATCAGGAACAGCAGGTACTCGACCGTGCGGTCGACCGCGCGGAACAGTCGGAACGGCATGCGTTTGCTCCGAAGGCGAGGCGCGGCTCGCGGCTCGCCGCTTCGGGGAGCGTCCTATTTCGTTTCGCGGATGGTTTTCAGCAGGTCCTCGGCGCCGAGCGACTTGGCGAGCTGATCCTGCAGCGGCCCGGCGGCCTTGATGAACCCGCTCTTGTCGATCGGATTGACGATCATGCCCTTGGCCTTGAGCTTGTCCATCGCCTCCGCGGCCCGCTGGACGGAAAGGCTGCGGTTGACGTCCTGCGCGAGCTTCGCCGCCGCCGCGACGACCTCCTTCTCCTTGTCGGTATAGCCGTCCCATTCCTTCTTCGAGATGACGGTGACCGTCGGGCCGAAAAGGTGTTCGGTGAGCGTGATGTACTTCGCGACCTCGTAGTACTTGCCGGTGTAGATCACCGCCGAGGCGTGCTCGAAGCCGTCGAGCACACCGGTCTGCAACGACGTATAGACTTCGCCGAACGCCATCGGTGTCGCGTTCGCGCCCATCGCATTCAACGCCGCGACGTAGGTGGGCGTCTGGATGGTGCGGATCTTGAGACCCTTGAGGTCCTCGGGCTTCTTGATCTCCTTCTTGGTCGTCACGACGTTGCGATATCCCCAGCTGTCCTGCCAGCCGAGCACCCTGAGGCCGAGCTTTTCATGCTCGGTGGCGAGCGTCTGCCCGACCTTGCCGTCGATCACGTGGTGGTAGTGATCGTAGTCGCGCCAAAGGAACGGCAGGTCCATCACCCCCATCCGCTTGTTGAAGTTGTTGTGGATCGCGGTGCCGCCGATGTGAATCGTGGCGCCGGCCCCAAGCTGCATTCCTTCGACGACGGCGCGCTCTTCGCCCAGCTGGTTTGCGGGATAGATCCGTGCCTCCAGCGTGTCCGAGTTGGCGTTGATGTAGCTCGCGATGATGAAAGCCACCATGTGGTTGTCGTTGCCGACGTCTGCCGCGGTGGCGTGGGAAATCTTCACCTGCTTCTTTGCCTGTGCCAGTGCCTGGGGTGCGACCGCCAGCGCAAGGACGGCGGCGAGGCCGACGGCGAGCGCGCGAAGCATGCATTTCGAGTTCATCGACATTCCTCCTGTGGTTGCCAAAAACACACCGGGGTCCTGCCCCGTTTTTTCAACGTTGTCGCGGATGCGCCGCGACGGGCGCCGTTCGCCGCCGCACCGGCGCGGCGGGCAGCAGCTTTTCGTAGGCAGGCGCAAGGTCGCGCGCGGTCCCGGCGAGGAGATCGCGCATCGCCTGCTCGGCGGCATCGGGAGACCGCGTCCGGATCGCGCGGGCGACGGCAAAATGCTCGGCGAGCGAGTTCTGGTAGCTCGCGCGCGCATTGCTCGACAGCCGGAACGCGGCGAGGAGCGCCGTGCGGATGGCCGCGGCGAAGCGGATCAGCAGCCGGTTGCCGGTCGCGGACGTGATGAGCTCGTGGAAGGCAAGGTCGTGCGCGCAGCAGGATTCGACGTCGTCGGGCAATGCGGCGGCCATCGCCTCGAACGCACGCTCGATCTCGAGAATCTGCTCGGGGCTCGCGCGCGCCGCGGCCATTCTCGCGGCTGCGGGCTCGAAAATGACGCGGACGTCGAGAAGATCCATGAAAAAAGCGGGGTCCGGCGGCGCCGCTGCAAGCCAGCGCAGCACGTCGGCATCGAGGACATCCCAATGCCGGCGATCGCACACCACCGTTCCGCGCCGCGTGCGCCCCTCGATCAACCCTTTCTGCGCCAGCGCTTTCAACCCTTCGCGAAGCGACGGTCTGCTGATGCCGAGCCGCCGCGACAATTGCGCTTCTGTTGGCAAGAGATCGCCGGGCGCAAGCTTGCCGGACACGATCTTCTGGCCGAGCATATCGACGACATCCCGGGATTTCGGGCGCCGCTGCGCCGCCGCGGCGGCTGAGCGTCGGCGGCTCGCGCGTGGCGCGGTGAGGCGGGGATTGCGAGCGGAGAAGGGCACGATGCGGCGGAACAATTGGTCCGACACAATGACATTAAAGTCCGACCTATTCAAGTAAACTCGCGGTAAGCCGGTTCCTTCGGGCTTGCGCTGCGGCAGGCGCGCGGTGCCCATCTACCAACGTTCGGGAGCAAGTCATGATTACGGATCTCGAGGGCAAGACGGTTCTCATCACCGGCGCATCGACCGGGATAGGCGCGGCGGCCGCGCGCGCGTTCGCGCGACTTGGCAGTCGCCTGGTCATCCATTACAACGCCAGCCGCGAGGCGGCGGAAGCCGTGGCGGCGGACTGCAAGGCGCTGGGCGGCGAGGCGGCCCTCGTCGGCGGCGACGTCACGCAAAGCGGGACGGTCAAGAAGATCGTCGCCGAGGCGCTCGGCAAGTTCGGCCGCATCGACGTGCTCATCAACAACGCGGGCGGACTCGTCGGCCGGACGCGGATCGAGGACTACAACGAGGCGTATATCCAGCAGGTGCTCGCACTCAACGTCCTGCACGTCGCGATGTTCATGCATGAGGTCGTTCCCCTGATGCGGAGCCAGAAGAAGGGCAACGTGATCAACGTGACGTCGATCGCCGCGCGCCACGGCGGCGGCGCCGGCGCCATCATTTATGCGGGGGCGAAGGGATTCATCTCGACCGCAACCCGTGGATGGGCGAAGGAGGTCGTCGGTGACGGCATCCGCGTCAACGCCGTTTCGCCGGGCGTGATCACGACGCCATTCCACGAGCGTTACTCGACCGCCGAGCAGTTGAAGGCGATGCAGGCGATGATTCCGATGAACCGGCTCGGCACCGCCGACGAGTGCGCCGGAACGTTCGTCTATCTCGCGTCGGACGAAATGAGCGGCTACGTGACGGGCCAGGTGATCGAGGTCAACGGCGGCCAGTACATGCCTTAGCTCTCACCTGTCATTCCCGCGAAGCCTGCCCCCGCATGTTCTAGGCGGGGGGCGGGAATCCAGCGACGTTGGTTCCCCGGCCGTGCAAGACACTGGGTCCCCGCCTTCGCGGGGACGACATCTTCATTCGGCACATCCACGCGATGCAAACACCCAAGCCGCGCAAGGGATCACGCCAGCAGCGACGGCAATTCCGACAGGCTGGCGATGATCCGGTCCGGCGGGAGGGCGTGCCGTTCCACCGGCGCACCGGTTCGATTGATCCAGAACGTCGTGAAGCCGCAGGCCTTCGCACCGGCGGCGTCCCAGCCGTTGGATGACACGAAGCCGATGCGCGGAGCCGCCAGCTTCAACCGTTCCGTCGCCAACCGATAGACGCGCGGGCTCGGCTTGTAGACGCCCGCAGCATCGACCGACAGCACGCCCGCGAGATCGCGATCGAGCCCGGTCGAGCGCACGAGCGGCTCCAGCATTGCCAGCGTGCCATTGGAAAGAATCCACCGGGGCCGTGGCGCCAATGCGGCGAGCGCGCCGGGCACGTCTGCGAACGGCTGCAGCGTGAGATAAGCGTCGCGCAACCGCCGGCGGTCGGAAGGCGAGAGCGGCAGATCGAGGGCGGCGAGCGCGTAATCGAGCGCATGTGCAGTCAGCGCAGCGAAATCCTCGCGCGGTCGCGTCTCCATGAGGCTTTGCAGCCACGTGTATTCGAGCTGCTTGGTCCGCCACAGCTGCGACAGCATGGCGCCGT
>WNFY01006559.1_pt1 | contig 10350 bp, 14 predicted proteins | sample 5400091 | NCBI WGS metagenome assembly WNFY01 (sample SAMN13153364, study PRJNA577476) | soil metagenome | isolation source: 60 cm soil or saprolite under grassland replicate 1 | place: USA:California | collected 2016-06-15
ACCAGCCCCGAGCAGGCCGAACTCCGCTACGACCCCGATTCCCCCGTCGCCGACGCCAGGTGGCCCTACGACTACTGAACCAACCGGAAAACCACGCACCGTAACCAGCCGCCAGGCCCAGGGGGTCAGATTTCACCCGGCGGTTTCTAGCGGTCGTCGCAACACCCGATGGGTTCTGGGGTTGCGATGGGGCGTCGTGGGCCGGGTGCGTTGCCGCAAGCGGAGAAGCGCGAGCAGTTCGCGCGGCTGATCGCGCAGGGCTTTAACAATTCTGAGGCGTGCCGGATCGTCGGGATCAACCGGCGGACCGGGAAACGGTGGCGACACGGCCGCACGATCACGACCAGGGATGGCAGGAAGCTGCATTATGCTGCCGTGGTCACCACGGGGGCGGTCAGGCGGGAGGTCTCGCCACGGTATCTGTCTGAGGATGAGCGGGTGCAGATCGCGGATCTGCGCCAGGGCGGGGCGGGGGTGCGGGCGATCGCGGAACGGCTGGGCCGCAGCCCGTCGACGATCAGCCGCGAGCTGCGCCGTAACCGTGACCCGGGCAGCGGGCGGTACCGGCCGTTCACCGCGCACAAGCTGGCCGCTCAGCGGCGGGCCCGGCCCCGGGCGGGCAAGATCGCCCGCGATGAGGCGCTGCGCCAGGTCGTGCAGGACCGGCTGGAGAAGCGGTGGAGTCCGCAGCAGATCAGCCGGGCGCTGCGCGCGGAGTTCCCGGGCGAGGCGGCGCGGCATGTGGTGCACGAGACCATCTACCAGGCGGTCTACCGCCCTGAGCTGGGCGGCCTGTCCCGCGAGCTGCCGGCCCGGGTGCTGCGTACCCGCCGGCGCCGCCGCAGGCCGCATCGCCGGCCGGGTGAGCGCCGCCCGAACGGGATCACCGCCATGACGATGATCGGGCAGCGGCCCGCCGAGGCTGCCGCCCGTACCCAGCCGGGGCACTGGGAAGGCGACCTGATCACCGGGGCGTCCAACCGGTCAGCGATCGGCACCCTGGTGGACCGGGCGTCGCGGTTCACGATCTTGCTGCACCTGCCCGGCCGGCACACCGCCGAAGCAGTCCGCGACGCGCTGATCGCCGCCATGGCCTCGCTGCCGCCGGGCCTGCGCCGCTCGCTGACCTGGGATCAGGGCAAGGAGATGGCGCTGCACGCCGAGGTCACCGCCGCGCTGGGGATGCCGGTGTACTTCTGCGACAAGGCCAGCCCGTGGCAGCGTCCGTCGAACGAGAACACCAACGGGTTGCTCCGCCAGTACTTCCCCAAGGGCAGCGACCTGCGCGCCCACGGCCCGGACGACCTGGCCGCGGTCGCCGCCGAGCTGAACGCCCGGCCTCGCAAGACCCTGGGGTGGGATCCTCCCGCCGCGCTGCTCGGCCTGTGAACCAGGGTCGTCACGCCCGCCGCCGGAGGGAGGGCCTGCCACAATGGACGGCGTGCCAGACATGCGACGCCGCAGCCCCGAACCGCCCGCAGGGCCGCCGGAGATCCAGCTCAAGCCCGGCATGGCCAACGAGCTGCTGCACGAGCTGGCACCGCTGCTAGCCGAGGAAGGCATCGACGTCGGCAACATCGACGTGGCCGACCCGGACACCTTGCAGCAGGCGCTCAACCGGGCCATCGAACGGCACAACATGGCCATGTTCACCCCGGTCGGCCAGGCCCGCGACCTGGCCGCCGTCACCTTGCGGCTGGCCGCCGAGGCCATCGCCGACGGCGACACCCGGCTCGCCGCCGCGATCTTGGATCAGGCCCAGCCCGAATCCCGCGACGGCTCCGCGGCCACCGTCTCCGGCTGCATCGGGGTTGCCCTCGGCCTGCTCGACCAATGGCTGACCGGGCACGACGCCGACGCCCCCGCGGGCCTGGCCAGGCTGACCCGGCTGCCGGCCGGCCACTGGACCGGCGAACACGCGGCCACCGACATCCTCATCCTGGCCCGCAAGGGACGCGCTTTCGCTTCCCTCGACGCGCTGATCGCCCGGCAAGGCGGCCAGCACGTCCTCTACGGCAGCGCCCTCGCCCTCGCCGCCGCCCTCCAGGCCTGGTCACGACACGCCGGAACCCCCTCATCGACCTGGCGCGTACCGTCATTCGTTAAAACCGATACGATCCCAGCCATCAGTGGCCAGTGTTGCGACGATGGCTGGAATCCGCCCCCGTTGGAAAGGGGTCAATTTTCAAACGGTGTTGACAGAGTGAAGAACTCGCCGCCCTCCAAGAGCAGACATTCGCGGGTGCGACCAGGGCGACTGCCGGTTCATATCCGCCCGAACGCAGGCTCTCGGCCCGTCAGCTGGGCGATTACCTGGACCGGCGCGCCTTCGCGGTCATCGGCTCGTGCCGCCCGGACGGCCGCCCTCACGCCGCCATGTCCGCCTACATCCGCCAGGGCCGCGAGTTCTGGCTGCCCACCGTCGGCGGTTCGGTGCGCGAACGTAACGTGCGTGCCCAGCCCTGGCTAACCATGACGATCGCCGAAGGCGACCGCGACGCTCACGTGGTAGTGCTGGTGGAGGGATCAGCTAGTGTCGTCGCGCCCGCCGGCGTGCCGGCTGAGGTACTGGCTGCTGTCACTGGCGACTGGGTTGTCACCTGGATCCGGCTCACAGCTGAACGCCTGCTGTCCTATGCCTCCGAGGGCGCCGTTTCGTAAGAACGCCAGCACAGCCTGCTGCACTCTCACGCCGCCAGGTGCGTGTTTGGTAGCTTCACGGTGATCGCGAGCCGCTGCAGTGTCAGGGGCATGATGACCTTCACCGAGCTGACCCCAGCGCCCAGCGATCCTCCTGAGCCGTTCACCGACCGGCTGCGGCTGGCGGTGGCTGCCTACCTAGCCCGCTTCAAGGGCTCCTCTCGCGAGCACACTGAATCTGACCTGCGCTGCTACCTGGCCTGGTGCGCCGAACGCAGCCTGGACCCGCTGGCCGCGAAGCGGCCGCACCTGGAGCTGTACATCCGGTGGATGCAGGAGATCCGCCGGTTCAGGCCCTCCACCGTCTCCCGGCGGTTCTCCGTCGCAGCCGGGTTCTACCGACCTGCGTGCTCGATGGCCTCCTGGAGCACTCGCCCGCAGAGCACGTCCGCCGTCCCGCAGTCCCCGCGGAGTCACCCACACTGGGGTTCACCCACCTGCAGTTCGAGGCCCTGCTCACCGCTGCCCGGGATCTCCGAACCGGTGCGACTTCGCGCTGGTGGCCATGCTGGGGCTGCTTGGCTTGCGGATCTTCGAAGCTACCAGTGCGGACATCGCTGACCTCGGCGAGGAGCACGGCCACCGGGTGCTGCGCGTATGCGGCAAGGGCACCAAGGTCGTCCTGGTCCCGCTGCCACCAGCAGTCGGCCGGGCCATCGACCGGGCCGTAGGCGTGCGTGCCCGCGGCGCGATCCTGCTCAACAGCCGCGGCGACCGGATGGACCGGCACGCCGCCACCCGCCGCCTGCGGCACCTCGCCGAAGCCGCTGGCATCCAGATCGCCAGGGCGCACCCGCACATGCTCCGTCATACTCATGTTATCTGTACTGCTCTGGCGGCATGAGGCACGGCCGAATCTGACGCCAGCCAGTTCGTCTCTCATGAGTATCAGGTACTCGGCGAGACACGTCAGAGAGGACCTGGACCAGCATCTCTTCCTCGCTGCCATCTTTTGGCCGTACGTGCCTCACGTCCCTCACATCTCGAAGCAGACATTCACCAGGCACTTTGCAATATCCAGTACAGATAACTTTTGTCACGACCATGCTCGACGCTGGCGCTGACTTGCGTGACGTGCAGATCGCTGCCCGTCACGCCGACCCGCGGACCACGATGCGGTATGACAGGGCCCGCAACAGCCTCGACCGCCACCCGAACTACATCCTGGCCGCCTACATGGCCTCCGGCACCTGACCCAGCCTCCGTCTCCCGCGGCTGATTCCGCGGGAGACGCCCGCACAGTGCCGATGAGCGAGCGGGCGCTTTGCGACGTAGCCTGGCACCGTCGTACGCCTGTCCTGCTTCGGTGGCGCCAGGAGGTCAGTCCATGACGAACTACGCCCGCATTGTCGGCGATCTTGTAATTCCCCAGTTCTGAGGGTGCAGCGATCACGTATATGGGGCATCCTGTCCGGATGATGCATCTGCGGGATCTGCGTACCGCGGTTCCAGCGCAGCTGCTGTCCCCGTTCACCGGCGAGCCGGTCAAGGCCCTGGGCCGGGTGATCGTGGCGAAGATCGACAACATCGCGGACGCCCGGCCGCCGACAAACCTGACCAGCGCGGACATCGTGTACCTGCTGCCCGTGGAGGGCGGGCTGAGCCGCATCTTCGCGGTGTACTCCTCCCGCATCCCGAAGGTCATCGGCCGGTGCGCAGCGCCCGGCAGGACGACCTGGCGCTGCTGCGGCAGTTCGGCAAGCCCGGGTTCGCCTACTCCGGTGCGACGCCACACCTGCTGCCGTTCATCGCCCGCGCCCGCGTCGTGAACCAGTACGACACACCCGCGTACTTCCGCGATGACAACCGGGTGGCCCCGCACAACCTCTACGCCGACGGCAGGGTGCTCCGCGCCGAGGCGCCGGGGGCCAGCACGGCCCGCGACATCGGGTTCCGGTTCGGCCCCCCCGCCCGGTGGCCGGCTCCGGCACGGCCGTGGTGCTCCGCGACGGACGCGCGTGGCGGGTGCACTGGTCCCGGCCCGACCCGGACAGCGGCACCACCTACACCCTGCCGTCCGGCGCCCGGATGACATTCGCGCCCGGTCAGGTATGGGTCGTCCTCACCACGACGAACTGGGCGACGGCCGGACTCTAGAGACTGTCAGGCCACGTTCCGCCTGCCGTGGCAGCAGCAGTTACGCCTTGCGATCGCCACATCGACTGCTTAAAGTGCGGGACCCGCCGTTCAGAGCGGCGGCTTGATGTGAGTATCTATGTCTCACCCGCGTCCCGAACGGGCTATTCGGTACGGCTGCGCGGCCGGTGGGCGTGCTGAGCGTGCCGCGGTAGCCTGGCCCTGGCGTTAGCCCGGGAGTCCGTCCAGGGCGGCACGGGTGCCAGGTGATGGTGCCGTGCCGAGCTGCTGATGCAGGACCTGGCGGCAGCGCTGGTAGGCGCGCAGGGCGCTGCCCGGATTTCCGGAGGCGGTGTGCGATCGGATGAGGATCTGCCACGCGGTCTCGCGCAGGCTGTCGAGTTCGAGGACTAGTTCCGCGCTGCGGATGGCTGCGGTGGTCTGGCCGCGCTGGAGTTGCTCTTCGGCCATGCATTCGATCGCTCGGATACGGTGATCCTCCAGCCTGCAGCGCCACGCGTGTGCCCATTCTCCTTCCACGCCGGGCAGGAACGGCCGGGCGGTGATCAGCCGGGTGACATAGGCGTGGCATGCCGCAGCGTCGAGGTCACCGGCGGCCAGCGCGGCCTCAGCCAGATGAACGCTCAACGCGGCGGCGTCCACGTCGACCCACCCGTCGCGGGGGAGCCGGAATTGGTATGCGCCGAACGCGTTGCGGATCAGTTCGGTACCGGGCAGCCCGGCGTGTGTAAGCGCGGCGCGGATCTTGCTGATCAGGGATTTCAGCGAGTTCTCCCAGGCGGCGGGCAGGGCCGTGGGCCAGAGCTGATCGGCCAGTTCGTCCCGTGACACCGGGCGGGCGTGCTCGGCGATGAGGAAGCCGAGCAGGTGGCGGCCCTGCGGGCCGGGCAGAGCCGTTTCCTCCAGCAGGTGCTCGCCGGATTCCAGGCACAACGGCCCGGTGAGATAGGCCCGCAGATCGGTCAAGCCCATCCACTCCCCAACCATCTCGCAACCCTCTGAGCGTAGTCTGCGCACCAGTCTTACCGGAGGAGCCCGGATGGAGAAGGAGATCGCGTGTGACTGCGGCTGGCGTGTCCGCGGCACCGACGAAGAGCTGATCGCAGCGGCCCAGGAGCACGGCCGCCAGGCCCACGACATGGTCCCGGCACCCGAACAGGTGCTGGCCACCGCCAAGCCTGTCATGACGCGGGAGTGAGCTGTTGAAGACCATTCACCATGTGTTCGACACCACCGCACCGCGGGACACGGTATTCGCGGCGCTGACCACCACCCAGGGACTGTCCGGATGGTGGACCACCATCGTGAAGGCCGAGGCAGGGGTCGGCGCGATAGTGCATTTCACCTTCGCCGGTGATTTCAACCCCGACATGCGGGTCACCGCGCTTGAGCCACCTGCCCTGGTGTGCTGGGAATGCGTCGGCGGGCATGAGCCGTGGGCGCAGAACACTTTCCGCTTCGAGCTCGGGGACAAAGGCGACGGGACGATCGTCCGTTTCTGGCAGGATTACGCGCGTGAGCTGAGCGATGACGACTACGGCACATACAACTTCAACTGGGGCTATTACCTGGAAAGCCTGCGCCTGTTCAGCACTACCGGCAGCGGCAGGCCTTTCCAGGCCGGATCAGCGACGGCATGAGTCACCATGAGTAATGACGCGCCGTCCGGCGGTTCACCGAGGCGTTCAAGAACCGGAACAATTTCGCGGTTGCGGGGCACGCGCCCGACCAGGCGTGACGCCAATCGAATTCCAATCACGTCCGCATACTGTCCCGACCGGCCAGATGACCGAATCGAACCCGTGAAGGAGCTACCCCATGTCAGTCACCTATCCAGCCGACGCCACCGCCACGACCTATTTGTTCACGCTCCGCGGCAAGGTCAACACGCCGACGGTCGCCGACGCGCGTGAGCTCCACAACAAGACCGCCGGTTCAGCAGATGGCATTGCCGCCGCTCGCGCCGTCGGCGACCTCAGTCACAACGTCTACACCAGCGCCGGCAACGGTGCTGGGAGCGACGAGGTTCTGATCATCGACTACTGGAACAGCCCCAGCGGGTTCGGTCAGTTCTTCGCCGATCCCCAAGTCCAGGCCGGCGCGGAGCTTCTGTTCACCGAGCGAGAAGGAATCCTCTGGGCCCCAACCAGCGGCTTCGGCGACTTTCATCTCGCGCAGCCCTCCGGCGCATCGCCGGCCGCTGTCGGCCTGCTCCGCGCCGGAGTAGCCTCGCTGGAAGCGGCCGCGGCGGCGTTCAACGCATACGCCGCGGCGACGATCAATACCGCGCGCAAGTACGGGCAGATCGCACACGCGACATGGTCGCGACTCCCGAATCCGGGCGAGACGATCTCGCCTGAAGTCATCGGCGTCGATCTGTGGATCGACGCGGACCAGATGAACGCCTACTACGAGCAGGGCATCGGGTTTGAGCACTTCGGGCCCGTGTTCGACGGCGAGCCGCAGACGTCCGTGTGGCAAGCCGCCGAAGGTCAGTGGACGGAGTGGTAACGAGCACCCGTACGCTCAGCGCGTTCCCGCTCTCCCAGGAGTCCTGCTCCCCGCGGTCGAAGGCATGACGATCTCCGCACTGCTTTACGCAGACAGATGCCTGCGATCTGGTCGCACCCCGGTGCTCACAGCGAACCGTCCCTACGACCCGCCAGCGCGGACGGTACAGAAGCCACGCGCGCCGAGTCGGCGATAAGGCCGCACACGCTCTTGACAGAGGGTAACGCTGCGTCATGATCGCTGGTCGCGGCCAGCACGCGAGATCCGCCGTTCTGTACCGTCTTGGTCCAAGATCACCAAGTGGCTGACGGCGTGCATAACGGGCATTCTGTCGCCGTTGGGGGTTGTCCCGCCGGGGCCAGGGTGCCCGGGGCCCGTGCTGCTGGTACCTGCTGGACGGCTGCTAGCTGGCCGCTGGCGGGAGGCGGGGCGGAACTGGGATCCGGTCAGGTCGTGGGCCAGCACGACCTGACCGCCGAATGCCATCGCCGCTTCCCGGCCAGCCGCTGGGCGTCGCCGGAGTCGTAGCGCTGCGAGAAATGGGTGAGCACGAGCAGCCGCGCCCGGCACCTCAGTGTGCCAAGAGCGAGCCGGGATGTGCCTCCTGCCGTCACCGCAGTATTGAGCGGTGACGGCAGGAGGGTCCTTCTCCCGGGGTGGCGGTCCTTGGCCGGTGCGGCCGCGGCTTTGCGGTCAGCTGCCGTCCTGGACCGTTGCGTCTTGCGTGAGGACGGTGTGCCCCTGGCCGGCGCGTACCTGGATGCGCTTGGCTTGTACTTCTGGTGCTTTGGGGACCATGATCTGCAGCACGCCGTCCTGCGTCGAGGCTTCGATCTTGTCCGCCTCAACATGGCTGGGGAGCGTGATCGAGCGGCGGAAGGCACCGTAATAACGCTCGGTCCGGTGCATCTTCTCATCGGCGGAGTCGTGCGCGAAGCGCCGCTCGCCCTGGATCGTCAGCAGGCCGTCCTCGAAGGTGATCTCCAGCTCGTCGGGCTTGACGCCGGGCAGCTCCACGGCCACCAGGTAGGCGTCCTTGGTTTCGGATATGTCGACCGCCGGCGGCCAGGCCGCGGGGGTAGTGCCGCTGCTGAACTGCTGGCCGGGCCGCCAGCCGTGTCCCCTGGTCGCCCGCAGCATCTCATCCTGCGCGGCCCGTAGGTCTTCAAACAGGTCCCAGCCTGTGCTGATTGTCATCTTGTTCTCCCTTGCCTCTGGCCGGGCCAGCGGGCCCGGCGACCCGGAAGAACACCGCTCAGATGAACACTATTCAGTTCCGAGCTACACTGTTCACTATATAGTGAACGACGTTCACAGTCAACCGCGGTCAACGGAGGCGGGTATGGACAGCCAGCGGCAGGCAGCAGGCCACAGCGCGGGGACGCTGTGGTTCAACCCCCCAGGCGGCGAGGAGAACCGCCGCCGCGCGCTCACCCGCGACCGCGTCGTCGCCGAGGCCCTCGCGATCATCAGCGCCGACGGGGCGGCGGCCCTGAGCATGCGCGCCCTGGGCGCCCGCCTCGGCGTGGTTCCCGCCGCGCTGTACCGCCACGTCGGCAGCAAGGACCAGCTGTATGACCTCATCCTGGACCGCGTCCTGGCCGAGGTCGACTGCCAGGCCGACCCCGCCCTCCCGTGGACCGGGCAGGTTACCGCGCTCGCGCGCCGGCTGCGAACGGTTCTCGAAGACCACCCCGGCATCGCCGCCCTGCTCAAGACCCGCGACCCCGTCAGCCCCGCATCCCTCGCCCTGGCCGAGGCGTTCCTCGCGCCGCTCCGCGCCGCCGGCCTGCCCGGCCGCCAGGCCGCCCTGGCCTTCCGGCTGATCTACGACTACACCCTCGGCTTCGCGCTCAGCGACCCCACCTCGCCCGGCCAGCAGCGCGTCCAGGACACCGCCACCAGAGCCGAGCTGCACGCCTTCCTGCGCTCCCTGCCCGCCAGCCGGTTCCCCGCACTGGCCGCCCTCGGCGCATACGCCTGGGCCGACGACCGCGACCAGCGGTTCACCGCCAGCCTCGACACCCTCATCGCCGGCCTGCAGGCAACCCTCCGCCCCCGCACCCGCGACGCCTCCCAGCCAACTCAAACGGGACCCGCCCGGTCAGCTCGCCCAGATGGCCGGGCGCGAACATCCCCGCCGCTGCCGCGATCGTCCTGGTGATCGTCATGACGGCAGCACAGATAGCAGACTGAACGCGCAGCGGAGGCCCTGGTGACGGGGTGACCTGGGCCGGTTACCCGTCTTACCGGACCTCCGTTGCCATGCCGTCCCAGCCGCGCCGGACAGGGCAACCTACCTCACAGCAGCCCGCAACCCTCAACTACCTGGCACTGCGGCTAGCTCGCAGCGGATGTGGCCGCCCGCTGCGATCTGGCGCCGTCCTGTCCGCCTTCCCATTCCCAGGTGCTCAGCTGGATGCTGTCCGGCGTGGCGCCGGCCGGGGTGGCGGCTGGCGGGCGGCCCGGGATGGCGGCCGTGGTGAGGGCGGCCAGCAGGGCAGGAGTGCGGGTGCGGTTGCCGGCCTGGGCGGCCTGGTCCATGGCAGCCCGGGCGGCCGGTTCGCCGGTGTGCGGCGGGACGGTGAGCAGGTCGGTCCGCCCGGCCCTGGCGGTCGCGGTGAGCAGCCCGGCGGGCATGGTCTCGAACCAGCCGAGCCGCACGACGCGGCTGCCCGCCGGGCCGTCGACACGCAGCCGGCGGGGCCGGCTGGCGTCCCAGCCGGCCCTGCCGAGCATGATCCGGGTGATCGGGCCGTGACGTTCCTCGATGGCCAGGATCAGCCCGGGCAGTTCGGCGGCCGGGTCGGCCGACCGGGGCCACCAGCCTCCGTCGAGCAGCGTGCGGGCCGACAGGTCGGGCTGCAGTCGCATTCGTGGCCGGGACGGCGGTGCCGGGTTGGTCGCCGTGTGGCGTTCGTCGGTAGTCAGCATGGTCGTTGCTCCTTATTGCCGGGCGCCGTTGGCTGCCCGCCGGGCGTGGCCGGGGCGGGCGGCCGGCCGCGGCGGGTGCGGTGGATGGCCCGCCGCAGCTGGGTGATC
>WNFY01014192.1_pt1 | contig 10349 bp, 10 predicted proteins | sample 5400091 | NCBI WGS metagenome assembly WNFY01 (sample SAMN13153364, study PRJNA577476) | soil metagenome | isolation source: 60 cm soil or saprolite under grassland replicate 1 | place: USA:California | collected 2016-06-15
CCTCGCTCACGCACGCGCTGCAACACCCCTCCGGAGGTGATGCCGGCGTCCACGGTCACGAGCATATTGGGACCGAGCTGGGAAAGCAAGCGATGAGCCCCATGCACTTCTGCGACATCATAGCGACTCATTTCCAGCCCCACCACGGCATGGGTCCCACACTCCGCCAGCAGCACACAGCGGACCTGCGGATAGGCTCCCTTGCCATATTGATTGCTCGGGCGCCCAAATGCCTGCTCATTGGCCTGCGTATCCGGCGTGTTGAAGAGCGTCCCATCGATGGCCATGAGCCGATACCGACCAAAGAAGGCGGTTGGCATCGTTGCCCGGTCGGCAATCAGCAGACAGCGCTCTGCCATCAATGCCTGCAACGCCTCACTTCCCAGTTCCTTGCGCCGTCCGCTTATCCCAGCCTCGCTCAGTTGCCCCTGTCCCTCACCCGGATGCAGATCACTGAGCTTGCCGACCAGTTTTTGCCAGACCAGACCCTGGTTCAGCCGACTCCACAACCCCATCCCGATGAGCAACCAGACCAGACTCAGCTTGCTTGTCTGCCGCACTCGCCGTTTTTTCTTCGCAAAGGATACACAACCTTTTTCTCCTGCTTGACTCCTGCTGGGCTTGTTCCTCCTCTTTCTGCCTTCAGACTACACCTCCTGTCAAGTTCTCTTTTCCGTTCAGGATTTTACAAAACGTGTTACAATTAACTTGATATTGGCGTTATTACAATGATTCTTAATGTGCATCATTGCAGACAGGATTTATAAAGATATGAAATTGGAGCTTGCATCGTATCGCCGTGCCATTGTGCGCATCCTGCTGCGCGTAACAGGTGTGATATTTCTGTTGCAGATAGCGACTGTACTTATTTTGCAGGTCGTCTCGATGCAGCGCAGGCACAAGCACCACAAGGTCTCGTTTGCGCATCCGCGCCTGGAAGAAGTCCTGGTGGGCGATAATCATCTGCTGATCTATGATTATGGACGCGATCTCTACGACGACATGCTCGCAGCTATCGGTGATGCGCGGGAAAGCATTTACCTGGAAACATATATCTGGAAGGGTGACGAGGTCGGGCAGCAATTCAAAGATGCCCTGGAGCGCAAGGCAGCCGAAGGAGTGAAGGTCTATGTGATCTTTGATCGTTTCGCAAATACTGTGGTGCCCCGTTCTTTCAAGACCTTTTCACCGACCATGCATGTGCTAGAATACCAGTCGATCATTCGTCCCTGGGAGGTACTCGATCCACGGCGTTTCGCGCTGGATCATCGTAAAATGCTGGTTGTGGATGGCACGATAGGCTTTATCGGTGGCTACAATCTGGGCAGCCTCTATGCGACGAGCTGGCGTGATACTCACCTGCGTATTGAGGGACCGGCAACCGCTGACCTGGCCCAGTCCTTTATCGACTTCTGGAATGAGCATACTATCAGGCAGCCATCCGTAAAGATGCATTATCCGCGCCGCTTTGATCCTTTAATCAATATTATTGGCACCAATGCGCTGCGCCTCACCTTCCCTATTCGGGATACATACATTGAGGCTATCGATCGTGCGGAGCATTCTATCTACCTTTCTAACGCCTACTTTGTCCCTGATGGCGTTCTGGTCTCAGCGCTCAAGGATGCCGCGAAACGCGGTGTTGATGTACGCCTGCTGGTTCCATGGGTCTCCAATCATATCGTTGTTGACTGGCTTGCGCGCGGCCTGTTTACAGAATGTTTGCAGGCAGGCATTCGCATCTTTGGGTATCAAGATATGCTGCACGCCAAAACCTGTACCATCGATCGTGTCTGGTCCACCATCGGTACCGCCAATCTCGATCGTCTCAGTTCCGTCGGCAACTACGAGATCAACGCCGTCATCTACGACGAGTCGATTGCCTGCCAGATGGAAGATCTGTTCAACAGTGACACAACGAACGCCTTCGAGATCACGCTAGAACAATGGATAAAGCGCGCCTGGTACCAGAAATTTGCCGAGCGCCTGCTTTCACCGTTCCGTTTCTTCTCCTGATCCCTCTACGGCTCTACCCGGCACCCGTAGAGGCATGCCTTGCGTGTGCCGCGTAAGCCCGTAGAGGCATGCCTTGCGTGTGCCGAGTGTGCGGACAGCGTTCCATGGCGGACCACGCGGCGCACGCAAGGCACGCCTCTACGGGTCTCGATCCCTACGGATGGATACGATCGTCACATCGTCCTCTTGCTCCCAGTCTTCTCCGGTGAAATTTGCCAGTTCGTTCAGCAGGAAGTCGATGAGTTCAGGGACGTTCGAGTGCTCTCCGATTAAGGCTTTCAGCCGTGGAAATCCGAACATGTCATGCTGCGTATTATGGGCCTCCACCAGGCCATCGCTGTAGAAGAGCAGGCCCTCTCCTGGCGCTAAGGTTGCTTCATGCTCCTCGTAGCATGTGCCAGGCATCATCCCAAGCGGCAGACCAGTAGCCCACAGTTCGCTGGCACTGTCATCATGATGCCGGTAGGGTGGCTCATGTCCTGCATTGGCATAGTGCAGATGCCCATCTTTGGGATCAAGGATAGCATAGAAGCAGGTGACAAACATAGTAGCTGGAATATCGGCATAGAGAAGATCGTTGACGCGCGCCAGTACCTCGCCCGGAGAAGCCTGCTCCTGAGCAGCGGTGCGGATCATTGTGCGCGTGGCAGTCATTACCAGGGCGGCAGGTATCCCTTTGTCGGTGACATCGCCTATGACGATACCCAGGCGACCATCCTCAAACGGCAGAAAATCGTAGAAGTCGCCACCGACCTCGCGGGCAGGCTGGTAGTACGGTACAAGCTGCCAGCCAGAGAGAAGCGGCACCTCTTTAGGCAAGAAGGTGCGTTGAATAGCCTGAGCCGTCTGTAGCTCTTGCTCCATGCGCTCGCGTTCACGTACCTGTATCTGTTGCTCATACACCATTTGCGCAACACGCAGGGCTGGCGCGACTTGAGCGGCAAGCGTGTGGAGCAAGCGGCGCTCCTGGGAAGCATACTTCTGTCCGCTCAGACGTGGCCCCAGATTGAGCAGACCAATCAATTCTCCCTGATTGGCTAATGGCAGGGTAAATTCCACCTCACTTGTCTTCAAGATAGTTAAAGCAGGCGAGTCTAATTGCGTTCGCTCAATCTCTATTGCACCAGGGGAACTCAGGGCATAGGCAAGCAAAGGATCATTGTCGGCAATGTTGATCTCTGAAAGTTCTATTGCGTAAAACGTTCCCGTTCTGGATGCCTGTATCTCACGCCTGGGCTCTTTGCTGCGCGTGTGCCAGACGTTCTCCCCCCATTCAGACTGTGTCGGCAAACGCCCTACATCATTTTGCACGGCCTTGCGCGCCCACAATGAGACGGATTGCGGCTGCATGGTGATCTGGATCAGGGTGAATAGGCGTTCACGCAACTGATCCAGATCAATCTCCTCGCGTAGTGTCGAGGTGAACGCTTCAACGGCTTTAACGGTCTCATCGTCACGCAGGCGGTAGCGCTGCTCAAGTAATGACTGCACATAAGTACGTGCTGGCTCAAACAAGACGGCCATAGCCAACGTGGTGGTGACAATAATGAGTTCGCTAGTTCGAGGGCCATGAGTGAAGAGTTCAAGCCAGGTGATGGCACTGAAGTAGATGAACGCCAGGCCAATCGTGAGCAGGAGCTTATTGCGATTGTAGCGGCTGAAGAGCGCGTGGATAAAAGTCACGATCACAGGAAGCAGAATAAAGAATAGGGCGATAAGCCTGACTCTACTAAGCAAGGTTGCAAGCACAGTAATGATAAGCGCGCCAATTGTTAGTCGCAACAGGACATAATACCACCAGCGCTGTACACGCCTGGGGCGCTTATTCGGTAGGCCAGATGGCTGCACACTTCTCGCCGAAACCTGGAATAGCGGCATAGAGATCTTCCTTATAACGCAACACTGTTCTTAATTATTTCAATAAATTCTTTTAATGGGAGTGTAGCATATTCACCGTTGCCGAAGCGTTGCCACCGGGCGTTCCCTGCACCAACGCCGTGGCATCATCCCCAACCAACCAAATAACCGACCAACCGAGGTTTTTTCTCATCGGCATTTTTTTACAACCACGCAACAGTAGGGACCGGATTTATCGCGTCCGGCGATTCATCGCCCTGGGGTGTCTCGACCTCCTTGCCGCCTGTGTGCATCCCGATGCAGGGCGATGAATCGCCGGACGCGATAAATCCGGTCCCTACGATGAAAAGCGCGATGATTTTGTAAAACTGCATCAGCCAGTATCTACCCCGGTGATTCAAAAACTGTCGGGGACAGAGCCAGCGCCTGGTCAAGGTCCGCCAGCAGGTCTTCTATGTCCTCTATACCTACTGAGAGGCGCAAGAGCGTATCGGTGATGCCACGCGCCTCGCGGATCTCTTTGGGGATAGGACCCTGCGTCATGGTGGCAGGATGACAGACGAGCGATTCGATACCGCCCAGGCTCTTGGCGTAGGCGAAGAGCTTGAACCTGCGTATCACCCTGTCTACATCCGCGAATGTGCCCCGCAACAGGAAAGAGACCATACCGCCAGATCCACTCATCTGACGGTTCGCCAGCTCATGATCGGGATGTGAAGTCAGGCCTGGATAGTAGACCTTTTCGACGCGTGGGTGCTCTGTCAGGAAATGTACGACGGCGCGAGCGTTCTCCTCGTGTTGACGCATACGCAGAGCCAATGTCTTGAGGCCACGCAATGTTAACCAGGCATCAAACGGGCCAGGGACACCGCCAGCCGCGCTCTGATAGAACTTGAGTCCTTCATACACTTCGTCGCTATTCGTAATTAATGCGCCACCGATGATATCGCTGTGTCCATTGATATATTTCGTGGTGCTATGTAGCACAATATCCGCGCCAAGATGTAACGGCTGCTGGAAATAAGGGCTGGCGAATGTATTGTCCACAACCAGCAAAAGCTTATGTCGATGAGCGATCGCTGCCACGGCCTGGATGTCGATCAGTCTGAGCAGGGGATTGGTCGGAGTCTCCACCCAGATCAGTCGGGTATTGGGACGAATGGCTTGCTCGTAGGCAGCGAGAGAGTTTGCGGTGACATAGCTGGTCTCGATATTCGAACGGCGCAAGATGTGCTCAAAGCAACGATAGGTGCCACCATAGAGATCATCGCAGGAGACCAGGTGCTCGCCAGCGTTAAGAAGGCTCAGCACGGCGTTTTCGGCAGCCATACCGGAGGCAAAGGCGAGCCCATACCGCCCGTCTTCGAGCGCTGCAAGACAGTCCTCCAACGCGCTCCGCGTGGGGTTGCTCGCACGCGAGTACTCGAAGCCCTTATGGTCGCCAGGGCCTGCCTGTGCATACGTGGATGTCTGAAAGATAGGTGTCATAATTGCGCCCGTTGAAGGATCAGGCTCCTGCCCGGCATGGATAGCTCTTGTTGAAAATTTCATGAAGGAATCCTCTCGCGTACATGAACGAATCCGGCTCCGCATATCTCACAGACCTGTCTGACCACCCTCCGCGAGATATCTAAGTACAATCAAGGAACAAATTTGGGATAAGATCTGCTGACCAAGTACATACAATGCCCAAAAAGTTGTGTGATTGTACTTTAGTGCTAATTCAATTGACCAGTCTGGCTTTCCCGTGTATACTGAAGCACGCGGGGAGCCGATTGATTCTGAATGATTCTTTTGGCCCGTCTGAGGGTACTGCATTAAGATATCATCTGCCCATGAAAAGATCAATGTGCTTTCCCGTGGAGACATGCCTGGCGTCCAATACATCTCTCGTTGGGGTTGGTCTGGCACCCACCCATAAGCGTCAAGTTACCGGTGGATGGGTTTGTTCCGTCGAGCCGCTCTCAGCGCATGTATCTCCCTCTCTCACTTGACGCTTATGGGGTTGGTCTGGCACCCACCCGGCCCATTGTCCACCCCGCTCAGGTTCCTGCATAGGTGATGTCCACTACTCCACTTTTCGGCTATACTCTTCTCATCAGAAACAGGTGAGCACTTCCGATTATTCACCCTGGTTTAAGAATGGGAGCGTGTCTGCACTTGCAAATTTTTGTTCACATAGAAGGAGAACCAACGTGAGAAAAGTTATTGTATCCGAGTTCGTGTCATTGGATGGTGTCGCGGAAAACCCCGCATGGACCTTTCAATTCGGGAGCGAAGAACAGGAGAAGTATAAATTCGATGAACTCTTTGCGTGCGACGCTCTTCTCCTGGGACGAGTGACCTATCAAGGCTTTGCCGCCGCCTGGCCTAAAATGACTGGTACCGGGGAATATGGTGCGCGCATGAACAGCATGCCTAAGTATGTGGCTTCAACGACCCTCACCCAGATGGAGTGGAATGCCAGCCTGATCACGGGCGATCTCGCGGAAGAGGTGCTCAGGCTCAAGCAGCAGCCCGGTCAGGACCTTTTGGTTTTCGGGAGTTGCGAGCTTGTTTACACGCTGACACAACTGGACCTCATCGATGAATATCGGCTCATGGTCTTTCCTATTGTTCTGGGGAGCGGAAAGCGTGTCTTCAGAGACGGGAGCGAGAAGAAAATACTGAAACTTGTCGAGACAAAGACGTTCGCTTCAGGCGTCGTTGTTCTTTCCTACGAGCCAGTAGCCAAAGGGGATGAAAAATAAGCAACTTCAGTTAGAGGGAGGTAACACGGTAACAATGTTACCTCCATTTGAGGGTTGCCTGCTGCTAAACTTTCGTCCTCGGAACTCCGGCCAGGACGAGCGTCAGAAGGAGGATAGCACCCTCCGCAGCATGCATGGACATAAGAACGATGACGGCGGTGGCCGTAGTGCCAGGGAAAAAGGGCGGGTTGCGTGAGAGAAGTAACGCGTCCGGTATAAAAGTGCATACATATACCATGAACGCAATGAGCATATACATAGGAAGAGGCTGCTTCGTGCGACGAGTCACCACGTAAAATACCAGCACGGCCCCGCTGCCAGCCACGACCGACCAGAAGATCACAGGTGACGACGGTTGAGACAACAATTGCCAGCCCGCCAACGAAACGAAGCCGACGAAATGAGGTAATTTTCATGGCCCTGATCCTCTTCTCTCGCTTTTAGTAAAGAAGGATGACATGAAGGCTCTTTTCCACCCCTCTATTTTAGAGAAGTGTTTCTGACTCCCACGTCAATATTTTGACTGATTATAATGAATTATAACCCACCAGTCAGGAGATGAGAATATTTTTCTCCTTTCCGTCAGGGCTTGACTCAGTTAACAGTACAACATGCCTCTTGCATTTCTTGTGTTTCAAAGGTAATCTAAAGAGTGCGTGAGGAAAAAGAGGTCATCGAACGGTGGGCAATGGCAGGGGACCAGCTATGGGATCAACCATGCGGTGAGGTGTCATCCACGCCACGACATTTTTTGCATTGGAGGAGTGATATGGATATTATCCTGATCGGGGCACCGGGAGCGGGAAAAGGGACACAGGCAGAGAAGCTTTCTCAGCTCTTTGGAATTCGGCATGTTGCTAGTGGTGACTTGTTCCACAAAGCATTTGAAGAGCAGACAGAGCTTGGGTTAAAAGCGCGGATGTATGTTGATCTAGGGGAACTGGTCCCCGATGAGATGACGATCCCATTGGCGCTTCGTCACATTGAAGAACCTGAGAGTACGCATGGTGTCGTGCTGGGCATGGTGTCGTGCTGGATGGGTTTCCGCGCACTCTTGCGCAAGCACTGGCACTCGATGCAGAACTACAGCAACTCAACCGACAGATTGATCTCGTGATCTCCCTCAAGGTTTCGCATGGAGAGTTACTCAGGAGGCTGGCGGGCAGAGTTTTCTGTAGAGCAAATGCACACGTCTACCATGTCGAGCTTCACCCACCCATAGTGGCTGGTGTGTGTGATCTGGACGGAAGTCAGCTCTATCAACGTTCTGATGATACAGGAGAGGCAGTGCGAAGAAGGCTGGTTTACTTCTTCTATGAAGCGAACCAGATACTCGGCCACTACAAAAAGCAGAACAAGTTGAGAGAGGTGGATGGCAACCAAAGTATCGACCAGGTACAGGCGATGATCTTGAGTGAGATCAATGATTACCTGGGAAGAGGGTAGTATGAGCTAACCTTCCTGGCAATGTACAGCATTCCGCATTTATATTTACTTGATACGAGCTTCCAGCCCTGCGGCCTCGCTCTCGCGGCCCATTGCGCGCAGGAGGGCAGCGTAGTCGGAGATCGTCTTGATGGTATCAGGATGCTCCATGCCTGGCGCTTTCTCCTGGAGGCTAGAGCACGCTGGTAGTAAGATGCTGCCCGTTCGTAGTTGTTTTGGGCCTGATAGAGTTTTGCCAATGCATATAATGTTGCTGCTGTTTCTTGATGTTCTTTTCCCAGGCCCTTTTCTCGAATAGCCAACTCGCGTAAACGCAATATTTCCGCCTCTTCATACTTACTCTGAGCTTCATAGACCCGCGCCAACCTATTTAACGATATCGCTATGTCAGTATGCTCGCTTCCCAAGATTTTTTCATAGATGCTTAATGCTCTTTGGTAAAATACCATAGATTCATCATATTTGCATTGGTCCTCTTTAAGCATTGCTAATTCGTCTAATGTCGCCCCCGTCGATATATGTTCAACGCCTAACACTTTCTCACGAATAGTTAGCGCTCTCAGGTAAAAAGCCTCTGCCTCATCATCCCTACCAAGTTCGCGCAGAATTTCTGCTAAACTGTGAAGTGTTATCGCAATACTTATATGCTCGCTTCCAAACATGCTCTCACGGATTTTTAGTGCACGTAAATACAGTTTCTCTGCCTCCTCAAACGCACCTTGCCATCGTCTATATGATGCTAGACCATATAGTATGGTTGCTGTAGAGGGATGCTCTGCTTCCCTTTGCTTCTCGTAAATACCCAGCATCTCCCGATATAGTGCCTCAACCGACTCATATTCACCCTTGTTACGGAACAACTTCACCATCACATCAAGAACGGCTGCTATATTAGTCTGATCGACAGTTAATGATGATTTGATCTTAACGGCTAACATTGCCATTTCAAAAAATTCCTCCGCTTTTTGGTATTCACCTTGCTCCTCGTAAAGTGTTGCCAACTGATCAGGGTTTCAGCCAAATGCCGAGGAGGGTGCATGAAGAATGAGAGACTTCTTTTGAGAGACGCTCGTTGTGAGTACGCTCTCTCACTTTTGACGCGCCTTCTTTCAAATTGGCTGAAACCCTGCTGATATATTGGTATTGCTATATCAGGCTTTACGCCCTCATCCAGCATTTCTGCATAGTAGCTTATTGACTGCTTATATGATGCCTCAGCTTGCTGATAAAGTCCTTGTCTATGATAAATCTCTCCTAATGCCTGCCATACCTCCGCAATATTATCTTTCTGGTCCAGCAACTTCATATAAATCTTCAGTGCTTGCTGGTAGAAACTCTCCGCCTCTTTGTAAAGATCCTGCAAATGATAAAGTTGTCCTATTTTATAGAGCAACAATGCGATTTCACTATGCTCATCCCCATACATCTTTTTGAGAATAGTAATTGCTTTCTGATAGAAAACTTCTGCTTCTTTATACCAGGCAGACAGTTGCAGGTAACTTCCAGCGTTTTGAAGGAACTGTACAGTAACAGAATTCGTAAATCTAAAGCGGTCAATCAATGCTAAACAGATATAAGCATGGGGTACATATTTTTCAAGTGAAGACAACACAGTAAGGCTTCTATCCAAGACACTCATGTAGGGGATACACCACCCAGGATGAAAAAGAGTAGAATACTGAGAGGAGATACCAGCAGCAAGATCGTAACAGCTTTAGGGCCACGAGCCAGTTCCAAGACTGATTGAGGATGAGCGTAGGAACTTCCGCACGTATTTGACTATGACTCAGCAGTTACTAGAACTTCGTGATTGGCTTAAAGAGCAGGGATGCAGTCATATCGCCTTCGAGGCAACGGGGGTGTATTGGAAACCCGTGTTTAACCTGCTGGAGGGAGATTTTGAAATCCTGGTCGTCAATGCGCACCATATGAAGGCCGTTCCTGGGAGGAAGACAGACATAAAAGACGCCGAATGGATTGCCGACCTCCTACAGCATGGGCTGCTCAAGGCAAGCTTTATCCCCTCAGTTCCCCAACGAGAACTACGAGATCTCACCCGCTACCCTCGTCAGTTTGGTCGAAGAGCGTGCACGAGAAGTCAATCGGCTTCAAAAGACCTTAGAAGATACCAACCTGAAACTGGGAGACGTGGTCAGCGATGTGATGGGGAAGGCATCGAGCATGATTTTGCATGCGATCGCTGAGGGAGAAACCGACCCGGTCCGTCTGGCCTCTTTTGCCGTCGGACGCGTTCGTGCGAGCAAAGAAGAACTGGAAGCG
>WNFY01006562.1_pt1 | contig 10347 bp, 7 predicted proteins | sample 5400091 | NCBI WGS metagenome assembly WNFY01 (sample SAMN13153364, study PRJNA577476) | soil metagenome | isolation source: 60 cm soil or saprolite under grassland replicate 1 | place: USA:California | collected 2016-06-15
AGGCGCTGGCGAAGCTGGCGATTTTCGGATTCAAGACGCTGCAGCTTGAGCGCGTTTTCGACAGTGAGGAGCAGCTTTTCCGTCGAGATCGGTTTCTCGAGGAAATCGAGAGCGCCGAGCTTCGTCGCGCGCACGGCCATTTCGATGTGCGCCTGGCCCGACATCATGACCACAGGCGTGGTCACTCCGAGAGATCGCAGTTCTTCGAGGAAGGTGAGGCCATCTTTTCCGGGCATGACGACATCGGAAAAAATCATGTCGAAATCGTCGGCCTTGGCCAGCTCTACAGCTTTCGCCACGTTGTCGCACACCGTTGCTTCGTGCCGGGCCAACCGGAACGCACGAGACAGCGAGGCAAGGGTGCTGGCTTCATCGTCCACGATCAACAGCCTGGCTTTTGCGGGCAAAACTCTTCTCCTTAGACGTGCGTACCCTGTGCTGCCGGCAGTTTGTCCAAGTTCGCCGGCAGCTCGATCATAAATGTTGTCCCATGGCCGGGTTCGCTACTAACGCTGATTCGGCCGCCATGGTCGCTCACGATGGACTGAACAATTGCCAGGCCAAGGCCGGTACCGCCCGGCTTACTCGTGTAATAAGGAGTGAAAAGTCGGGCGCACTCCTCGGGGGCGAGGCCCTTGCCGGTATCCGAAACTTCGATACACGCGGAACTTTGTTCGTGGCGAGCGCGCAGATTCAGTGTGCCGCCCGCGGGCATGGCATCAATGGCGTTGAGAACGAGATTAGAGAGTGCGCGATGAAGCAAATCGGGGTCGGCGGCAACTAGCCGAGCTTCGCTCCGCGGGACAGCCGAGGGCGGCTGGCCCCACGTTTGTGAAGGTTCTATGTGAATCTCCACATTCCTCTTCGCACACTGCGCCTTGTAAACCTTCATCACATCCTTGACCACTTGATCCAAGTTCACGCTCTGAAAATGCGGCTGCGGCATTTTTGAAAACTCACTGAAGCGTCCGACGATTGTCTTTAGCTGCGAGATCTCAGACAGCAGAGTGGCCGCGCTTTCGCGGAAAGTTTCATCGAACTGCTGCTGCCCCAACTCGCGGGCACGGAGAAGATTTTCAACAGTGAGCTGAAGCGGAAATAGAGGGTTCTTCAGTTCGTGGGCCAGGCGCCGGGCCAGTTCCCGCCAGGCGGCAACGCGTTCGGCTTGTACGAGCCGCTCCTGCTGCTCGAGCAGTTCGTGCGTCATGCGATTGAACGCGTCAGCAAGCTCTCCGATCTCATCCGTTGAATTGGCTTCTACGCGGGTGTTCCAGTTCCCTTCTGCAACTTCGTGGGCAGCGCGGGCCAGGCGCTCAACCGGACGGGTGACGCGCGCCGCAGCCCAACTGCTGAGTAAAACTGCCAACAGCAGTCCGGTGCCGGCCGCCAGCAATGCCGCTGAGCGAATCTGCCCGCGAAGTTCTGCGTAAGGCCGCCGCGAACTTCCCACCAGCAAGATGCCCAACATCTGGTTGTTTTCTCCTGTGAGAGGGATAGCGTTTACGGTCTCATCGCCCGTGCCGTTAGTAGCAGTTGTAATCGCACTTGCGTCCTTCTCTCTGAACTGTACTTGTCGGATTAGAGGTGCGATTGCCTGCGGGTCGCCACTGGAATCGGAAGCGGTAATCAGATGCTCGGGGGCAAATTTGTCACTGCCCGAGTTCAGGTTCTCGTAAAACATGACCCGCATTCCAGCGGGGAGATCGAGACTGGCGAGGAAACTCCGGTCCAAACGGATTCCACCAATGACGTACAAGATGTGATCTGCATCCGGTATCGCTCGAACGAAGAACAAACCTAGCGCCGATCCAGACGGAGTCTCCTCTTCTTTGAGGAAAGGATTTGAAGGCACATTCGCACGCGCCAGCGCTTCCTTGTAGCCGAACTTCGCCGGCCATTGCGCCGACGAGATGATGGTGCCGCGGTCGTCGGCGAACTCCAGGAAGTCGAGCCGTTGGGCTTCGGCCAGGACCTGTGCGTCATCGAGAAATACGCTGTAGTCGGGAGTGGCCTTCGCCTCGGCGACTGCCATCCGGTTGGTCTCTGGGGCGGTGGCAACTGCTTGAATTCTGCGAGCGACTTCATCGCCACGGCGATTGAATTCGCGCCGAAACTGGGCGACTAATGCCGCCGTGCGCTCGTCGTTCGCGCGATCAAATGCCCGCCGCGCCATGGCGGAAACAATCAGTGCGACGGCAGCGACTGACACAAGAACTGTGAGAGCGAAGAGCAGCAGGAGCCTGCGGCGGAACCTCATGGCTTCTCCGGCGAGAGCCAGGCATTTGCAAGCTGCCATTCGCCGTTGGGGAGCGTAACCAAATCGCGTACGTTGGCACGCAAGGCAACTGCGCTGCGCAGATGAAGCAGCGGAATAACGCGGTGATTCTGAAGCAGCGAAGTTTCCGCGGAATAAAGTGCGGCCACAGAAGAACTACTGAACTTCGGTTCGGGCAGCTGCAAAGCCTTTGACAGCTCCACCAATGCAGTGTGCGGCTCCGCCGATAAGGTCGTCCGCAGCAGGCGCAAATCGGTCGCGCCAGAGCTAGCCAGCTGCAATGTGATCCCGACGTCACGGGCATTCAGCAGAATCCTCTCGGCGATCAGACGCGCAATGGGATCGGAGGCGTCGTAGCCCAGCGTCCACGACGGAAGACGGCGTCCTCTCCTCTCTTCCTGACGCCCATTTTCACCGCTGCCGCCGATTGGGAACGTGAACGCGTAGCCGGTCTCCCAGTTTGGCAGCATGGCACCGCTCGGTGTGCCACCGCCCTGCAGGACGACGTTGTTAATTGCTGTTGTGTCTATGCCCATTGCCAGCGCGGTTCGCGCATGGACTTCGTCTTCTGATTGTGGACCTTCGGCGAAGACCAGTGCCATCAGTTTCGACGGCTCCGAATTGATTACGGTCCGGCCTTCCGTCTGCGCCCGGTGAATGTTCTCGGGGGCAATTTCGATGAGGTCGGCTTTGCCGAGATCAAACATCGTCAGTTGTTCGCGATAGTCTTTGCCGAAATCAATTTCGATCGAATCCAGAAACGGCCTTCCTGCCCAGTATTGATCGTTGGCTTTGAGCGACAAATGTCGGGAATCCCACTGCGCGACGACGAAGGGGCCGGTGCCGCTGATTTTGCTGCTCGCTCTGCGGAAAATGCCGTTGCGGTCGAGCGCCAGTTCGGCCGGAAGCTGCAGATCAGCAGCGTCGGTCTCGATCATAATTGCGTCTCCGGCGGGCACGATCTTCCAACTTGGATTGCTCGCGCGAAGAGACGCGGCGACCGAATTGGAATCGAGAATTGCGCCATCATGAAAACTGACACCGCTACGCAGAAGAAAGCGCCAGCGCTGGTTTCCAGGCTCGGCTTGCCAGGAAACGGCAAGGCCAGGGTGCGGACGGCCGCGATCGTCGAGCGTCACAAGGGTTTCGAAAACCAGGCGGGACAGACCGGCGGGGCCAGTAGGGGCAAGATTGGCCGGATCGAGAGACGCGGGCGCTTCTTTCGCGGCAACCCGAAGAGTTCCACCATAATGCGGACGCACTGCGGCAACAGCCGAAAGCGACCATAGAAGGCTATTGGCCGCAAGCAAGATTGAGCAGATTCGCTTCATAGTTGCCGTTCTCTGCATTGTGAACCACTGCGATCGCGGTTTCTCCGCTTGGCGCGGTCCACAATGCGGTAATGCTTCCATTCAGATCGAGCTTCTGGCTGACCGCCACGGGCTCGCGATCCGGAAATTCGAATGCCTGAATCGTATCGGCCGAATCGTTCTCCGACGAAGTCGCCAGCACCTGCCAACCCGTGCGGCAGGGCGTTTGAATTGCAGCAACGTCGCTGCCCCAGTGAATCTTAGGCAAAGTCTGCTGATTGATGCCGTCCAGCAAGTGCAATTGGCCATCCACACCCGCGAAGATCCACAGCGCATATTTTTCGCGCTGGACGGCAGCGGCTGAATAGAACGCCGGCGCCGATTTCTGCTTACCAATTCCGGGAACCAGTGCCCCGGTGAAGAAATTCCGTGTTGGGGTAAAGAAGGCAGAAACGCCGGGATCCTCTGTTTGCAAGGGCCACGGATCGTCGCTGTGCGCGCAGTTCATTCCCAGCGGGGCGGTATTCGTGCTGTGGCAGGCCAGTCCAGGAAGATAGGCGTCAAAAAGGTGGTCCTTGCGCAGCACAATTCTGCCACGAAGGTCGCGTGGCGGAGGGCGGTCGCTATTGATGGCGAGTGGCTGGTCTGCAATCCAGTGATTGTCTCTGAATTCATACGGCGTAATTGCGCCAGCACCGAGCATCAGCATCCTTCGAGGACTGCCCTCAATGAGGGCGACATCAAGAATGGGATTTTGCTGAGACAGAAGCATCGTCGCCTGAAGCAAGAGAGGCGGCGAGTTTTGTGCCCCCATGGCTGATTCGGGCCGCGGCATGGAGATGATCAGAGTGGAGACGTCATTTACCCCTTGACGGACTTCGGCTACCCACACGTAATTCTGCAGGCTTTCCGAAAGTGTGACCTTCACTGTTCCGGCGGCCTGCTCGGGTTGCCAGACGCGGACCCCAGAGCTCGCCAGTGAACTAGTCAGCTCGCGGCGAATCGATTCTACTTCCGCTGCGCTGATCGAAGAACGATTGGTGATTTCGAGAGCAACCACGCCGGGGCCGGTATCGGCGGCGATCTTGGCCGAAAGTTGCGCCACCAGAGGACGCCAATCAGTGCCCTGGGCAATTGACGAAAGCGTGCACAAAGCTATCGCACAGCAAGCCAAGCGTACGCGCGAAAACGGAAGCATTCGGAGATTGCGCGAATTATAAACTGACGCCGCGACGAGCTGATGATCAGTTGGGTTACGCGCGTGCATGAGTTTGTCTCTACAGTCCCTTCTTAGCATTCAGCACTCAGCATTCAGCCAGGAATGGGCGTGATGAGTTCCGCTCAAGGGCTGAGTGCTGACTGCTGAGTGCTGAGTGCTGAATGCTAGCTCTCTACTTCTCCTCCGCCTGATCAGCCTGGCTTCCGCGGTTCGCCATGTTCATGCTCTTGAGAACATCGTTGGCGAAGAAAAACTTACCATCCGACGGAACCATCATGATCTGGAGTTTGTCCGACAACTTTTCCGCAATGATTTTGTTGATCAGTAGCGGATTCTGTTTCAGGATCGCTCCTTCGTTCTTCATGCGCTCGGCGTCGGCAACCGCGGTCACACGGATGCGATCGGCCTCGGCTTCGGCCAGCAGCTTGCGGCGCTCCATCTCGGCCTTACTGTCAATGACCTTGGCCTGCGCCATGGCTTCGGCATTCTTGACCGTCGCTGCCGCCGAGGCTTCGGCGTTCTGGACAGTCATTTCTTTGTGCGCCTCAGCTTCAAGTTTGGTCTGTTCGATTTGCTTCTGCTTAAGTGGCAGCGTGTACTGCATGGCATCCGATTCGGCCTTGGCCTGAAGCACTCGCACCTGGGCCTCCCCCTCGGCTTGCTTCACTTGCTGCGCCTTTGTGGCTTCAGCTTCAAGTTCTGAAATCCTGACCTGCTTTTCCTGGATTTCGGTTTGGACCGCCATCTGATCGTTCTGCTGCTCTTTCAGCAACAGATTTTGCAGACCTTGAGCGTACTCGGGTGGGAGCTGGATATCCCGCAGCATAACTTCCTTCACCACGATGCCGTCCGCAGCCAACTTCTGAGTGATAACGTCAGCGGCTCTCCTGCGAATCTCTTCGCGCTTGGTGGCGAAGACTTCGCGCACCGTGTAATTCGGCACAAGCTCTCGCCAAGCGCTGGCTACGATGGCCGGAACAATTTCTTTTTCGACTGGCTGAGGAAGGTTCGCCTGAATGTAATCGAGGTGCTTTGAATCCAGGCGGTATCGGACCGTAATGGCCAATCCCACAGGCAATCCTTCTTTAGCCTGCACGCGCAAGGGTTCGACAGCCTGCTTGGCCTCAGAAGCTTTCGCACTCTCGATCGTCCCCGTGGTGAAAAGCTGATCGCGGGTGTCGAAGAGGGCAACCGTGTCCGCAAGTGGCGTGAGGAAGTGCGCGCCCGGATAGAGCGTGCCCGGCAGCGTGCCACTGGTCTGGCTAATGCGGACCCCGCCCATGCCGCTGGGAACGACCACAATGCCAGAGGCCAAAATAATTGGAAGCCACGCGATGAGGGCGAGGGCTATAGCGCCGCGCCAATGGTTTTTCGGAGACGGAACGGTAGGAGCAGCGCCCTCGGCTCCGGCTTTCTTTTTGTTCTCAATTTGCAGGTAAATATCCCGGGCGATGATTGCAATGGCTGCCACGATCATTGCGATTCCGCCCCACAGCAGCAGGTACTTGAAGAAGATCATATTTCCTCGCTCGTCGCCGGATGCTTTCCGGCGGGTTTAACGTTTCTGGTCTGCCCTGACCCGTACGGGGACTGGGGTAAAGAACAACTGGAAAACTTTTCCGAAAATGAGTTCTTCGATTGCCAGGGCAACCGCCACTGAGAAGACCAGTCCTGCGACTACTGATATGAATGTCATGAGCTGCTGCATATGAGTTCCTCCTTGCAGCAAGATAAAAAGCAGGGTAATGGCCAGACTGCATATTGTTGAAGGCATTGGGGGTTGCTCTTAAAGAGAACGCCGACATCTGTGTGTCGCGAAACACAGTCGTGGTGAGAGGGATACAAGTGAGGTGCGAGCCTCAGTCGCTCGAACAAGAATGTCCAAGCCACACGGATGGTACCGATTTCCTCAGGAAGTTGTCATAGAGTAATCTTTGGGTCGAAACGTAGCGCGATAGAGCATCTAAACGCGATTCGCGCTTGGCAGGCGGGGCGCCTGACCCACACCAGAACTAATCGGGGAAAGAAAGTTGCCACCACAAGCAGGGCTTTGGTACAAGGACGCGATCATTTACCAGGTCCACGTCCGCGCTTTTTACGACAGCACGGGCGACGGAAACGGCGACTTCCGCGGACTGGCGCAGAGGCTCGATTACCTGCAAGACCTTGGGGTCAATGCCATCTGGCTCATGCCCTTCTTCCCTTCGCCGCTCCGCGACGATGGTTATGACATCTCTGACTATCGTTCTGTAAATCCCACTTACGGCACGCTCGATGACTTCAAGGCATTCCTCGATGCCGCCCACCAGCATGGCATTCGAGTGATCATCGAGATGGTGCTAAACCACACCTCCGATCAGCACCCTTGGTTCCAGGAGTCGCGCAGCTCTCGTGAAAATCCCCGGCGGGATTGGTATGTCTGGAGCGACACCGACACAAAGTACAAAGGGACGCGAATTATTTTTCTCGATACCGAGCTTTCGAACTGGGCGTGGGACCCGGTTTCGAAGCAGTATTACTGGCACCGTTTTTTCAGCCATCAGCCAGACCTGAATTACGACAATCCGCAAGTCCGCGAAGAGATGTGGGACGTGATGCGGTTCTGGCTCAACATGGGGGTTGACGGCTTCCGCCTCGACGCGGTCCCGTATCTGGTCGAACGCGAAGGCACAAACTGCGAGAACCTTTCCGAGACCCATAGCGTGCTCAAGGAGCTCCGCGCGCGACTCGATAAGGAATTCCCCGGCCGCATGTTGCTGGCGGAAGCGAATCAGTGGCCAGCGGACCTGCTGCCGTACTTCGGCAATGGCGACGAATTCCACATGGCATTTCATTTTCCGCTTATGCCGCGCATGTTCATGGGCGTGAAACTCGAAGACCGGAAACCAATCACTGAAATCCTGAAGCAAACCCCGCAGATCCCGGAGCCATGCCAGTGGTGCCTTTTCCTTCGCAACCATGACGAACTCACCCTCGAAATGGTGACCGACATGGAACGCGACTACATGTATGACGAGTACGCGCGGGAGAAGATGCAACGACTGAATCTGGGGATCCGCCGCCGACTGGCGCCATTGCTCGACAATGACCGCCGCAAGATGGAATTGATGAATGGCATGCTGATGTCTTTGCCGGGAACGCCCATCATCTATTACGGTGACGAGATTGGAATGGGGGACAATGTAAACCTCGGCGACCGCAACGGCGTGCGTACCCCGATGCAGTGGAGCGGCAGTTGGAATGGCGGATTTTCAACCGCCGATCCTGAGACGCTCTATGCACCGCTGCTGCTGAATCCGGTGTACGGTTTTCAGGCTATCAATGTGCTATCGCAGAAGCGCTTCGATCATTCGCTACTATCATGGATGAAACTCCTGATTCGCGTGCGGAAAGCCAGTCCCGTTCTGAGTCGCGGCTCGATCGAGTTCCTTTATCCTGCGAATCATCGCGTGTTGGCGTATCTGAGAAAGCTTGGCAATGAGACAGTGCTGGTGGTCAATAACCTGTCCAGCAAAGCCCAGGCCCTGGAGCTTGATTTAAAGGCCTACCGCGGGAATATCCTGATAGAGATGTTCGGACGCAATATCTTTCCGCGAATTGGCGAGCTGCCGTATCTGCTGACGTTGGGACCGTATCAGTTTTATTGGTTCAGACTGAGAAGAATTTAGCCGCTAGTCACTAGCTCTTAACTTCCAGCAATCTCGGGCTCACGCCTGCTAGGAGCTAAAAGCTATAAGCTGGAGCTGATCATTTGCCCGAAACTTCCATCCTCTCCGATGATTTTGTCCGCCAGTTGATTAACGTCGGCGAAGTGGACATCCTTGTGGGAGTACCTACTTACAATGACGGTCGCACCGTCGGTCAAGTGGTGCAAGCGGTGCGCGCCGGACTGTTGCAGTATTTTCCGCGCGAGCGCGTCGTAATCATCAATGCCGACGGAGGTTCGCGTGATGGCACGCAAGACCTGGTGCGTGCAGCGTCTATCAGCGACTTAAGTGTCGCCCCTGACGTTCATGCGTTGCGGACTTTGCACAGCATCAGCACGCATTACGAAGACGGTCCGTCCAGCGGAATTGCTCTACGCACAATCCTTGCCGCGGCTGACCTTCTTCAGGCCAAGGCTTGCGCGATTGTGGCCCCGGACGCCACAACTCTCGAGCCGGTATGGATCGAACGGTTGCTGCGCCCTTTGCTGCGGGACGGCCGCGACCTGGTATTGCCGGTTTACCGCCGGCACAAATTTGAAGGACTGCTTATCCGGAACCTGGTTTATCCAATGACCCGGTCCATCTACAAATGTCCGGTCCGCGAACCCTATCCTGCTGATTTCGCCTTTTCCGGGGCGCTGGGCAGCCGATTCCTGGGGCAGGACATCTGGACACAGGAGCAAGGGCGCCACGGCACTGAGTTATGGCTTGCGGTATCGGCGATTGTTGAAAGATCCAAGCTATCGCAGTGCTTTCTGGGTACCAAGACACGATCTGAAACTGCTCCCGCGGACCTGGTCAAAGCGATGCGAGAAAGTGCCGGCGTGCTATTCGGTTCTCTGGAGGCCAATTTCGCGACGTGGAGCGGACCATGCGAACCGCTGGAGGCCCCTTGTGCAGGTTGCGAGACGACGGTGAGTCTGGAGCATTCGCGGCTGAACCGGAAGCGTCTGCATCAGATGTTTGCTTTCGGAGTCTCGGAGTTAGAGCCCGTCTTTCTGTCCATTCTGTCGCCGCCTACGCACGATGAGCTGAAGCGCCTGGCAAAACTGCCCGAAGAGAGATTTGCTTATTCGGAAGATCTCTGGGTCCGAACGGTTTATGAATTCGCTGCTGCCTATCACAAAGCAGTGATTGGCCGCGATCACATTGTGCAGGCATTGGTGCCATTGTTCCGAGGAAGGGCGCACACCTTTTTGACAGAAAATAGGGACGCCTCGGCCGAAGAGGTTGAGGCAAACATTGAGTCATTGTGTAAGACGTTTGAGCGAGAAAAACCGTACCTGCTTGAGGCATGGCAGGGGAGGAAGTGAGGTTAGCTATGTGGCAAAACTTCATCATTGAACTGAACCGAACCATGCACGAGATCGTCGGAAGCCTGGGCCGTTTTCTTCCCCGGTTCTTCGAAATGCTCACGTTGGTGGTCATCGGCTGGGTGATCGCATTCGTACTGCGAGCACTGGTGCGGAGCGTTCTGCGGATAACGCGCTTCGACAAATTGTCGGAACACACCGGCGCGGCATCCCTGCTGCGAGGCGCGGCGCTGCCTGCGCCAACAGAGATGCTCAGCAGATTTGTGTTCTGGGTGGCGTGGCTCGGATTCATCCTGGTGGGCGTGAATGTGCTGGGCATCGTTGGAGTAGAACAGCACATTTCTAACTTTTTTGGATTCCTGCCGCGATTGTTTGCGGCGCTATTCATCCTGTTCTTTGGATTGCTGGCCGCAAGCTTCTTTTCACGCGCAGCCTTGCTGGGCGGTGTGAACGCCGATTTGCCGTCGCCGCGCCTGGTGAGCCTAGCCTTGCGCACGATGATGATTCTGTTCGTAGTTTCGAT